>OJNZ01000184.1_pt1 | contig 49946 bp, 66 predicted proteins | sample 1598001 | NCBI WGS metagenome assembly OJNZ01 (sample SAMN01915225, study PRJEB22387) | human gut metagenome | isolation source: stool | host: Homo sapiens | place: USA | reverse complement strand
CGGGATAAACGCTGAAGGCATCTAAGCGTGAAGCCCCCCTCAAGATGAGATATCCCATAACGTAAGTTAGTAAGACCCCTTGAAGACGACGAGGTAGATAGGCAGAAGGTGGAAGTGTGGTGACATATGGAGCTGATCTGTACTAATAGGTCGAGGGCTTAACCAAGAGAAAAGGTTAAGACGGTTTGGATAGAACAAAGAGAGTTATTCTTAAGAGTAATCGGATGAAAGAATTTTAATGTGCAGTTTTGAAAGAGCAATATAAAATATAATGTATGCAGGCAGGTCGCAGGACCTGCTTTTTTTGTGCGTTTTCATACTAAATGTGGGTTTGAAAAGAGTAATAATGGGTGCTACAATTAGCATAACTTTCAATTAAGTTATTACATATGAGGGGAGAGAATTAATGTATCAGTGTCCTAATTGTGGCGGACGGTTAATTTTCGATATATCGTCACAGTCGATGTTATGTGAGCATTGTAATACACATTATAATCCATATAAGCTTGGAGAAGGAAATTCGGCTGAAGAAAATAAGGAGTATGATGTTACGGTATTCAAGTGTCCGCAGTGTGGCGGTGAAATTATGAGTACAGATAATACGATTGCTGATTTCTGCAGCTTCTGTGGAGCATCTACAGTTCTGGAAAGCAGAATTTCCAAAGAACTCCGTCCGGGATATATTATTCCGTTCAGCAAAACCAAGCAGGATTGTAAGAATCAATATAAGAAGATGATGAAGCGTGCATGGTTTGCACCTAAGGAATTAAAAGATGAAAAATATATTGATGGTTTCAGGGGAATCTATATGCCATACTGGGCTTATCATGTATCACAGAAAGGTCCTGTTGTATTAAGAGGAGAGAAAAGCAAAAGACGGGGAGATTACATTTATACGGACCACTTTAATATTAACGGTGATATGGACTGTCAGTATAAGGGAATATCGTTTGATGCGTCATCTTCATTTGATGATAATATAAGTGAGGCGATTGCACCGTATGATGTTAAGAATATGGCGGGATTTACGCCGGCATTTCTTAGCGGATTTTATGCTGATACGGCAGATGTAGGGTGTGATGTTTATATGAATGATGCAATTGATATGGCTGGTGAAGAGACATATGATTATGTATCCAATAATATCCCGCTCGGAGGGGTATCACTTCATGAAACAGAAAGTACTATTAAATCAAAATGTAATGCGGTAATCGAGTCTGTTGACAGGACATTGTATCCAGTGTGGTTTCTGTCGTATAGGAACAGGGACAGAGTTGCATATGCAACGGTCAATGGTCAGACTGGAAAAGTATCGGCAGATTTACCGGTATCAGTTGGCAGATATTTTGCTGGGTCAGCACTTCTGGCTGTTCCGATATTCATATTACTTAATATGTTCTTCACATTAAGACCGAAGGTAACACTTAATGTTGTAGCTGTAATAGCACTGATTACAATTATATTGTATGTGTCTGAACTGGGGAAAATTAAGAGACGCGACCAGAAGCTTGATGACAGAGGCTCATGGGAAGAATCAAAGCTTTCCAGCCGCAGATATAAAGCCGGAACAGATAATGATAATCTGGCAAAACAGATGGCTGATGGCAGAAATAATGCAAGGATTAACAGAGTAAGTAAGAAAGAAAAAAATAAAATGGCACCATTGTTAAAGGTTGTTGTTATATTTGCAATATGCATGGTTGGAATTCCTAATTTTATGTTTGCTTTTTCTTTATTCAGTGCAGTATTTTCAGTGGGTTCTTCTTTTTTTGTCAGTGCGGCATGCTTTGCTATAGGCGTTATTATTACGCTTGGTAATTGCAGGACATATAAAGAAGTATCAGGAGGAAAAAATGTGCCGGGAAGTGTAGGCGCACTTGTAGCATTGGCTGTTTCAACACTGATTCTGCTTATTAATCCGGTATCTGACCTTTTTTATTATGGTGCAGTTATATTTGTGCTTGCTTCGCTGATGTTTACACTTGTTGAGCTTATTAAGTATTACAATGTGCTTGCAACAAGAAGACTGCCACAGTTTGATAATTACAAGGGAGGTAATGATAATGCGTAGAAAAATAACATTTTTACTGACCTTTCTTGTAGCAGTTCTAAGTATCGCATTGGCAGGAGGCAAAGTATATGCTGATACAGGCTATGAGGTTGAAGATTATGCTAATCAGGATTTCTGCTATGTTAATCAGGATACAGGCTATGAAGCAGTGATTGTTGATGATGCATTTCTTTTATCAGTTTCTGAGAAGAGCATGCTTCTGGAGAAGATGAAATTAATTACCACTTATGGTAATGTTATGTTTAACTCTATAAGCTATAACAGCACTTCGACAGAGAGTTATATTAAGTCTTTGTACAGAGAAAAATATGGCTCTGAGAGCGGAACGATATTTGTTATTGATATGGATAACAGAAATATATGGATACATAGTAATGGTGCTATTAACAGGACAATTAATAAGGCATATGCAGAAACAATTACTGACAATGTGTATACTTATGCATCTGATGCAGACTATTATATATGTGCGATGAAGGTGTATGAGCAGGAATATACGCTGCTTCAGGGAAGAAAGATTGCACAGCCAATGAAATATATAAGTAATGCATTGCTTGCGGTTGTTATTGCAGTTGTCATTAATTATATAATTGTGCGTGTGTACTCCTCAAAGAGGAAGGCATCAACAAAGAGCCTTATGAATGGATTGTTTGAGTACAGGGCATTTAATAATTGCAATGTTGTATTTACACATCAGACAAAAACATATTCTCCACGAGAATCAAGTTCTGGCGGTTCGTCAGGCGGAGGTGGCGGAGGAGGCTCATCCGGCGGCGGTGGAGGAAGTGGCGGCGGCCACAGCTTCTAACACGGTGGTCGTTTAGAAACAGTGTAAATCAAGACAGAGAAACCTTTTTGCGTTTTCTCTGTCTTTTTTTAGTGAAACAGTTTACAATACATTTATATCAAAATGTAGTGAGGAACTGATAATGAACAGAATTCTGATTGTTGAAGACGATAAAGATATAAGCAGGGAGCTTAAGGAGCTGCTTGAAAATTCAGGATATGAGGCAGAGGTTCTGTCTAATTTTAAAAATGCGTGTGACAGTATTATTGCTGCAGAGCCAGACCTGGTTCTGCTAGATATCAATATTCCGTATATGAATGGGGAAATGCTTTTACAGCAGTTAAGGAGTAAATCAGATGTGCCTGTTATTATGGTTACAAGCAGGGATTCCGAGGCCGATGAGGTGCTTTCCATGAGTTATGGGGCAGACGATTATATAACAAAGCCGTATAATCCGACAATACTTCTATTAAGGATTAATGCAGTATTTAAGAGGCTTGGTGCGAAGTCAGATAATACAACAGCTTACCGTGGGATGGAAATTCTGCCACACAAGGGTGTAATTAAGTATAAGGATGACGAGATAACTCTTACTAAAAATGAGATGACAATATTCATGTATCTGTTATCACACAGGGAGCATATAGTTTCAAGAGATGAGCTTATGACTGAGTTGTGGAATAATGAGGAGTACCTTAATGACAATGCGCTTACTGTGAATATAAGCAGATTAAGAGGCAGATTTAAAGATATTGGACTTGAAGATGTTATTGAGACAAGAAAGGGACAGGGATATATTCTTGTATGAGGTTAGGGAAATATATTAAAGACAGACTGTATTCAGTGTGCATATTTGTGGCAATGCTTATTATAAGCGTACTTATGATGGCGGCATTCAAGGTGTCTGTCCAGTTGATAATTGCAGAAATATGTATAATGATAATATGCTATATTGCAGTTGTGCTGGCAGATTATTACCACAGAAAGAAGTTCTATGACGAACTGGAGATTAACATAGCTGCACTTGAAGAAAAATATCTTATTACAGAGACACTTGTCAGGCCGGCTTTCTATGAAGGGCAGATTTTCTATGATTCTGTGAGTGACATAGACAGGTCGATGACGGAGAATGTTAAACGATACAGGCTGGGAATGGAGCAGTTCAAAGAGTATGTTGAAATGTGGATTCATGAGATAAAGCTACCGATAGCCTCACTTACACTCATGCTTCATAATAACATGGATAAATGTGATAAAGAATTTGCAGACAGGATGAATACGCAGGTTCGCAGGATCAATAACTATATTGAGCAGATTCTTTATTATGTGAGAAGCGAAAATGCAGAAAAAGACTATATAATTAACGATGCCAGACTGTCTAAGATTATAAGTAATGTAGCATTAAAGAATAAGGATGATTTGTTAGAGAATAACATAACATTTGAAGTGAGCGATGCAGACAAGATTGTTCTTACAGACGCAAAGTGGATGGAATTCATGCTTAACCAGATAGTGAATAACAGCATAAAGTACAAGGATAAGACAAAGGCGGAGTCTTATATTAAGATTTCGACAGAAGAGGATAAGAAATGTATTGTTCTTGAAATACTGGATAATGGAATTGGTATAAATGCGTCGGATTTACCGAGAGTGTTTGACAAGTCATTTACGGGGGAGAATGGGCATGAGTACTCCAAAGCGACAGGAATGGGGCTTTATATCGTAAAGAAGCTGTGTGACAAATTAGGCTCTAAGGTAAGCATTGAGTCAGTTAAGGGCGAATATACACGGGTGAGAATTACATTTTACAAGAATGATTTCTATAAGGAGATTGTGTAAAAATCAATGTAATGTTACAAAAATGTAATGTTCCGTAATATTGAACAAACGACACCGGATTAGTTAAGTGGTAAAACATAATTAATCTATATGAAAGGAATTAATTATTATGGAAACAATACTTAAGATTGATAACATTGAAAAGTATTATGGAAACAAATCAAGCCTTACCAAAGCGATTGACAATATTTCGTTTGAGGTTGGAAAGGGAGAGTTCGTTTCTATAATGGGAGCGAGCGGTTCAGGAAAGACGACGCTTCTTAACTGTATATCAACAATTGATAAGGTGACTACAGGTAAGATATATGTCGGAGACAACGAAATTACACAGTTAAAGGGTAATAAGCTTAACAAGTTCAGAAGAGAGGAGTTAGGCTTTATCTTTCAGGACTTTAATCTTCTTGATACTTTAACAGCATTTGAAAATATTGCACTGGCGCTTTCTATACAGAATGTTCCGTCAAGGGAGATTGAATTAAGAGTAAGACAGACTGCAAGAGAGCTAGGCATTGAAGATGTATTAAACAAATATCCTTATCAGATGTCAGGAGGACAGAAGCAGAGAGTGGCAAGTGCAAGAGCCATTATTACTAATCCAAAGCTTATTCTTGCTGATGAGCCTACGGGTAGTGTCACATTAGTACAACACTACCCAAAAACAACACCCGTGATATTCTGGTCATTATCAATTCTAATTTCTTTAATGACAGAACGCCAAAGCGTGCGTTTTTCTTCACGGGTCAAATTCTCATAAATTGTTTTGAAATCATTATCAAGGAGCCTGCGGACGGCTGCGAAGTCTGGCGGCGGTTCAATGCTGGGTTCCGGTATCTGTTTAAGTGCAGCAGTATATATTTGATAGTCCCTTTTGTAGTCCTCAATGTCTATTAAGTCATTCACATATAATTCTTTTAACTTGGTCAGCTTCCGTTTCAGTGCTGCTTTATCAGTGCGGGCAACGGACGCTTTCTTTTTGGCTGCGGCAACTTCCCATTCCAGCTGGCAGCGTTCCAGTTCCTCTGCCAGATGTTCAAACAGCCACTTTTCCACGACGTCTTCACGGGCTGAATGATTATGAGAGCAGCGCCCACGCTGGAAATGCTGGTTGCAGCGGTAATAATAATAATCACTTGACTTGTACCCGACCAGTTTATGCCCACATTCAGCGCAAGTCAGAATGGAAGTGAAAATATATACCTTGCCAGACGGAACAGAACGTGCGTTGCGTTCCAGAAGCGCTTGCACACGGTCAAACTGCTGCTTGCTGATGATTGCCGGGCAGAAATGGTCATTGAACCTGCCGCCCCGGTCATACACCCCAGTATACAGCTTTTCTTTCAGCATACGCCGGAAAGTGGCGTCACACCAGTTCACGCCGTAGGTTTCCCGGATATAGCGGACAGTAGCACGCTGGGAAATCGAAGTTTCAAAGTAGTTGAAAGCGTCTTGCACAATGGCTGCGTCTTCTGGCACAACTTCCAGCCGCTTTTCCTCATTAACACGGAAGCCAAAGGGAGCAGAGCCGGAAACAACGGTGCCGTGGGCAATCTTACTGTCAAATACAACGTCTATTCGTTCCCCGTCAATATCCGCTTCATTTTGGGCAATGGACAGCTTCACGTTAATATACAGACGCCCGTTTGCGGTTGTGGTGTCATATTCTTCATCAGTGGTTTTCCAGTCGCAGTTGTGCGCTTCCAGAACTTCCATGATTTTATAATAATCTGCCACGGAACGAAACCAGCGGTCAAGGCGGCAGAAAAGCAGAATATCCACTTCATCACGCTTCACACTGTCCATCATGCGTTGAAAGTCGGTTCTTTTATGAATGTTCTTTCTGGCGGTCTTGGCAGCGTCAATGTAAATTCCAACAATGACCCAGCCACGTTCCCTTGCGTATGCTTCCAGTCGTTCTTGCTGGGCTTCCAGTGACAGACCTTTTATTTTCTGTTCTTCCCCGGAAACCCTTATATATAAAGCAACCCGGACAAGTTCCGGGCTTAAATCAATCTTTTTCACTATTGTATCACCTGCATTTCCTTTCATTTCCCGCCTGCTGGTGATATAATCAAAATTGCAGACGGTATTGTTGTATCTGGTATGACATATCTTTGCACGCCTCGGAAGTGTTCCCAGCACGACCGGGGCATTTTGTTTTATTAGTCTTTCAGAATGTCGTCTGTAAAGGCTGTTATTTTCTGACTTACAAAAGAAGAATAGTTTTCTAAATCCTGTTTAGGGTTATCACCTTGCAGCATGACAAATTCAGATAAAGCAACAATCTGATTTTGTACGTCAATCAAGGCTTGACCGTAGTATGAAACGTCTGGACCGAAGCCAACGGAAGAAACCTGCTCATAATGCCACGCAGCACGCTTCTTTAAATCCACCAGAACAGGAACGGACGCTTTTTGCAGCTGGGAAACGGTCTTTGCGTCGGAGTGTACCAGCTGCCCCCAGCGTGTCAGCTGTTCTTCCGTGATGTATCGTGGGTCTTCCGGGTGTCGCTTTATGTGTATAAAGCTATACAGACAGAAGATACCGAACAGGGCGGCAACAACTGAAAAAATAACATGAGAAGAAGCAAAGAGGAACACGGCACCAGCCAGAGCAACGACGCCGAACACAGCAAAGCTGGCGTCTGGTCTTTCCTGCAAAACTGCCGTGGTCTTTGGCAACTTCTCTTTTGGCTGCACAGCTGCTTTCTGAACTTTAACAGGAGCAGGAGCGACAGCAGGAGAAGAAGCAGAGGAACTGGCAGCAGTAGCAATGGAAGAAACACGGCTACTGGCTGGCTTTTTACTTTTGCTTTTCAAATTTTCAGTCTTAACATAAGAGACACCAGAAACGGGGGTTCCTATGCTGGTTGTGACCCTACCACTACTATTTATACTTTTTCGATACCCTTTGACACCAGCACTGACACCGACACTTTTCTTGCCGATATTAAGACGGACGCCGGGGGCAATTTTTACACTTTTTCTAAAACGTAATCCCATATAAAACCACCTTTCTTGCAAATAAAATACAAGTATTTGACAGTATTTTTCAGAGTGCCACACCTTTATAATTGAGAAGCGCCCAGCTTTTCCGCAAAAAGAAAGGTCGTGGGAGATAATGAGAAAAAAATACATATATCACCGCAGCAATAAAATATATGCAATATATTACAGCAGCAATAAAACAATGTATATAAATCTTAACTTCACAGGTACGACACAACTAATAATATACAAATAAAGCGGGGCTGCTGGGCGTCCCCATTAGGGGGACTACCCAACGTCGCTTTTGCCGTCTTTTTCTACTGGCGGGAACTGCTTTTCTAATTCTTCCGGCGTGTCCGGTATGTCTTCATAGTCCGGCACGTCTTCTGCGTCAGCAACATTCAGATATTTTTCAATCATAGCTTGCAACGCTTCCCAGTCCTTTTCATCAAACAGCGCAAAGGTTTTGAAAATGTTCTTTGCAAATTCATTCTGACCAGTCATTACACGGTCAATCAAAGTGCCGTATTCAGCTTCTTTATTGTCCCACATATCACCAGTGCCATTCAGCAGCCATTCTTCACTTACACCAAATTCACTACATATAAGTTTGTACAATGACATTTTCTGGTCTGGTCTGGCAAGTCGGTTCAATTCAATATTATTGATAGTGTCACGACTAACGCCAAGACGCTTTCCGAAAACTTCCATGCTCATTTTCAAATGCTTTTTTCGCAGTTCACGTATTCTTTCATAAATTTCCATTGAATAGATACCCCCTTTCTTTGTTTATCGTGATTTTAATATACAACACAAAAATCTGTTAGTCAACACAAAAAAGAAAAATAAATATAGAAAATGTGTTAACATACAGAAAATAAAATGCTAATATCTGTATATCAACAGAAGTTGAGAAAAAGAAAATGTGTTGACAACACAAAGAACGGAGGTGGCAGCAGATGGGAGATAGTACAGAAGAAATGCTGAATGTGACCATAAAACGGCTGGAAGCAATCATGGTTCATTTTACACCGGAAGAAGCGCTGGAAGCAGAAGCACACAACTTGATTGACGCAGCTATTGTTATTCTGAAAAGTAGCCGTGAAGACATGGACGCAGGCAAAGCCGTTGCGTACTGGGAGCAGCTAAGAGGTTACGCAAAGACGCTTTACATTGAAAGCGTGACAATGCGCTACACAAAGCCACGGGCAGGAGAATTTCACTTGTCAAATAAGTTAATGACAATGATTTGCTTATGCAAAATGGAAAAAGAACGCATTGAAGAACTGGAAAAAGAAGCTGACGCAGACAAGCCACGCCAGCCAAGAAAAGTTTTGAGATACAGAAACGGTAGACCGTATTTTGTAGAAAAATAATTATTTTTTCTGATGTTCCACAATGTCAATCAGTACGCCAAGAGTAACGAGGGAATGGACAACAGCGCAAGTCTGGTCCGTATCGTCACTGGGAACGTACCACATACAATTTTCGGAACATTCAGCAGTTTTGGCAGCAGTGCTGCGAAGCGGGCAAAACCGCTTTGAAGAGTTAGACATATTAAACACCACCTTTGTTATGGATTGCCAGCCCTGCACTGGCTGACAGTCCAATTATAACAGAGGACCACAACACAGAAAAGGAGGAAACGAGCATGGCAGCAGTTGCAATGGAAGATAAGAAAAAAGAAATGATTGAGAAGACCGCACAGGAGTTCCAGAAGTTAAATGGCGACAATCAAATGTTTATTTTGGGTTATATGCTGGGTATTCAGCAGGAACGCCAGAGAACCACACCGCAGCCACAGACGGCATAGGAGGTGGCAGGAATGGAAGTGCAAGGAACATTCAATGCCCAGCGCTTCTTTGACACTTTGGCAATGATTATTTCACAGCGGGAGGGCGTAAAAGTCACCGTGACTGTGAAGCAGCCGGAGCCAGAAGAGAAAAAGCAGCGGTCAGCATAGGCGCTGGGCGAAAAGCAAAGGTTTTTCAATAGTCAAAATGTGAATAGTAGCGAAAAGCTATTCAAGATAAATCATACCAGATACAAGGAGGAAAACGCAAATGAAAGAATTTGTGAAGAAAAAAGCGGTCATTGTCAAAGACAGACTGGGACTGCCAAACTACATGACCATGTTTTACATGGAGCCGGGGACGTACAACCCGGAGGACGTGCCGGAAATGTTCAAAATCAGAAACAAGATTGTTCCGGCAATTCTGATTTCACAGTACCACAATACAACCATGAAGAGCATGGGCGGTGACGTTGCAGTGTCCCTGCCGTACCAGCAGCCACGCCACACAATCACACTTGATGAAGCGGCGGCAGCCTGCGCCAGAAAGGGTGAGGGCTGGCACCTTATGACAAACACAGAATTTGCCTACTTACTGCATGAAGCAGAAGAACTGGGGCACACGATAGGCGGCAACACGAACCACGGAAGCAATGCAGACAACCCGCAGGAAAAGGGCGTTGTATACGACAGCGCCGGAAGAACACTGACCGGGTGTGACCCGCTTACATGGTCACATGACGGAACCGCAGGCGGCGTGTTCGGTATCTGCGGCAACTTCTGGGAATTTGTAACGGGCTTACGCCTGCATAAAGGTGTTGTGGAGTACACAAAGGACAATGACGCAGCAGTTGAGGGCTACAAGGACGAAGCCCCGGACTGGACCGTTGCAGAGGTAAATGGAAAGCCATTGAAGCTGTACGGCAGCAGTGACGGCGGCGTGGTTATGTCAACCGCAGAAAAGATAGAAAAGGACTGGGACGGCTGCCACATTGCAGAATTGCAGCTGGAAGAGTTGGAAGACGTACCGGAAATTGCGTACAAGCTGGGAATTGTACCGCACGATTGGAAGAACGAAACAGCCGGAATATGGGCAGACAGCGAACTTGAAGAAGCCGTGCCTATCCGGGGTTCGGGTTTCGACAACACTTCCTACGGTGGCGCTGGTGCGCTGGACTTGGGCCACGCCCGTTCTCTCGTCAGCTACAGCGTTTCGCTCCGTTCCGCTTTATTCTTGGAAAGCTGGGAACTGGTAACTGATTTACTGAAAGCGGGTGCGGAAGCACACGCAGGAGCGCAGGAAGAATGAGCGCAGATAATTTCCCATACGTCGAGGGACAGCCAGCAGAAATCTATTTTGACGGTAAATGGCACCGGGGCAAGATAATTGCCGGGTACAGATTTAGGGACGGAATAGTGACCGTACAGACGGAAGATGGGAAGAAAATCTGGTGCGGTGAGAGCCGCAAAGAGTTGTACAGAGCATTGTAAAAATGGCAAGCAAAAAGCCTTTGAAGCTGTGCCGGAAACACAAAATCAAAGGCTTTTCAAAAGTCAATATGTTAATAATTCAATACACGTTTATTATACCATATTGGCGGTTACAAGTCAAACATTTTAGGGCTGAAAAGTCCTTGAAAATAGCGGGTTTTATCCCTGCTAAACGGGCTTGTATGGGGTATTAACATTCCTACGAAATATATAAATTTATATATACGCTGTATGGATAATAAACAGGATTGATGGAGGATAGAACCACCCCACTTCTGGTATACCCTTATACGCTAAAAAGGTATAAGACAGAAAAGGAAGTGCAGTGGTGTTTATCAGAGAGAAGAAGACAGACTGTGCCAATTATAGAGAAGTGGACATAATACCACGAACAGAAGCAGCAGAGCAGGCAGCCAGAGGGAAGAGGGGTAAGAAAAGAAAAGCCAATGCCCCAAAGCAAAAAGACCTTAACGACAAGAACGCCAAACGCTATCTGGTACAGTTGGGCAATGGCAATTTCAGAATAGGGGACCTGCACACGTCCTGCACATACAGTGAAGAGAACCTGCCGGGCACAGTAGAAGAAGCAGAAAACATTGTGACAAACTACCTGCGGCGCATAGCATACCGCAGAAAGAAACTGGGGCTTGACCCTTTGAAATACATACTTGTCACGGAATACAAATACAGCAAGGACGGGCAGTGCCTAAAGCGTATACATCACCACATCATTATGAATGGAGGGCTTGACCGTGACGACGTGGAACTAATGTGGACAAAAGACCGCATTAACTGGAAAAAGACAAAAGACCCGGAATACAGAGCCAGTATAAAGCAGATGGGCTGGGTGAACGCAGACCGCCTGCAAATGAATGAAAACGGAATAGAGGGACTTTGCAAGTATATTGTCAAGGACCCGCAGGGAAAGAAACGCTATTCCAGCAGCAGAAACCTTGACCGCCCGGAAACAACCAGAGAGGACGGCGGGGAGAAGCAGCAGCGTGACCAGAACCACTGGAAGTACAGCCGAAATCTGAACGCACCGGAAGAAAAGTGCAATGATTTTAAGTACAGCAAAAGGAAAGTGGAACAGCTGGCAAAGTCACCGGACGCAGGGCTGGAAGAGTTCAGAAAGATATATAGCAACTACAACATTGTGTCATGCGAAGCGGTCTTTTATGAACAGACCGGGTGGCATATTTACTTGAAAATGTGGAAAAAAGAGCCAAAAAAGGCAGGACAAGGAGGAAAACGAAGTGGAAACAGGAAGAAAAACAAGGCTGCGCCGGATATTAAGGCGTAAGAGGATAAAAAGAGCAATTAAGGCATACGGAAATTACATTGCAGCAGGCGTGCTGGTATTTGTTGTGTGCGTGGCTGTGGTAGGCGCAGCAGTAAAGCCAACAGCAAGCACACTGCCGAAGAACACACCGGAACCAGTACAGACCACACAGCCGACAGGAAGCACCACAGAAGAAGCGGAAGCGTACCCATTCAACCTTATGTCATTTGACTGGGACGGGGAAGCGCTGGACGGCTGGACACGCTATGAAGTACCGGAGGACTACGCAGACAACGGCGGGTATTTACCGGAATGTATGCAGCAGTACACATACATAATCTGCAAGCAGTATGGCGTTGAATATACACTGGTGCTGGCAATTATTGAGATAGAAAGCGGGTACAGATGGGACGCAAGCTGCAAAGAGGGGTCAACCGGATATATGCAGGTATTGCCGAAATGGCACAAAGAACGTATGCACAGACTGAATGTTGATAATGTGGAAAACCCATATTTCAACGTGCTTGTTGGTGTAGATTATCTGGCAGAACTGCAAGAGAGGTTCGACACAGAAGCAGAGGTGCTGACAGCCTACAACTACGGTGTTGCTGGTGCTTATGAACACGTATGGAACAAGGGATTGACAGAAACAGAGTATTCAAGAGAGGTGCAGCAGGCGAAAGAAAGAATTGAAAGAAGAATGAGGGGCGAATGGTGATGGAAAATGAAATCAGACTGGGTGACATTATGGACAAGCTGACGCCCAGTGACAGAGTGGTGATATATAACGCAGCCAGACAGGTTGTATACCGTGGATATGCTGCAAACGCAGTGCATGGAACATTGAACCCGCAGCGACGCATTAAGAAAATGGGGCTGGGCATGGAAACATACAGAGCCACGGAACAAATGTGGGACTGGGAGAAAACAGACAGCCTGCCGGAGCAGGTGCCAGTTGAACAATTCACACAATACCGGGTGGAAGACCTGCAACACATTCTGTATATCAGAATTGAACTGAAAAGCGAATTTGAACAGTGAGGGACAGCACATGAAGTGTAAATTTTGCGGGGCAGAAGTAAAGCTGGGCGAACGGTGCCAGTATTGCGGGTCGATAGCAGAAGCGTTCTACTACAAACCAGAGGAACCGCCGGAGGTTGTAGGAAGAAACCAGACAGACCGGAAAGAATACACAGTGCAAAAAGGTGACAGCCTTTGGAAGATTGCACAGAGGTTTTACGGAAACGGTGCCGCCTGCTATGCACTGGCACACAAAAACGGCATTAAGAACCCGGATTTGATATATCCGGGACAGGTATTGAAGATTTAGGAGGAAAAGAACATGAAGCAGCAATGGGAACCACCAGAACTGGAAGAAATGCCAGTGGTCATATTATCACTGCACCAGAAATGGTGGCAGAAAATGGCAGCGGGTGAAAAGGTTCTGGAACTGCGGAAGACAAAGCCACAATGCAAAGCACCGTTCCGGGTGCTGGTGTATGTCACAGGCGGTGTGGGAATAGTTGGTGAATTTATTTGCCCGGAAGTTCTGGAAATCAAGAACTTTGAAGAAGCAGAGAGAAAAAGCAAGGTTCCTGCACATGATATTCACAATTATGCAGCAGGAAGCAGAAACAAGGTGTATGGCTGGGAAATAACAGCCGTGAAAGAATATCCACGAACAGTGACGCTGGAAGAACTGGGAATGAAGCGTGCGCCGCAGTCGTGGCAGTATGTGAGGTAAAAGACATGGACCAGATACAACGCGACAAGATAGCTGCAAAGCTAAAGAAAATAAAAGCCCTTGCAGAACGTGGCGTGGGCGGTGAAAAAGAAACCGCAATGCGAATGTATGAGGACTTAAAAGCCAGATATGAACTGGAAGACGAAGAAATAATGCTGGACGCAGTGACGCTTCATTGGTTCGGATATGCAGACGAATTGGAAGAAAGGGTGCTGCGCTGGATTTTCTACAAGGTGACGGGTGACGCAAGTTACCACATATACACTGGAAAATACAGCCGCAGGAAGAAGCGTGGTTGTGACTGCACAGAGATTGAAGCGGCAGAAATAACACTGCTTTACAATTTCTACAAAGAGGAATTGAAAAGAGAACTGGAAGCGTTCTTGGTGGCGTTTAGGTGCGGAAACGACCTATACCCAGACGAAACGGCACGCTGCTATAAAGAAAATGACGTAGAAGCGCCGGAGAGGACAGACGAAGAAAAGCGAATGTTGAAAAAGGCTGCGTGGTATTCAAATTTTATGGACAAGAGAAAACCGCCAACGGCACTGATAGGAGAACCGGAGGAAGAAGACTGATGGAAGATAGACAGAAAATTATTGAAAAGCTGGTGAAAATAAAAGCACTGGCAGAACGTGGCATAGGCGGTGAACAGCAGACGGCGCAGGTGATGTACGCCACGTTGAAAGAAAAATACAAAGTAACAGACGCAGAGATTGAAAAAGCAGCAGCAGTCCCGGTGGACATTTCAGAAATTGACTTGAAGAAATTCTGGGGCATAGCTTTTCAACTGGCAGCAGTCGCAAAGACGTTGCAGGAAGAAACGGACATTTGCACCGCCTGCCCGTACACATACACGGACGAACAATGCACGGGCTGCGGCACGTACTGGAATATGCGGGACTTGAGGCTTGATTTTGAAGCAATACAGCAAAGATTGATAAAGGCGGCAACGGAGGGATAAAGCATGGCAGCAAGGAAAGCAAGAAAACCAAAGCACCAGAAAAGCGAATACCCAACATTGCCGGGACAACTGGGGTATCTTAACAGCTATTATTGCCCGGTATGCGGAAAGCATTTGTTTTCAGCATACGACAAGGACATGAAGAAAGACCGGGAAGACGGTTATTACTTCCATGTGTCAAATGACTTCAACTATTGCAGCAAATGCGGGCAGTTGCTTGACCTTGACGAATGGAAGAGAAAAGAAGAACCGCCGGAAGCAGCAGAAGAATTGAAATTTGATGATTGAGAGGTGCGGGTATGGCAGCAGCCAAAAGAAAAACAATTCCAAAGGCTGTACGGCAGCAGGTGTATGACAGCTTGAACGGTCACTGCGGGTATTGCGGTTGCAAAATCACATACAAGGAAATGCAGGTGGACCACATAGAAGCAGTATACCTGCATGAAGAGGAATTGAACGCAGGACAGGCGCAGGAGATAAACAGCATTGAAAATTATATGCCAGCTTGCAGAATGTGTAATTTTTATAAGTCAACCATGAGCGTTGAGAGTTTCAGAAAACAGTTGGAAACATTACCGGAACGGTTGGACAAGATTTTTATATACAGACTGGCGAAAAAGTACGGAATTGTAAAAGAAAAATGCGAGAACGTAAAGTTTTACTTTGAAGAAGTGAAGAACGGAGGTGACGGCGGGTGAGTGATTTACTGTATGTGTGCAGCCCATACCGGGGCGACACAAAGCGCAACAAGGAATATGCACGGAAGTTGACAAGGGCAGCCATAAACAATGGCTTTGTCCCGGTCACGGTGCATTTATACTTGACGGAAGTTACAGACGACCAGAACCCGGAAGAAAGAAGCCGGGGCATGGCAGCGGGAATGAAGATACTTGAAAACTGCAAATACATTCTGATTGGCAACAAATACGGCGTATCAGACGGAATGAAAGCAGAAATGACACTGGCGGCGCTGAAAGGAAAAGTCATGCTGTATGAGCAGGACGGCAAAATATATCTGGTGGACAGCCGGGAAGAAACCACAGGAGGACAAGACAATGAGTAGAGCATATTACAGAAAGCGCAGTGAAGCCACAGAGCAGGAAAGAGTTATAAACTGGGCGACGTTCTACGCAAAGGACTTCCCAGAACTGGACTTGCTGCACCATATCCCAAACGGCGGCAGCAGGAACCAGCTTGAAGCGGCGAACCTTAAACGGCAGGGAGTAAAAGCAGGCGTGCCGGATTTGTGCTTGCCAGTAGCCAGAAACGGAAAACACGGGCTTTATGTTGAAATGAAGTGGGGAAAGAACAAAACAACAGACAAGCAGGACTGGTGGCTGGAACAGCTGCGGCAGCAGGGATATGAAACGGCGGTTTGCTGGTCCGCAGAAGAAGCAATGGACACAATAGCAGGTTATCTGGGAGTTATGGAGCAGACGGGAAGAAAGGTGGAATTGTAATGGGTTACATGGACCACACATTAAAAAAGACGGTGCCATATTACAGCACCATGAAGCGTGCTGGGGCATTTAAGCAGCAGGAGCCACGGAAACGGCAAAAAAGAACGACACTGACAGAATACAGCCAGAACGGACAGAAAGCAATATTGAAACCGCACGTCACAGTCAATCAAGCCGCAAAGAAGCTGTATGACTATGAACAAACCGGATTGTCACCACATGAGGTTGCAAACCTTGTTGAGCAGGTGCAGAACTTGACAAGGCGTGTGAAGAAATACGAAAGCTGGGAAGAATGAACGGCGTTGACCGCTGCTTGATATGCGGTGAAGTTATCCCGGAGGGTTCGCAGGTCTGCACCGCCTGCCGCAATAAATATGACATTGTGACCGGGGAAACAGAAGAAATGGCACAAGAACTGCGGGACATAGCAGACGTGCTGAAAATCACAGAGGGCACAGACACAAACATTAGAAAGTCAATGGAAAGCATATTGAGGATTGCAGACAGACTGGAAAGGACAAGCAATGGCAAGAAAAGAAGATAAACAGCCACAGTATTTGCCGTTAATCGTAAAAGCAAAGCTACATACTGGCGGCAGGGACTATGAGAAAATCAAAGAGGAATTAAAGGGGCAGGGCTTCACCTGCAAGCAAATGAAAGGCATGGTGCGTGAGGGTAACTACTTTGACGGAATAGTGTTGTATTTGTCGAAGTGGAACTGGGACAACCACGAAAGCTGGCACCTTTACAACTGGGACGACAAGGACGACAAAGAAGTTATGCTGGGCATATATGAAGCCGAACAGTACCACCCACAGGCGCCGTATAGATACAGAGATAATTTTGAGAAGTTCCAGAAAGACTGGACAAGCGGAGAGTATGACCCCGGTATGACATTCACTTTCAAGGACAGTGAAGTTGAAGTGCTGGAAGTCCTGCAAGAAGAGGTGGACAACATAGACCACGAAGCAGTCAAAAGGCAGGTGGCAGCAGCAGAAGACGCCCAGTACCAGAAGAGAAGAAAACAGCGCCAGCGACGCAAACAGGCAAGCAAGGGCAGCAGATACCATAGAAAGTTCTTTTGATGGAGGAATAAAGATGGCAAAAAAGAAGCGGAAGTATTACAGCGGAAAAGAATTACTATACCGCCGACAGCTGGAACGGAAGCAGGCAGAGGAAGAAGAAAAGACAAATAATATCAGAATACGCCAGCTGCACCAGATAAACGCAAGCAGCCGGGCTATTGGCTGGGCAAAACAGAAAATGAGGGAGGGAAAGAACAATGATTGCATTTCTGATTGAGGTTGTAAAAACACTGGTAACATTCTTTGCGGTATGCGTGGGGCTGGGTATTTTATATCTGGTCTTTGTAGTGGTCAGAGAAGTTGGCTGGGAGGTAAGAAGACAGAACAGAGAGAAACACGAACAGGAGGACAAAGAGGAATGAAAGCAGAATTTTTCAAGGCGGTGTGTCCGTTAGAGATTGGGGACACGGTAGCAATCAAGGTATCAAAGGACGGAGAAACAAAAGAAGCACTTTATCTGCCGCAGGGTTGCACGGTGATTACAACGGCAGCAGTTGCACTGCATAAGGTTACAGACATTGCGACGCTTCACTATCTGAAAAAAGGTGAAACACAGTTCTTGTATGAACTGGACGGCTGCGGGAAGTATGAACCGTTGACCGTGAAAGTTCCGGTCAGAGAATTTGCAGACGAACTGAAACGCCGTGGCAGATAATAACAAATACTTACGGAAGTATACAAAATATACAAATATACTTCCGTAAGATTGTGCAGAATGTCAATAGATTTTATACTTCCGTAAGTATATAATAAAGACAGTTAAAGAAGTAAAGCAAACGGAGGTAACGAACATGACAGAGAACAGAGAAAAAGCAATCAAAAGAACAAAGAACCTTGCATATTGGTTCATGGGCGAAATGCTGAAAGAGGAAGAAAGAGGAGAGAAAGAAAAAGAAGCATTTGAAAAAGCAAAAGAAGCCGGGGAACTGGTGGTGATGATAAGCACAGCAGAGAACAATGCAAGAGTTATGAAAAGCTGCATGAAAGAAGCAAGAGAAGCAGCAGAATTTTTGAGAGATGAAAAGAACGACGTTGAAGAATGGCAGCTTGCAGGAATTAACGCAATGTTCGACCAGTGCAACAAAGAAAACATAGTGCCATACGATATGCCAACAGCAATAAAAGGGCTTTTATGTATGCAGTACCAATAAACATACAAGCACGGGTGGCGCAATGGATAGCGCAGCAGCCACCGAAGCTGCCGGGTGCGGGTTCAAGTCCCGCCCTGTGCATTACTGGGAAAGCAACTATAAATTCATACCAGATACAAGGAGGAATACCACATGAAAGTATTATCAATTATCAATCTTAAAGGGGGAGTGGCAAAGACCATTTCCAGCGTAAACATGGCACATATTCTGGCAGCAGTAAAGGGCTTCAAAGTCCTGCTGATTGACAATGACAAGCAGGGAAACGCAAGCAAGATTATGAACCGCCACAGCTATGACCATAAGGGCACGGCAGAGGTAATGACACAGCGGGGCATTGACCCGGCAGAGGTTATCCAGCACACGGACTTTGAGGGCTTAGACATTATCACAGCGAACATGAATTTGCTTACAGCCAACCTTGAAGTCATGCTGGACCAGTCAAGACCGCAACAGACACGCTTCAAAAAGTTTCTGGACGGATTACAGAATGAATATGACTACTGCATTATTGACAACGCCCCAGACATTAACATTTCAACCATAAATGCGCTGGTAGCTTCACAAGACGTCATGGTGCCTATAACCATTGATGATTTTGCAATAGACGGTCTGGCAGAACTGAAAGAACAGATTGACAACACCCGTGAGGACTTAAACCCACAGTTGCGCTTCTGCGGCTGCTTTGTCACACAGTACGACAGAACCAATGAAGCAGACACGCAGGGTGAAGAGTTCTTGAAGACGCTTGAATATCCGGTTTTTGATACACATATCAGAAAGACACCGAAAATGAAGCCCAGCACATTTGAAAGATTACCAATCATTTTATATTCCCCACGCTGCGGCGCAAGTGCCGACTATAAAGCGTTAGTGGAAGAATGGTTGAGAATGTGACCAATTCGGACACGTTAGGAGGGAAAAGACAATGGCAGGAGCAGCAAAGAAATTCAACTTGACAGAGTTATTAAACCAGCGGTCAAAGGAAGCTGGGGAGCAGCAGAAAACAGAACAGCAGCAGACAGCAGCAGGCGCAGAGGTTGTCACGTCAGAAGAGGGCGTGAGCAGCACAGCTGATATTTACGACCTTATACCGTCAAAAGGTAATTTTTACAGTGTAGAGGACGTGCAGGACTTGAAACAGTCCATTGAACTTCTGGGAGTACTGCAACCGCTTCTGGTGACTGATGAAGAGGAAGACGGCAAGCGCCGTATCATTGCAGGACACAGAAGACGGCTGGCAGTCATGCAGCTTGTGGACGAGGGAAAAGAGCGTTTCAGACGGGTTCCAATCTTAATCAAGCCAAAGAAAAACGCCATACTGGACAGACTTGCACTGATTATGGCAAACCGTTTCCGTGAAAAGACAGACTGGGAGCGTATGACAGAAGCACTGGAAACAGAAAAACTGGTGCTGGAATTAAAAGAAAGCATGAACATTCCGGGCAGGACCCGTGACTTATTAGCGGAAATTATAGAAACGTCCCCGGCACAGGTTGGAAGATATAAGGCAATTTATAACAATATCATTCCAGAACTGATGGCAGAATTTAAGGCAAACAGAATTGTTGTATCTGTCATTTATGAAGCGTCCGGGCTGCCGGAAGATTACCAGAAGCAGGCGGCAGAGGTATTCCGGGAAAATGAAGTGCTGACGTTATCAGACATTAAGCAGTTAAAGAAGAACTGGGAAGCGTCGCAGCAGATACCGGGACAGATGGACATTAGCCAGATGGAAGAGAAGCAGGAAGCCACAGGAGCGGGAGAAAGCGCCACAGGCAATGAAACAGACCAGCAGCAGGAAGAAACAGCCACAGAGGGAGCAGGAGAAGCCACAGAGGGCACAGAAGACACAGCCGGGCAGCAGTCAGAATACATTGACCCGCAACCGGAACAGATAACATCACTTTGTTACAGCTGCACGCATTATGAGGACTGCCACGACAAGACAGCAACCGTGACAAACTGCAATGCCTATGAAAACCGCAGAGAAGCCCAGAAAACGGACGAAGAGCGGTACAACGAAGAGCAGGCAGCTATTGACCGGGAAACACAAAAGAAATTGCGTGAAATGCAGCAGGAAGAGAAAATGCAGCATTTGCCGTCTGATGATAGAAAAGAAAAAACAATCAGAGTGTCACCGGACAAAATGAAAGCCGTTGCAATCGACCATACAAGACCATATATGATTTTGAAAAATGACGATTACAGAGAGGGCGACACAGTGAAGCTGATTGAGTTTGCAGAGGGAAGAGCAACCGGAAACACGGCTGACATGAAAATTATCTGCATGGACGACGACACGACCAGCAGCGCACTTGAAGAGGGCTATTGTGTAATAGCGTTGCAGGAGGTGTAGACGTGGTACAGATTTTAGAACTATTTGGGGGAATTGGTTCCCCCAGATGTGCTTTGCGAAATTTGAACATTCCAACAAAAGCTATTGACTATGTGGAAATAGACGAAAACGCCGTAAGGTCATACAATGCAATGTTTGCGGAAGAATTAGAGTATAAAACACAATCAGTGGTGGGCTGGAACCTCAAACCAGATATTCTGATACATGGCAGCCCGTGTCAAGATATGAGCATTGCGGGGCATCAAGGAAAAGCAACTGCGGAAGCAGGGAGGATAAACAGAGGAAAAGGGGCAGACAAAGGAAGCGGCACCCGGTCAAGTTTGATGTGGGAAACAATACACATTATTCAAAATATGGGCGAATGGAAGCCGAAATATGTTATCTGGGAAAACGTGAAAAATGTATTAAACGGCTACAACAAGAAGAACTTTGAACAATACATAGCAGAAATGGAAAAGCTGGGATATACAAGCAATTATCAAATATTAGACGCAAGGGACTTTGGATTGCCACAGGCACGGGAAAGAGTTTTCACGGTATCGGTGCTGAATGGTGAAAAGTTCGACTTTTCAGACTTAATCAGAACGCCAATGAAAGATATATCAGAATTTCTTCTGAACAACGACGAAGTGCCGCCAGTGTATGACGTGACGCAACCGAGTGTGTACAGTGTGATTGGAGAAAAAGGCATAAGAAGAGCAACAGTAATAAAAGATTTTGCATACACAATCACGACCAGACAGGACAGAACACCAGCACAGGTGATTGACTGCGGAAACGGGCGTTATAGATATTTAACAGAACGGGAGTGCTGGCGCCTGCAAGGATATACAGACAAGGACTATGAAAGGGCAAAAGCAGTCCAGAAGCGTTCTGGAAGATACAGAATGGCGCTATACAAGCAGGCTGGAAACAGCATTGCAGTTCCGATATTTGAAAGTATGTTCAGAAAGATAATTTTGCATGAAACAGCATAGGAGGTGCGGAAAATGCCAATAAACATGACAGATTATAGAATGATTATCAACGAAAGAGTATACAACGTATTGCAAATTATGATTGATTTTGCAGGACCGTTAGAAGAGGGGGAACCACCAAAGCCGAAGTTTATTGACGCAGTATACATTGACGAAGACGGAACAATAAAAACCATACGTGATGAAGCGTGGTGCTTTCAGTTTGTGAGAAGAAACGGAGGTGCAACAGATGGAAAGACCAATAATAATGCTTAATACAGACAATATGCCCGTGTTTTGCCGAAACCAGTGCGCAAATACAAAATGCGCAAAGCACATTTCAAAAGCCTATGAGTGCGGCGGTTCATGTTCAATGCGGCTATTGAGAGGGGAACCGGAGTGCGCAGGCTACATATCACGGAGGAAGCGCAAATGAAAGAAAATGTTTGCGTAGACTGCAAATATTATGAAAGCTGCGGAAAGCCGGAAAGATACATAAAGTGCATGGGGTACAAAGAGCGGCAGCAGGCAGCAGGCGAACAGAAAGTTGACGTGCAAGGCTGACAGCCGGGAAAGACTGGTAATAAATGAAATGGAGGAACAGCAAATGGCGCAGGCAATGGAAAGAAGCAAGGTAATTGAATTGCTGGAATATTACAAAGACATAGACGGGGAGGTGAGCATATACCGAAAGATTATAAATGACTTGACGGACCAATACTACAACCCCATTGGCGCTATACAGTGCGACGGTCTACCAAAAGGAAAAAACAATATATCACGACAAACAGAAAATATGGCGCTGAACATTCCAGATTTTGTCAGCGGAGAAATCAAAGACTATGAAGCAAAGGTGCAGCAGTTACAGAGTTTGAAAGCACAGCTTTTGCAGGAGATTTCAAGACTGAAACTGAAAGAAAAGCGTATTATTTTCGATTTTTACATTCACAACCTCAAATGGGAACAAGTAGCGGTACGCAATTCATACAGTGAACGGCAGTGCAAGAACATTAGAGATAACGCACTTGCTACGCTGTCACAGAGGTTTGAAAAGAACCAGATAATTTCACAATTCAAGAAGATTGCATAAGCAATCATTGCCCGCCATTGCCTGCGTTTCACTGGTATAATTTATATCAGCAAAGCAGGCTTTACGCCGTTATATTTGCACGTTGGCAATAGTGGGCTTTGGTGATTTTTTGAAATTACAAAGCCCATAATTTTTTATACTTCCGTAAACCGGAAGAGTTGGAAAGAATGAAAACAAACGAAAAGAGGTGAGAAGATGGGAAGACCACGGAACCCAGAGCGGGACAAGTCAATGCAACGCTATCTGGACGCAGACGGCAAGATTGAAACAGCAGAACTGGCAAAGCTGGCAGGGGTGCCAGAAGTGCGGATAAGAAAATGGAAGTCAGAAGACAGCTGGGACGAAGCACTGAAAAACAAGCCGAAAAAAAGAGGGGGGCAAAAAGGCAACAAAAATGCTGCCGGAAAAACCCCAGCAAAAAAAGGCAACAAAAACGCTGTCACACATGGAGCGTTTGCACAGGCAGGGTATGAAGACATAGACCCGGAGCAGGCGGCAGCAATACAGAACATGGGCACACCGTCCGCACTATCTCAAATGATGGAGGAATTGCAGGAATTATACGTCCGCAAAGCCTATCTGGAAAGCCTACTGAAAGAGTACGAGAGCAAAGAAGCAGGCGGCTTTTATACTGATAAAATAGTACACATGATTGTGCCAAAGAGCATGGAAGAACGCAGGGAAGAAGAGGACTGCGGCATGGAGCAGGGGCAAGCGACAGACCCAGAGGGCGGCAAAGAGATATACAAAACAGCAATGAAATCTATTATCAAGTCAAGCCCATTTGATAGAGCAATGAAAGTGGAAGCTGAACTAAACAAGCTACATGGGCGTATCATCAAGCAGCTGGACAGTATCAAGGCGTATGAGTTAGAGGACAGACGCTTGCAGCTTGCAGAAAAGCAACTTGAATTGAACAAACAGAAGCTAACGGGAGAATTTGAGATTGACCCGGACGGAAGCACAGAAAACGACGAAATCACAGACGTTGTGGACGACGTTTAATAGGTTCTTCCGGCGGTCTGGAAGCACTGCGGGTACGGCGACGCCCAAAACCTGCCCAGATATAATTTTGAAAATTCCATTTCCGCTTCCGACCCGGTAAAAAATAAAGGGGTATGGGCTAAAAAAGAAAAAATGTGACCAATTCGGACACAAAAGAAAGGGGGTGCGGTTTTTGAAAGCGTACACTTCAAAGGCGGTTGCCGCTTGGCTGGATATTTCAGAACGCAGAGTGCGCCAGCTGCGTGACGAAAAGGTTATAACGGAAATCAGACCGGGGCTGTACGACTTGAAGACCGTAAACCACCAGTACATAAATTATTTGCGCAAAAACAACCCGGAAAGTGAAAGTGCAATAGATTACAACGCAGAACGTGCAAAGCTGGTCAGAGCAAAAAGAGAAGCACAAGAACTGGAATTGCAGCTGCGCAGAAATGAGGTACACACCACAGAGGACGTGGAACAGGTAATGACAGACACACTTGTTAGGTTCAAAACAAGGCTTATGGCTATACCTGCAAAGTTAAGCCCCATTTTATCAAAGAAAAAGGACCAGACAGAAATATTTAAGCTGCTGAAAAGCGCCATTGATGAAGTGCTGGAAGAACTTTCAGACTTTCAGACAGTGTTTGGGTATGGTGTAGACAATGAAGAAAAACACAGTTGATATGTTCACACGGATTTTCAAAGTGCTACAACCACCGCCGGAAATGACACTTTCGCAGTGGGCAGATAAGTTCCGCAGACTGTCTGCCGGGTCTTCCGCAGAGCCGGGACGCTGGAAGACAGCAAAGGCGCCGTATCAAAAAGAGATTATGGACGCCATAACAGATATTACAATAAAAAAAGTTGTGATTATGTCAGCAGCGCAGGTGGGAAAGACAGACGCAATGGTGCTGAACCCTATTGGATATTATGTGCATTATGACCCGTCACCGATTATGGTTATACAGCCGACAATAGACATGGCAGAGAAGTTTTCAAAAGAAAAGCTGTCACCTATGTTGCGTGATACACCCGTACTGGCTGACCGTATCAATGAGAAGAGCCGCAACAGCGGTAACACAATCATGCAAAAGATATTTCCGGGCGGCTTCATAACGATTGCAGGCGCAAACAGCCCAACGGGACTGCGAAGCCACACAATCAGAATATTGCTTGCAGACGAGATAGACGCATACCCAGCCAGTGCAGGAAAAGAGGGCGACCCACTTTTGCTGGCTTCAAAGCGTCAGACAACATTCTGGAATAAAAAGCAGGTGGACATTTCAACACCGACAGTCAAAGGGGCTTCCAGAATAGAAGTGGAGTACGAAAACAGCAGCCGGGGAGAATGGAACGCACCGTGCCCGTGCTGCGGAGAACTGCAACCGCTGGTCTGGTCAAATGTTGTGTTCGACAAAAACGACCTATCAGAAATCAGATACGCTTGCAGCAAGTGCGGCGTCATATCCAGTGAAGCAGAATGGAAAGAACACTTTATTGACGGAACCTTTGTACATGAAGAACCAGACAACCCCGTGCGTGGGTTCCACTTGAACACGCTTGCTTCCACATTGACCACATGGCAAGAAGTTGTTGAAAAGTTTCTGACGGCAAATGACCAGATGAAAAAAGGCAACGTGGAACTTATGAAAGTATGGACTAATACCGAAATGGGGCAAACGTGGGAAGAAGACGGGGAAACCATAGAAGACGACGAACTGATGAAACGCCGGGAGAAATACAAGTGCGAAGTGCCAGAAGAAGTGCTGTACTTGACAGCTGGCGTAGATACGCAGGACGACAGATTTGAAATTGAAGTTGTGGGCTGGGGTCCAGAATACGAAAGCTGGGGCATTAGATATGCGGCAATATACGGCGACAATTCAGACATCAACAATCAAGTCTGGCAAGACCTTGACACATTCTTATTGCAGACCTTTGAAAAACCGGACGGAACGAAAATGAAGCTGTCATGCGTCTGCATTGATAGTGGAGGACACAGAGCTAATCAAGTATATAAATTCTGCAAAGCCCGGTTCAATCGCAGGGTATTTGCAATCAAAGGTTCAAACGATAGCGCCGCAGCGTATATCCAGAAGCCGTCAAAAAGCAACCGTGAGGGCGCATATCTTTTCACGCTGGGAGTTGATACCGGAAAAAGCCTGCTTATGGACAGACTAAAGCTGGAGGAAGAGGGACCCGGCTTTTGCCATTTTCCAAAAGAAGAGGGCAAGGGATATGACGAAAAGTATTTCAAGGGCTTAACGTCAGAAAAAAAGGTAATGCGTTACAAGATGGGCAGACCATATTTTGCATGGGAACTGAAAGACAAAGGCGAACACAAACGAAATGAAGCACTGGACTGCCGAAACTACGCAACGGCAGCCATTGAAATTATCAACGTACCATTGAAAAAACCAGACAAAAAGAAAGACGCCACACAAACAAAGAAAATTGTAAAACGTGGCAGAAGAAGAAGTGGAGGAATTTTATAAATGGCAGGAATTACACTGGAAACAGCAAAAAGACACCTTGACGCATGGCTGGAAGCAGAACTGGCAGTGACAAACGCCCAGTCATACACGATAGGCAGCAGGACCATGACAAAAGCCAATCTGACCGAAATTAGAAAGTCTATTGAATATTGGCAAGGGAAAGTCACTGCGCTTGAAAATGCGGCAAAATATGGCGGCAGGAACCGTGCAAAACGATTTGTACCACGGGATTTATAAAACATTGCCCGTGATTGCCCGTTTTGGGGCTTTATTTCCCCCCATTGCCCGCAAAAATGGGGTAATATTGTAGCGTGAATAAGTGAGAAAAAACAAAAAGCACCCGTGAAAAGGTGCTTTTTTCATGCAATAAAGGAGGTGAAAGCGTGGGAATTGCAGCGGGAATTGATAAGGCAATAGCAGTCATAGCACCGCAAGCAGCACTGAAAAGAACGGTTGCAAGGCAGAAAATGCAGATTTTAGACAGCGGGTATGGCAATTATGGCGCCAGCGTCACAAAGAAATCACTTGCAGGCTGGCTTCATGCAGGCGGCAGCAGTCGTGAGGACATAGAAGACAATGTATCTGTATTGCGCCAGCGTACCCGTGATTTATACATGGGCGTGCCGCTGGCAAATGGGGCAGTCAAAACCATGCGCACCAACATTGTTGGGCGTGGGCTGCGGTTGAAATCGACCATTGACGCAGAAACGCTGGGAATTTCACCAGAAGAACGCCGGAACCTTGAAAAAAAGATTGAAAAAGAGTGGTCTATCTGGGCTGAAAGCAATGATTGCGATATGTCAAGGATAGACAACTTTTACGAGTTGCAGCAGTTGGCTTTTATGAACTGGCTTATTTCCGGGGATTGTCTGGCGGTACTGCCAGTCAAACCACGAATAAACCAGCCGTATGACCTGCGTGTGCAGCTGATAGAAGCAGACAGACTTTGCAGCCCGGACAACTGCGACACAATAGACAACAAGATTGTTGGAGGTGTAGAGGTTGATAAGTCTGGGGAAGTGATAGCGTATCACATAGCGGACCACCACCCGTTGTCATACGCATACAATGACATAAGCTGGCAGAGGGTTGAAGCATACGGACAAAAGACCGGAAGAAGAAACGTGCTTCACATGATGAACCGGGAAAGAATAGGACAGCGCAGGGGCGTTCCATTCCTTGCACCAGTCATTGAAAGTCTGAAACAGCTTGGAAGATACACAGACGCAGAACTTGTGGCGGCGGTTGTATCTGGTATGTTTACCATTTTCATTGAAAAGGAAGACGCCAGCGCAGAAGACGCAATAGGAAGTATGCTGCCGGAAGAAGTGCAGGTGGACGCAGAAGACGAAAGCACCATTGAACTTGCGCCGGGCGCCGTTATCGACTTAAACGAGGGAGAGAAAGCACACGACACGAACCCCGGAAGACCAAACGCCAATTTTGGCGGCTTTGTGGAAGCAATATGCCAGCAGATAGGCGCAGCACTTGAAATTCCGTATGAATTGCTTGTAAAGCGCTTTAATTCCAGTTATACAGCCAGCAAAGGCGCACTGGAAGAAGCATGGAAAATGTTTAATATGTACCGTGACTGGCTATCAACAGATTTTTGCCAGCCAGTGTACGAAGAATGGCTGACAGAAGCGGTAGCAAAAGGACGTATCAAAGCACCGGGCTTCTTTACTGACCCAGCAATCAGAAAAGCATATTGCGGGGCAAAGTGGAACGGACCTGCAAAAGGTATGCTTGACCCGGTAAAAGAGGTTACAGCCGCAGAAAAGAGAGTGTCAAACGGCTTTAGCACCAGAAGTGATGAAGCAATGCAAATGACGGGAAGCAACTTTTATAACAATGTCGAACAGTTGAAACACGAAGAAAAAGAACTGAAAGAGGTGAAGAAAATTGCCAATGGAACCACAAACAAACAGAACACCCCAGCAGAACCCGCAGACAATGCAGGGAATGAACCAGCAGCAGGACAGCAGAACACCGGGCAATCCTTACGGGGTGACGACAAATAAATTCTGGGACTTTATCCCAGCAACAGGGGACAAGCCGCCAGAACTGCTTTTATACGGCGCAATAAGCAGCCAGCAGTCATGGTGGGAAGACAGGGTGACGCCGCAGCAATTCAATCAAGAACTTGCGGCGCTTGGTGATGTGCCAGAAATTATCGTGCGCATTAACAGCGGCGGCGGTGATGTGTTCGCAGCAAATGCGATTTTTACGAGATTGAAAGATTGTTCAGCGAAAGTGACAGTCAAAATTGATGGCTGGGCAGCTTCCGCAGCCACAATCATTGCTATGGCAGGCGACACAATCAAGATTGCCAGAAATGGCGTATTTATGATACATGACCCAGCAATGACAGTCTGGGACACTTTCAGAGCAGAAGACTTTTTGAAGATGGCTGATGAACTGAAAGTGATTAAACAAAGCATTGTCAATACATACGCCAGTAAGACTGGTAAAAAGACAGAGGACATAGAACAGCTTATGTCAAATGAAACATGGTGGACGGGCGACATTGCCGTTGAAAACGGCTTTTGTGATGAATTGATGTTTGAAGACAGCACAACAGTTGTTGAAAATTCTTCAAAAATCGTTGTCAATTCAGTGCCTATTGACGTTTCCATGTTCAAGAGTATTCCAACCCAGTTATTAAACAGCCCGCACAATCAAAATCCGGGTAGTTTAGTAAATAGTGCAACAGAACCTATCAACAAGCCACAGGAAAAGGAGGAACCACAAATGGCAGCACCAGAAAACAAAATCACAACGGTTGACGCACTAAAAGCCGCATACCCGGATTTAGTAGCGACAATCCAGAATGAAGCAGCAGCCACAGAACGTGCCAGAATTAAAGGCATTGAAGACTTGGCAAATGGCAACTATGACGCAATCGCAAAGGACGCAAAGTTTGACAACCCTATTTCTGCGCAGGAAATGGCAGTTAAAATCATTTCAGAGCAGAACAAAGCGGGCGGCAACTACATTCAGAACCGCCAGCAGGACGCAGAAAACAGCGGTGCAAACGGCGTGCAGGGAGCAGCACCGGAGGACAACGCAGGAGAGAACGGCAAGAACGTGTTTGACGCCGCTATTGACAAGTTGTTTCCAGACAAGAAATAAGGAGGTACAAGCAAATGGGTGAATATGCAGTAGAAAAAAGAGAAATCACACCGAAGAACTTTTTTGCTGGTGATTTTCCAACAGTACCGGAAACCGGAACAACAAATGCAGCTATCAAGGAATATGCACCAGTAATGATTGACACTGCGAATGACAACAAGATTATTCCAGTTGCAAAAGGAAGCGAAGCAAGCGCAATCGGTATTGCTGCTGCGGCAGCAGGAAACGGCGAACCAGTAACATATTACATGACAGGTGAGTTTTTCGCTGACGCATTAGCACTTGAAGCCGGGGCAGATTTAGCAAAAATCAAAGAAGCACTGCGAAAAGTATCAATCTTTTTGAGATAAGGAGGAAAAACAACAATGGCAAATGAAGTATCTATTTACGAACCACGAACAATGGGCAGAGTGGTTCAGAAATTACCGCCCGTGCGTACTTTTTTTAGAAGTACATTTTTCAAGCATGAAGAAACATTCGTAACAAAGAATGTTGATGTTGATTTCAAGAAAGGAAGCAGAAAGGTTGCACCGTTTGTCAGCCGTGTAATTGGTGGAAAGGTAGTGCCAAACACTGGCTATGAAACAAAGACCTACACGCCGCCTTTAGTTGCACCGGAAAAGGTCACAACGGTTGACGACCTTTTACAGCGCAGACCGGGTGAAAGCCTTTATTCTGGCAGAACACCTGCGGAACGTGCAGTGCTTAAAATGGCTGATGATTTCAAGGAACTGCGAGAAATGATTTTACGCCGTGAAGAGTTAATGTGCGTACAGACCATTTTTACTGGCACAATCCCTATCATTGGCGACGGAGTAAATGAAGTGATTGACTTCTCTTTTACAAACAAAGAGAAAATCACAACGGCAGCGAAGAAGTGGACTGCTGACACTTCCGACCCTATCGCAGATTTGAAGCGCTGGCACGAAACCGTACAGAAGACCGGATTTGTAAACTGCGATATTTGCGTTATGGGTGGCGACGTTGCAAATGCGTTTGTAAATCATGCAAAGGTACAGAAAATGCTTGATGTGAAAAACTTCAATCTTGCGGTTATACAGCCTAAACAGTTACCGAACGGCGTCACATACCTTGGAACCATTCACGAACTGGGACTTGATATTTACAAGTACAATGAGTGGTATCTTGACGACTGGACAAACCCGGACAAACCGGAGGACAAGCCGCTTGTACCTGCTGACAGCTTGGCACTGTTAAGCACAAACGCTGATTATTCCATGTACTATGGAGCAATCACACTTATTAAGGAGCCGGACGGCAACTTTATGACCGTAGAGGGTAAATATGTACCGGACACATGGACAAAACGCAAGCCTGCCCGCCGCTTCCTCAATCTGTCTTCTGCACCGTTATGCGTTCCGCATGATGTAGACAGCTGGTTTGTTGCAACACCTATCTAATGGACTTCAAAGCACAGCTTGCCAGTGACATGAAAGTGTTTCACAACTGCGGAGAAATGGCAACTATGACTGATATATGGTATCAAGGCAAGAAACACTATTTGCCCATAATCATTGACCACACGGCAGCCGACGAACGGCAGAGAGGAAACGGGGACAATGCAGAGGGCATAAACCGTGCTTCTTGTCTGGTGTATATGTCATTATATGATTTTGGTTGTGTTCCAAAAAAAGGACGCCAGCTTGAAATTGACGAAGCCGGGGCAATCAATATGTATAACATTTCAAAAGCAGACTGCGAGGACGGGGAAATAATTCTTGAATTGGAGATGTTGGAAGAATGATTGAAATAACATCTGACGCAATAGAAAGAGTGGGAACCCTGCTGGCAGACGTTCCAAAAGGTGCAGAAAGAGTATTTGCCAGCGCTATGAACCGTGGTATTTCCAGAGTGAAGACACAGGCAATAAAGCAGGTAAAAACCGTATATGCCGTAAATGGCGCAGCACTGACGAAAGCAACCAGAATAAATATAACCAAAGCCAGCACGGGAAACCTTGCGGGCTTTGTTTCGTTTTCTGGCGTGAAAATACCGCTGTACAAATTCAAAGTAACGCCGACGAAGCCCGGAACTGGAAAACAGGTGCGGGCAGCAGTTAAAAAAGGCGGTAGCGGGACACCATTTGAAGACGCTTTTATTGCGGAGATGAAAAGCAATGGTCACACCGGAGTATTTGAGAGGACAGGGCGCAAGCGTTTTCCGATTGAAGAAAAAATGGGACTATCAGCAGCACAGATGGTGGGAAACGAAGATATTATAGACGGGCTGGAAAAGGAAGCACAAGAACTGGTAAACGAAAGAATTATACACGAAATGAACAGGATTTTGAATGGTTATGGAGGGTAAAGAATTATGACACCAGTTTTTTTGTTGGAAGAATTGCAGAAATTCATTAGTTCCAAAACGTCTGACATTATTTTGCCAGTGCGAACCAGAACGGGAAGCAGCGAAGAAAAAGAAAGAGCAGCAGCAGTTTATAAAATGGGGCTGCCGGAAGCAGACGACGTACAACAGAAAGTGCCATACATTCTGTTAAAGTTCCTAACAGGGACGGACGACAAGAAAGCAGGCGAACCAGAGGAAGACAGCTGCAAAGTAAGAATAATATTTGCGGTGTATTCAGAAGATGGGCAGGACGGACCGCTGGCACTTCTCAATCTGATTTTGAGAGTGCGCAGCGAATTGAAGAAAGCCGGGACAATCGGCGGCGGTCAATTTGCTTTGGAACTGCCGCTGGAATATATCGTATATCAAGACACCACACCGCCATATTACATGGGCGAAATGGTGACAAATTGGAGTATGCCAGTCACGCAACGTGATGTGGCAGAGATTTTGCACAATTTATAGACAGGAGGAAGACGAAATGGCAAAAGCGACCACAGCAAGCGCCACAGCAGCCGAAAAGGACGCTGAAAAGGTGCAGGCGGTAGAAAATACCACCACAGAAGAAAAAGCCACAGAAACGGCAAATAAGCAGGAAGGAACAGTAAAGCTGATTTACATTGGACCAAACCTGCCAAAAGCAATGCTACAGTGCAACAAGATTTTTGAGGGAACCAAAGAGGAAATCAAGAAAGAACTTTCTTTCATTCTTGAAAAATTCCCACTGGTAGAAAAAATGCTGGTTCCCACAACGGAACTTGCAGAAAAGAAAGACAAGGTGAAGACAACCGGGAATGTGTACAACAAGTATTATTCCGACTTAAAGGCTGCCGCCCTTGCATACGCAGAACAGGAGGTATAAGCGAATGAGTGACGTATCACACGGAGTAAACGCCAGCAAGACGAGCAATGGCACAATCACGCCAGTGTCAGTAGATACGGGTGTGCATTTTGTGGTAGGAACTGCGCCAGTACAGATGGTAAATGGAAAAGTAAATGAAGTGATTATGGCTTCAAGTTACCCAGAAGCAGTGCAGGCGTTGGGGTATTCGGACGACTGGAAGAAATACAGTATTTGTGAAGAGATTTACACAGCGTTTACGCTTTTTAATTCTGCACAGGTATTTTTTGTGAATGTTCTTGACCCGAAGAAGCACAAAAAGACCGTAGCAGAAGAGCAGATGGACGTTGTAGACAATCAGATTGAGTTACCACTTGAAGCAATCGCAAGCAGTGTGGAAATCACCGGAAAGACTGCCGGGGAAGACTACGAAGCATTTTACAGTGACACAAAATGCGTTGTGGAGTTCTTAAAAGAAGCAACAGGAAAAGTTACCGTAAAATACGACGCCGTGGACGCTTCACAGGTAACAAAAGATGATATTATCGGAGGTTACAGCGTAAGCACACACAAAACCACAGGACTTGAACTGATTAACAGTGTATTTCCACGCTTCACAAAGGTTCCAGACCTTATTTTGTGTCCGAATTGGTCACATGACCCGGAGGTTGCAGCCGTTATGTCTGCAAAGGCAGAGAATATCAACGGACTGTTTGAAGCGGAAGCAATTTTGGACGTTGACACAACGGAGAGCGGGGCGACATATTACACAGAGGTGCCGGAGTGGAAGAAGAAAAAGAATTTTACAAAGCGCACGGAAATTCTTTGCTTCCCTAAAGTTGCGCTGGGTGATAGAATTTTCAATCTTTCAACGCAGCTTGCGGCGTCAATGTCAGCCGTAGACAATGCGGAAGAGTACGGCGGCGGCACACCTTGCGAAAGTGCTTCAAACAAGGGCATACAAGCAGACAGAATGGTTACTGCGGACGGGTCGGAAGTAGTCATGGATATTCAGCAGGCAAACTACTTGAACGAAAACGGCGTTGTGACCGCACTTAATTTCTTTAATGGCTTTGTAAGCTGGGGAAATTATACGGCTTGTTATCCTGCCAACACAGACGTGACGGACTATTTCTACTGTATCAACCGTATGTTTAAATGGGTTGCAAAAACTCTGATTTTGACATACTGGAACTATATTGACAGAGGTACTAAAAGACGCCTTATTGACGCCGTTGTGCAGTCTATCAATGACTGGCTGGCAAGCCTTGCTACTGATGAAAAAATCATTGGCGGGCGTGTAGAGTTCAACGAGAGCGAAAACAGTACAAGTCAGCTTGCAGCAGGAATTGTACGTTTTCATATCTATATCACACCGCCGTCACCAATGCAGAAGATGGACTTTGTGCTTGAATATGATGTGTCATATCTTGAAGCACTGGTGGCAGCATAACAGGGAGGTGAAACAGAATGTCTAAAGTTGATGAATTAGTTATTAACTATGCGATTTATGAGGACGCCACAGAGTATTTGGGAACAACAGAAGTAACACTGCCAGACCTTGAATACATGACAGAGGAATTAAGCGGCGCAGGCATTGCGGGAAATATCGAAGAAATTATTATTGGTCACTTAAACGCAATGTCAACAACTTTCAATTTCCGAACTGTCACAGAAGCAGCAGTAACACTGATGGAACCACGGGTACACAGAATTGACCTGCGTGTTGCACAGCAGAAAATGAACCTGCGCACAAGTGCAAACGAAGTGTCCGGCGTAAAGCACATTATGAAAGTAAAACCGAAGAAGACGGCACTTGGAAAGGTTGCAGCAGCTTCAACGGCTGATGTAAGCGGTGAATACGCCGTATCATATTACGCAATGTATATGGACGGAAAGAAAAAGACAGAGATTGACCCGTTAAATTTCATTTGCATTATCAATGGCAAAGATTACTTAAAGGACGTCAGAAAAGCATTAGGCAAGTAAAAAAAGACAGCAGGAGCCAGCGGGAAGACCGCTGGTTTTTTCCTGCCCAAAATCAAAGATATGGAGGAATAAACAATGTCAGATACAACAAATACAACTGAAAACATGGAGCAGGTAACAGAGCAGGAAAAGGAAATGCAGGAAGCACAGGCAAGCGGCGTGGTCAATTTTGACGACAAGAAGAAAGACAAGGAAGAAGACGGCAGTTTGAATTACACACACACATTCAAAAAGCCCAGAGAGATTGAGGGAAAGAAGTATACAAAATTAACTTTCTATTTTGACAATTTAACTGGTGAAGATATTGAAGCAGTAGAACAGGAACTTGCAGACCAGAACAAATATGCACTTTCACCGGAAATTTCCTCAGCGTTCCAGTGTATTCTTGCGGCAAAAGCTGCGGGGGTTGCTTCTGATGAAATCAGACGTCTTCCGGTAGGCGATTACATGAAGATTAAGAACAAAGCAAGGGATTTTTTAATTGCTGCGGGCTACTAAAAATTAAAGAACCCGCAAAGTTCATAAGAAAGCAGATATACAAAATGTCAAGGGCTTCACATACGCCCGTCCCGTTCTGGCTGCAAATGCCTATACGCAGACTTTTTGCATGGATTGAAACCATAAATGAAGTGGAAAAAGAAGAAGCGGAAGAGCAGAAACAGAACAGCAATAATGCGTAGGGAGGTGAAACAGCTTGGCAGGGTCACAAAAGGAATTTGAACTGCTTTTTAAGCTGAAAGCGTCGCTGGGTGGCAATTTTAACAGCACATTCAAAAGCGCAATTAACACCAATAACCAGTTACGGGACAGCTTAAAAAATGTCAATTCCCTGCAATCAAAGATTGACGGCTACACAAAGCAGTCTGCCGCTATTGATAAGAACAAAGAACGGCTGGCGCAGCTTAACGCAGAGCATGACCGATTACAGCAGGAATTGCAGCAGACAGGCGAACCCACAGAAGCACTGCGGAAGAAGCTTGAAAAGAATGAAAACCAGATACAACAGACCACTGCCAAAATCGAAGAACAGGAAAAACAATTAAACAGTTATGCCGACGAACTGAAAGCAGCCGGAGTAAATACGGATAATCTGGAAGAAGCCAACGGAAGACTGCAAAAGTCTTATGAAAAGCTGCAAACTTCACAGCAGACGTTGCAAAAACTGAATGACAAGCAACAGCAGGTAGAACAGAGCATTTCAAAGACAAAAGGACAACTGCTGGGAACTATTGGCGCAATTAGTGCCGTAGCCGCCGCAGTGTATGCAGGACCCGTGCAGGCAGCGCAGCAGTACGAAAAAGCAATAGCAAAGGTGGGGACCATTGCAGATACGCAGGAAGTCCCACTGGGCACATTGTCACAACAGATAATGGAACTGTCAAACAAGACAGGAATTGCAGCCAATGCCATTGCTGATGATGTGTACAACGCTATATCTGCCGGACAGAAGACAGGTGACGCCGTAAACTTTGTTACAAACAGTACGAAGTTAGCAAAAGCCGGATTTGCGGAAAGTTCGCAAACGCTGGACGTATTAACAACCGTATTAAACGCATACGGCATGAGTGCGGACAAAGTAAGCACGGTATCAGATATGCTGGTACAGACGCAGAACAAAGGTAAAGTGACAGTAGGAGAACTGGCAAGCAGTATGGGTAAAATCATACCGACTGCAAACGCCAGCAATGTTTCACTGGAACAGTTATGCGCCGGATATGCAATAATGACCAGCAAAGGTATTGCAGCCGCAGAAACGACAACATACATGAACAGTATGTTAAATGAGTTGTCAAAGTCTGGGAGTACGACAGACAAGCTATTGCGGCAGAAGATGGGCGGCAGCTTTGCAGAATTGATGGCAAGCGGTAAATCACTTGGGGAAATTCTGGGAGGTATACAGGAAGAAGCCAGCAAGTCTGGTCTTGCCCTATCTGATATGTTCAGCAGTTCAGAAGCCGGAAAAGCGGCAATGTCGCTTCTGTCAAACGGAGTTGACGGCTTCAATTCAAGCGTACAAGACATGGTAAACAGCGTTGGGGCAACAGACAGCGCATTTGCCAAAATGGAAGACACCACAGAAGCCAAAATGGAAAAGGCAAAGAACAGTATAGCAAACTTAGGTATTGTTCTTGGTCAAAACTTACTGCCGATTGTAGGAAATTTGGCAGACAAAGTGGCGGTGGTGGTCACTAAAGTTTCAGAATTTGCAGCAGCAAACCCAAAATTGGTGCAAACAGCTCTAAAGGTAGCGGCAGGGCTGGCGGCATTGAAAGTGGGAATGTTGACAACAAAGCTGGTTACATTATCAGCACAAGACGGCATATTGTCACTGGCAAAAAAACTGCTGGGACTGCGTGCCGGATTTATTGAAAACGCAGCAACAAGCGTAAGTTTTGCGGAAAAGCTGAAAACAGCTGGAAGCGGCATATTGTCATACTTTGGCAATGTAAAAGGCGCTATGGGCGGCGTAGGTTCTGCAATAGGTAATATATTCAGTGGCAACAGAGTTGTTGGAGCGGTAACAGGCTTTATGGGCGGCGTGAAGCAGTCCATTGTCAGCGGCTTTTTAGGAATTGCAGGAAAAGCAAGCGGAGCATTGACAGGAGCCGGAACAAAAATGCTGGGACTTATGCTGAAACCATTTTCGTTGATTGGCGGCAAGCTGGGTCCGATACTTGGAACGGTAGGCAGTGCGATTGCAAACAGCCCACTTGGAAAAGTAGGCGGCTTCATAACAAAGGGGATTACCGGAGCATTTAGCAAGGCAACAACACTGATTGCACCGCTGGGAAATGCGGTAAAAACGGTGCTGGGTCCTATTGGAAACCTTGCAAAAACAGCACTGGGACCACTTGGAGGTATTGCAGGAAAGATATTGCCAGTTGTGGGCGTTATCACAACGATTATTACAGTAATACAGCTTGTAAAGAACCATCTTGAAGAGATAAGGGGATTTATACAGCGAACCTTTGGTGATGAAGCGTTGGCAGTCTTTGACAAGATTGTTTCGGTCATTACCAACATAGGCGACACCATAAAGAATGTGTTTTCTGATGGGAACATAGGTGCAGCCCGTGACAAGATACAAGAATTGTTCGGAGATAAAGGCGCAGCAGTCTTTGACACGTTTGTAAATGTGCTGGGAACAGTAAAGAACGCAGTTTCAGAGGTTGTGGGCTTTATAACCACATACGTTGTGCCAGTTGCAGAACAGGTATTGCAGGTGATTGTTACACAGGTAATACCGGGGATTGTTAGCTTTATTCAAGCGGCAGCCCCAACCATTATGCAGATTATACAAAGCATTGCTGATTTTATCGGTGCAATTATTCCGGTGATAGGAAGTTTCATTGCTGGTCTTATGCCGATTATTTCAGAAATAATCACATTCATTTCAACTTATGTTTTGCCGATTATTTCAGAATTATTCAGCTTTATTTGTAGCACGGTGCTTCCGGCAATTTCCGCAGCAATTCAAGCAATTTTGCCAGTGGTGACAAACGTATTGCAAACGCTTTTACCTGCGATACAAACAGCACTGACGACAATCTGGAACATAGTTTCACCAATAATTCAAGGAATTTTAGCAGCAATACAATTTGCAATGCCAACAATCCAGTCTATCGTACAAAGCGGAGTTCAAGCAATTTCCGGTGTAATTTCTGGAATTGCAACCGTACTGAATGGAATTATCACTTTCATAACTGGTGTATTTTCCGGGAACTGGCGGCAGGCTTGGGAGGGCATAAAGCAAATATTTTCTGGAATTTGGCAGGGTATCAAGTCAGTGTGTACGGGAGTTATCAACGGCATTATATCTGCGGTCAACACGGTTATACGTGGATTGAACAAAGTAAAAGTGCCAGACTGGGTGCCGGGTGTAGGTGGAAAAGGTATAAACATATCTGAAATACCTATGCTGGCGAAAGGTTCAAAAAACACACCAGACACGTTCATTGCTGGTGAAGCGGGACCGGAGTTAATCACGAACGCACCGGGGCGCACGGTGTTTACAGCGGACCAGACAAGAAACATTCTGGCTGCACAGAATACAGCAGCCACAACAGCGGCAGCGGTAGCGCCAACAGCACAGACCACAACAGCACCGCAGACGGTGAATAACTACACCACAGCGCCAGAGGTAACAGCAGGCGCAGGAAGCGGCGGTGGAAGTGCAAACAACGTAACTATAAACAACAGTCCGACAATAGTTATCAACGGGGACAAGCCGGAAGACTTGGACGCAAAACTGGAAGAGAACAACAGAAAGTTGCTGCGTGACGTTGAAGACCTGCTGGACGAAAAAGAAGACAAGGAGAAGCGGCAGAAATATGACTAAAAGCTACACAACAATATCTGGGGATATGTGGGACAAGATAGCATTTGAACAAATGGGAAGTGTCCTGCATACAGATAAGCTGATGAAAGCCAATGTCAAGTACGCCAGCACCTACGTTTTCCCTGCCGGGATTGTATTAACAATCCCGGAAGTGGAAGACGAAGAAGACTTGGAACTGCCACCGTGGAAAAGGGGGCTGCTGACGTAGAATGAGCGCAAAAGACATGGCACGCCGGGTGGAACTGCGGTTGAAATTTCAAAACGTAAAAGTCCCGGCAGATATAAATAAATATTTAAGCAGCCTTACTTTCACTGATGAAGACGAAGACAACGCAGACGATTTGCAGCTTGCGTTTGATGATAGAGAAAGAAAGTGGCTGGGAAGCTGGCTGGAAGTAAAGCCGACTTTCATTAAGACCACAACGACGGTGCAAAAGCAGGTTGAAGCTGCAAGCGTTGTCAATTATGTGGTCAAAAAAGGTGATACGCTTTGGGCTATTGCCAAAAAGTATCTGGGAAGCGGTACAAAATACCCGCAGATTGCTTCTGAAAACAATATTAAAAACCCTAACTTAATATATCCGGGGCAGGTTTTCAAAATTACAACGGGCGGTACAGCAACACAGACGGTCACAGAAACGAAAGAAACAACAAAGAAAGTGTCTGACCCTAAATTGATAACAGCAACGATTGTCCAGAAGAACTGGCACGATAACGGCAAAGACGCCGTGCTGGACTGTGGGACATTTGAACTGGACAGCGTAGACGCCAGCGGACCGCCAACAAAAATCACACTAAAGGGCACGTCAATTCCTTATACTTCCAAAATGAGAGTAGAAAGAAAATCAAAGGCGTGGGAAAACACCAATTTGAAAGTGATTGCAGAACAGATAGCGTCTGAAAGCAACTTGAAACTGATGTACATTGCGGACAACATACCGAAGTACAAAAGAAAAGAGCAGGTACAGACGTCAGACATTGTGTTTTTGCAGAAATTATGCAAAGCGGCAGGGCTTGCGCTGAAAGTAACCACAATGAATGTGGTTATCTATGACGCCGCAGAGTATGACAGCAAGCCACCTATAAAAACCATAAAATATGGCAGCGGTGATTATATTTCATACAAGCTGGGAACCAGCCTGCATGATACAGCATACACCAGCTGCCATGTTTCGTATACGGACCCGGACAGCAAAGAAACGATTGAAAGCACATACACGGCAGACAGCACAGAGGGAACCGGGCAAACGCTTGAAGTCAACGAAAAGGTCAGAAGCACAAATGAAGCATACGAACTGGCGAAAAAACGACTGCGTGAAAAGAACACACAGCAGTTTACAGCAAGTTTCACAATGCTTGGTGATGTGCAGCTGGTGGCAGGTGCCACAGTCAAATTAAAAGGCTTCCAGAAGTTCGACAGAAAGTACAAGATTACCAAAGCAACCCACAAATTGACGGGAGGGTATACAACACAGATTGAATTACAACAGGTATTGGAGGGCTACTAATGGCAGACATGACAGAGTTAAAAAACATAGTGCGACTTGGCACCGTGCAGAGTGTGAACGCCAGCAAAATGACAGCCCGTGTGAAGTTCAAGGACAAAGGCGGTATCACTTCCGGTGATTTAAGAATTATAAAACGCCCAGTGTACGTTGTGCCAGCAATGGAAAGCGGAGCAGAGGGGCAGACAGCAAAAACAACACTGAAATATGACTACAACGGGCAAATGCTAAAAGAAGTAAGCCACAACCATGAAGCATTTGTGACAGAGTGGACGCCGGGCGTCAATGACATGGTACTTTGCATAATGGTTCCAGACGGCGACGGCGACGGCTTCATAATTGGGGAGGTGTAGAGCATGGCAAAAATAGGAAGTCTGGGAAGTCTGGTTTTTTCAGTTTCAGAAAACACCGTGCGCACCTTTGATGAATTAAGCTGGAAAGTGTCTGCAAAGTATGCGACACACGACAGACACATTAAGCGTGACGTATTGGAGTTTTTGGGACCGGAACCCGGAACAATCAGTTTCAAAATGGCGTTCAGTGTATTTCATGGAACAAACCCACTGAATGAAATTAAGAAATTGAACAAAATGTGCAACAAGGGCAATGTTTCAACACTGGTTTTAGGTGGCAAGAAATACGGTTCGTATAAGTGGGTAATAACAGGCGTTAGCAGCACATTGAAACGCTATGACAACAAAGGCAACTGCTGGGCTGCGACAGCAGACGTGACACTAAAAGAATATCCAAAGAGGTGATGAAACATGGACGTGATAAGGGGCGACGGGTCACTATTGACAGAAATTGACCTTGCACCAGCAAATGACCATCAAGCAGTCATACAAAATATTGCGGTTATTCTGGACACGGTGCAGGGTTCCTGCCCTATGTTCCGTGATTTTGGTTTGCCCGGCAGCCTATACGGAAGACCGCAGCCAGTAGTTGAAAATATACTGGTGGGCTATCTGTACGACCAGATAGAAGAATTTGAACCACGGGCGCAGGTTGCAGACATTACATTTGAACATGACGCAGCCACAGGGCGCACAATACCTATTATTTATTTGGAGGAGGTGGAAACAGACAATGAGTGACAGAAAATACCCAGACATTGACTTTGTGGAAACCGACACGGAAACAATAGAAAGCAACTTGATTGCACTATATGAAAACTTTGTGCAGCAGGTGCCGGGGCGTGAACGGTACAAAGTGTACCCAGCGTCACCGGAAAGGCTTTTCATATCATGGGTTGCAAATATCATTGTTCAACAGCGTGTCATTATCAATGAAACGGCAAAAAAGAACGTGCCACGTTATGCAGACGGTGAATACTTGGACAGCTTGGCAGAATTATTCAAGGACTTGGAAAGACTGCCAGCAAGCCCAGCGTCTGCAATGTTCCGTTTTTATATTTCAGAAGCACAGAAACAATCAGTGATTATTCCTGCGGGCACCAGAATTTCTTTTGATGGTGCAATTTTATTTGAAACAAAAGAAAATCTGGAAATAAAAGCCGGGCAGACATACGGGGACGTTGAGGGAATTTGCACCACAGCGGGCGACGTCGGAAATAATCTGGCAGCGGGGCAGGTCAAAGAACTGGTTGACCTATACGACTACTACCAGAAAGCAGAGAACATCACGGCGACCAGCGGCGGCGCAGAAGAAGAGGACGACGCCAGTTATTATGAGCGTATGCGTGAGAGCATGGAGAGTTTCAGCACGGCGGGTCCTATTAACGGGTACATATACTGGACAAAGAGCGTATCACCAGCAGTGGCAGACGTGGCAGTGACAAGCCCAGAACCTTGCGTTGTAGACGTCCGGGTGCTTTTACAGAATGGACAGCAGGCAACGTCCGGGGTACTGAAAGAGATTGAAGACGCCTTGAACGCTTCTGACATTAGACCACTTACGGACAAAGTGACGGTATCTGCACCGGAAACGGTAGCATTTGACATTGATGTGACTTTTTATATTCCGCAGCCAGACGCAGCCAGCGCCACAGTTATTGCGGCAGCGGCAACGCAGGCAGTAGAAGAGTACGTGACATGGCAGACAAGCAAAATGGGGCGGGATATTAACCCGTCATACCTAACAGCAAAGCTGATGGAAGCAGGCGTGAAACGTGTCGAAGTCAGAAAGCCAGTATTCACGGTTGTTGATGATATAAAGGTTGCAAAGCTGGGAAACAAAAGCGTTCTGAATGGAGGTATTGAAAATGTCTAAAACAATTTACAATGCCGATTATTCAGAGTGCCTGCCGGAAGCACTAAAGAAAGACCCCAAAATGGTTGCACTGGCAAACGCCACAGCAGCAACACTGCTGGACACTTCCGGGATAATTGACAATGTGCTGATATATTCCAGATTTGATGAATTGCCAGAAGAACTGGTGGACATTTTGGCGTATGACCTGCACGTTGACTGGTACGACTACAATTACCCGCTGGAAGCAAAACGGGATTTAGTAAAAAACAGTGTCAAGGTTCATAAGAAAATGGGTACAAAATACGCCATTGAAACAGCGCTGGGAAGTTTATTTCCAGAAAGTGAAGTGGAAGAGTGGTTCCAGTATGAGGGAGAACCCGGACACTTTCATATTGTGCTTGATGTGACCAACCAGAGAATAACGGCAGACTACGCAGCTATTATCCGGGCAGTGAAAATGTATAAAAGATTATCTGCGCACATGGACGAATTAACCTATCAAGGGCAGGTCCACGGCGTCATATACACCCACGGGGAGTATTTCAGATACAAAACACCGCTGACCGGAAGACTTAACGCCGGAACATACCCACAGAGAAACACAAAAGCCGGGATAGGCGCTGCAACCTATATTGTGGGAACGGAAGCAGCAGGCTTCATATTCACAGCACCAGCAGCAGGCACAAAGCCATACAGAAACACGGTATTTTCACAGCAGGCGGCGCATATCGACGCAGACACGGCGTTGAATACGTTTGGCTATACAAATACACCAGCAGGACGGATAAAAGCCGGAGAGCAGCCACAGAGGAACACCAGAGGGCAGACAAGCGGCGTCACAGTCACGGCAAGTGACAGAATGGAAGCACACCGCTTTACAGTTCCGGCAGCAGGAACCGTCCCGGAAAGAAGCACGGTGCAGCGGACACAGGGCGGCGCCGTAGGGACAAGCACGCAGGCAATGGGGTTTTCATACGGCGTCAAGCCGTGCGGAAGCCACAGGAAGCTATAAAGGAGGTGAAAAGCCATGTTGACAACAGACGCAATCAATGATTTCAAAGATTTCATTGACAATATCATTGCCTATGCAAAAGTAACCGTCAACGGCGTTTCCGAAAAAAAGGTGATACACCGCCGGGAACGTCTGAAAGACGGCAGGGTTGCTGTATATGTACAGATTACCCCGCAGGTAAGCGGAACAGCCACGGTACAGAGGGTACAGCTTTACAACAAGAACAACAAATTGTGGGCTGACAAGGCGGTAAATATTCCGCTGAACAATGTACAAGAGGGCGTTTTGTACCGCTTTACTTTTGATTTTACAGAAAAGGAGGTGTAAAGATGTACGAACAGAAATTATGGCAGGACCATGTAACAGAGTTTGAAGACCGCTACACGGAAAGCAGAAATGATGATGGAACTATCACGCACACACCAGTTGAGGGGGAAATCATTCAGCAGGGAACACCGCAGAACGCAACCAACTTCAACCACATGGAAAACGGTATTTCCAATGCAACAGAAACGGCAGCGCTTATGGCACTTTCTACAATCCACCACCAGCAGGCAATAGCTGACTTGCAGGGAGAAACAGCAACGGTGACTTTGAAGAATACGCAGCAGTACCCGTTCAACAATTCTACACAGTCAGTTGCGCTGAAGACTGAAAGAAACCACATGGACTACACCGTGGAAACAGAAATAGTGGACTACACGGGCGGTTTTCCGGGCGACATTGTTATTACAGAAAAGTTGCTGAATGGTTTTAAGATGGCACACACCGGAAGCGCAAAAAGCGTGACCGTAAAAGTTTATGTGAAAGGTGGGTTTTACTAATGGCAGCAGGTGTGATTATTAAGACAGAGGAACGCAGACAGCACGAAGAAGCGGTTATGCGTTCTTTTGGCGTGCAGGGCAGCGGGACAGCAGCACAGAGAGAAGCAGCAGAGGTTATCGCAGCCAGAAGCAGCGAGGTAGTAAGAAACCAGAATGGAGGTAGAAAGTATTATGGCTACTAATAAAATCAATGTAGTTGAAAAAACACCGGGCACACATATTGAATATGCACTGTCTGGCGGTAAAAAAATCACGTTCGGTGATGATGAATTAACAATCAATCTTGCCAGCCGTGAAAGAGATTTTGAAGTGTCACTGGACATTTGCATTGACGAAGAAGACGGCGTGGTGATTGGCACCGGAGGACGTGCGCAGAAGTACGCTGCGCAGATTGTCATTCCTGCCAGACGCTATGATGTTATCGAAGACGGAGAGGACGAAAACGGAGAACCGAAAGAAATTCCAGTGCCTATCCCATTTGATATGTCGCTTTGCACACTTATTCTTTGGGGATTGGAGGTATAAAGAATTATGTCTAATTTTGATGATTTAGCAATGGCGGTTGCTTCCTTTGGGGGCAACAATGCAGTAAAGTTTGATGATTTGGGTATGCCGTCAATTATGGTGGGTATTCCAAAAATGAAGTATTCCGACATTATCACCGGAGGAACACAGGAAACATTGCCGTGGTGGATTGTGGACGGAGTAGAAAAAGAAGTTATCTGGGTATCGAAGTATATTAACGTCGTGGTCAACGACCGTGCATACTCACTGCCAATGAAAGACCCTAAAGCATACATTGACTTTGACACAGCGCTTGCAGTATGCCGCAGAAAGGGTGAGGGCTGGCACCTTAACCAGAACGGCGTTTTTGCTGCTATCAATCTTTGGTGCATGAAGAATGGATTTACACCACGGGGCAACACAAACTGGGATAGAAGCTATGAAAAGGCGTATGAAAAGGGTGTAAACACATACGTTGACGGTTCACATGGCGGCGGCAGAACTGCAACGGGTTCTGGTCCGGTAACTTGGAACCATGACGGCAGCCCGGCTGGAATTGCCGACCTTTGCGGCAACTGCTGGGAGTGGGTATCTGGTATGCGCATTGTAGATGGTGAAATTCAGATTATCCCATACGGAAACGCCATGAAGTCTGACTGCAACATGGGTGCAAATAGTACAGAGTGGAAAGCAATTAAGCCGGACGGCACACTTGTAGCACCGGGAACGGTTGGAACATTAAAGATTGACAGAACCAGCGCAAGTGACGCAACACTGCGTATCAACACAAGCGTCACGACACAGACAACCGACAGCAACGACACAAGCGTACCATTCAAAGATACAAAGGCGGTAAGCGGCGTAACCGTTCCACAGATATTGATTGCGTCCGGTTTATATCCAGACGCAGGACAGACAACGCCGGGCAGATTTTGGGCAAGAAATAACGGCGAAAGACTGCCTTTCCGGGGTTCGTGTTTCGGCAGCACTTCCAACGGTGGCGCTGGTGCGCTGCTCTTGATCAACGCCCGTTCTATCGTCGGCGGCAGCGTTTCGCTCCGTTCCGCTTTAGTTGAATAACTGGAAACTGGGAACTGATACACTGCGGGGCTTACGGCAGTAAGCCCCATATTACAAAATATAACAAAGGTGGTTTAGAAAATGCCGGAAAACAAAACAGAAGAAAGACCGCCGCAGCTGGACAATGTGCGAGATAACGCCACACAGGAAGACTTCAAAATGAAAAATAAAGTCTGGGAAATGCTGGAATATGCAGGACCACAGCTTGAAGAGTTTCCCAGAGCGAAAAGAGGACTTGCACAGAAGATAGACGGAACAATGCTGGATATTTTGGAGTTGGTCATAATGCTTGAAAATAAGCATTACAAGAAGACGACACTTGGAGAACTGGACACGAAAGTTGATGTGCTGCGGCATTTGATAAGGCTTGCGGCAAGCACAAAATACACACGTAGCGGCAAACCGTGTCTGCCAATGAAGAAATATGAAATGATGGCACGATATATCAATGAAATAGGCTGCATGGTGGGTGGCTATTATAAATCACTGAACGGCAGCACTTCCGGGAATGGGAGTGCTGCAAAATAAGACTGGTAAAAGGCAGGGTAACACCTGCTTTTTATATTATGGGAATAAGCCGTTAATAGAGGACTTGCCGTGCCTATCCGGGGTTCGAGTTTCAACAACACTTCCAACGGTGGCGCTGGTGCGCTGAACTTGAACAACGCCCGTTCTAACGTCAACAACAACGTTTCGCTCCGTTCCGCTTCACCCCATTTCTGCCAGTAGTCGTGCCCACAAGTGGACACGTCCAGTGCATTTGGGTTAAAGGGGTTTATTTCCATTCCAAAGGCTGCCAGCCGGGAGCCGTAGGAAAAAGATTGAATAGCCGTAAAGATAGTTAGTAAGCCGCAGGGCTGAAAGTCAGAGCCGGAAAGACTGGCACTGAATGTATATATCACGTTTGGGCTGCGGAAGAACCGCAGTTTGATTTGTACGGCAGATTTTAACAACAGGAGGGAAAAGAAATTGCACAAAATCAAAAACATTTTCCCTATGATTTACGACTTTGAAAATCTTTTCAATGCGTACAAAGCCGGGATAAAGTGCAAGAGGTACAGACCAGATGTGATGGCGTACACGGATAAGCTGGAAGAAAACTTGATTGAATTACAGAATGAATTTATCTGGCAGACCTACACCGTGGGACGCTACAACATATTTTATGTTTATGAGCCGAAAAAGCGCATGATTATGTCACTCACTTTCAAAGACCGGGTGGCGCAGCACGCTATATATAGCCAGCTGAACCCATATTTTGAAAAGCAGTTCATTTCTGACAGCTACGCTTGCAGAGTAGGCAGGGGAACACACAAAGCAGTCAACCGCCTGCATGATTGGTTGAAGCAGACTGACCGGAAGCCGCAGCGTTTCTATTATTTGAAACTGGATATTGCAAAGTATTTTTACCGGATAGACCATGAAGTATTGATGGATATTTTGCGGAAGAAGATTGCTGATGAAGATTTGTTGCACGTCTTATCAGTAATAATAAACTGCGAAGACACAAACTTTGGGCTGCCGCTGGGTGCCGACATTGGCGACGTGGCGTTTGATGAATTGCTGGGAGAAGTTGGGCTGCCTATCGGCAATCTGACTTCACAAATGTTTGCGAATTTGTACTTAAACGAACTTGACCAGTTCTGCAAACACAAACTGCACCTGCATTATTACATACGCTACATGGACGACATTATTATTTTGCACCCAGACAAAAAGTATCTGGAAAAGATAAAGAACAAGATTGCGGACTTTCTGGGAAGCAAGCTGCATTTACAGCTTAACAAGAAAACCTGCATAAGACCAACAAGCATGGGTATTGAGTTTGTAGGGTTCCGCATTTGGTCAACGCACATAAAATTGCGCAAGAAGACGGCAAAGAAGCTGAAACGACGCTTGAAATATATGTTTGCAGCATATCACGCCGGAGAGATTGACAAAGATACACTGGATAGGTCCGTTGCTTCATACCGGGGCATATTACAGCATTTCAACAGCTACGGTATGCGCCAGAGCCTAAACGAACTGTACTTGCAGGAAATGGGCAAGCCATATCCAGAACCGGAGAAGAAGCCAGCCAACAAATGCGGTCTATTCTGCGGATATTACGGCAGCGCTGATGATTATATCAAGCAGCCAGAAGAAAAGGAGGTGACGGACAGTGGAAGCAATACAGACGCTTAACCCAGCGGACGTCTGGGAAATGGTACAGAAAGCTATTGTGTGGCTTGCGGGAATTGGGATTGTTATTGACATAACGCCGGGAATTAAAATACAGCCCGTGCGTTGGTTGATTAAACAGCTGGGAAATCTTATGAACCACGACATGAAAGAACAACTGGACCAGCTGCAAAAAGACTTTACAGACCACAAGGTTGACAGCTGGCGCATGGAAATTCTGGAATTTCAGAGCAGTTGCATAAATCACAGACGCCACACAAAAGAAGAGTTCGACCATATCATTGACATACTGGCAAAGTATGACAAGTACATCAAAGACCGCAAGTTGACAAACGGGCAAGTTGATGTTGCGCATGAATACATACTGGAAATATACAAAGAGTGTATGCGCACAAATGATTTTGCTTTGTCAAAGCCGGAAGAGCCATAGGAGGTACAAAACAGCAACATGAAAAGTTTAATATTTTTTATCATTGGATTTGCACTGGCATTAGCAGTGCTTTTTTTATGGAATTTGCAGTATTTCAGACAGCGCAGGAAGAAGAGAAAAGAAGAGTTGCAGGAACACCCGGAGCGAAAGACCAGCGCAACAAAAATCATTATCTTTTCAATTCTGGTGACTTATTACATAGCATTTGCCGTGGGCGTGTGGGTGGTAGTCACAAAGGATTTTTACCAGTTATCAGTCCTTTTGACGTTTGTTGGCGGGGTAACTGCTGCCGCAGTAGCGTTCTACTGCTGGAAAGCAAAGGCAGAAAACCTGCTGAAAATCAAAGCTGCATACCCGGAGTTGTCCGGCACGCTGTCTGACTTTTCAAGTATGACGCAGTAGCGCCGGGGAGGTATAAGACATGGGACTAATAGGAAAAACAACACCAGAAAAGATTTGGAATTTTCTTAAATCAAAAGGGCTGTCCAGTTATGGGGCAGCCGGATTGATGGGGAACTTGTATGCAGAAAGCGGGCTGAACCCGCAGAACTTGCAGAACAGCTATGAAAAGAAGCTGGGACACACTGACGCAAGCTACACAGCAGCCGTGGACAACGGCAGCTATGGAAACTTTGCAAGGGACGGCGCAGGCTATGGGCTGGCGCAGTGGACATACCACACCAGAAAAGCCGCTTTGCTGGAATATGCAAAAGCCGCCGGGAAGTCTATTGGCGACCTTGAAACACAGCTGGGGTTCCTTGTGAAAGAATTGACAGAGGGCTACAAAGCCACACTGTCAGTATTAAAGAGCGCACAGACCGTCACTGCTGCTTCAAATGCAGTGCTGACACAGTTTGAGCGCCCGGCAGACCAGAGCGACACGGTGAAGACAAAGCGTGCAGGATATGGGCAGAAATACTATGACCAGTACGCAGCCGGAGCCGTTAGCAATAAAAAGAATGGAGGTACAAGCAATATGAATGTATCAGAAGTAAGA
>OJNZ01000179.1_pt1 | contig 50350 bp, 38 predicted proteins | sample 1598001 | NCBI WGS metagenome assembly OJNZ01 (sample SAMN01915225, study PRJEB22387) | human gut metagenome | isolation source: stool | host: Homo sapiens | place: USA | reverse complement strand
ACGGACACCCCGAGCTGGGCAAGGTTTCGAAGGCCCACATCTTCAACGAGATGATTGAGAACAAGCTCAAGGCCCTGGGCATCAAGGTGAAGAGCCGTCCCGTGGAGCTGGGTTACGAAATCCGCTGCCAGACCCCGATTGCCTACGACCTGACCTACTGCTCGGAGCTGGGTATCGGCGTACACAAGCTCTACTCGGAGGGCAAGACCGGCTGCATGGTCTACGTGGATTCGGAGGGCAACGTATCGCCGCTCTACCTGAAGGACCTTCAGGACCCGACGACGGGCAAGATTCCGCCCCGTCTGGTCGACATCACCTCGGACAAGTTCAAGTCGGTAGTGGACAATATCCTCAACGCCATCGAGCCGAAGGACTACGAGGCAGCGAAGAAGTATGTCGCCAACCCCGAGGAGTACGACTTCTACAAGATTCTCAACTGGAAGTAATCCATCCGGTTGCTTTGCACAAAAGCCCCGGCCGAATGCATCGGCCGGGGCTTTCTGCTTGATGCCGTGCGGAGGGGCTACTTCCCCGAGACGATTGCTCCGAGGAGCTTCGCCTGGTAGGGCAGCTCGGGCGTTGCATTCTCGAGCACGGTCTTCACATAGGAGACCGAGCGGGTCGCCGACTTCACCTTCATGGGGTTCTTGAGCGACTTGAGCGACGAGGTCGCCTTGCCCAACGCTTCAGTCAGCTGCTTCAGCTCACCCGAGGTCCCCTCGATGCGTTGCAGCAGCTCGGTTGCCCGCAGAATCTGCTCGGCGCTGGGGGTCGCACCGTCGAGCAGGGCCGTAAAGTCGGCCACCTCGACCGTGGCGGCAGCCACCGTCTCGGCCGTTTTGGCAGCGTCGTCGATTTCAGCCACGCCGCAGGCCTTGGGGGCCTCGCTCTTCAACTGCTCGACCCGCTTGGCCGAAGCCTCCTTCTCCTCGGGCGTCTGAGCCGAGACCGCCGTCACGGCCATCAGCAGTGCGGCCGCACACATCAAAAACTTTTTCATGTTGTTTGGGTTTGTTTTGAATTGCTCCTACTCTCTTGCAGATTTTCGGAATCCTCTGTTCCCGGGGCGACGGAGTGGATGCATCCGCAGGTTTCTTCGTCGTCGTGAAGAACGCGGATGATGCCCCCGGGAGGGAGGAACCGCCGTCCGTTCTCTACATACGGTTGAATGTACAGGTCGTTTTCAGTCAGGAGAAATCGGCAGAGCACGCCAGAAGAGGCCGCCTGGGCTTATCGCATGTCAATCAGCCACAAGATATCCGCGTATGCACAATAAAAAAGGTGCATCCCCGCTCCCGCTCCGACTAACTGAGGTACGACCAAGCACCCGTATGTATCGCAACAGAACATGGGAACACACCCCAAACGGAGTGTATCCGCAACATCCGTTCCCCGACATACATCTAATTGGTCGTTTTCAGTTACGGGCGAACAGCGGCAAATATCATTTCAAGACAAAGATAGCGAAAAGCGTACGATTTCCAAAAAAACGAGGGCATCAGCGACAGAAATCATGCAGTGGCAGGAGCCGGCGCGCCACGGGCAGCCTCCACAGAAACGCGGTGCGCGGGTACGGAGGTGCAGGGTGCGGGATGCGGGGCGAAGGAGCGAAGGAGCGAAGAGGAGCCGACGCGGGGGTATCGGCGGGCGCGAAGGTGCACGGGGTTAGAAGAGTGTCAGTGCAGGTGCAGGTGCAGGCGCGGGCGCGGGCGCGGGGCGTGGGGTCAGAAGAGTGCCGATGCGGGGCTCAGAAAAGTGTCGCTGCAGGGCTCAGAAGAGCGTCGGTGTAAGCCGGGTGCAGGCGCAGGTGCAGGCGCGGGGACAGAAGGACGTGAAGGGCGAGGGGGGGGGAAACAAATCGACGTGGGGCTCAGAAGAGCGTCGGCACAGGCGCGGGCGCCGGCGCGGACAGGACGGGGCCCTCGGGGCAGAGGTTGCGGACCCGGAGGCCGAGGCGCAGGGCGCGGCCGACCGTATAGCGGGTGCCGCCCGTGCTGCCGTCGTACCAGGCCACCACCTCGTCGGCATGCTCCACCAGAAAGTCGTTGCGCACCCGGTAGCAGCCGGGGCCGTAGGCCGGACGGAGCACCACCCGCTCGTCGGCCCGGGCGACCGTCTCCGCATAGCGGGCCCGGTCGCGGGGCGTGTAGAAGCGCTCCTGCCCCGCAAAGGGGATGACGGCCACCAGACGCACGTCGGAACAGCGGCTCCGCAACACGAGCACCGCCTCGGCCGCCGCCAGGTCGAAACCCACGGCCATGCCGCTCAGAAAGGTGCGGAATCCGCGGGCGTACATCGCGTCGAGCAGCGCCCGAAGCGCGGCGTCGCCCCGCCCGTCGTAGGTGCGATGGCCCGTAAAGGCCGCATGCAGGTTTGTCTCCATCGTAGACCAAAGATACGCCTTTGGCGCGGACTTTGCAAGAGTTCATGCCGAGTCAAACCAAAAAAACAAGCAACCATGAAAAACACCGGTATTGCCATCGTATCGCTGGTGGGCGGCCTGATTATCGGCTCGGCCCTCACGATGCTCTTCACGCCGCAGTCGGGTCCCGAACTGCGCCGCAAAATCAAGGAGTCGCTCGGCGACGAAATCGACCGCATGAAGGAGAAGCTCAACGAGGTCGAGGAGCAAATCGAGCAGGCGCGCTGCAAGTGCGACGACTAACCGACCCCTCGTTGCCGATGGAAGCGCAAGAAAGGCACCGCACGCCGGGCGGCGCGCCGGAGACGGGGAGAGGCAGCGGGCGCCTGCTGCTCGTCGTGCTGCTCTTCGTCACGACAGCCATCCTGGCGCTGCTGCTTCTGCTCACGGCCGCCGTGGTGGGGCTCTCGCTCCTCACGGGGTCGTTCATCGCCTCGACGCTGATTCTGGGAGGCTTCTTCGCCCTCATGGCGGCGGTAGTCTACCTGGCGGCGCTCCGCGAGGAGGTGGAGCGGCTGCGCGCCCGTGCCGAAACGGTCTACGAGGTGGCGCGAGCCGCCCGCAGCGGCTACGAGTGGCTCGCCTCTAAGGTTGCGCTTCTCAGCCGCCTCGGCGACGCACTGCGCCGGGAGTAGGGGTGCCGGGGGCCGGGAGCCGCCCGCGGTTGAAAGCACCCGCGCCGGGACCACGTCCCGTCCAGCCGCAGCCACGCCTCCCCGCCGCTGCCACCGTGAGCAGCCGCCGGAGCCCCTTCCTCGCCGCCGCGCACAAAAAAAACCGATACCGGATAACCGGTATCGGTTTTTTGTTCAACACCCCTGAGGGCGTCTCGGTCGACTATTTGCCGAAGTAGCGCTTGTAGAGACCCTCGAAGCCCTTGCCGTGACGAGCCTCGTCCTTGGCCATCTCGTGAACCGTGTCGTGTACGGCATCGAGGTTCTGCTCCTTGGCCAGACGGGCCAGACGCATCTTGTCCTCGCAGGCACCGCACTCGGCGTTCATGCGCTTGTAGAGGTTGGTCTTCGTATCCCATACCACCTCGCCAATCAGCTCGGCGAACTTCGAAGCGTGCTCGGCCTCCTCCCATGCGTAGCGCTTGTAGGCCTCGGCGATTTCGGGATAGCCCTCACGGTCGGCCTGACGGCTCATGGCCAGGTACATGCCCACCTCGGTGCACTCGCCCATGAAGTGGTTCTGGAGACCCTCCCAGAGCTCGGGGCTGGCACCCTTGCCGTCGCCCAGCTTGTGAACGGTCACGAAGTCGAGGTTGCCCTCCTCCTCTACGACCTCTACGAACTTATCCTTGCCTGCCTTGCAGAGCGGGCACTGCTCGGGTGCCTCGGGACCTTCGTGGATATATCCACATACGGTACAACGCCATTTCTTTGCCATAACTGTATCGATGTTAAGTTAGTGTGTTTGTAATTTTGGAACTGTTTGCATTGGTTTGTACGACAAAGGTAAGAATTCTTTGCGAAAATCCTATAAAAGACCTATTGTCTTTTTTTATGGAGCGATAAGCCGTGCCTATAGCCGAGCCCGGAGGGGTTGCCCGGGGGTGTTCGCAGCGGTCGGGAACGGGGGGCGCCGCGGCGGAGGGAGGTGTTCGTGCCGCCCGAGGGTCTGTGCGCGCCGCCCGGGGAGAGTGTCCGCGGCGACCGGGGAAGCCAGCCGCGGCGACCGGGGGCGGTCCAAGACGGGCCGGGGTGTTCGCGGAGGCCCGGGAGACCTATCCTCGCCGTCCGGGAACCTGTCCGCGCCGCCCGGCAGGGGTTCTGTCCGCGGCGACCGGCAGGGGTTCTGTCCGCGGCAACCGGAGAGGGTCTGCGGAGGCGGACCGATTCGCAGCGAGCCCCACCTATTTGTGCCGCCCGGGAGCCGTCCTCGCCGCCCGGGGAAGTCCCGCCTATTCGCGGCGGTCGATGACCTCCTCGATGTAGGGTACGTCGGTCGAATCCTTCACCAGCACGCGCTTGCGGCTGTCGAGCAGGTAGAGCGCCGGAATGGCCTCCAGGTCGTAGCTCCCCGTCTCGCGGATGACGCAGCCGTCGTCGTAGCCGTTAATCCACGCGGCGGGAATCTGGTCGCGGTAGGCGCGCCACTCGGCCAAATCCTCGTCGGGATAGAGCGCCAGCACCTTCAGCCGACCACGCTCCTGCATCTCGGAGAGCATCGGCGAGGAGACTATCGCCTCGCGAATCTGACGGCACATCGGACAGCCCGGATTGTTGATGAAGAGCAGCACATACTCCGCGCGGATGTCGTAGAGGCGCCCCGTGGCACCCGAGGCGAGCGTATAGCGGAAGTCGTTGGCCGGCTGCCCGAGGCGGTTCTGCAGCGCTATCTGCAGGTCGTACTCGGGCCCCAGCTTCTCGTACTGGTCCAGATAGGGGCTCGCAAGCTGCGCGCGGAGCACCGGGATGTAGAACTCGCCGTTGCGCAGCGGCGAGTTGGGGTCGCGCAGCACCCGCTCGGCCAGCATCGAGAAGTAGCGCAGCATGGGTGCCGAGGCCGAAGCGCGGCGCATGAGCGAATCCATCGGCGCACCGTCCGTCGGATGTTCCGAGAGCAGCGAGACGTAGGAGGCGAAGGCCTCAAGCATCGAGAGCGTGTCGGCCTTGTGGACGAAGAGCGTGTCCGAGAAGTCGAAGCGGTCCCAGTAGTGGCACCGCAGGTAGTCGCGCTGCTCGGCGGGGGCGAGGCCCGAGGGGGCGATGGGGGGAAGAAAGACCTTCATCTCGGCTGCTGCTGCAGCTACGGCCTCCTGCTGCTGTTGCCGTGCGCGGCGGCCGCCGCACGAGAGGGCGAGGGCGGCCACGGCCGCAAGGAGGAGCATCTTCAGCGACGTCTTCATGTTCATGGCTGTGTAACGTTCTTGTGAGAAACAAATATAGGTCTTTTCCGGCAACTTTCCGCGCACGGAGGGGGCAAAAAGCGTGCGGCGACGTTTTTTGCACGGTAGTTGCACCTGGCGCAAGCGTCAAATTCACAAAAGAACCGAAACTCTATGGATGCAAAAAAAACATCGGGTACGGGGTTCAAGCTGAGTGTCATGACGCTGGCCATCATGAACGTGACGGCGGTCGTCAGCCTGCGCGGACTCCCTGCCGAGGCGGTCTACGGACCCTCTTCGGCCTTCTACTACCTCTTTGCCGCCATCGTCTTCCTCATCCCCACGGCGCTCGTGGCCGCCGAGCTGGCCGCCATGTTCGCCGACAAGCAGGGCGGCGTCTTCCGCTGGGTGGGCGAAGCCTACGGCGCACGGACGGGCTTTCTGGCCATCTGGCTGCAATGGATTGAATCGACCATCTGGTACCCCACGGTGCTCACCTTCGGGGCGGTCTCGATTGCCTTCATCGGGGTCAACGAGGCCCACGACATGACGCTCGCCTCGAACAAGCTCTTCACGCTGGTCATCGTGCTGGCCATCTACTGGCTGGCCACCTTCATCTCGCTCAAGGGGCTCGACTGGGTGGGCAAAATCAGCAAGTGGGGCGGCATGATAGGCACCATCATCCCCGCCGGACTGCTCATCGTGCTGGGCATCGTCTACATCGCCTCGGGCGGCCACAACAACATGGACATGTCGCAGGGCTTCTTCCCCGACCTGACGAAGCTCGACAACCTGGTGCTCGCCAGCGGCATCTTCCTCTTCTACGCCGGCATGGAGATGATGGGCATCCACGTGATGGAGGTGCGCAATCCGTCGCGCAACTACCCGCGCGCCATCATCATCGGCTCGCTCATCACGGTCTGCATCTTCGTGCTGGGCACCTTCTCGCTGGGCTTCATCATCCCGGCCAAGGACATCAGCCTGACGCAGTCGCTGCTCATCGGCTTCGACAACTACTTCCGCTACCTGCACATGTCGTGGGCCTCGCCCGTCATCGCCGTGGCGCTGATGTTCGGCGTGCTGGCCGGCGTGCTCACCTGGGTGGCCGGCCCCTCGAAGGGTATCTACGCTGTGGGCAAGGCGGGCTACCTGCCCCCCTTCTTCCAGAAGGCCAACCGCATCGGCGTGCAGCGCAACATCCTGCTCGTGCAGGGGGGCGTGGTCACGCTGCTGGCGCTGCTCTTCGTCGTCATGCCCTCGGTGCAGTCCTTCTACCAGATTCTCTCGCAGCTCACCGTGCTGCTCTACCTCATCATGTACATGCTGATGTTCTCGGCGGCCATCGTGCTGCGCTACAAGCTCCGCGACACGCCGCGCCCGTTCCGTCTGGGCCGGGGCAACGGCCTGATGTGGCTGCTCGGGGCACTCGGCTTCTGCGGTGCGCTGCTCGCCTTCGTGCTGAGCTTCATCCCGCCCGCCCAGATTCAGACGGGAAGCAGCGCCGTCTGGTACTCGGTGCTCATCGTCGGCTGCATCGTGGTGGTGGCGGCACCCTTCGTGATTTACGCCCTGCGCAAGCCCTCGTGGCGTGACCCGCAGGCCGCAGCCGACTTCGCACCCTTCCACTGGGAGGCCGCCGCAACGACTTCGAAAGCCGCTCCGGCCGCAGCGACCGCCCCGAGGACCACTTCGACCGCAACCCCTGCCGCAGCCCCGGCTTCGAAAGCCGCTCCGGCCGCCGCACCAACGGCTCCGAAGGCCCCCTCCGCCGCTCCGAAGAGCACGCCGTCCGCCCCGACCGGCTCCTCCGCCGCGGGAAACAAGGGCGGCCACACCCCGAAACAATAACCAACACACACGTTACCACCATGTTACATCGAATCGACAAAACCACCGTCCGCAACGCGCTGCAGCAGGCCTACGAATGCACCCGCGAGACCAACTCGGGCAAGAATGCAGACTACATCCCCTACCTGGCGAAGGTTCCCTCGGAGCTCTTCGGCATCTCGGCCTGCCTGCCCGACGGCGAGGTCATCACCGTGGGCGACACCGACTGCGCCTTCGGCATCGAATCGGTCTCGAAGGTGCCCACGGCGCTGCTCGTCATGGAGCAGTACGGGCCCCAGAAGGTGATGAACCGCATCGGCGCCGACGCCACGGGCCTCCCCTTCAACTCCATCATCGCCATCCTGCTCGAGAAGGACCACCCCTCGACGCCGCTGGTCAACGCCGGCGCCATCAGCGCCTGCTCGATGGTCAAGCCCGTGGGCGATGCCGAGGGGAAGTGGAAGGCCATCGTCGACTTCATCGAGGGGCTTGCGGGCTCCGAGGTGACGCTCATCGACGAGCTCTACCGCTCGGAGTCGGCCACCAACTTCAACAACCGCTCCATCACCTGGCTGCTCAGGAACTACAACCGCATCTACGACGACCCCGAGATGTCGCTCGACCTCTACACGCGGCAGTGCTCGCTCGGCATCACGGCGCGTCAGCTCTCGATTCTGGGTGCGACGATAGCCTTCGGCGGCCGCAACCCGGTGACGCGCAAGCAAATCTTCCGCACGGAGCTCACCCCGAAAATCGTCTCGCTGATGGCCACCGTGGGCTTCTACGAGCATACGGGCGACTGGCTCTACACCACGGGGCTGCCCGCCAAGTCGGGAGTCGGCGGAGGCATCGTGGGGGTTATTCCGGGGGTTATGGGCATCGCCTCGTTTGCGCCGCCGCTCGACGCCTCGGGCAACTCGGTGAAGGCGCAGCTGGCGCTGAAGTTCGTCATGGACCGCCTCAACCTCAACATCTTCAACCCCGACCGCTGCATCACGGCCGTACCGGAATCGGTCGCCTGAACGGGGCCCGGGTGGAGAGGACGTCCCCCCGCCCCACCGGCGGGAAAACGACGACCCGCCCCGGGAGCAAGGGCCCCGGCACCCCGCTCCATTCGGGAAGGGCTCCGGCGCTCCGCCCGGCGGCGGACAAGCGACGGCCCGACCCGAAACAAGGGCCCCGGCGCCCCGCTCCATCCGGGAAAGGGCCCCGGCGCCCCGCTCCATCCGGGAAAGGGCCCCGGCGCTCCGCCCACCGGCGGACAAACAACGGTTCCGCCCCGAAAACAAGGGCCCGGCCCCGCCCACCGGCGGGAAAAACGAAGCGGGCCGGCTGCACTGCGCAGCCGGCCCGCTCTCTTTTGCGGTCAACGACCCTATCAGCAATCCTGCTCGACGGCGTGGAAGAGCTCCACGTCGCTCACATCGGACTTCATCACGTAGTCGTATGCCTCGGAAACCTTGCCGTCGGCCAGCTTCGCATAGATGCGGGCCGAGTTGACATACTCCTCCGACTCGCCGGCCTGACGGGCCAGCAGGTAGGTGATGATGATGTGTCCGGCGGTCTCGACCAGACGGCGGGCATGGAAGTCCTTGAAGCCGGCAGCCTGCTTCTCACCCTCCTCGACGTGGGCAATCATCTCGGCCAGACGGCCCTTCAGCTCGGCCAGACGGGCCACAATCGGCTGCATCGCCTCCGAATACTCGGCGGCGGCATAGCGCTCAATCTGCTCCATGAAGGTGCCCTTCGTCACGGCGTTGATGGCCGCCACGACCTGCAGCTGCGAGGTGCCCTCGTAGATGTTCATGATGCGCGCATCGCGGTAGAGACGCTCGCAGGGATAATCCTTCATGAAGCCCGAACCGCCGTGAATCTGAATCGCGTCGTAGGCCAGCTGGTTGGCATACTCCGACGAGAAGAGCTTCACCAGCGGCGTGAAGCCGTCGGCCAGGCGGTTGTAGAACTTCATCTCCTGACGCTCCGCGCCCTCGAGCGGACGCTCGTGCGAGATGTGGGTGTACTGCTTGTAGATTTCGACGAAGCGCGTGGTCTCGTAGAGCAGCGCGCGGGCGCCCTGCAGCTTGGCCTTCATGTTGGAGAGCATCTCGGCCACGGCGGCGAACTTGACAATCGGCTTGCCGAACTGCTCACGCTCGTGGGCATACTTCAGCGCCTCGCGGTAGGCCGCCTCGCACGTGCCGACCGACTGCGCGCCGATACCCAGACGGGCGGCGTTCATCAGCGACATCACGTACTTGATAAGACCCATCTTGCGGTCGCCGACCAGCTGCGCCGGAGCGTTCGTGAAGACCAGCTCGCAGGTGGGCGAACCCTTGATACCCATCTTGTTCTCGATGCGGCGCACCTTCACGCCGCCGTCGCGCTTGTCGTAGACGAGCATCGACAGACCGCGTGCGTCGGTCGTACCCTCCTCGGTGCGGGCCAGCACGAGCGAGATGTCGCCGTCACCGTTGGTGATGAAGCGCTTCACGCCGTTGAGCAGCCACGTCTGGCGCTCCTCCGACCAAGTGGCCTTCAGCATGACGGCGCCCAGGTCCGAACCGGCATCGGGCTCCGTGAGGTCCATGGCGCAGGTGGCGCCGGCCGATACCCACGGCAGATACTTCTGCTTGAGCTCCTCCGAGGCGAACTCGTTGAGCGTCTCGGCGCAGTCCTGCAGACCCCAGATGTTCTCGAATCCGGCGTCGGCGCGCGCCACCATCTCGTTGGCCATCACGAAGCAGACCAGCGGGAAGTTCAGACCGTCGTACTTGCGCGGGAGCGTCAGGCCGCTCAGTCCGGCATCGACAATCGCCTTGAGGTTCTCGACCGTACCCGAGGCGTACTCCACATGGTCGTTCACCACGCGGGGACCTTCGTGGTCGACGCCCTCGGCATTCGGAGCAATGACCTCGCCGCAGACCTCACCGGCGATTTCGAGCACCCGGCGGTAGGAGTCCATCGCGTCGTCGAAATCCTGCGGCGCATAGTCGTAGAGGTCCTTCTCGGCAAATCCGCGCTCCTTGAGCTCCACAATCTTGCGCATCATCGGATGCTGGAGGTGGAACTGCAAATCCTTGTTATCTGAAAAGAAATTAGCCATTACTTCGAATTTTGTTTGTAGTACTTAATCATCTTGGGGATAATCTCGTTCACGTCGCCCACAATCGCATAGTCGGCAATCTTGTTGATGGGGGCCTCGGGGTCGGTGTTGATGGAGATGACCATCGACGACTGGTCCATGCCGGCCGTATGCTGAATCTGACCCGAAATGCCGCAGGCGATGTAGAGCTTCGGACGCACCGTGACGCCGGTCTGGCCCACCTGCCGTTCGGGCTCCGTGAAGCCGGCATCGACGGCCGCACGGCTGGCGCCCACCTCGGCGCCCAGCACCTCGGCCAGCTCGTGCACCAGACGGAAGTTCTCCTTCGAGCCCATGCCGTAGCCGCCGGCCACGATGATGTTGGCACCCTTGATGTCAATCTTGCGCTCCTCAATCTGACGCTCGACAATCTTCACCGCCAGGTCGCTGTCCTTGACATAGCGCTTCCAGTCGATGAACTTCACCTCGCCGGCGGCGGGGTGTGCGGCGTACTCCTTGCGCATGACGCCCTCGCGCACGGTGGCCATCTGCGGACGGTGGTCCGGGTTGACAATCGTGGCGATGATGTTGCCGCCGAAGGCGGGACGAATCTGGTAGAGCAGGTTCTTGTACTCCTTGCCGCTCTTGGCGTCGCGGTGGTCGCCGATGACCAGCTGCGTGCAGTCGGCCGTCAGACCGCTGTGCAGCGCCGACGAGACGCGCGGAGCGAAGTCGCGGCCGATGCAGGTGGCGCCGAAGAGGACAATCTGGGGCTTCTCCTGTTCGATGAGGCCGCACATGACGGCCGTATGGGGCAGCGTGCGGAAGGGGGCCAGCTCCTTGTCGTCGGCCACCCATACGGTGTCGGCGCCGTAGCGTGCCAGCTCCTTCTCCATGCCGGCAAGATTTTCACCGATGACGACCGCCTCGAGCTTCACGCCGAGCGTCGCGGCCAGTTCACGGCCTTTGGTCAGCAGTTCGAGACTCACGTCGGCCACAACGCCTTTCTCGGTCTCGATGTATACGAATATGTTGTTCATCTCTTTCAATCCGGATTAACCGAGCGTGTGGCTCGCAATAAGTTCGACCATCAGGGAGTTAATGTCCTCGTCGGCGGCCGTCAGGCGCTTGGCCTCCTTGGCTGCGAAGACGACGTTCTCGATTTTCTTGACCTTCGTGGGCGAGCCCTGCAGACCGAGCTGCTGCATGTCGGGCTCGACGGCGGCGGCACCCCACTCCGTGATGCGGAGGTAGTCATGCTCCTGTGCGCGCCGTGCGGCGGCCGATTCGGGAGCGGCGGCAATCTCCGATGCGGCGAGCGCACCCTTGTACTTCATCACGCGCTTGGCATTGCGCGGACGGCACTCGGCGGCCGACTCGTTGACCGTGATGACGGCCGGAACGGGGCACTCGACCACCTCGATGCCGCCCGTGATGCGGCGCTTGATAACCAGCGACTGCTCCTTGACCTCGACAATCTGCTCGGCATAGGTCACCTGCGGCAGGCCGAGCTTCTCGGCCACCTGGGGGCCTACCTGGGCCGTATCGCCGTCGATGGCCTGACGGCCGGCGAAGATGACATCGGGACCAATCTTGCGCAGCGCGCACGAGAGGGCGTAGGAGGTGGCCAGCGTATCCGAGCCGGCGAACTCGCGGCCCGAGAGCAGGTATCCTCCGTCGGCACCGCGGAACATCGCGTCGCGGATGATGTCGGCGGCACGCTGCGGGCCCATCGTGAGGATGTGCACCGTAGCACCCGGCATGCGGTCCTTCAGATTGAGCGCCATTTCGAGTGCATTGAGGTCCTCCGGGTTGAAGATGGCCGGCAGCGCAGCGCGGTTGACCGTTCCTTCGGGGGTCATCGCATCCTTGCCCACATTGCGGGTATCGGGTACCTGCTTTGCCAGCACAACGATTTTAAGCGGTTGTTTCATAGGTTGTCTATCTGTTGTAAGATTTGTTTTCGGTTCTTTCATTGCGGTCGGTCACCGTGCGGCGGCCGCCTCTTCACGAAACGGCCGCCGCGCGGCGTCGTGGCCGATGCTAACGGACGATGGTCTCGCCGCGGTCGGGGCCAATCGAGATAATCTTCACGGGGACGCCCGTCTGCTGCTCGATGAACTCGACGTAGTTGCGGAACGCCTCGGGGAACTCCTCGTAGCGGGTCACCTTGCGCAGGTCGGACTTCCAGCCCGGGAATTCGCGGTAGACGGGCTTGATGTCGGCCTCGGTCTCGAAGGGGAAGCGCGTCGTGCGCTCGCCGCCGATTTCGTAGGCGACGGCCACCTTCACGGTATCGAAGTCGTTCATCACGTCGGACTTCATCATGATGAGCTGCGTGACGCCGTTAATCATAATCGAATACTTGAGTGCCACCAGGTCGAGCCATCCGCAGCGGCGGCGGCGGCCCGTGACGGCGCCGAACTCGTGGCCGATGGAGCAGAGCTGCTCGCCCGTCTGGTCGAAGAGCTCCGTGGGGAAGGGGCCGCTTCCGACACGGGTGCAGTAGGCCTTGAAGATGCCGTAGACCTCGCCGATGCGGCGGGGAGCGACGCCCAGACCGGTGCAGACGCCGGCGCAGACCGTATTGGAGGAGGTGACGAAGGGATAGGAGCCGAAGTCGACGTCGAGCAGCGTGCCCTGGGCGCCCTCGGCCAGGATGGCCTTGTCGTTGTCGAGCAGCGCGTTGATTTCATACTCGCTGTCGATGATGCGGAAGCGCTTGAGGTACTCGACCGCCTCGAACCACTGCGCCTCGAGCTCCGTGATGTCGTACGAATAGTTCAGCGAGCGGAGAATCTGCTCGTGGCGTGCCTTTGCGCGGGCGTAAATCTCGCGGAAGTCGGGGCTCAGCAGGTCGCCCACGCGCATGCCGTTGCGGCTCACCTTGTCCGTATAGGTCGGGCCGATGCCCTTACCGGTGGTGCCGATTTTCGAGCTGCCCTTGGCAGCCTCGTAGGCCGCGTCGAGAATCCGGTGCGTCGGCAGAATCAGATGCGCCTTCTTCGAGATGCAGAGCTGCCGCGTGAGGTCGTGGCCGCTGCGGGCCAGCTCCTCGGCTTCGGCACGAAAAAGAACGGCGTCGAGCACTACGCCGTTGCCGATGATGTTGGTCTTTCCGCCCTGGAAGATGCCCGAGGGAATCGACCTCAGTACGTATTTCTCGCCGTTGAATTCCAGCGTGTGACCGGCGTTGGGTCCGCCCTGGAAACGCGCCACCACCTCATAGTGGGGCGTCAGCACGTCCACAACCTTGCCTTTACCCTCGTCGCCCCACTGCAGGCCGAGAATGACGTCTACTTTTTTCATGATATCCGAATTATGTTATTGGCTGCAAAAGACATTTTTTGCATCCATTTGCATCCAAAGGTACGAAATATTCCACGAAATACCCAACTCCGGGGGCGACTTTTCGACAAATGGCCCCGAAAAGGGCTTTCGGGGGCGTGTTGCGGCCCTTCGGGGGAGGTTTCCGGGGCCCCAACCGGGAGAGGGCCAGCGTGTTCAGCGGCGCGGGACGGGGACGGGCAAGGGGTTCTGCGGTGGAGCCGGGGCGGGACCAGCGCGTTCAGCGGCGCGGGACAGGGCGGTGCAGGTGGTTCTGCGGTGGAGCCGGGGCGGGGCCAGCGCGTTCAGCGGTGGGGCCCGGTGCGGGACGGGGGCGGAACAGGCGGGGGTTCTGCGGCGCAGGCGGGGGCGGGGCCAGCGTGTTCAGCGGCGCAGGATAGGGGCGGGACGGGGAGTTCAGAGGTGCAGACGGGACGGGCCGCGCCGCCGGGTCGCAAAAAAAGTGTTCCGAGGGGAAGGTGCGCTGCCGCCCGGGCACAAAAAGGGCTCCGAAGAAAAGGTGCGCCGCCGCCCGAACACATACGGGCACAAAAAAACGGACCTCGGTCCGTTCACTTCCACTCTGCCACCCTACTACCCTTACCCTGCTACCCTACGGGCTGTTGCTCCGGGATGCTCGTCCGATACACCCTGCCGCACGACAACGGCTCCGCACTCCGGGAGCCCGTCTCTTTTGCGGGAGACTTCCGGCAGCATGTTCTCCTGCAACAGCCTGTCTGCCTTCGATTTCGGTCTGCCCGTCGGTCGGGGGTCACAGCCGTGAAAGCCTCCGCCATCCGGAGCCTCAGCCGCTCAGCCGCCCGCCGGTCGGGGCTCAGCCGCCTGGCCGCCGGAATCTCAGCCGTCCGGGTAGCCCCCCGTGAAAGCCGCCGCCCACCGCCCGGGTCCCAGTTCTCAGCCGCCCGGGGTCACAGTTCTCAGCCGCCATCCGGTCCCATCTCTCAGCCGCCCGGGGTCTCGGCCGTCCGCTGCCCGGAACCCAGCCCCCAGCCCCTGCTGCTCGCCCCCTCCGCCGCCGGGGTCACAGCACCACCACGTCGGTATGGCCGTCCACCTGCAACTGGCGAATCTCCTGCGTCGAGCTTACGTAGAGCGTCTCCAGCTCGGGACTCGACTGCGTATCGACCCGCTCCATGACGGTAGAGCAGCCGCTCACGTCGAGCGTCCGCAGGGCGTTGCCGCCGCAGACGAGCGTCGAGAGGGCCGTATCGCCCCTCAAATCGAGCGAGGAGAGCAGGTTGCCGCTGCAGTCGAGCGTCGCAAGTATCGCGAGCCGCTCGACGTCGAGCCACGAGATGCGGTTGCGGGCGCAGTTGACCTCCACGAGCCGCGGGCACGACGAGAGGTCGAGCCGCGTGAGGTCGTTGTCGCTGCAGTCGAGCCGCTGAAGGTTGCGGAAGTCGGAGATTTCGTCGAGCGAGGCGATGCCGCACCCCGAGCAGTCCATCCGCACGATGCGCTCGGCCTCGTAGCGCGAGATGCGCCCGTCGTCGTTCAGGTCGAGCGTCTCGAGGCAGTAGCGCTCGAAGGCGGGGTCGGTAAAGCGCAGGTATTCGGTCCGCGCCGCGTCGTCGTACCCGTCATCGAGCAGTCCGCACGAGGTGCAGAGCAGCACGAGAAGCGATGAAAGGGCACGGCGCATGTTCTATGATGATGTTGTTGAAATTGAGTCTTTTACAGGTCAGATGTCGATATCGTCATCGGTCTCTTCGAGCCCCTCCGAGCTGCCGTCGTCCTGAATCTCGTCGGCGCCCTTGATTTCGTCGTCGTAGTAGTCCTTGTCGTCGTCATCCTGGGCGTGGTCGTCGACCTTCACGTCGATTTTCACCAGATAGGCAACCTCGTCCGTATCGAACGGTACGGCGTAGAAGAAGTCGCCGTTGGGCTTGTCGACACGCATCATGGCGTCGGTGAATCCGAGGGGATACTTCTCCCGCACGGCTTCCTGAAGTTCGGGGCTGAGGTTGTGGAGACTCGCAACGATATGTTTCTTCGTGCTATTCTGTTTGGTCATGGTACAGCGTAAAACTAACGTGTAAAAATTTTCTGCAAGTATACGCAAAATTTGCAAACCGCACCACCCCGGAATATTTTTTATTGCATTTTTTTCGAATTTCGATGATGTTCTGAACAAATTGCGTACCTTTACACAACAATACATATATTTAATGCCCCCACGGGCTGCCCGCGCCGGCCTCTTCGCCGGCGGGAGGCGCCGCGACGGGCCGCCGCCCCGCCCCACTCGGCACCGGGCGGCAAACGGACAAACACGATGACACCCCAGGAACGAATCGAGGAGCTCCGCCGGGAGCTCGACCGCCACAACTATAAATATTACGTCGAAAACGCCCCCGAAATCTCCGACTTCGAGTTCGACACGATGATGCGCGAGCTCGTCGACCTCGAGCGGGAGTATCCCCAGTATGCCGACCCCAACTCGCCGTCGGTGCGCGTGGGCAGCGACCTGACCTCCGACTTTCGGACCGTCCGCCACCGCTTCCCGATGCTCTCGCTGGGCAACACCTACTCGCTCGACGAGCTGCACGAGTTCATCGACCGCATCGAGCGGGAGGTGGGGGCCGCCGACCTGGTCTGCGAGCTGAAGTTCGACGGCACGGCCATCTCGCTCACCTACGAACACGGCGCGCTGGTGCTGGCCGCGACGCGCGGCGACGGTGTCGAGGGCGACGACGTGACGGCCAACGTCCGCACCATCCGCTCCGTGCCGCTGCATCTGCACGGCGAGGGGTGGCCCGAGCTGTTCGAAATCCGCGGCGAGGTGCTGATGCCCTACGCCTCGTTCGACCGGCTGAACGCCGAGCGCGAGGCGGCGGGCGAGCCGCTGCTGGCCAATCCGCGCAATGCGGCGGCCGGGACGCTCAAGCAGCAGGCCTCGTCGGTGGTGGCCCACCGCGGGCTGGACTGCACGCTCTACCAGCTGGCGGGCGACAACCTCCCCTTCACGAACCACTGGGAGAGCCTGCAGCAGGCGCGCACGTGGGGCTTCAAGGTATCCGACGCGATGCGCATCTGCCACACGCGGGCCGAGGTCGACGCCTTCATCGACCACTGGGATACGGCGCGGCGCGAGCTGCCCTTCCCGACCGACGGCGTGGTCATCAAGGTCAACGACTTCGCGCTGCGGCGCCAGCTGGGCTTCACGGCCAAGGCGCCGAAGTGGGCCGTCGCCTACAAGTTCAAGGCCGAGCAGGCCCTCACGCGGCTCACAAGCGTCGACTTCCAGGTGGGGCGCACGGGGGCCATCACGCCGGTGGCCAACCTCGAACCGGTGCTGCTGGCCGGCACCACGGTCCGCCGGGCGACGCTCCACAACGCCGAGCAGATGGCGCTGCTCGACATCCGCCCGGGCGACATGGTCTATGTCGAGAAGGGGGGCGAGATTATCCCGAAAATCACGGGCGTCGAGCTCTCGATGCGCCCGGCCGACAGCCGCCCCTTCACCTACATCACCGAGTGCCCCGTCTGCCACACGCCGCTGGTGCGCTACGAGGGCGAGGCGAAGCACTACTGCCCCAATGCGGACGGCTGCCGCCCGCAGATTCTCGGCCGCATCATCCACTTCATCGGCCGCAAGGCGATGGACATCGAGGGGCTGGGCGAGGAGACCGTCGAGCTGCTCTACGACAACGCGCTGGTGCGCAACGTCGCCGACCTCTACGACCTGCGCGCCGAACAGCTGGCCCCGCTGCCGCGGCTGGGCGAGCGGTCGGCCGAGAACATCATCCGCTCCATCCGCCGCTCGACGGAGGTGCCCTTCGCGCGGGTGCTCTTCGCGCTGGGCATCCGCTTCGTGGGCGAGACGACGGCCAAGTATCTGGCGGGCCACTTCGGTTCGCTCGACGCCGTGATGAAGGCCTCGCGCGAGGAGCTGGTCGAGGCCGACGAGGTGGGCGGCCGCATCGCCGACGCCATCCGCGAATACTTCGCCGACGAGGAGAACCTGCGCATCATCGACCGCCTGCGCAGAGCCGGGGTGCAGCTGGAGGCCCGGGCCCGCACGCTCGCCTCGAACCGCCTGGCGGGCAAGAGCTTCGTCATCTCGGGACGTTTCCTGAACCACAGCCGCGACGAGCTGAAGGAGCTCATCGAGCTGCACGGCGGGCGCAACCTCTCGGCCGTCTCGGCCAACGTCGACTACATCGTGGCGGGCGAGAAGATGGGCCCGGCGAAGCTCAAGAAGGCCGAGAAGCTGGGGTTGAAGATAATCTCCGAGGAGGAGTTCGACGCCATGCTGGCCGAGGCCGACTCGCCCGAGGCAGTGCCCGAAGCAGGAACGGAACCCGAGGCAGGAGCGGCACCCGAAGCGGCGGAGGAGACCCCGACCGAAACGGAACCGGCAGCCAGCCCGACCGGAGCGGCACCCGAGGCAGAACCGAAGCCCGAGGCAGGCGCGAAACCCGAAGCAGAACCGAAGCCCGAGGCAGGCGCGGCACCCGGAGCGGCGGAGGAGACCCCGACCGAAACGGCACAGGCAGCCAGCCCGACCGGAGCGGCACCCGACGCCGGACCGAAGCCCGAAACCGACGCGAAGCCCGGCAGCGACGGCGCGGCGCGGCAGGGCGAACTCTTCTGAGGCGCGGCGGCTCCGGGGCGGCACTTCCGCGACGGCTCCGCCCGAATGCTTCCGGACGGCAGCTCCGACCGAACACTCCCGGGGCGCGGCTCCAGCCGAACTCAACCGGGGCGGCGGCTCCGGCCCAGCGGCTCCGGCCGCAGACAACCATCAGCACCATGAACAGGGGCACGACCGGTAACCGGTCCGAGGCCCGCAAACCATAAACCCTAAACAGCGAACAAACCATGTTACAGAACAAACTGGCCGGCGCAGGCGCCGCCATGATAACCCCCTTTACGCCCGACGGACGGGTGGACTACCAGGCTCTGGCCCGCATGCTCGACTACGTCATCGAGGGGGGCGTCGACTACATCGTGGCCCTGGGCACCACGGCCGAGACGCCGACGCTCTACATGCCCGAACGGGCCGTCATCGCCATGTACATCACCGACCACATCCGCGGCCGCGTGCCGCTGGTGATGGGCTGCGGCGGCAACTCCACCTCGGAGGTGCTCGACCAGCTGCGCGAATTCGACCTGCGGGGCGCCGACGCCATCCTGAGCGTGACGCCCTACTACAACAAACCCTCGCAGGAGGGGCTCTACCAGCACTTCCGCACCGTCTCGGAGCACTCGCCGCTGCCCGTCATCCTCTACAACATCCCCGGCCGCACGGGGGTCAACATGACGGCCGAGACGACGCTCCGCATCGCGCGCGACTTCCCCAACGTAATCGGCATCAAGGAGGCCTCGGGCAACATCGAGCAGATGCAGCAGATTCTCGACAACCGCCCCGAAGGGTTCCTCGTCCTCTCGGGCGACGACGGCATGACGCTCGAGCTGATGCGCCGCGGCGGCGACGGCGTCATCTCGGTGGCGGCGAACGCCTTCCCGCGCCGCTTCATGGAGTGCATCAACCTGGCCAAGCGCGGGGCGTTCGACGAGGCCGACCGCGCCTACGAACGGCTGCGCGAGGCGGTCGAGGCGCTCTTCGCCGAGGGCAACCCCGTCGGCGTGAAGTGCGCCCTGGCGAGCATGGGGCTCATCGGCCCCACGATGCGTCTGCCGCTGGTCGAGGGGACCGAAGCGCTGCGCCGCCGCTTCGAAAAACTCATTGCGGAATACGATTTGCGGTAGGCTGCACGTTAGTTATCCATCCAGTAACGTGCACAACCGCTGCCTATGAAACGATTCAAACGAGTGCTCCTTGCACTGCTGCTCCTGCCGGCGCTGGCGCTGGCCAAGGTGCCCGACGACGAAGACATCCTCGACCGGACGATGAACACCGCCTCGCCCTTCTACTACACGAAGCTGATGATGCGCTACAACGCGGGCGATTCGACGATGACCGACGAGGACTACCACTACCTCTACTACGGCTACGCCTTCCAGGATGCCTACAAGCCATTCGCCTCGAACCAGGCGCTCGACCGCATGCTGATGATTGCCGCGCGCATCGACGTCGAGCGGCCGCTGCGCGAGGACCTCGAGCTGCTCGTCTCGGCGGGCAACGACGCCCAGAAGGTCGACCCCTTCAGCCCGAAGGTGCTCAACCTGATGGCCTACGCCTACGGGGCGCTGGGCGACACCATCCGCGAGCGGGCCTACTACGAACGGATGAACCGCATCATCCGCACCATCGAGCAGTCGGGCGACGGCTACACGCAGAAGACGCCGCAGCACATCCTCATGTTCGACCATGCACTCGACGTGCTCGCCTCCGAGGGGCTCCCCTACGGCCGCAGCCGCGTCATCAGCCGCGAGGTCGAGTTCGTGCCGCTCGTCTCGCCCATGGTCATCGAGGGGAAGAAGCGCAAGGGGTTCTACTTCGACTTCAGCCGCATCTACCGCAACAAACCCGAAGGATACACCTATAAACGTGACCGCACATGGCAATTCAACAATCTGAAACCCCGCACCTACAAATAATCGCACGCCGCCTGCTGCTGCTCGTGCTGACGGCCGCCGCGGCCTTCGGCTGCAGCAAGGAGGAAGGCGAGCGGCAGCGCCTTGAGAGCAACGTCGCGAGCGTCGTGCTGCGCTCCGAGGCGGGCTCCGAGGCGTCGTTCACCGTCTCGTCGAGCGGCCCGTGGTCACTCACCACGACGGGCGAGGAGTTCGAGGTCGTCGGCCCCGCGAGCGGCGACCGCGGCGAGACGACCGTCACGGTGCGGGCGCTCGCCGCAAATGAGGGGCGGCTGCGCCGCGAGCTGGGCAGCATCACGCTGCAGCTCGACAAGGGCGGGCTCCAGACGCAGGTAGGCGTCGAGCAGAGCATGGCCACGGCGCCCCAGACGCTGCTCATGTACATGCCCTGGTCGGGCGACCTCACCTCGTTCTTCGAGCAGAACCTCGCCGACATGGAGCAGACCGTCGCCGCCGGCTACCTCGGCGATACGCGGCTCGTGGTCTTCTTCATGCCCGATGAGCGGCGGGCCGAGTTCTTCGAGCTCTACCACGACAACGGGCAGTGCGTCCGGCTGAACCACCGCACCTACGATACGGCGCCCGACTTCACCACGGCCGAGGGCATCGCCTCCATCCTCGAGCAGGTGCGCCAGACGGCCCCCGCCGAGCGCTACGCCATGACGATTGGCAGCCACGGCATGGCCTGGCTCCCCGTCTCGGGCATCTACGCGCGGCCCGGCAGCGCGGCTCCGCGCGAGCGGGAGTACTGGGAGTATGCGGCCGAGGGTGCGGCACTGACCCGCTGGTTCGGCGGCAAGCTGGACCAGTACCGGACCGACATCACCACGCTGGCCGAGGGCATCACGCTGGCCGGCATGGAGATGGAGTACATCCTCTTCGACGACTGCTACATGTCGTCGGTCGAGGTGGCCTACGACCTGCGCCACGTCACGCGCCACCTCATCGGCTCGACGTGCGAAATCATGGCCTACGGATTCCCCTACGCCCTGATGGGGCGCTACCTGGTCGGCGAACCCGACTACGAGAACATCTGCGAGTCGTTCTACCGCTTCTACAGTTCGTACCAGTACCCCTACGGGACGATTGGCGTGACGGACTGCGCCGAGCTGGAGCGTCTGGCCGACATCATGAAGCGCATCAATGCGGGCGATGTCTTCGACGGCTCGCAGCTCTCCGAGCTGCAGGTGCTCGACGGATACAACCCGACGCGTTTCTTCGACCTGGGGGACTACGTCCGCCACCTCTGCACATCGCCCACGCTGCTTGCCGAGTTCGAGGAGCAGCTCGCCCGCACGGTCCCCTACCACCGCCACACGCCGGAGTTCTACTCGATGTCGAGCGGAGCGAAGGCGATTCGCACCTTCTCGGGCATCACCACCTCGGACCCGAGCACGAGCGACGCCACGCGGACCAAGCAGCAGACCGCATGGTGGCAGGCCACGCACGAATAGCGGGCCGCTGACCGGGGTGCCGACCGGCCGCCCGCGCGACCTGCCGACCATAGCTCCGCCGCCAGCCCATAAAAAAAGAAGAGAAGCGACCCCGCAAGGGTCGCTTCCCTTTTATCCATTCATTTGCCCGGCCCGCCTGCTCCCGGCTCACCCGAAGCACCGGCGCGGGTCCTCTCTGCCCGGTCCGAAACCTCCGCCTTCCTGCCCCAGGCCCCGGCCTGCTCCCGGCTCACCCGAAGCACCGCGCGGGCCCTCTCTGCCCGACCCGAAACCACCGCCTTCCAGCCCGGCCGCCGAGGCACTTTCTCGGACGCAGCCCGGCCCCGCCGCCCCGCCCGAAATAAAAGAAGGGAAGCGACCCCGCAAGGGTCGCTTCCCTTTTATCCTTTTGCCCAGCCCTAACCTCCGACTTCCGCCCCCTTCTACTCCCGGACCGGCGACGCATACCCGACCCGGCCCGCATCGGCCCGCGCATAGATGACCTGCAGGCGGCGCGTCATGAAGAACTGCAGCACGCCGCGCAGGAACATGTAGAGCATGAAAGCGAGCCAGAGAGCGTTGTTGCCAATCCACCCGTAGAAGAGGTGGTAGATGGCGAAGTAGGCCGCCGTAGCCCAGAACATCGAGTTGCGCATCACGCGCGTATGGGTCGCTCCCACCATGATGCCGTCCATGATGAAGGGCATGGCACTGGCGATGGGGATGATGATAATCCAGACGATGTAGCGCCCGGCAAGCTCGACGATGGTCGGGGCGTCGGGGGCCGACGCGTCGACGAAGAGCCCCACCAGGTCGCGCCACCAGACGATGTAGATACCCACGAAGAGGGCCGAGACGGCCGTCCCCCAGAAGATGCAACGCTTGAGGCATGCGCGCAGCGAGCGGCCGTCGCGCGCCCCGATGAAGCGCCCCGTGAGCGCCTCGGCGGCATAGGCGAAGCCGTCGTTCATGTAGGAGAAGAGGGTGAAGAGCTCGAGCAGCAGCGTGTTGACCGCCAGCATCGCCGGGTTGTCCATGCGGGCCGAGGCCCCCGTGAAGAAGGTGTAGACGGCCACGATGCAGAGCGTGCGCAGCATGATGTCGCGGTTGACGATGAAGAAGTGGCGCAGCGGACGCAGGTCGAAGACCTCGCGCCAGTCGATGCCCGTCAGCACGTGCCGGTAGCGCCACACCAGCAGCAGCGCCGCCAGCATCACCCCCGTCCACTGCCCCGCAACGGAGCCGTAGGCGATGCCGACGATGCCCATCTTCATGCCGAAGGCGAACCAGAGGCTGCACCCCACGTGGACGATGTTGACCGTCACGGCCGTACACATCGGAATCAGGGCGTTCTGCATGCCCGTATACCAGCCGTTGAAGCCGAAGAGCATGATGCCCGCCGGGACGGCCCAGATGCGGGCGTAGAAGTAGGCGCGCGTCATCTCGCCGCCGTTCATGGCCCAGAGCGCCAGCTCGCCGATGGGGTACTGCAGCGCGACGACCAGCAGCCCCATCGAGGCGGCCACCACCAGCGCACGGGCCAGCATGTTGGTGCACTCGCGGAAGTCGCCCGCACCGAAGGCCTGCGCCGTGAAGCCGCTCGTGCCCATCCGCACGAAGGAGCAGTTCCAGTAGATGAAGTTGAAAATCGAGACCCCGATGGCCAGCGCCCCGATGTTGGCCGCCGAGTCACCTGCCGAGTGGCCGGCGATGGCCGTACCGACGATGCCCATCAGGGGCACCGTGATGTTCGAGACGATGTTGGGCAGCGCCAGGCGCAGGATTTCGCGGTTCATCGACATGGGCACTCGCCGCCGGAGGGTAGATGCCGCAAAGAGCCGCCGCGGCAGGGGGTTCCGGCGAAGCGAATACAAAGATACACTTTAATTCGACAAAATGAAGGCCCCGCCCCCCTTTTGTTTCCGATTTCGGCACGAAGCGTGTGCAGAATCCCGAAAATTGAATTACCTTTGCGCAACCTTGTCGACGCGTGCGGGTTAGCGCATCGGAGGGGAAGCCCCCTTCCCGTGCCCGGACCCATGCGCAGGGCCGCCGCTCCGCACGGCGGAGACGCAGCCGCCGACCGGGCAAAAGGGGCAAATGCCGGCAGGAATCCGGGCGTCAGCGACGCCCCGAAACGAGTTCGACGTATTCCGCCGCCGGCAGGAGTCTCCGTTCAGCAAACAGACCATACCGAAAAAACATCCACGTCGAACTCGACCATTCGTATGAAAGAACACAAGAACGACTCAACCGACGCACTCGCACGCTTCGGGCGTGACAAGCGGGTGCGTACCGCAACGGTCACGGCGGAACGCGTTGAGCGCAGCCCGCGTCCGCAGCGCGATGCCGCCGACTCGGAGCGACCCACAACGGACCGACAGCCCCGCAAACGGGCTTCGTACAACCCCAACTTCACGGCCGACAACCGCCCGCTGCACGAGGAGCAGCAGGGCCGCAGCTACGGCGAGCGTCCGCACTACGGCGAGAAGGAGCACTCCGGACGAGGCTTCCAGGGCCGGGGAGGCGCCGCACGCGGAGGCGAGAGCCGCCGCGGGCAGTACGCAACGCGCGACCGCGACGAGCGGCACGAGACGCGCGGCCGCTATGAGCGCTACGAGCGCCGCGACCGCCGCGAAGAGCAGTACGGTTACTACGACGAGGAGCCGCGCGAGGAGTACGGCCGCTACGGGCAGCGCGACGAGCGTGACGAGGAGCGGCGTGCAGGCCGCGGCCGTGACGACCGCCGTGACGACCGCCGTGACGACCGCCGCGAACGCCGCGCCGGGGAGTACGGCCACGCACCGCACAAACCCAACAAGCGATACGACAACAACCGCGCAGAGGGGCGCTCCTCCTCGGCATACGGCGAGCGCAAGGCTCCGCGCAAGTATGGCGAACGGCCCTCGTACGACGGGCGCCGCGAGGAGCGCGGCGGACGCTTCGCCTCGGAGCGGCGCGGCGAACGGAGCTCCTATCCGCGTTTCGACGCGGCGAAGGGGAGCGGCGAGATTCGCCTCAACCGCTTCATCGCGCAGTCGGGCCTCTGCTCGCGCCGCGAGGCCGACGACTACATCCAGGCGGGCGTGGTCACGGTCAACGGGCAGGTGGTCACGGAGCTGGGGAGCAAGGTGAAGCCGACGGACGACGTGCGCTTCAACGGCGAGCGCGTACAGGGCGAGAAGAAGGTCTACCTCGTGCTCAACAAGCCCAAGGGATATGTGACCACGATGGAGGACCCCCACACCGACAAGACGGTGATGGAGCTGGTCAAGGGAGCCTGCACGGAGCGCATCTATCCGGTTGGCCGGCTCGACAAGAACAGCGTGGGACTGCTGCTCTTCACCAACGACGGCGACCTGACCAAGCAACTCACCCACCCCTCCTACCGCAAGAAGAAGATTTACCAGGTGACGCTCGACAAGCCCCTCACGCGTGCCGACATGGATGCCATCGCCGAGGGCATCACGCTCGAGGACGGCGAAATCTATGCCGATGAAATCTCCTACGTTTCGGAGAACAAGGAGGAGGTCGGCATCGAAATCCACTCGGGGCGCAACCGCATCGTGCGGCGCATCTTCGAGCATCTGGGCTATACGGTGCTGAAGCTCGACCGGGTCTACTACGCCGGTCTGACGAAGAAGAACCTCAAGCGCGGACAGTGGCGCTTCCTCACGCGCGAGGAGGTTGAGCGCCTCAAGTCGGGACAGTACGAATAGTGCCCGCACACTATCCGCCGCCGGACCACGGAGGCCGCCATCAGTGCGGCCTCCGTTTTTTATCTTCCACCGCCTCACCCCGGCTGTTCCGGTATCCTCTCCGCCACCCGGTCCGGCACTAACCCCCCACACACACAGACAGTCGCCTACCCGACGACACAAGCGTCCAACACTCGCTTGCCCCACGACCTCCTCTCCGGCGCCCAAACCAACCGCCCACACACACCTCCTGCCGCGCCTCCCCGCGCCCCCTCCCCGACAGACACAAAAAAGCGGCTCCCGGCACCGGAACCGCCACCCTACATCCGCATCCTCGCCCGCACCATCCGCATCCCCCCCTCCGAGCCGGCTGGGAAAAAGCACCCTCTTCCTGCCACGTCTTCCACGTCCGCGCCGCCCGGAAAAGCGCCGCCCCGCACCTCTCTCCGCCCCCACGCACCCGCCCGCACCAGGGAAAAGCTCCGGAGCCCGTCCCCACACATCCGCATCCTCGCCCACCTGCACCTCTCTCCGACTCCCTGCTCACGCGCCCCACCCAAGCTCCCCCTCTCGCCACCCCGCAACGCCCGAAAAAACGTCACCCCGCATCCCGCCAGCCGCCTCCCCGCGCCTTCCCGCACCTCCAAGTGCCTCCCCTCCCCGGCAGGCACAAAAAAAGCGGCAGCCCGCTAAAGGCTGCCGCGCTTCGTTCAAACCGCCGGGCGATTAGTTACCCTTGATTTGGTTGTAGAGGTCGTTGTACTTCTTGTACTTGTCCATCATGCCCTCCTCGTCACGCAGACGGAAGCAGAGCGACTTGAGGAACTCAACGGCGTCCGGGTCGTTGGGCTTCAGCTCGAGGACCTTCTCGAACCAGGGCACTGCTGCCATGTAGACCGCATTGACCGTCTTCAGGTCGGCATCGTAGTCGGCCTGGCTGCTGTACTGACGCTCGTTCATCTCCTTGTTCATGGCATCGCCCTTGAGCGCATAGAAGAGGCCGAGGTAGTAGTTGCCCTCGTACATGTCGGGCTTCAGCTCGACAATCTTCTCGAACGACTTGATGCTCTCGTCGTAGTTCTTCAGCGCGTAGAAGATACGGCCGCGGCCGAACCAGAGGTCCGTGTTGGTCGGATTCTCGGCAATGGCGGCGTCAATCATCGTCACCAGGTCGGCGGGGTCGCCCACGCCCTTCTCGGCCGTGTAGAGCTGCATCAGACCGTCGAGAATACGCTCGCTCTTCGGGAACTTCTCGATACCCTCCAGCAGCGCATCCTTGCTCTTCATGACGAAGGCGGCGTCCTTATCCTTCTGGCCGTAGTAGCAGTGGAAGAGGTAGTAGTAGATGTTGCCATCCTCGTCCGTATAGCCCTGCTCGAGCGCACGGTTCAGGTAGTCGGCGCCCTCGGCATAGGCCTCGGGGTTCGTCGAACCCTCGACCGTCTTCAGATAGCCCGCATAGTAGAGCAGCGCCAGGTTGGGCTTCTCGCCGTAGGCGGGGCTGCTCTGTGCGGCATAGGCCGTCATGTAGTACTTGGCCGCGTCGGCATACTTGCCCGTGGTGATGCTCACGTCACCGGCCTGTGCGCAGAAGTCGCTGATTTGCTTCAGACCGACCTTGACCTTCGATGCGGTCTTGGGGTCCATGTCGTAGGCCTTGTTGTAGGCCTCGAGCGAGAGCTCCAGAGCGCCGGGGTAAATCTCCTGGGTCTGCGTCCATGCCATAATCTTGTTGTCCTTGACATAGGCCGTGTAGTAGGGATATACATAGGCCGTGTAGGGCACGTCGAGCAAGGTCACCTCGGAGGTCGACTGGGGGTCTCCGTCGTTGAACTTGAGCATCACGGGGTCCATTTCGAGGAACAGGTCCTTCGTCGGTTCGGATACGGCCTCGAAGAAGAGCTTGCCGCGATTTACCCACGTTGCAGCCTTGGCTCCCTTCTTGGCGTCGGCGATGTCGGCGTCGCTCTTCTCGATTTTCGAAAGGAACGAATCCTTGTTCACCTTCTGAGCCTGCACGGCGGGAACTGCCAGAAGCAGCGCCGCGAGGGCCGTTACACATGTTTTTTTCATAAAGAACTTATTTTTAGGTGTTTGTATTTGGTTTCCGTCATGCGGTGTTTCCTACCTGCAAATATAGGCATAAAATCCACTACTGCAACAGATGCGCCGCATGAAACTGCCCCAAAGATGTCCTTTCCGGCCGAAACGGCCCGGAGGAACTACTTCTCCGGGGTCGTCTCAGTCGTCTCGGTCGTTGCGTCCTGAGCGCCGTTCTCCGCATCCGGAGCCTCAACTGCGGTCTGTCCCGCCGTTTCGTCCGTTGCGGCAGAAGTCTCCTCCTCGTCGGCATGCGGCACGGCCATGACCGAAGCAATCGCGTCGCCCTCGCGCAGGTTGATGATGCGCACGCCCTGCGTGGCGCGTCCCGCCATGCGGATTTGCGACACGGCCGTGCGGATGGTCAGGCCCGAGCGGTTGATAATCATCAGGTCGTTGTCGTCGGTCACGGCCTGAATCGAAATCAGGTCGCCGGTCTTCTCCGTGATGTTAATCGTCTTCACGCCCTTGCCGCCGCGGTTGGTGATGCGGTACTCCTCCAGGTCGGTGCGCTTGCCGTAGCCGTTCTCGCTCAGCACGAGCACGTCCTGCTTCGAGTCGGGCTCGATGCAAATCATGCCGACCACCTCGTCGCCCTCCTCGAGCGAAATGCCGCGCACGCCGGCGCCCACACGTCCGATGGGACGCACCGTCGTCTCGTTGAAGCGAATCGCCTTGCCGCCGCGGGCCGCAATCATGATTTCGGCGCTGCCGCTCGTGAGCTTCGCCTCGAGCAGCTGGTCGCCCTCGCGGATGACAATCGCGTTGACGCCGTTCTGGCGCGGACGCGAGTAGGCCTCGAGCAGCGTCTTCTTGATGACGCCCTCCTTCGTGCACATGACGATGTAGTGGCTGTTCACGTAGTCGGCATCGTCCAGACGCTTGACGTGGATGTAGGCGCGCACCTTGTCGTCGGGCTCAATCTGGATGACGTTCTGGATGGCGCGGCCCTTCGAGCTGCGCGTACCCTCGGGAATCTCGTAGACCTTGAGCCAGTAGCAGCGGCCCTTCTCCGTGAAGAAGAGCATCGTGTTGTGCATCGTGGCCGTATAGATGTGCTCGATGAAGTCCTCGTCGCGCGTGGCGCTCCCCTTGGCACCCACGCCGCCGCGGTTCTGCGTACGGTACTCGGCCAGCGGCGTGCGCTTGATGTAGCCCATGTGCGAGATGGTGATGACCATGTCGTCGTCGGCGTAGAAGTCCTCGGGGTTAAACTCCTCCGAGGCGTAGACAATCTCCGTGCGGCGCTCGTCGCCGTACTTCTCCTTGACCTCGAGCAGCTCCTGCTTGACAATCTCGAGCTGCATGCCGACGTTGGCCAGCACCTCCTTCAGGTGGGCAATCTGCTTCTCGAGCTCGTCGCGCTCGGCCACCAGCTTGCCGTGCTCGAGCCCCGTGAGGGCGCGCAGACGCATCTCGATGATGGCCGAAGCCTGGATGTCGCTCAGCCCGAAGCGCTCAATCATCGTCTGCTTGGCGGCGTCGGGGGTCTGCGACGAGCGGATGATGTGGACAATCTCGTCGATGTTGTCCTGGGCGATGAGCAGACCCAGCACGATGTGGAGGCGCTCCTCGGCCTTGCGCAGCTCGAAGCGCGTGCGGCGCACCACCACGTCGTGGCGGTGGTTGACAAAGTGCTTGACCAGGTCGCGCAGGTTGAGCAGCTGCGGGCGGCCGTTGACCAGCGCGATGTTGTTCACCGGGAAGACCGTCTGCAGCGGCGTATTCTTGTAGAGCGTGTTGAGCACGACGCTCGCCACGGCATCGTGCTTCAGAATCACGATGATGCGCAGTCCGTTGCGGTCCGACTCGTCGTTGATGTAGGAGATGCCCTCAATCTTCTTCTCGTTAATCATGTCGGCGATTTTCTTAATCATCTCCGCCTTGTTGACCATGTAGGGAATCTCCGTGATGACGATGCACTCGCGGCCGCTGGCCGTATGCTCGATTTCGGTGCGGGCGCGCATGACCACCCGACCGCGGCCCGTGAGCAGCGCCTCGCGCACACCCTCGTAGCCGTAGATGATGCCTCCCGTCGGGAAGTCGGGGGCCTTGACGTATTTGAGCAGCTCCTCGCACTCGATGTCGGGGTTGTCGACATAGGCGCAGCAGGCGTCGACCACCTCGCCCAGGTTGTGCGGGGCCATGTTGGTCGCCATGCCGACGGCAATACCGCTCGCGCCGTTGACCAGCAGCAGCGGAATCTTCGTGGGGAGGACCGTGGGTTCGGGAATCGTATCGTCGAAGTTGAGCGTCCAGTCGACCGTCTCCTTGTCGATGTCGGCCATCACCTCGTCGGTGATTTTCTTCATGCGGGCCTCGGTGTAACGCATGGCGGCAGGCGAGTCGCCGTCCATCGAGCCGAAGTTGCCCTGGCCGTCCACGAGCGGGTAGCGCATCGACCAGTCCTGGGCCAGACGCACCATGGCGTCGTAGACCGACAAGTCGCCGTGGGGGTGGAACTTACCGAGCACGTCGCCGACGATACGTGCCGACTTACGCGTGGGTCTGTCCGAATAGAGATTCAGCTCGGCGCTCATGTCGTAGAGGATACGGCGATGCACGGGCTTCAGACCGTCCCGCACATCGGGAAGCGCACGCGACACGATGACCGACATCGAATAGTCGATGTAGGCCGTCTTCATCTGCTCCTCGATGTTAATGGGGATGATACGCCCCACCAAACCGGCATTCTTTTCTTCTTCAGTTAGCATTTCTCTCTGGAATTACCTTCGTTTTAACAGACAAAAATAGGCTTTTTTTTCGATATGGCCAACTTTGGGCGCCGAAATCTGGGGCCGCGACGGGGCAATTCGCGCGATTTGTCCCCGCAAGGCCCCTTTTCGGGCGATTTGAGCCGTTCAAAAAAAAATCCCGACAGGGGGTCGGGATTTTTACGGGGTTTCGCGGCGGGTCGGAGCCGCCGCGCGATGGTTTCGGCCGCGGGGCGCCGCCTCTGCAATCAATGGCGGCCGGAGGCTCGCCGCAACCGGCCGCACCCATCGGAGCCGCCGCGGACGGAAGGCCGGCAACGCAGAAAAACCGGCAGCACCGAAAAGCCGGAAGTGCTGAACGGCAGGCCGCAGACGACCGGCAGACGGCGCCGGATGGCGGGCCGCAACAGGATGACGGGCCGTGCCGGGCCGCGGGTTACAACAGAAAGCTGGCCGCAACAGGGAGGCGGGCCGTGCCGGACAGCAGGTCGTGGGCGGAAGGCTGGCCGCGCCGGATGGCTGGCCGCGCCGGATGGCTGGCCGCGCCGGATGGCTGGCCGCGGACGGGCTACCGGAAGTCGATAAACTCGTAACCCTTGCAGGCCGAGGCGTCGAACGTGCGCAGGGCCGCGTGCTCCGCAGCGATGCGGCTCACCCGCACCACAATCTGCTCGCCGTCGAAGTCGTAGGTCAGCGAACGGGGCTTTGCGGCAGAGGTATCCACCTCGAGCAGGATGCTCCCCACGGGCAGCGCACCCCCCTCCGCCGGCGTGAGGCGCACCACGGCGCACGAGCCCACCTCGCTGACGAGCGAGGCACGGTACTGCGCATCGAGGAAGTCGAAGGCGCGCGTCGGGTTGTCGACGATGTTGCGGCTCGACTCGTTGACCCGGTCGATGACCACCTCGCGCCGGCGGTGGTCCACCTCGTAGCGGACCTTGCCGTCGCAGAAGACCTCGGCGTCGCCCAGCGTCATGCTGTAGCGGTTGCCCGAGACGCTGTAGTGCCCCTCGACCGTCTGGTCGCCGCTCTCGACGGCAAACGAAACGCCGTAGTCGCCCAGCGCCTTGATGGAGGCCACCAGCCGCCGGAGCAGCTCTTCGGCCCGCTGCGAACGCTCCGAAGCGGGCGCCGCAGAGCGAACCTCCGCGGCGGTCGAAGCGCCGAGGAATGCCTGCGCCGCCCGGAGCGGCTGAGCAGCGAAGAGCAGCAGCGCGCTGCAGAGCGGCCACCTCCATGTATGGATTCCGTATTTCATCATCTTCAAAGGTATTTGTCGGTTCATATTGCGCCATCCGGCGGGTTGCCCGGCCAGAATCGACGCCTCCCGGCCTCAGGTTGACCGTCCGCAATCGAAGTTCACCGGGCCTCGGGTTCCTTGCCCGCAATCGGAGCCTCGCGGGCGCTTCCACGTCGGACCGCCCTTTCACCGGACCGCTTCAGCTCCGGGACCGCCCCTTCACTGTCCCACCTCTCATCGGGCCCGCCCCCTCTCACCGGAACCGCCCCGTCTCCGGGGTCGTCTTCCCCTCTCGTCCGGTCCCCCCCGTCCGGCCTCAGAAGAGGCCCAGGTCCTGCAGCTTGGCCTCGAGCGAGGGCATGTCGTGGAAGAGGATGTCGCGCGGCTTGGCCCCCTGCTGGCGGCCGACGATGCCGGCACGCTCGAGCTGCATCATGATGCGGCCCGCACGGTTGAAGCCCACCTCGTAGTTGCGCTGAATCATCGAGGTGGAGATGCTCCCGCTCGAGACGGCGTCGCGGGCAATCTCGGCAAAGAGCGAGTCGTACTTCTGGGGCGCCGACGACTCCTCGCTGCCCATGCCGCCGCCACCCTCGCCCGAGTCGGGGGCGTAGTCGGGCAGCAGGTAGGCCGACGTGTAGCCCTGCTGTTTGGAGATGTAGTCGACAATGCGCTCGACCTCCCGCGTCTCGACCAGCGCGCACTGGATGCGGGTCAGCTGGCCGTCCTTCGAGAAGAGCATGTCGCCGCGGCCGATGAGCTGGTTGGCACCCGGCTGGTCGATGATGGTGCGCGAGTCAATCATCTGCATCACGCGGAAGGCGATGCGGGCCGGGAAGTTGGCCTTGATGCCGCCCGTGATGACCTTCACGTCGGGTCGCTGCGTGGCGATGATGAGGTGGATGCCGATGGCGCGGGCCTTCTGCGCCAGACGCATCACGGGACCCTCGACCTCGCGCGCCGTCATAATCAGGTCGGCGAACTCGTCGACCACCACCACGATGTAGGGCAGGTAGCGGTGGCCGTTGTGGGGATTCAACCGCCGCGAGACGAACTTCTCGTTGTACTCCGAGATGTTGCGCGCCCCGGCCTTCTTGCAGAGCTCGAGGCGGGCGTCCATCTCCATGCAGAGCGAGTTGAGCGTATAGACCGCCTTGCGCGGGTCGGTGATGATGGCCTCCTCCTCGGACTCCATCTTGGCCAGGAAGTGCTTCTCGATTTTGGCGTAGAGCGAGAATTCGACCATCTTGGGGTCAATCATCACGAACTTGAGCTGCGCGGGGTGCTTGCGGTAGAGCAGCGAGGTGATGATGGCGTTCAGACCCACCGACTTGCCCTGACCCGTGGCGCCGGCCACGAGCAGGTGGGGCATCTTCGTGAGGTCGAAGACGTAGTTCTCGTTCTGAATCGTGCGGCCGATGACCACCGGCAGCTCGGCCTTCGACTCCTGGAAGCGCAGCGAGCGGATGGCCGAATACATCGAGACCACCTGCTTGTCGCGGTTGGGGACCTCGATGCCGATGGTGCCCTTGCCCGGGATGGGGGCGATGATGCGGATACCCAGCGCCTTGAGGCTCTGGGCGATGTCGTTTTCGAGGCCCTGGATTTTCGAAATCTTGACCCCCTGCGCCTGGACAATCTCGTAGAGCGTCACCGTCGGGCCGACCGTCGCCTTGATGCGCTGAATCGGAATGCCGAAGTTCTTGAGCGTCTCCTCGATTTTCGACTTGTTCTCGTAGATTTCCTCGTCGCTCACCTCCGTGTCGGACATGTAGTCCTCGAGCAGCGAGACGGGCGGGCGGTGGTAGTTGACCAGGTCCTTGAGCGGGTCGTAGGCGTCGGTGGCAATCTGCGCGTCGTCGACCTCGCGGGCCTTGTTGGCCTCGACCGTCACCACGATGCCCGGCTCGGCGGCAGCCGCATGCAGCGATTCGACAGGTTCGGCGGCGGCATGCAGCGGCGCGGCGGGCGCGGCGGGCGTTTCTGCTTCGTACTGCGGGGCGGCGGGCGCCTCCTCCCCGTAGTGCGGAGCGGCTGTCTCCGCCTCGTGCTGCGATGCGGCGGGGGTGAGGGCAATCTCGACGAAGGGCGACGAGGGGTCAGCGGCCGGCTCCGGTGCCGCGTGCCGGGCGGAGGAGTCCTGCCGTGCGGCGCCGGCCTCCCCGGAGGCTTCCGGTGCGGACTCCGGCGCAGGCTCTCCGCCGACGGTAATTTCGGTGAAGGGGCCGTTCTGCACCACGGCGGGACGGCGCACGGGGGCGGCGGGGCGTTCGAGCTCGACCAGCCCGCTGCGGCCCATCACCAGACGCCCCTCGCGCGACGCGAGGTCGACCTCCTCAAAGGCGTCATCCGACGCGTCGGCATGCGGCGCGTGCGGCTGCTCCGCCTCCTCCTCGGCGGTGTGGCGGGCAATCTCCATCTCGACGGGCTTGCCGTCGGGGGCCAGTTCGAGGAAGGGGTTCTCCTCCGAAGCGGCCGCAGCCGTCGGACGGGGCTCCTCCGCACGGCGCTGCACGGTGAGCGTCGCCGGCTCGTCGTGCGGCACCTCGCGACCCGTCCGGCCGGGCACATCGCGGGGGTTCTCACGCTCGGAGGTCGTTGCCGGGCGCTCCGCGGCGGCATCACGGCGCTGCGCGGCATGCTGCGCAGCCGGTGCGGCCTGAGCGGCCTGAGCGGCCGTACGCGGCGAGGAGGGCTCGGACGGGGCCGCTTCGGCCTCCTGCTCACCCTGCTCACCCTGCTGGGCATGGCCCGAAGCCATCTTGTGGCAGACCATGTCGACAATCCGTCCCCCCTTGTCCACCATGGCGTTGCCGGCCGTATTGACCGTATTGATGAAGTTGCGGTTGATGAAGACGCCGGTCAGAATCCAGCCGCCCAGCAGCAGGATGAGGGTCCCCACCGAGCCAATCTGGGCGCCGAGCCACTCGCCGCCCCCGATGCCGAAGGCGCCGCCCCACCCCGTGCTCGAGCAGAGGCTCCACTTGTCGCCGAAGGCGAAGCCGAGGGTGAGCGACCCGAGAATCATGATGAGCGAGAGCGAGAGAATCGAGTGGTTGAACAGGATGGGGCGCTGGCGAATGATGCGCACCCCCACCAGCGTCAGCATCACGGGGATGAGCACCCCGAAGACGCCGAACGAACGGCCGACGAGCTGCTCGCCCAGCCAGGCACCCGCACGCCCGCAGAGGTTCTCTACCGTGTCGTCGTAGAGCGGGCTGTCGCTGCCGACGCCCTGCAGCACGCTCAGGTCGGCCGACCAGCAGAAGAAGGAGAAGAGGACCGACGCCGTGGCGAAAAGCCCCGTGAAAAAGAGCAGCAGGCCGAGCGTCCAGCGGGCGCTGTCGCGGTTCGAACGGGTGGTCTGCTGACGACTGCCGGAGGAGGTATTTTTGGATGCCATGGAATTTGCGCTTGATTTATCAAGCGAAGTTACGGAAATTTTGCGAAACTAAAAAATCGGAGGGTTGAATCCGTCGGAAGAATGCGGCGGAGCCGCGGCGGCTCAGCGCGTTGCACGGACGGCATCGAGCCGTACTCGAACTGGCGGCGCGCAACCGGCTGAAAGCGAGTGCGCCGCGACATGGCTCAGCCGACCCGGAACTTCACTGTCCCGCCGCCCGACTTCGGCCCGGAGCTTCTCCGCCCAGCCGACCTGTTCCGGTCCGGAGCTTCACCGCCCCGCGTCGGCCCGGGCATCCGGTTCGGCCCGGTCTCCCGGTTTAGCCCCGCCGCCCGGCTTCGGCCCGCCGCCCGACTCGGCCCGGAACTTCACCGCCCGGCAAGCGGCTGCAACATATTCCCGGACCGCTGCAACCGGTTCTCCGCCCTGCCGCCTGGCAGACTGTCGCCGCAACGCTCCATGCCGCCCCGCCACCGCCCGGCAAGCGGCGGCAAAATATTCCCGGACCGCTGCAACCGGTTTTCCTGCCCCGCCGCAGCTTGGCGGACGGGCGCCGCAACGCTCCCTGCCGCTCCGCCGCCGCTTACCGGGCAGCGGGCGTATCGGCGTCGGCAAAGGCCTTGGCGCGGAGGCGCTCCCGGTAGGCCTCGTCGGCAAAGGTGCGGAATTCGTAGGTGGGACGGTGGTCCGGGGCGGCCCGCAGACCGTACTGGTCGAGCAGCTGGGCCGTGCGCCGCGCCACGGCCGGCGATGGGTCGATGATGGTCACGTCGCGCCCGGCGACAATCCGCTCGAAGACGGGCATCAGAAAGGGATAGTGCGTACAGCCGAGGACAATCTGGTCGGCACCGCGCTCCAGCATCCCGGCCATCGCCCGACGCACACACTCCTCGGCCTCGGGCGTCGCTTCGCGGTCGGACTCCACCAGCTCGACGAAGCCCTTGCCAGGGGCGGTCACCACCTCGATGCCGCGGCCGTAGCGGGCCGCCGTACGCCGGAAGAGCTCGCCGTCGAGGCTCCGCTCGGTGGCCAGCACCCCCACCACCCCGCTGCGCGTATGCAGGCAGGCGGGTTTGACGGCCGGCTCCATGCCCACGAGCGGGATGTCGGGATAGCGCTCGCGCAGGAAGTCAATGGCTGCGGCCGTGGCCGTATTGCAGGCGACGACCACCAGCTTGCACCCCTGCGCAATGAGGTAGTCGACCGCCTGGCAGGCCAGACGGCGCACCTCCTCGCGCGGCCGCGCCCCATAGGGGCAGTTCTTGCCGTCGCCCAGATAGAGGAGCGACTCCCCGGGCAGCGCACGCCGCAGCTCGCGCCACACGGTCAGGCCTCCGAGGCCCGAATCATATACTCCGACAGGACGGTTGTCCATAGCAATCAGACGTCAGTTTGAAGATTCAACGCACCAGGCCGTCCGCCCGCAGCCGGGCCACGACGGCATCGAGCGCCGCCTCGTCGCTCAGCGCATCGCACGCCAGCGTGAGCTGCGCACGCTCGTAAAAGGGGACGCGCAGAGCCATGTCGCGCTCCATGAAGGGGACCAGCTCCTCGTCGCTCAGGCCGCGCAGGCGGGGGCGCTTGCGGCGGCCGTAGGGGGTCAGCCGGCGGGCGATTCCCGCCGCCGAGCGCTGCAGGTAGACCGTCACGCCCGAGCCATTCATGCGCTCCATGTTGTCGTGCCACAGAGGCAGGCCGCCGCCCGTCGAGACCACGACGGGCTCCGCCGCCGCGATGAGGCGCTCGAGCACCTGACGCTCCACCTCGCGGAAGCGCTCCTCGCCCTCGTAGTGGAAGATGTCGGCCACGGAGGCCCCTTCGGCCTCCTCGACCAGCGCGTCGGTGTCGGCAAAGCGCCACCCGAGGCGGCGCGAGAGCTTCCGCCCGACGGTGCTCTTGCCGCACCCCATGTATCCTATCAAAAAGAGAGGTTTCATCGTTGCATGTTCCATTTGCCGGCACCGGCTCTGCCTCGGCTTTTCCGGCGCCTTCCGCCGGCAAAGCTCCGGCATTTTCTCCGGCACTCCGCCGGCATCTTTTCGGCACCCCGCCGGCACCTTTCCGGCACCGTTTCGGGCTCCTTCCGCCGGCATTTTCCGGGCACCGCTCCGGCATTTTTTCCGCCGCTCCGCAGGTACTCAGCCAGCACCTTCCGCCGGCATTTCCCGGGCACCCCGCCGGCATCTTTTCCGGCACCTTTCCGGGCACCGCTCCGGCATCTTTTCCGACGCTCCGCAGGTACCCGGCCGACGCCACCGGCGTCTTCCGCCGGCTTCATCTCGGGCTTGGCGCCCCGCAGGCTCCTTCTTCTCCGAACCTGCCGTCACGTCTTCTCCGGCACCGCCGGCACCCCGCAGAGGCCCCGAGCCGGAGCGGCCGCACGGACCTCGGCTCCGCCGCCGAAGGGCCCCGGAATCAGCTTCAGAAGAGGTTGAGCTGCTCGGGGTCAATCACCTCGTCCACATCGCCTTTGGCCCGCTCGATTTCGAAGTCGACGCCGCCTCCTCCCGTCTTGGGAAGGCCCGTGGTCGAGATTTCACCGCCGCGCGGCTCCGCCGCACGCCGCTTGCCCGTCTGAGCACCTGTCGAGGCGCCCGTCTGAGCACCCGACGCCCCCTTCGGGGCCGCGCCTGCGGCCGCATCCCGGGAGGCGTTTCCGGCTGCGGATGCCGCCGCCGGAGCATCCTCCGCCGCAGCCTCCGAAGAGCCGCCCCGCTCCGCACCGGCAGCGCCGGCAGCGCCGGCAGCACTCGAACCCCCGGCAGCCCCGGCTGCCGCGGAAATTCCGGCAGCTCCCTCAACACCGGCAGCATCGTCCTCCTCCAGCGGCTCCTCGCCGTCGGAGGGTTCCGGCTCGGGCGGGAGCTCCGGCTCGATGAAGCGTAGCGTCGCCACCTCGTAGGTCGTCAGACGCTTGCCCTTGGCGCGGTGGCTCTTCACGCCGACGAACTCGTCGACATCCACCAAATCGGCCGGGCGCGCCGCATGGGCCCCCTTGTAGGTGATTTCGAGCTTCGCCCCCGCCTTGTCGGTCAGGCAGACGAAGTCGGCCTGCCCCTCCTCGAGGAAGAACTGCAGGCGGTCGCTCATCTCGGCCGTGAAGCGCTTGAGATAGTAGTAGTGCTGCTCGCGGTCGTAGTAGCAGAGGCTGTAGACGCGGTCCGCCTCGAAGCGGTCGACCCGCACCGTATCGTCGGGGAAGTGCTGCGTCAGGTCGTAGCCCGTGATGTAGTACTGGTTCTTCGAGGTCCAGACGATGAGCTTGTCGTCGCCCTTGAACTCGCCCAGCAGGCGGCCGCGCCCCTCGGCGTTGAGCCGGCGCACGTCGTCGTCGTACCAGATGTTCTGGCCGCCGAGCGTCGAGGTGCCCCGCTCCTTGAGGACGATTTTGTGGATGCCGTAGCGCGAGAAGAGGTTGCCCTGGCTCTGGCGCCCCTTGATGGCCAGCGTCGAGAAGTCGAGGTCGACAATCACCTTCTTCAACCGCGGGCGCGGTTTGAAGTAGACCTTCAGCACCTCGGCCTCGCCGTTGGGGTTGACCGACATGTAGAGGATTTCGCTCCGCGGCGTCCCCTTCGTGATGTCGTACTCCTTGTCGCGCGTGATGCCCTTGATGGCGCAGCGCTTCATCATGATGGGGCCGTTCTTGCCGTCGCGGTAGAGGACGTTGTAGATGGTCCGCTCGTCGTTGCGCTTGAAGACGCCGATGTAGTAGATGCCCTTGTCGAAGAAGGCCTTGTCGGAGACCTTCGTGATGACGTAGCGGCCGTCCCGCGTGAAGACAATCACGTCGTCGATGTCCGAGCAGTCGCAGACGAACTCGGCATCCTTCATCGACTTGCCGATGCCGAAGAATCCCTCGGCGCGGTCGACGTAGAGCTTGGCGTTGGTCACCGCCACGCGCGTCGCCTCAATCGAGTCGAACTCGCGCAGCTCGGTGCGGCGCTCCTTCCCCTTGCCGTACTTCTCGCGGATGTGCTCGTAGTAGGCCACGGCATACTCCGTCAGGTGGGCCAGGTGGTAGCGCGTCACGTCGATGTCGGCCTCAATCTGGCGGATTTCGTTGTCGGCCTTCTCGGTATCGTAGCGCGAGATGCGGATGAACTTCAGCTCCGTCAGGCGCTGCACGTCCTCGAGCGTCACCTCGCGGCGCAGCTGCTTCTTGAAGGGCTCCAGCCCCTTGTCGACGGCGGCGTAGGCCTCCTCGCGACTGCGGCACCCCTCGATGAGCTGGTAGAGCTTGTTCTCGATAAAAATCCGCTCGAGCGAGGCGGCATGCCACGCCTCGTTCAGCTCGCCGAGGCGAATCTCCAGCTCGCGGCCCAGCAGCCAGCGCGTATGCTCGGCCGAGCGGCGCAGAATCTCCGACACGCCCAGGAAGTGGGGCTTGTCCTCCCAGATGACGCAGGCGTTCGGAGCAATCGATACCTCGCAGTCGGTGAAGGCGTAGAGGGCGTCGATGGTCTTGTCCGACGACTCGTCGGGGGCCACCTGCACGATGATTTCCGCCTTCTCGGCCGTATTGTCGTCGACCTTGCGGATTTTGATTTTGCCCTTGTCGCTCGCCTTGATGATGGACTCCTTGATGGACTCGGTGGTGGTCGTGTAGGGAATCTCGGTGATGGCGAGCGTCCGTTTGTCGATTTTCGAGATGCGGGCGCGCACCTTCACCGTGCCGCCCCGCAGGCCGTCGTTGTAGCGGCTCACGTCGGCCATGCCGCCCGTCGGGAAGTCGGGATAGAGCTGGAACTCGCGCCCCTGGAGGTGGGCGATGCAGGCGTTGATGAGCTCCACGAAGTTGTGGGGCAGAATCTTCGAGGCCAGACCCACGGCGATGCCGTCGGAGCCCTGCGCCAGCAGCAGCGGGAACTTGATGGGCAGCGTGACGGGCTCCTCGTTGCGGCCGTCGTAGGAGCGCATCCACTCGGTGGTCTTGCGGTTGAAGACCACCTCGAGGGCGAATTTCGAGAGGCGCGCCTCGATGTAACGGCCCGCCGCGGCTTCGTCGCCCGTGAGGATGTTGCCCCAGTTGCCCTGGCAGTCGATGAGCAGCTCCTTCTGCCCCAGCTGCACGAGCGCATCCTTGATGGAGGCGTCGCCGTGGGGGTGGTACTGCATGGTCTGGCCGACGATGTTGGCCACCTTGTTGAAGCGGCCGTCGTCGACCGCCTTCATGGCGTGGAGGATGCGTCGCTGCACGGGTTTGAGGCCATCCTCGACGTGGGGCACGGCGCGCTCCAGAATCACGTAGGAGGCGTAGTCGAGGAACCAGTTCTTGTACATGCCCGCCAGCTTGCGCACGCCGGCCTCCTCCTGCATCAGGCGGCCGAAGCGGCTCGGCCGGCCCGACTGTGCGGAGGCGGGGGTGTCGACGGGAGCCTCCTCCTCGCTGCCGGCATCGGTTTCGGGCGTCGAGGCATCCTCTTCGTTGAGCAGCTCTTCCTGCTCGCGTTTATCTTTCTCTTCAGACATAATCCGTTGCTTGGTTGACCGGCCCTGCGGCACGCACCCCGGACGGGGGCGCCGGCCGCCGGCGGCGTGTTACGTTCAGCTCAGACGCAGGTCCTCCTCGACGAGGTCCTCCTCGATGCGGAGGTTGTCGATGATGAAGCCCTGGCGTTCGTAGGTGTTCTTGCCCATGTAGAACTCCAGCAGGTCGTGAATCGGGTCGTCCTTCGTGATGCGGACCCGGTCCAGACGCATCCGCTCACCGATGAATTCGCGGAACTCCTCGGGCGAGATTTCGCCCAGACCCTTGAATCGGGTGATTTCGGCATTGGCCCCGCAACGCGCGATGGCCCGCAGACGCTCCTCCTCCGAGTAGCAGTAGTGGGTCTCCTTCTTGTTGCGCACGCGGAAGAGCGGCGTCTGCAGCACGTAGAGGTGCCCCTCGCGGATGACCTCGGGGAAGAACTGCAGGAAGAAGGTCATCAGCAGCAGCCGGATGTGCATGCCGTCGACATCGGCATCGGTGGCGATAATCACCTTCTCGTAGCGGAGGTTCTCCATCTCCTCCTCGATGTTGAGCGCCGACTGCAACTGGTAGAACTCCTCGTTCTCGTAGACCACCTTCTTCGTCAGTCCGAAGCAGTTGAGCGGCTTTCCGCGCAGCGAGAAGACCGCCTGCGTGCGCACGTCGCGGCTCTTGGTGATGGAGCCCGAGGCGGAGTTTCCCTCCGTGATGAATATCATCGACTGCTCGGCCAGCTCGTTGCGGTCCGTGCGGTGAATCTTGCAGTCGCGCAGCTTGCGGTTGTTGAGCGAGACCTTGCGGGCCGTCTCGCGGGCCTTCTTCTGGACGCCCGAGATGGCCTTGCGCTCCTTCTCGTTCTCGACGATTTTCTTCTGGAGCACCTGCGCCGTGTCGGCATGCTTGTGCAGGTAGTCGTCCAGATGCTTGCCCAGGAAGTCCATCACGAAGTTGCGCATCGAGACGCCCGGCTCAATCTCCTTCGAGCCCAGCTTGATTTTGGTCTGCGACTCGAAGACCGGGTCGGTCACCTTGACCGAGATGGCGGCGATAATCGACGTGCGGATGTCCGACGGGTCGTAGTCCTTGTGGTAGAACTCCTTGATGGTCTTGGCGATGGCCTCGCGGAAGGCCGCCTGGTGCGTACCGCCCTGCGAGGTGTACTGTCCGTTGACGAACGAGTAGTAGCTCTCACCGTAGCCCGTGCCGTGGGTGATGGCCACCTCGATGTCGTCGCCCGAGAGGTGGATGGGCGGATAGAGCGGCTCGTCGGTCATGTTCTCGTTGAGCAGGTCGAGCAGGCCGTTCTTCGAGACGTAGCTCCGGCCGTTGAGCCGGATGGTCAGCCCGAGGTTCAGATAGGTGTAGTTCTTCACCATCTGCTCGACATACTCCATGTTGTAGGCATAGGGGCCGAAGACCTCCTCGTCGACGCGGAAGGAGATGAAGGTTCCGTTCTTCTCGTCGGTGTGCTCCTCCCAGCGCTCGCCCTGCTCGAGCCCCTTGGCGAAGGTCACCTCGTGGGCCCGGCCGTCGCGCACCGAGCGGGCCGTGAACTCGCTCGAGAGCATGTTCACCGCCTTGACGCCCACGCCGTTCAGACCCACCGTCTTCTTGAAGGCCGAGCCGCCGTACTTGCCGCCGGTGTTCATCTCCGAGACGGCCGCCGTGAGCGAGTTGAGCGGGATGCCGCGGCCGTAGTCGCGCACGGTGACCAGCTGCCCCTCGACCGTGATGTCGATTTGGCGTCCGGCGCCCATGATGAACTCGTCGACCGAGTTGTCCACCACCTCCTTGATGAGGACGTAGATGCCGTCGTCGGCCTGCGAGCCGTCGCCCAGCTTGCCGATGTACATGCCCGGGCGCAGGCGGATATGCTCGCGGGGCGTGAGGGTGACGATGGCGTCGTCGCCGTAGTTGTCCGTAGGAATATTATTCAATAAGTCAGCCATAATTCATGTTCAGTCCATAACCGGAAGCACCGCAGGACGCCCGCGGACCGCGGTCCGTTCGTCCTCCGGCACGAAGGGCGCACCCGCGCACGCGAGGCGGGATGCGGCTGTCGGACCCCGGCGGTCCTATTTGCGACGAATCTCCTCCAGCGCAGAGCACATCGCGTCGTGCACCTCCTGCATCAGCACGTGGGGGTCTTCGGCCGCCACGCGCTCGGCCGGAACCGGCGGCAGCACCCGAATCGTGATGCGGTTGCCCCAGTTGAAGAGGCCGTTGGGGCGAATCAGCGTGTTGGTACCCTCGGTGACCACCGGGAGAATCGCCACGCCCGCCTCCTTGGCCAGCAGGAAGGCGCCCGCCTTGAAGCGGTGAATCTCGCCGTCCTTCGAGCGGGTCCCTTCGGGGAAGATGGCCACCGAAGCCCCGCGCGAGAGCCAGAGCTTGCCTTCGCGCAGCAGCTGCTCCATCGCCTCCGTGGCGCGGCCGCGGTTGATGCAGATGTCGCCGTGCAGGAAGAGGTACTGCCCGAAGAAGGGGACCTTGTAGACCTCGCGCTTGGAGACCCAGCGGAAGTTGAGCGGCAGGTAGTAGAGCGTCGGGATGTCGATGACCGTACGGTGGTTGATGACAATCACGTAGCGCTGATGCCGGTCGATGAGCTCCCGTCCGATGACGCGCTGCCGCCACAGGGGCGGGATGGCGAAGAAGATGCGCACGAGAATGCGCGAGAGTTCATGCACCGTGCGGCGCGCGCGGTCGAAGGGCCAGCACAGGACGAGGGCCAGGGCCGAGAGCACCATGAAGAGGGTGCAGAGGAGGACGAGGAAGATAAAGAAAATCAGGCTCAGCATAGGTTCGGGGCGTAATCAGTCATCGTAATTCATCCTGCAAATTTAGGAATTATTCCCGGGATTCCCGAGGGCGTGCCGCCGATTTTTTTCGAAAAACGCGGCCGAAGTGCGCTGTGCGCTCCGGCGCGGGAAGCGCGGCCGGCCGGCAGAGCCTCCGGACGGGACGCTGCGGACGGCCGCAGCACCGGAACCGCCTCATGCAGAAGCCGCTCCGCAGCGCGGCGGCATCCTGCAATACCGGGACTCGGCGCGGCAGGAGTACTGCGTTCCGAGTCGGCGACCACCGCGGCTGTTTCCGGCATGACGGCTGGATTCTCCAGATGATCTGTCTCGGCACCATGGATTGCGCTCAAAACAAACTACAAAGACACTGTTCGTCTATACATCAGTCGTAAAGAGCTGAAAAACCTTCTCTTGAAAATATTACAAATCGTTTTGCTTTAACAGTTTATCCAATTTAAACAAAAAGGATTGGATAAACATCCAATCCAAACTTAAGTAAGACAATCATATCAACACATTAATACATGCGGCTCATCTAAATATATCTAATAATGTTTTCTCGAATTTTCCCGTAGACGAAAAATTATAGGATGGATATATGGCTAATCCCGTAAAATTAGATGTAATCTCTTTTCCCCTAATATTACCAATATTTATTGTTATAGAAACACGTCCATCATTCGTGTCTATCACATGAACATTAAGCGAACATTGCACTGATACCGGCTTGGTATTCTTTTCATACGGCATGACAAACCAAGCCTGGGGATTTTCAATTACACCCCTTTTATCTTCCATTGTAAGGCATGTCTTCCAAAAAACGACATCATTCGCAGCCACAATGCCGCTTGATTTATCGATTGTCGAAATTGCAATATTGTTTGACGCAAAAAAATTTATTACTTTATTCCAAACATCCTCGTATGACGATGTAGTTTCAATAGTATTTTCGACTTTGTATTGCCCCCTCAGCGGATACATTTTTGGCATACATGACACCATGGATAACAAGGCCGAGACAAACAGTAGGAGAAAAAAGATTTCTTTTTCATAACGCTGTATTATTTTAATCGTTAAACATTATAGTCTATGCCAAAGATGGCATACGCTTAACCATAAAAAAGAAACGCAGGTCATGCTTATTGCAACGAGGCACGACCAAGCGCCTGCAAAAACATAAGCACAACCCACGCCATACAGCGAGGGCATTCATTGTGCCTATTGGTGTTTTTGCGATTAAAAATTGGTCGTTTTCGTTGCAAAACCAATAGCCTAAATGCCATCAAAAAAGCGTATCGATATTCTCGATACACTACAAAGGTAAAAATAAAGTTTGAATCTTAAGCAAATAAAATACTTTTATTATTCCGAAACTTTTACCACTCAATACATACCACCGTTATCCGTGCTTGCAATTGATTTCAATAGTCAGTTCCTTTTTACCTCTACTACGAATGCTAAATCCCCTCTCCTTTAACTACACATTCTCATACCACAAGCACCTCGCTACCTCTTAAAAGAGGCTCTATTTCTTTTTAATAAATATATGTATCAAAAAATTATGCGAAAATTTAGTACTTTGTATTGCATAATACAACGAAATTTATTTATATTTGCATTGTCAAATAACAAGCAACGCAAACAATAATAAAACACAATAAAGCCATGAAGAAACTGGTTCTTCTCTCACTTGCACTGATGCTCTCCCTCACGGAGCTCTTCGCGGCCCGCATGCTCCCGACCCGCGGCCGCGTGGTCGACGAACAGGGCAACGCCGTGGCATACGCCACCGTCGTGCTGCTGCGCGACGAAAAGCAGGTGGCGGGGATGGCCTCCGACGAGGAGGGTCGCTTCGAACTGCGCGTCCCGGCGGGCAAGTACCACCTCCGCATCCAGTATGTCGGCTACGAACCCATCGACCGCGACGTGCAGCTCGCCGCCGACGGCGAACTGGGCAACCTGACGCTCCGCACCGCGGCGACCCAAATCGAAGGGGTGACCGTCAAGGCGCAGCTCATCCGCCGCGAAGCCGACCGCTTCGTGGTCGACGTGGCCAACACCCCCTCGGCCATCGGGCGCGACGGCGTCGAACTGCTCGAACAGGCGCCGGGCGTCTGGGTGAGCGACGACAAGATATCCATCAACGGCAAGAGCGGCTCGAAGGTCTTCATCAACGACCGCGAGCTGCGCATGGAGCCCGAGCAGCTGCTCACCTACCTGCGCTCGCTGCGGGCCGAGGAGATTCAGAAAATCGAGGTGGTGCCCGTCACCGGCGCCGACTACGATGCCGACTCGTCGGGCGGCGTCATCAAAATCACGCTCCGCAAGCGGCGCGAGAACGGCCTGAACGGCTCGGTCTCGATGCGCACGACGCAGGGCAAGATGGGCAGTTCGTACATGCCGGCAGCCAACATCAGCATCCACAGCGGGCGCTTCGACATCAACGCTTCGGCCTGGGCCTCGTTCGGACCCTCGGAGGTCCTCTCGACCGAAAAGACCGACTACACGACCAGCAGCAAGCGGCTCAATGCCGAATCGACCATGAAGAACGACGACACGTCGGGAGGTGGCCGGCTCGGGGCCATCTACGAAATCAACGACCGCCACAGCGTGGGCGCCGAGTTCTCCTACCTCCGCATGACGGAGAGCGGCACGACGCAGACCCACTCGATGATGGGCAACGGCACCACCTCCGAGACCGACAGCCGGTTCCGTCCGACAAGCACCACGAACGGCTACGAGGGGACCTTCAACTACATCTGGAAAATCGACACGCTGGGGTCGCAGTTCAAGGTGCTGGGCGACTACGCCCGCCGCGAAGCCTCGTCGCACAACGACAACTTCAGCCACATACAGTCCGAAGGACTGCCCTCCGTCGACTCGACCTACCGCGACCACACGGACAACTCGTTCGAGGTTGCCGCGCTGACGCTGGCCCTCGACAAGAAGTTCTCGCCGAAATGGAGCCTCCAGACCGGCGCCAAGTATACGCGCAACCACACCTGCAACAACTCCCTCTACCAGTACCTCAAGGAGGAGGAGTGGGTGCGCAACGACGACCAGAGTCTCCGCGTCGACTACACCGAACACATCGCGGCCGCCTACGGCGTCGTGACGGCCAAGCTCGGCCGCTGGGGCGTCACGGCGGGGCTGCGCGGCGAGTACACCCGCACCGACGGGCGGCGCAACGGCGTCGAGCAGAACTACTTCAGCCTCTTCCCCAACGCCAACGTCTCCTACTCGCTGAGCAGCGACGGAGCCTACTCGCTCGTGGCGCAGTATGCGCGGACCATCCGCCGCCCGAGCTTCTGGACGCTCATGCCCAACCGCTCGCAGATTTCGGACTACACCTACCAGACGGGCAACCCCGACCTGCTCCCCAGCTACACGAGCGACGTGAGCCTCACGGCGGTGCTCGCCCACAAGTACACGCTGACGGCCGGCATCAGCATCGTCGACGACGAAATCAACCAGGACATGGTTCCCGACGCCGAGAATCCCGACGTGCTGGGCATCCTCTGGCTCAACTACGACCGCACGTCGAGCTACTACCTGGCCGCAAGCCTGCCGTTCCAGCTCACCAAGTGGTGGACGCTCAACCTCAACGCCAACTACATCTACAACGGCATGCGCCTCTCGAGCCACGGCACGGCACAGTACCACCACTACCTCTTCGCCAACGCGCAGACCACCTTCACGCTGCCGGGCAAGGTCTACCTCGACCTCTCGTACCGCTACAACAACCGGCTCTATCTGGGTTCGTGCTGGGTCGACGCGATGCACTTCCTCAACGCCAGCATCAAGAAGAGCTTCTTCGGCGACCGTCTGACCTGCACCGTCTCGGCCTACAACCTGCTGAACCGGGCGCAGACGCTCGGCGCACGCGGCGACGACTTCGTACGCCACCAGCAGGTTCGCCAGAATTGGAGCTCCATCCGGTTCCAGGTGGGCATAACCTACAACTTCAAGGCGGGCAAGGCCTTCCAGAAGAAGAGCGTCGAGGCAGGAGCCGCCGAGGACCGAAGCCGCCTCTGAGCGGGCGATGAGCGGGCGTAAGCGGCACCTCTTCCGGCCCGGACCTTTCACCAGCCCGGACCCACACACGGAACCGCCTCCCGGACCGGACCCTCCATCGGCCCGGCCCCGCCCGCGGCCCCGGGGCACCTCCCTCCCCCGCCCCGGGCCGCCCGACCGGCCGACGAAAAAAAGCGACGAAAGGCCCCCTGCACCATTGGGCGATTTGCCGTTTTTTTCGTATGTTTGCAGCCTGAAGTTACGAAAAGAGTGTAATTTATTGGAAATGAGCGTAGGTTAATTGCTCTTGATAGTAATAGGTTACGATTTAGTTAGTTATCTACTGCATTATCCTTCTGCGCGTTGCGTAACCTTCAAAGAACTCTTCGTATGCAAAAGTAGCTATTTAATTCGAGATTTTGATATAAACTCCCGTTTTTTATCCCCTCATTCATAAGAATTTTCCGTAAAAGCGGTATTGTCCGTCGGCACACCATTGCCCAAAACGAGTTTGGAACAAACGTGTGCCGACTACCGCATAGCTGGAGAAAAGGGCATTGCCTCACGCCTAAACGATGTTTAGACAGATGAAGCAATGCCCCTTTCTTTTGCGCCTATGCCAAGAGATGCTTTTACGGGTTTTCAAATGATTTTTCTTTTTTCGCTGTCTCTTTTGCCGGAAGCGGAAAGTGAATGCAGAGTGTGTCAGCCTGCCCCATGAATGAAACAGGCGCCCACACACAGCCGGACAAACCGGGAAGAATGATTGTTGCCACCCGGCTGAACAAGTTCCGTCGGATCGGAAACAATCATACTTCCTTTGTTGTGGTTTGCCCTTTTCACGCTTCCGGTGATGTCTTTTTCCTTTTGGTGATTCTTTTTTTTACGGATTTTCCCCTGAAGTTTTTTTCTACACAATCTGCCTCTGTTTTCGTTTACCTCCATTTTGCGCCTTTCAGTAAGCCGCATCAGTCAGTCATTTTCGTTCTGGGCGCAAAGGTAATTCCGGGATTGGACGGGAAAGCAAGGTCAAGCCTCCTGTTTTCGGTAAAAATCTCCAGCCCTGCGGGTAGTATTTTGACCGAAAAACCTTGCATTCCCTAATCCCTACCTTTTCAAGCACCCGAAACGAAAACGACCGATGCGACAGAAAGACGCATAAAAAAAATGTCGGATAAACGAGAGGCAGATAAGATAGTTTGAAACTCAACTCCCTCAGCTCTTGAATCCGCATTAAAAACAAAAAAATCAAAAACAGCGAAGATATGACGGCAACGGCAAATTTCAGACAAATGGCGCAACACATCGGGTTGGCGATATGCGGCTTGATGATGCGCACCGCCTTCGGGGTGTTCGGCATCCTTTGGGGCATCATCAGAGAGATTGTAAACGGAGTGTTCCGAGTGGCGATAGGTGTAATCGTGGCTATCCTTTCCACCATTGCCTTCTTTGGCTTCATCCTTTGGTTATTCACCCTTTAACCCTTACCGACATGGCAAAAAGAAACAGCAAGACGGCAGCGCAGCAGTGCAGATATTACGAGGTGGACAACATCTTCGTGTATATGGTGGAAACGTACATCAACGGCAATTTTGAAACTTTCCGAAGATTGTACCACGAACTGAACAAGGACGCACGGAGGGATTTCATGGACTTCCTTCTCAGCGAGGTAGAGCCGACCTATTGGAGAGAGATACTGAAACAGATAATCTAAAAATGACAGCGATATGAAAGGAACAGACCATTTCAAGAGAACGATATATATGTACTTGGAACAGCGTGCGGAGGAAGATGCGCTATTTGCAAAGAAGTACCGCAACCCTGCCAAGAACATGGACGAGTGCGTGACCCACATTCTGAACTATGTGCAGAAAAGCGGTTGCAACGGTTTCACGGACGGAGAGATATTCGGGCAAGCCATCCACTACTATGAGGAAAACGAGATAGAGGTGGGCAAACCGATGGACTGCCAAGTGGTTGTGAACCACGTTGTGAAACTCACGGCAGAGGAAAAGGCGGAGGCACGTCAGAACGCTGTCCGCAAATACCAAGAGGAGGAACTCCGCAAGTTGCAGAACCGCCACAGACCGTCAGCGAGAAAAGAAAACCAACCCCAACCCTCATTATTTGATTTAGGCTTATGAAACCGAAGACCAAGATACAGAAAGAGGTGGCAAGACTTTCCGCCAACCTTCGCCCCATATCAGCGACACAAATAGATTGGGCATACCGCCACTGCGTTGAGCATATCGGCTACCGCACCAAGAAAGGGAACATCACCTGTTCCGACTGCGGTCACGAGTGGCACAGCGACAGCGGACTATGCGACACCCTTGAAGGCTGCACCTGCCCCAAATGCCATGCCGAACTCAAAGTGCAGGACACACGCAGACGCATCTACAAGGAAACGCAGAATTTCAGCGTGATAACCACCTGCAAAGGGTATCAGGTAATCCGCGTGGCGCAGGTCAGATGCGAGAGCAGGAAAGGCGAACCGATGCGTTTCTACTGCCACGAGGTCGTGCAGCGTTGGATTTCACCCGACGGCAAGGTTACGGACATGGCGTTGCTCCGTGGCTTCCTTTTCTGCTATTGCGATGTGTGGGCATTAGGCAGCGATATGGAGGTAAGACCGCACAACAGCCTATACGATGATGTGGTGGCAAGAAGCTGTGCATATCCAAAGATGAGGATATTGCCCCAACTCAGACGTAACGGCTTCAAGGGCGATTTCCACGGCATCTCCCCCGTGCGTCTTTTCAAAGCCTTGCTTTCAGACCCAAGAATTGAAACCCTTATGAAAGGCGGTGAGATTGAGGTCATGAAACACTTTCTTTTCAATACCCGTACTGCCGATGAATGTTGGGCATCATATCTGATTGCCAAGCGTCACAAGTATCAGATAGACAACCTCTCAATGTGGTGCGACTATCTGCGTATGCTCAAAAAACTCGGTCAAGACCTCCGTAACCCGAAGAACATCTGTCCCGAAGATTTCATGGCGGCACACGACAACGCAACCCGAAAAATTGAAGCCATACACGAGAAGGAAAGAGCCGCAGAGCAACGCCGTTGGGAGATTGAAAGGCGTGAGCGTGAGCAACAGCGACAACTCCAACGAAAGAAAGATGCGGAGGATTTCATCGCCAACAAATCCAAATTCTTCGGCTTGGTAATCACGGACGAGGAAATAATCGTCAAGGTGCTTGAAAGCATAGACGAGTATTACAACGAGGGCAAGACGCAGGGCATCTGCGTGTTTGGCAGTGGATACTACAAGAAAGCCGACACCCTCATACTATCGGCAAGGATTGGCGATGAGATTATTGAAACCGTAGAGGTGGACTTGCGAACCCTCGAAGTGGTGCAGTGCCACGGCAAGCACAACCAGGACACCGAATATCACGAGCGCATCATAGACCTTGTGAACAAGAACGCCAACCTTATCCGTGAGCGGA
>OJNZ01000175.1_pt1 | contig 51290 bp, 72 predicted proteins | sample 1598001 | NCBI WGS metagenome assembly OJNZ01 (sample SAMN01915225, study PRJEB22387) | human gut metagenome | isolation source: stool | host: Homo sapiens | place: USA | reverse complement strand
CCCAGTCATCATCTTCCTCAGATTCAGCTTCAGTAGCCTCAGCCTTTGCAGCATCGTCCTTGATAAGCAGGTCAGCATAGAACTTAGCAGGCTTCTTAGGAGCTGCCTTAATCTTACGAGCCTTGCACTCCTTGAAGAGCTCCATAGCGGACTTACCTTCATAAGGATTAGCCTCAGTAGCATCATCCTCTGCCTCAGCATCTTCAGCCTCAACTTCAGTAGCTGCACCGAATGCCTGCTTACAAGCTTCAACCAGGTCAGCCTTCTTAGTAGACTTAGCAAGCTTTCTCTTACCAGCCTTACCAAGGATGTCCCAAAGCTGCTTAGCACTCATGGACTCATCCCACTGAGCAGTTGCCTCAGTTGCATCCTCACCTGCATCTTCGGTAGTAGCCTCAGCTTCAGTGTCCTCAGCATCCTCATCAGAGCCAGATTCAGTGATACCAGCCTTAATAGCTGTATTCACCTTGTTTGCAGTGAGGTAATCAGGCATGTAACCCATAAGGTCAACAAACTCCTCACCAGCCTTAGCAGTAACAACTGCAATCTTGTGTGCCAGAACCGGATAACGTCTACCGATGTCGGTAATTGCCTCCAGGTCAGTTCCCTTTGCGATAATCTTAACCGCTTCATTGAAAGTGTAATTCTTTGCCATTTTTGATTTCTCCTTTTCATGTTTTGATTTTTGATTGATGTTTTCTCCTGAACTCAGGACTTACTTTCAAGTTGTGGAAGTAGGATTGAGGTTTCCTAACCTCCACCTCTTGAATATATTATACCAGGTTACTTACCATTTGTACATAGGCTTTTTGAAAGTTTTTGAAAATATTTTGAACCTTTTACTCGTCCCATGCATCTGAATCTTCGGAATTTTCCTCAGAAATTTTGATTGCAAGATTTACTGCATCTCTAAGGTTATACAATCCATGAATATCTTCAACATGGAATGCACCTTTCATGAATACCGAAGTAGTCTTGTCATTTTCCTTGGCCTCAAGCTGCTGAGCAATTGTGAAGCCACCTTTGGAACAATTAGAAATAACAATGTTCCTTGAATCGGTTACCTTAGCTCTGGAAAGCTCATGGTACTCAATCTTACTCTTCGCCATCTTCAATGTCCTCCATTTCGTCTGTTTCGATTTCAGCCTCCATAAGAACAACAAACTCTTTGTTTTCGTCAGAGTTCAAAGGAAGCAAATTCAGATTGTCCATTTCGATGTAGTCATTAAGACCATTGAACTTGATTGTGGATTCACCATCACCATCGATGACAATCTGCTTTACCCTGAAGAATCCAAGCTTCATAGGACTACCACCAGGGATTTTAGCTTTGATACTCACATCATTATTGAGCATCTGCATAAGCTGAATTGTATTGGAAAGCTCAGAATACTGAGCTTTAAGTGTGAAGTTAACTGAACCATTAGCTGATAAGCTATGGCCACCGTATTTCACTACCTCTTTGACCTTTACTTTCATGTCGCTGACCTCTTTTCTTTTTTGAATCGTTTCTCATTTTCTTCGTTAAATTGCTTACGTGCTCTTGAGCTTGATTTGATTGTCCTACCACCAACAGTAGTCGTATCTTCATGCTCACTTAAATCAACACCTATGAATGCATTTGCACTGGTGTATTCTCCTGTCTCGATATATTGAGCTGCTTCACAAAGCATATCTGGCTTAACCAGTAGGTAAACCTCATTGGACTGCAGAAATTGAATCGCAAACACAGGTAGTTTGTGAGCAACAGCTGCATTGTAGCTCAATGTATCTAAGTCCTTTTTATGTATTCTAATACTCTCTGCATCAGTTGATTTTAACTGACAAATAACTTCTTCTGATTGACCATCTTCCTTTTCAACCCAACCGGAACCTGAGTTCTTTGTAGGTTTCAAGCCAAGGGATTCCATTACCTCTGCTTCATTCTTTCTGTAGAACTTACCTGACCTCTTCATGCTTACATACCCTTTAACACATCACCAAGCATAAAGTCATATTCAGACTTGGTTTGTATCTCTTCCTTAAGATATAGCTGAAAGTATTTGAGACCAGTTGCTGCAATAAGCTCAAGCGGCAGGTTTGACTTAGGCATGATATACCCGAATGTGTATACCTGACTATCAGCATCTCGTGTTCTATCTAACACAATACGCATTTGCCATTCATTCTCTTCCTGACCTCTTGCAAAGTTTGCTCTGAACTTTGGTTTCCCTTTATCGTCTTTCAGAATGTAGCTAAACTCTGAGCAAATCTTACCACTGTAAACTCGATTATCTAAATCCTTTAGTGTTAGCATTTAGCGCCCTCCTTCTTTGTTCCATTGTGGTCGAATCCTTCCATTGCTTGTACACATGAGATGCGATGTTTGTCAGATACTCACGGTCGTATTTAGTCAGCCTTGACGGAATGTCAAAGCCTGTGCTACCATCAAAATCATACATTGCATAGTAGTATGTTGAACGCCTGAACTCTGCAGGGTCACATGTTCTTTGCAACTCAACCAGTTGATGGGATATACTATCGTAATACTGGTCAGACACACAGCTCTCATTTTGCTCGTAATACATAATGCTGTATACGATTATGCGCCTTTGCAAATAACTAATCTTAGTTGAATCAGACCAGTAGATACAAGGCATCTTACTGAAGTCTATCATTTATATTCACCTCCGGAACGGAGGCCTATTCTACTTTTACGCTTACTAATGATTGCCATATCACGCTGTGATTTTACTCGGCCATTCTTCATGACCTCTGCACTCAAGCACTTACTGAATATCTTTTCGTTACACACATCACAGATTGTGAAGATGTTACCACCAATGCATAAGTCAAACATATTCAGAACTTCTTTTTGGCCTTCACCACATTCACAGCAGATTGCATCAGGCTTGGTATTGTTTCGCATCTTAATCAACGTCTTCCCCTCCTTCCACAACCGCAGCTATGAACAATCTCACTTGTAAGCTGTCCTCTCTGCACTATCTTAATTGTTCCACACTCACAATGTACTCTGTAGTAGTGACGCATTCTGTCACCACCAAGAGTTGCATCGTAATGATGTCCTGCATAACTTATGACTTCAAGCTTACCTAAGCGCTTGCCGATGATGTCGTTGACATTTATCAGCACTTTTCCTTTTTGTTTTCTTGCCATGTTGCTTCCTCCTATTCTGGCTTTTGCATCTTAGCATAGCCAAGCAAAATACTGTCACCGTATGGAGCAGTTATCGGTACAAGCAAGTTTCCTTCACCATCGTCGATTGCATCTGTCAATCTGTAGATGTTACCTGTATTCGGGTCCATGTAATCAATTGCCATACCGTATTCCTTTGCGATTTGTTCTAATGTTGCCATCTGACATCCTCCTTTACTTAAAAGCCAGAGGCCGCATTAAGCGGCCATCTGAATTTTTCTCAGTGCATTGTGGTACTTGGTGCTTCCGTTTGGATTGAAGGTATTGATTGTGTCCTTGTCCAATCCCTTAACAATGCTAATCTTCATTGCCATTTCTAAGTTCATGCCCTTAGCTTCAAGCTTGGTAATCATTGTCATACATCTGTAAGAGAATGTAGCTCTGATTCCTTTGCTCTCAGCTTCCTTACGCATCTGGTGGATGAACTCAACCAGTTCTGCATTGTTGTGAGTGATTGCCATTTCAATCTTCAAACAGTAATCAAACTCAATGATTGCGAATCTATCAAGTGTTGCCTGGTCCAGAACCATACGGCCTGTGTACATGTCATCTGCACCGTTTCCTACGGTATTACCAGCAGCTACGAAGTGCACATGGTCAAAATCAACTCGACCGTTAGGGAACTCAAAATAACCATTAGCAATTGCTGCATTAAGAAGAACCAGAACTTCAGGGATTGAAGCATCCATTTCGTCAAGGAAGAAGATACATTCATTTTCATCTGTGCAAGCTTTATAGAACTCTGTTTCGTGGAAGTCACCACCTGCATCGATGAATCCTGTGAGTTTGTATTCCTGCTGAACCGAATTGCTGAAGTAGAAGTTCCAACCAAGTTCCTTTGCAATCTGTTCAACTGTGTGATTCTTACCAGAACCAGCAGGACCTGCAAGATAAACCGGAATGTTGCATTCCAAACAGCACTTGATTTCATCGTATCTGTCGTGGTGAACTTCACCTTTGACTTCAGGAATCTGAACCTTAGGAATCTCAATGCCTTTGTTCTCGATTTCGTTCTTAATCTTAGTTGATGTGGTACCTACCTGCTTAGCAGTGGACATTTTCTTAATGCCCTTGGTTTCGTATTCACGCTCAACCTTTTCTACCTGATAGTTTGCATTGAAGTAAATTCTGCAACCATCAATTACTGTCGTATTGTTGTATGCTTTACGCACATAAGTGAACTCTTTGTTTGAACCTTCAAACTTAAGTGTAACAACTACACAACCATGTTTCATTGCCTTTTCAATCTTGATAACTTCGAAATTTACGTTTGTCATAATGTTTTTGTCATAATGTTTTTCTCCTTTTCAACTGAAAACTTTGTGATTTGTTCGTAAGCTTATGTACCTTACGATATTATAATACCACATAAATAGGAGCTTGTACACCCTTTTTACAAAAGTTTTTCAAAAACTTCAAGGGAGGTTTTGCCCTCCCAATCAGTTAACTCAGCTTTGCAATCAGCTCATCGACACTCAATCTCTGAATCTCATCTTCAGTGTTTCCTCTAAGCAGTGTTGGTAGAACGATTTCGCCTTTACCACATACAGCTTTGAACTCACTTTCATTTGGAACTCTTCCGTATCCGTATCTGTAGCTCTTTGGCATTGTTGGATATGTTTCAATGAATCTGAAGTACAGACGTCTGAACATTGAAGGATGAACCAACGGGAATGCCAGTTTACTAATGTTTAGTTTCTCATTTGCAGACTTAAGACGAATCTTAACGCATGCATGACCAGTACTAATCATTAAGTTCAGATTCACACGGATTCCGGATTGCTCAATCTTCTTGATTATTTGGAAGCACTTAACACTCTCAGCTTTCATTGTTTCGCTTGATACCGAAGCACTTACTGAAATTGTTTTGTTTATCGTAATGACCTTGTTCTTAATAGGAACGATTTTCTTGTTGACCATGTTGTTTGGGACACCTTGCAGATACAGTGGAACGATTGCTTGGTAACCACACATGCTCAAAATGTTTTTGTAGGTTGTTTGAACATCTTTCTGAGTTTCAGCAACCTTAAGTTTTTTGGTAAGCTCCTCTGCTCCAAACTGCCAACCATTCTTGAAAAGGTCTGTTGCTTCGTTGAACGTGTTTGTTCCGTACCAGTTTCCTTTGTTTGTTCTTGTGCTACTTAGCTCGCCCCATCTGAATGTTTCGTTCAGTGGAGTGTTGCAGATGTAATCGTAGAACTCCTTCAAACTCTCAAACTCACATACAGTCCATTTTTCAACACCAGTGTAAATTCCTTTTGTTTCTCTCATTTTGTTTCCTCCTCTAAGGATTTAGATTTTTCCAATGTGTTATACCTTAACCACTGTAATTATTATACCACAAGGATTTTGATGTGTACATACCCTATGTGAAAATATTTTAGTTAGTTTATAAAGAAAGAAATATAGAAATAAGAGTCTATAGACTCTATCATGCACGTACATACGTGTAAGGGAATAGCTACCTATGACGTTTGTCTTTATGAGGTCTATGCATACATGCTAGCATCTCAAAGTCGCTTGGGTAGATTGTGTAGGCTTGGTCTTTACGAGCTTTGGCCTTTTCCTCTTCCCATTTAGCTTTCTCTGCTTTGTACTGCTCACACTTAGCATGACATCCTGGGTACCTTGTTGGAGGCACACAATCTTTGCAGCATTTGATTGCCATACTACTTTTCCTCCTGTAGCTTGTCTTGGTCACCTATAAACCCAAACATAGCTATCCCTGCACTATCTGCAGCATCGTTGTTGTACATATATTTCTTTCCCTGGCGTATGAATGTGCCTTTGGTCTTTCTGCCCTCTATTGGGATTAAGATACTATCCTCCCATCCCTGCTTTAGTAGCCATCTGACTGTAGGCCATTTCTCTTCTGGAACTCCAAACTTATTTGGCATTGGCTTACTGGTCCCTATTACTTGAGCTTTCCAGCACCTTGTATCTACACTATAGACTGGGACACAATACTCATGACATTTGTCTACTATGATGCTGTTTAGGGCACCAATGGACTTTATGTAATCGATATTAAGAAAACCTTGAGAACGAAGCCTGATTCTTTCTATGATACAAACGACTTCTCTGGCTTTTGGACAAACTGCCTTAAGGAGACCATCAAGCGTATTTGCTAATGCCCTCCTCTTATCACTATTCGTTTTGTAGCTATCTAGCTGAAGACTTCGTACTTTTACAAGCTTCCTATCTGCTGCAATACTAATACCAGTATTGTTATATGATTGGTCTATGCCTATGATAACCTTCTGATATTTATAATGCTGCTTACATTGCTTATCTTCACAATCTAAACAATCCAGATAGACAGCTGTACCCAGTAAAGGGCAAGGTCTACCCATATCAATTCCTCCTTTTATTTTGATATTATTCCAGGGATTCCAGAATCATCCAGAATGAACTTTAATTATAAGGTATGGATTTATATACCTTTATTTATTTGAATCAATCTGGATAATCCTGGGACCTTCTGGGAATACCTTAATTATAAACCGGTTATATACCGTATTTCTTCTTTATATCCTCTTCAGACACAAGCTGCATGGTGAATCTGTCAGCAGCATGACGTTTACACTTATATGCCTGACCATTATTAAGCCATACCAAAATAGAAGTATGACCCCAAGGTCTGTAGTCAACTACCATAGCTGCATGTTCAGGACTCCAATTACAGAAGTCTCTATAAATATCACCATAAGTAAGTTCTTTGTCGTTACTCATTGTCAATATGAACCTTTCCTTTTCCTATGTTCCAACAAGCTTCACGCATAAAGCATTCTTTACAACGTTTGCATGTAGGACTGTTTGCATCCTTTGGCCTACCAACCATCTTATGCTCTTCAAACACACGGTCATAATTGAACATGATAGATTCTGCTCTACCAGCAAAAGGCTCAATCTTAGTTGGGTCATAGTCATACACCTCAAGCTTGAAGTCCTGAGTGTTTTTATCCTCAGAAAGTACAAAGCCTTTAGTATAGTCTTTACCATTCCACTTGCCAGATTCCTTTGCCTTTTTGATACACAAATGCATGTACCACTGACATTGCTTCCAAGCCGAAGGATGATGTGTCATCTTCTGAAACTGATATGTATTGACTGACTTAATCTCACCAATCATTCTTCCTTCAAAGAACTCAGGAATCAAACAGTCAATATCTGGTGTATAGCTCAACATATAGTCATCACAGAATCTTGTGTAGTCCATATCCTTTGCTTTACCATAACCAGCTCTAATCAGAAGTCTTTGCCATTTCTCATGGATTGCGTTACCTTGCTCAAAGATACGCATAAGACCAACAGGAGTTTGCTGACCTTGAAGCTGCTTGTAAATCAGACTGAGAACTTGAGCTCTCAAACAGAAGTCCTTTTCACCAACCAACATTGCCGATGCATGAAGACCAACACGTTCCTGAGATTCAAGACCTCTTGTCATAACCTGCTTTACGAACTTGGTTTCCTCTTCAATGTTCTTATCAAGGTAGAACATAGCATTGAAGATTTTCTCAAGTGCAGCAGCATCAGTACTCTGAATCTTTGTTTTGTTTCCTTGAGCTTCTCTCTTTATGTTATCAACAAGACCCATTGTCATCTCACCTCCTTTGGCGGGTTTAATTCATTATAGAACATATACTGCTGAATAATTCCTTCGTATCCTTTGAGGTCATCAAGATACCACTCAGCAAATGTCTCATAATCACAATCATACTCACGTTCCAGAATCTGCTCAATGTGAGTATCAATCGGAAACGCTTGAGTGTGATGTAAACCATAAAGACAAATACAATCAGCAACCTTTGGACCAATCCCATTGAATTGCATCAGATATTCCTTTGCATCTTCATAGGACATTTGACTAAGCTCATATAAGTCCAACCAACCATCAACAATATCCTGACACAATCCAATTATGATGTCCTTTCGGTAACCAAGTTTGCATTGGTCAAGCTTATCCTGATTTTCCAGGATTGATTGAGGTGTAGGGAACTCATACCAAGTAATTCGTCCAGCCTCTCTCATAGATTGCTTATGTTCTATACCACAAACTTTGCTTATAGATTCAACCATAGCTTTAATTCGTGGAATGTTTGTTGCCGTAGCCAAAGCGAAAGTGATAATCATCTCAAATAAATCTTGTCGAAGTATTCTTACACCATTACCACGATTTGCACATATTTTCATGTACTCATCAATTCGCTTTACTGAATAATTGATTGCCAGATAATCAGTATTCATATCGAAGTAATAAAACCATATATTGTAGAACTGCTCGTCTGTACAACTCATTATCAGCCTTTCCTTTTGTTGCTCAATCTTAAGAGCTTGATTTCCAAAAGGAATAACGTACTTTGAATCCCTTAGCTTTATCCAACTGAATACTTGACCGGATTCGTATATCTGGTCCAGATTTATGTATGGTACCTCTATTACAAACATACATCTCCACTCCTATTTACTACACGAACGATACCTGCATTCTTAAGCATTCGTGAGCAGATACCACAAGGAACGGGATTCTTATCCTCATGGAAGTCAATGATTTCCTCTTCCCACATTGCAGATTTTTCTTCGTTCAGTCCATACTCTTCACAAGCCAGATAAACTGTTGCACCAATCAATCGTTCACGACTTGTAGCAATCAATGCATTTTGTTCAGCATGAACACTATCACAACTTTCATAGTTTGAATATCTCTCAGCATTTGCTCTTTTGCATGTGCCTCTGTCACAACAGTTTTCTTCACCTCTTGGACTGCCGTTATAACCGGTAGCAATGATAATGTCGTCCTTTACAATAACACAACCATAATGACGTTTGAGACATGTGCTTCGTTTGGAAACTGCGAGGGCAATACCAAGATAATATTCGTCTTTCGTTATTCTTGCCATAAATTCCCCTCCTTAATTTCCTTTGCCTTTGTAAGATACCAATCAGCTTTCTTCATATCCTCTTCAAAGTTTCCTTTGTATGGGGCTCTGTTCTTATACTTCCAAGCATTGCAAATGCAGAAGTGATAAACAGCTTCAGGACCAAAAGCAATCATCATCTCATCAATCGACTCAAACTTATTCTGAGTGTAATGCGAGGGATGATTGACAGGGTCATGACTCGGATTCGCATTCTTCATCATCATTCACCTCCTCTGCAAAACAAACATCAATGAAAGTTCTCTTTCGTTCCTGAGCAACTATCTGACAACCACAAGCAGGACAATCAAATGTGTCGTACAGATTTCCTTCCACATGCTTAAAAGCTGTAGAGATTCCAGATTCACCATTGTCCCTCGTGATATAATGTTTATCGATAACAGGTGTAAACTCACACCCACAAACTTTACACTTAATCATATTAGTCGTCCTCCTCTTCTAAGAACTCTTTCGGAATGCGCTTACCAAACTGCTGGGCTCTTTGTGTCATGATTTCTTTTCTGATTGACTGAACATCATCAAAGCTTACAAAGCCTCTGTCGAAGAATAACGGTATTTCGCATTCACCCATTGGGTTACTTACCTTTGACTTGACCACTTTACATTTCATAATCAAGCCAATCTTCTCTGTTGTAGCTGAATTGCATGGATTCTTATTCGGAATCTCAATCCAGGCTTTTCTTGCTACCTGAATACGTAATGAGCATGCATGCTTAAGTTTACGTCCTCCAGGTGTGTCTGTCTTTTCACCAAACAGCATTGCATTCATCTTATCTCTTACCTGATTGATGAAGATTAGTGTTGTTCCTGTCACCTCAATGATTTCCTCAATTGTAGGTAAGTACTTATTCATTAGTCTTGCTGTGCCACCAATTCGCTGTTCTTCAATCGAATCCTTTTCAGCAGACTTAAGAACCTTTTCAGCATCTTCCTTTGGTACCATACTTGGCACGCTATCAATACCAATAAGAGGGATTCCTGCTTTTGCAAACTGAATTGTTTTATTGAATGCATCCTCACCGTACTTGGCACGATAAATCAGCATTTGCTTTGGTCTGTTTCCAAAGACCTTTGCACGTTCTGCATCAAATGTTCCTTCGATAGGAATATCCAAACACATAGGATGAAGTCCACACAAATGATACAGTAAAGTTGTTTTGCCTGAGCTTTCAGGACCAAAGATTTCAACTACTCGTCCTTCAGGCATTCCACCACCAATGATTGCATCAAGGTCCTCAATACCAGTTGACCAACGATTGATTTTGAGGTTAGCGTGTTTTGAGCCGATTGAATATACGGCACCTTCGCCTTCCTTTTTGTTGATGTCGTTGCAAAGCTTTATAATAGCTTCCTTGTTTGTTTTTGCCATGTCGGCTACCTCCTTGAATTACTTGGATAGGCGGCCAACCTGTGACCGCCCTCCATTTTCATTCTCATCTATAGAATTTACTTTCTGCCAAAACCAATGATTGCGACACCACCGATGTCATCATGAGTATCAGCAAATGCGGCAATCACTGCCAACTTATCCTCAGGCTCAATCATATCATCCTCGACCTGAAGGAATTTCTTAAGGTCTTCCTCTGAAGCATCTTTGACAAGAGTGTGAATCGAATCGATGAACTCATGAGCAGCTTCATCTGCCATCTTACTTGCCTGGTCCATCTTGATTTCCATAATCTTCTTGTTCTCTTTGAATTTGTTCAACATATTTGTTTCCTCCATTTTAATTTAGTAGGTATGTACAACCTCTGATTATATTATACCATATTGACCAAAGGTTGTACACCCCTAATTTTAACTTTTATTGATTTGATTTCGCATACAACGTGCTATTGTATTTAGTTACACGATTGATGTAAGTTCGCTTATTGAACTCCAATGCACCTTGCTCTTTTAGAATCTGAATAACTCTTGATGTGACAGTCCTTGATTTGCATCTATCATAGAAGTCATCAAAGCTTGTAAATACACCATGAGCTTTTCGTTCCTCTTCAATTGCTGCAGCTGCCTTTTCACCGATTCCTTTGATTGAGCTTAATCCTTCCTGAATTACCACTTCACCTTCGACCTTTCGAAGTGTGTAATCAGCTGAGTAGTTGACATGTGGTAAGAACAACACTGCATTATCACGAACAGCATTCTCTTTGAACTTAGCCATCTTAGCTTCATCACCACTATACTTCATCTTCACATACCAGAACTCTGTAGGATAGTAGATTTTATAGTACATTTCCTCGACTGAGATTAAGCTATATCCTGTAGCGTGTCCTTTATTGAATGCATAGTTGAAGAACTTATCAAAGATTTCGAATGCCTGCTCTTTGGTCATTCCATGTTTCTTTGCACCAGCCTCAAACTTCTTTACGAAGTTGTCATAGTTCTCTTCAAAGTTTCTGATTGCCTTTTCAGTACCACCACGTTGCATCTTCAAAATCTTATCAGCTTCAGGCCATTCCAATCCGCCAATGTTAACTGCAATAGCTTGTACCTGTTCCTGATATACCACACAACCATAAGTTTTCTCAAGATATTTTGAATATGGCAAACTCGTATCGATATGAGCTTGGTCAACCTTATTGGCTGCATATACTTCAGGCATCTTTAAGCTTAATGGTCCAGGTCTGTTCATAGCTGATGCAGCAATCACATCTTCGAAACAATCACATTGCATTACCCTCAACATTTCCTGAACCGATTTCTTTTCAAACTGGAATACACCATCACAATTGCCTTCACCAAAAGCTTTCATGATTTGCTCATCATTTACCCAGTCTTCATCGAACTCATCATGACCTGTAAGCTGTCTAAGCTCACCAATACTTGACATCGTTGTCAAACCAAGAATATCGAACTTAATAACCTTAATCTTTTCCATATCGTTCAGGTCATAGTTTGTGAAGTGTTTACCGGTCTTTGAATCAATACGAACAGCTGTATAGTCCAAAATGTTTCCACCAGTAATAGCAACACCAGCTGCATGTGTACCAATAAAACGTATCTTATTGTACAACTTACAAAAGTGCTTAATGATGTTATCGTATTGTGCATTCCACATTTTAGCTTCTGCAGAATTAGCAACAGCTTCAAGGTCAAGCAAACCTTCAGTGATATGTCCATTGATGAAATTTTTGATTTGCTTAATCTCTTCTTTATTTCCCTCTAAACCACAAACCTTTGCAAGGTCATTTATGAGATTGTCAACACGATATAAACCATAAGAACAAATCTGAGCTGCATTATTTGGGTACCTATCAAGCAAATGCTGAATTACTTCCGCTCGACGTGATGTCTCAAAATCAAGGTCAATATCTGGCATCTTTTTCTTATCAATTCGTAAGAATCGACTGAAGTCAAGGTCAAACAGAATAGGGTCAACGTCAGTAATATGCAATGCATAGTTAACCAAACAGTTACAACCTGAACCACGACCAGGGCCTACCTGGATTCCTTGGTCTTTTGCCCATGTTGTATATTCAGCAACCATAAGGAAGTAATCTTCAAAACCATGATACTTGATAACCTCAAGCTCTTCCTTAATTCGTGCTGCATACTTCTTATTCCACTTGCCTCGTTTCTTAAGACCATCTCTAATCTTTTCTTTCAGCAAATCGAATGAATCTCTTTCAGGGTCAAACTGAGGAAGCTTAAGTTCAAGCTCGTCAAGAATATCACCATCAACTTTGTCCTCGATTTCCTGTAGGTTCCTAACCATTTCCTTTGCCAGGGCTTTTGCTTTGGCATCACCAAAGTCACCTCTATGCATTTTATAGAATCGCTGCATGATTTCCTTTTCAGTTGGCATGTAACGTTCTTTATAGGTTGCTTCAATGTCATAGAAATTATGCTTGGCAACCTCATGCATTTTCATGTATGTGTCAAAATCCTCTTTGGCACCTCTATGAGAATCAGAAGTAAGTATGAGCTTAATACCCAACTTCTTAGCCAGTTTGATTGACTCAATATTCACCTTTTCCTGAAGTCCAGGTTCAGTGATTGAGTATGGCTGAATCTCGATATAGAAGTCATCGCCAAAAATATCAACCATCTTTCTAAGATACTTTTCAGCTTGGTCAAGCTTACCTGACTTAATGCACTGTGCCAAGTAGCCTGCAACACAAGCACTCGTACAAATCAATCCTTCATGATATTCCTCGAGCAGCTCAAACGTCCAGATAGGATTGTAGTACTTGATTTTCTCACCTTCATACTGAAGTGTGTTCAGATTTGTGTACCCTTGCTTTGTCTTAGCAAACAAACATAAGTGGTAACCTCGTGTCTGAGGTTTATACTTCGGCAAGAAATATCCTTCACATCCCATGATAGGCTTGATGCCTTCCTCTTTACATGCGTAGAAGTGTCTTACCAATCCATTTGTATTGCCATGATTAGACGTACCAAGAGATGTGTGACCAAGCTGCTTGGCCAATGCAGCAAGTTCTTCAGGCTTACCAAAACCATCGAATGTACTACACTCATCGTGTCTGTGTAAATCTACCATTTGCAATTCTCCTTTTCTTACATATCATCAATACTTGACGATTGGCTTGAGCAGGAGACAAACAAGCAATTGTTGCTCTTACATAACTTTCAGGGAATGCACCTCTGAGTTTTGAAGCAATTATACTCAAATTAGCATCAGTCTCTAAAAGTTTATTATATTCTCGTTCTTCAAGGCTCCAACCAATCTCTTTATTGATTTTGAACTCCTTGTTTATTATACCATAAATCTCAGAATTTGTAAACTCTTCTTTATGGTCAGTTGGCCATACTCTATCTTCATACATTCCTTCGTATGGAGGAGTAGGAGTCGTGAACAACAACATTCCTTCTGGCACCAACCAACTTGCAATTCGTTCAAACATAGTAGCTGCAAAGTCTTTATCCAGGTGCTCAATCACTTCCATGAATACCACACAGTCATAAGCAAGCTTTGCATGCATTCTCGTATTGAACTCTTTTGATGTAATATCGAAAACGGTAATCGTCTTATCAGATTCGTATCGCTTATCACCATCAACTCTCGTGAACTTAATATCGTCACGCTTAAAGTTTTTCTTGACCACATTCTCTAAATCGCTTGAACCAGCACCAAGCTCCAACACCCTAGAATCTACAGGCAGCTGGGCGATTTGCCCAGCCACCATAAGAATCCTATTGAAGTTTGAGAAGCTCCAGTGCAAGTTGTAATCGCATTCAGAGAATTTGTCGAATCCCATTTCTCTATTTGCATTCTTACAATTCACCTTGCTGTACCTCCTTAAGCTTTTCAACAATCAGCTCAACACACTCATCAATGCTTTTATTTGTAGTATCAAGCTCAAGTGTTTTCTCAGGCTTGTAATACCTACGAACGTTGTCACGATAAAGTTTCTGAGCTTTCGCATAATCATAAGGACAAGTCTCACCATGAAGTGTAAGACGTTCCTCAGCAGTTTCCTTTTCCACCGTACAATACACAACCATAAAGTCACCGGACTTCATAATCTTTCGTGCTTGGTGGATAAACTCCTGATTGCCAAGCTTTGTTTCACGACCAAGAATCTTATCAAAGGTCATGTAACCAACAGGGCCTCTATCAATCACAACATGCTTGAAGTTTGTTGCTTTCAGAAACTCCCATTCCAAAGTTGTTTTACCGGCCTTATCAAGCCCTTCGAAAATCACCCACATACATTAGTCCTCCCAGCTCTCAATCATTGCAACCTCGCCAGGAAGCAGAAGTTCCGGTTCCTCTTTGTAGATTCGCTTAAGCTCTGCATACCAAGCAGATTTGCTGTAATCAAACTTACAGTTTTCAGTTGCATGAGTTACGTGCTCATTGCCATCACAGAATCTCTTGAAAGAGTTGCCAAACACATCATCACATGTAAAGCACTTCTTAGCTGCTGCACCAAAACAATCACATCTCTCAAGATTCTTGGTATAGACCAACTTATCAAGCTCGTCCATTTCATCATCAAGAGCAATTGCTTTTTTAAGCTCCTTAAGCAGAAGTCTGAATGCGTAGTTGATTTCATCAGCCGTATTGTTTTCCAGCCTCTGACCGCATACATTCACAAGCTGAGGAAGAGTGAAAGAACAAGAAGCATCACAGGTCTGACCATGCATCAACAGATAACGTGCATCCTGATAGGGGATGACTGTATGGTCCTTGCCATCATCGTTTCCTTTGGTCATATCATCATACAGTTTCTGAGATTCCTCAATAAGCTTTACAGCTCTTTCATAAAACTCAGACTGAACGATATTCAAAGGAAGAATGACATTGTGCTCAACATGCTGAGGCATCTGAGATTCAACCTGGAACAACCAACCACGATGACGAGTAAGCTGCGCAAGATTTACTCTCGATATGTTCTTAAACACACACTGAATAAGTACAGTTTCCTGAGGAGTGGGATTCAGTCTCTTGTCAACCGAACCGGTAATGAACTCCTTTACGATAGGAAGCTCCGGATTGTACTCAATATCCTGAAGCTGAATCCAAGTCTGCTTAAGCATATCCCACATTACTTTTGCAGGATGCTTTGTGTAGCCAATAATCTCTACACCAATTCCTTTGTAGCCATTCTGAACACCATTCATTTATTTGGCCTCCTTCTCAATTAGTTTGTTGATTTCATTTGTGTATTTCTCAAGGCGTTCTTTAGATTCGAAGTAAATCTCACCAATACAATCGGAAGAATTACCAAGAGCCTTTTCATTCAAACACCACTGATATACACTGTAGGCATCTGCCAACTTAAGAATATTATACACTATCGGCTCAGGTTTGTACACCTCTCCGAGATAATTTTTCCAATGTTCTTTGTAGTAGTCCTGCTCGATTCTATCGAGTATTTGCTGCATCTCAGGATAATTTGCTTTGACATCATGAGGAATATCAGACGTACGACTTTCACATGTATCATGCAATGCTGCAAGAATCAGAACCTGTCGTTCCTGCTCATGAGTAAGATTGAGCTGCGCCATAATCTTAAGACAGAACAGAGAAACAAAGCATGTATGTTCTGCAACACTCTCATCCTGAAGTCTACTACGATGATTGTACCTGATAATCTTCTTGAGTGGGTACTCACTCATTATGGATTCTTTATTCAACAATTCCAGCATAAGCAAGTCCCTCATTCTTTTCAATCAACTCAGGCAACTTATCAAGGTCCTCAAACTTTGTGATTGTGATGTTACCGGACTGAGCAAGCATCAGATTGAACTGACCATTCGGACCAAGTGTCTCACAGTAATACACAATGATGATGGGCTTGAAAGTTTCAGGGTCCTCCATACCGGCATTGTAACCGTTAGCAAAACCAGCTTCCCAAATGGTACCCATGTCCTTACCATCAGTGATTGCGAAGATAATGTCACAAGACTTGATATGCTCAACATTTGCTGAAAAGATTTTCTCACGAATTACCGGGTCAGTAATAGGTGACAACGAACTGTTCTCCTTCGGACTCCATACATTGAATCCAAGTTCTCTCAAACGTCCCTTTACACGTTCCTCACGTTCTGCCTGGTCAGGATTGAACCAAGGACTTGCAAAGTACACTTTCATATTTTTAATATCGTTCATGGCGATTTCTCCTTTTCTAAAAATGTAGGGAGGGAGTTTAGCCCCTCCCCATTATGTGAATACTTCCCTTATAAAGTTTCAAGACGGTCAGACACAACACCAAGCTTTTGCTGAATTGCATTGGCCAAGTCGTCACCATCAAATCCGGAAAACATTACAATGTTCATAAGCACCACAAAACAATCGGCCAATTCCTCAAGCTTTGCATTCTTATCGTACTTATCATTGCGATGTGATTTCCACCTTTTATCAGCGTCCAACACCTCACCAATCTCGGACATAAGCTGCTGAACATGATATGATGCTAAACCAACATCATCCACAGGAACAGTAACCGTATGCTCATCCTTGTATCTATCATAGACACCTTTATGAATGAGCTTATCTTGAGTTATGAGTTGAGTGTTGAACAACTGCTGCAAAGTTATTGCATTAGTCGTCTTCCCATTCATCCTCATCTTCCTCCTCTTCGCCCCAGTCTTCCTGAGCAGCATCCCACTCCTCAAGCTGATTGATGTAATACTTAGCAGGTTTCTTTGGAGCTACCTTAATGTCACGTTCCTTACAGAGGTTGTACAACTCTTTGGCAGACATTTCAGAGTAATCGACTGCGTCATCTTCCTCCTCTTCGCCCCAGTCTTCGTTGTCGTAATCGTCCTCATCTTCATCGTCTTCCGGCTCAGGCTTACGAGTGTTCTTCTTACCAGTAGACTTCGGAGCACGTTTCTTAGGTGCCTCATCCTCGTCTTCATCGTCATCCTCAGTTGCATCACAAGGGAATGCCTTATCAAGCATCTTAAGGATAGACTTTTCAGAGTAAGCTTTCGCCTTCTCATTTCTGAGCTTAACCTTGTCCATAGGAACAACAGAGAACGTCTTATTCTGCTGCTTACCGGAAACACTAATCACATAGTCACGGTCAGTGATTGTGCCATAGTTCTCATACATTGCCATCAATGCAGGAATAGGACTGCAGTTATTCACAGGGAACATGAACAGCTGAACTTCCTTGGTCTCATAATTCCATACAGACCAGATATACTGAGAACGAGTACGAAGACTGTCATCATCACAATAAGGACAATCCTTTCCGAAAAGCTCCTGACAAGGAACGTTGATTCCGGCCTCAAAGCTATCGTGGAATGTGACTTCTATTCCGTCGTCCATATCGGTCAAGAAACGAACTCTGATTTTCTGACCTTCTCTGAAGTAGATAAACTTGCCTTTGTTCTGACCGGACTTCTTTACATCCTGCTTAATTTTATCGACTAAACCCATTATGGTTTCCTCCTTGTTTTTGATTCATAATTTTTGATTCATAGATTTCCATAGTTTTCTTAAACATTTTATCGAACAACTCCTGGGTCATATCACCTGGGTCTTTTATTCCTTTGAGATACTTGAATCTCGTTACCTCGAAATGTTGCTCAAGGAATTTAGTACCTTTACGACCACACTCATCATTGTCCAATGCACTTATCACTTTCGTGATTCCTTTGTCTTTCAGCTTTTGAATTTGCTGAGGTGACATTTTCCAACCTAAAATAGCAACCACATTGTCTTCACCAAATTGCACAAACTTCAATCGGTCCATGTAACCCTCAACCACAAACACATAGTCTTTAGTTCCATAATCACCTACAAGAGTTGTTGCTCGACTGAATCCTTCATTGTACAGATATTTACGTCGTTCTTCGATTGACTTAATCATCGTACGACATACCCAACCTTTGAACTTTCCATTGTCAAGCATTGGGAATATGATTCCATAGCTCTTATTATATGTAACCTTAGCTTTGCATTTATGTAGAGTACCTGGTTTGAATCCTCTCTTTGTCATGTACTCTCTGGCAGCCACCACCTCAGGTTCATCAGAATCCCTCCAGTTGACTTTTCTTAATCCGTGGTAGTAATCATAGGCTTCATTATATAAATCCCTCTGGAGTGGCTTCTGTTTAATCAGAGACCTATCCAGTTTTATACCACTACACTTATCGGATTTCAGAATACGAAGATATTTTTGATAAGCCTGCAAGTCATTCAGTCCATTGTACTTGGACTCCATAAGCTTTACAAACTTCTTTGCATCACCAGTCAATCCACATCCAAAGCAAAACCATGAACCATCTTCAAAATTCACAATCATGCTTGGGTTTACATCGTCATGAAAAGGACAAACGATTTTCTGACTTAATGATGCAACATCAGGTATCAGATTATAATACCATAAAACCTTTGCTAATGCTTCACCACTTTTGTTCTCCATCGTCATGCCCTCGTTTCACACCAACAGTGAAATAGGGTTTCTGACGTTTTACAGTGTAGCAACCTTTTACCTGTTCTGCGGTTATCTTCCCAATCTCCTCGAGTCTATCAAGCTCCTGAGTATCAACTGTTTGTGACACATTCAGGAATGACTTAAAGATTTTAGGGTCCACATCACATTCTTTAAGGTAAGCAATCAATGCGTCCATGTCAGTGATTTCGTACTTCTTAATTATTACCTGCTTAGCAAGCTGTTTTCCTAAAGCTTTTGCAAGCTTATCAGGGTCGAACTCAACACTTGACTTTTGAATACGATTGACCACCAAGTCGCTTTCGACTAAATCATCATACGAAAACGTAAGTGACTTATCGATGCCTTCACACTCAAAATAGTCCTCCATATCACTGCTGAATTGTGCTTTCAATTCATTGAACTGTGATTGCACCTGCTTAAATCTCGATTGTCTCTCAAAGAACTTACGAACAGATTGTCTACACTCAGTTGAACTAAGTTTAGCTTTTCTGTTCCTCTTTGCCATTCTCATCCACCAATCCTTTCAAAAGCTTATAAACTCCACGAGGCCAACGCTTACCGGTACGTACCCACACAATATCATCAAAAGATACGATGTACTCAGCACCATAATCAGTCTCAAGCTTAAGCTTACGATTCTTGGTAGATTTACGAGTGACCTTAGCAGATTTTACTCTGCCATTTGAAAGACGGAAAGCAACCAAAGTACCGATTTCAATGTTCTCAATATACGGCATCTTCTGAGCCATATCAACATCGACGTTGGCGGATTCTTTCTCAACTTTATCTTCCACCTCTACGACATCATGATTGTCAATCTTACATTCGTCTTTAGCACTTTCAGATTCATCGTTCTTCTTCAACACTTCCGCTCCTAAGATTGCATCAATCAACTGGTCCTTGGTCATGTCCCATCTACCAGAGATGTTCATGTCCTTTGCAAGCTCTCTGAGCTCTTTGCAAGTTTTGTTCTGCAAATTTTCTTTTGACATACCTATGTCCTCCTTTGATAATTTGGTAGCTTATGCCACCGACCGGCTTATGCCGGTTTCGTCTTAATTTTCAAAGACTCATCAGGGTGACTTATTTTGTTGCCATCAGGTAACGAAGCACTCCTTCGTTTTCCTTAACAAACTTGTAACCACACCAATACTGTGCATTGTCCTCAATTTCACCTTCAACAACTCTGAACTTCCAGGACTTATCAGCTCTACGAAGTGCAGCTTTAGCAACATCACAAAACTGACGATAAATTGATTTTCCTTCCCAACCAATCCACATTCCTTCAGGATTTTCCTCAATCATTTTCTTATAAGAAGCGATTGTCTGGTTCATTGACTCAATACCTTTTTCATCAAGGTTGCCTTTACTTTCCTCGAACATCTGTTCCAACTCACCGAGAGTTTTAACCATCATCTCATTGCTTTCAAACTTCTCAAGAATCCATACCTTTTTCATTGTTTTGCCCTCCTAAGCATTTGTTTTGTTTGTGATTTCATTATACCATATAGGGTGCAGCTTGTACACCCCTAATTTTATCTGATAAACATATCTACATGAGAATTTCTAAATGTTGCTGTTGAACCATCAACGAAGTTCAGCACTAAGTATTCGTGATTCTCATCAATGCAACTTCCATCGGTTTCAGCTTCAATAGCTGTTGCATCATCACCATCAACAATACTCCAAGATTTTAATCCTGTATAGTTGACTTCCTTTTCTTCGCCGATGTTACCAGAGTATTTGCTGTTCTCATACACATACAGCTTTACGTTTGCATCTGCAAGATTCTCAATAAACATTGTTCTCTCATAAGTCTTAATCATTTTTCGTTCCTCCTGAACACTCATTATTTTATAGGCCTTATCTTTAACCTGATTATATTATACCATGTTATTTTGGATTTGTACATACCTTTTTGAAAAGTTTTTGAAAAAGTTTCAGGGCGGCCAGAATCAGCTCCTGACCACCCCTACACTCATCAATCAAAAATTCAGTTACATACCGATTTGCTGAAACACGAAGCCAATTACAATACCAATGATTGCCGTTATGATGTAGCCCGTCACTTTTCTCCACATCTCGCCATCTCGACTTTCAAGCTTCTCGAGTTTCTCTCCTTGTTCTTTCTGGGTCTCTGCCATCTGCTTTATGCTTTGCGCGAGTTCTCTCACTGAAAGAGCAATTTCTGTAACCTGCTTGGTCTGCTCCTCGAGAAGTTTGATTCTTTGATTTTGACGATTATTCTCTGCATCTATTCTTTTGCGAAACTCTTCGTGCTCAGCTCTAGTGATTGGACTATCCATAACATTGTCCTCCTGTTAGTTTCTTACTGAGCAAGTTCACCAAGGTCCAGAGCTTCAAGTACAGCCTTAACCTTAGGCTGAATGATAGCAGGTACCTGGTCAAACGTCTTAACACCCTTAATAATAAGAGTAGCATAAACCTCTGCCATTGTCTGTTCCTCCTTTCTTAAAAGTAGTCTTAATATGAAAAGCTTGATTCTACACAGCATTTTCATCACGCATCCTGAGCCAGAATCTTTTCGACATCGGCTCTAATTACTGAAGGCACATCATCAATCGTGTAAGGCTTTCCAGTCTTGGGATTGATAGTTCCTTTTCTGATTAAGTCAGCATATACGTATGCCATAGTAACTTACCTCCTATCTTACTGTGCTGCAATAAGCATTTCAAACACTTCGGCAAGACCTACCTGCGTCTGCGTAAGCTCTGCGTTCAACCTTTCAATCGTCTTTTCATCTTCAGTCATTTCTCTCAAACTGAATCGAGTGCCGCTTCCAAAAGGATATTTCGAATTAAGCTTCATCTTACCTTTGTTTACGTCATCGATTGTCACATTCGAAAGATTTTCTTCAGAAAGAACCTCATCTGCAATTGGCGTATCAGATTCATATTCAGTCCCATTCAGTCTCAAGCTCAAGACCGTGCCGTCTGCAAGCTGGACTTTGCTTTTCTCCATATTTGACATCGTAAGATTTCCTCCTTTTCTTTTTACGTTCGACCTGTTTCCAATCCAATATGAAAAGGGCATTGAATAGCTTATCCATATCTTGAAGAGTTTTATAAGAATCAAACTTCTCGATATATCCTCTCCATGACATGTATTGTTGTTTTACCTCTTCAAACTCAAGCTCACCATTATCTAGCTTTATTTTTAGCTTCTTGAGTTTCCTTCGCTCTCTTACTATTGACTTCCTATCTGGTCTTATAACAACTCGTCCGGTGTCAGTTAGATGAACTTTGGTTTTTAGAAACTTAAAGCCAGAACTAAGCTTACAAATCTTTGTCTTGTTTTGATTCAATTCAATTCCAAGGTCACTATACATCTCGTTGATTTTGTCCAAGCAATATTGCAAATATGCTTTATCACTATGTATTAGCACAAAATCATCGTTGTATCGACCGTATCCCTCAATCTTGAGAACTTCTTTTATGTAATGGTCAATTTTATTCGGATAAAACATCGCAATAATTTGCGACACCTGACTGCCAAGCCCAAGCGATTTTTCTCCAAATGCGTCTACAAAATCCATTATTAAGTATAATGTTTTCGGGTCGTCTCTAAACACTTTACTTAATTGCTCGTAAACACAATCATGGTCAACACTATCAAAGTAAGCATGCAAGTCTGCAACTAATACATACCCATCATTGTTTCCATGTTTTCGATAATACCGCCACAAATGTACCTTCAACCTATTAAAAGCCATTTGTATGCCTCGTTCCTCTAATGACGCATAATTGTCATATATCAGCTTAGGTCTTATTGTTGGAACAAGCGATAATTCCGAAAGAGTCTTTTGAACCATTCTCTCGTTTATATGAACAGAACGAATATTTCTGATTTTGCCTCGTTCATTTACCTTGAACACAGTAAAACCATCAGACATTCTATCCATGTTGTTAAGCCTATTTTTAGACTTTCTTACTCTATTGATTCTATCAAGATAGAAATTCTGCGTAGAATACTTCCACGAAACATTCTTAACGCATTTCTTTCCTGATTTCATCAGATTGTTGGCATCTGCCACTTTATCATAGTCAGTATGTTGATTCATAAAAATATAATGGCCGCTTATAGTACCACTTAGTCGTTTAGTCTTTTCATAACCTAAACTAAGGTACGTCGCATGCTCATGAGCACGGTGAAACTAAACATCTCACACCACAGATTTAGGCGTTAGCCAGGGTTACGCACTCCTATCGTTTCTGATTTGAATCGGTCAAAGCCTACATTTAGTAAACCATTACGATATCGGGGCCAAGCCGTTGGCATTGGAGGCGTTGTTGTTGTTCGAGTTGCCATTGTTGTTGACATTGCAAAAGTTCGCGGTTTTCAGCACGTAACCCATGCAGCAAATTACTTTACAGTCTGCTGCCCTCCGTTCTTTCGTTCTTTTTCTTCTAAAAACTTCTTATGTGCTTTTACAGTAGACTTCTTCCAACGATATAAGTAGTGTTTTGTTTTCTCGAGTTGTTCATCGTAATTCATAAACTTATTCAAGTCAATGTCGAAAAATTCCTCAACAAATTGAACCTCTTGCTTTATATTAGCAATATCACCTATCGCTGCATCTTCAAGCAGAATCCTTTGCTTAAATTCTTCATCTATCTCACACTTTATTTCATTAGCAGCAGAAATATGAGCTACCAAGTTAGATGAATACTTAAACAAATTGCTTCTTGTCTTGCTGACAATCCACTCATCATATTTACCAAGTACTTTAGTTTCCTCAGTAGTCTCTTGATACCTATCAATCTTCTCAAAAAGCTTAGCCAGCTCCGGATATTCATTCCTTAGCCTATCAGGAATCAAGCTCTTAAAATTTGTCTTTAGCTTGTAAGAACGCATTACTATCTGTGTTACTATATGACGTAACTTTACAGCTTCATAAAATGCATCCAAACGAGATTCAGACCTTCTCCATTTTGGTACGCTCATTTTATCGTCTCCTTAATCAGTAAATCAATCGTATGTGTCGGCTTTCGCCGACACGATTGACGATTAGGTTAAAACGATGAGCGGGGCCAAGCCGCTGGCATAGGAGGCGCCGATGTAGCTCGAGGAGCCATTGCTGCCGACATCGCAAAAGCCCGCGGTATTAGCTGCAGAAGGGTCTGCCAACCAGTACCACTGACGAGAAGCTGCAGATTTATTGAATCCTCTTCCTTTCATAACATGTGCGTTACCACCAGTAAACAACGCCAGACTATGACAAACAGGACCACCAGAATATTGGTCTGCCCAACCTTTGTGACCAAGCATCTCATTTACAGATGGAAGTGAAATTCTACGAGACGCCCATGCCCAGCCTCCTTTATTGTTTTCCAGCCTTCTTACAGTAGCCATATAACCCTGCAATTTAGTTGAAAAAGTACCAGCAATTGTTTCCAAAGCTGCCGGCATCAAAGAAGCTGCAAAACTACCAGTGTTTGTGTTTGATGTATTATACTGCTGAGTTTCTTCAAGACAGTCACGAGGAACGCAGATAATGTTATTGCTTTCAAGAGATGTATCACCACAATGAAGATAGCCATTCTTATCTGCGACTTCCCACATCACCTTTTGCCCATTAGTTCTTGTGTCAATGAAATAGTCACCGACAGCGAACTTATCCCACTGACCTGCACGAACATATCCCATCAAAGTATCAAGATTCTGCTCAATTCCAAAATAACCATAAGGTGCCATGATTTCTCTTTTCATAATTGCAAAGTCATCATTCATCCCTTTAACCAATGCAGACGAAGGAACTTTCCCAGCTTCATCGGTTTGAATAGATGAGATGCTTGCAATAGTCATCATTGCATCTTCATCGCCTTTAAGCGATGCTTGAATTACAGCAATCAAATCACCGTATGTCATCTTTCTTGTGCCACCGTCAGCAAGCTCAACAATAATCATGTCGCTTCCAACAAGACCTGTAGTAGCTTGCAACTCAGGAATCTTTTTAGTTTGTACAGAAAGTACACTCATTATATTTTCCTCCTTGTTCATTTATTGTTTTATAGCTTGTTAAACTTAACACTGACAACCAATAGGCCACTCAAATACAATGACTTCATCATTGGAAGTAGCAAGCAACTCACCAGAAGAAATTTCAGCAGGAGCAAATGCTTTACCAGAAATAAGCATCTTTTCAATGTTATCCAATCTGGCTTCATGCTCGTCAATCTCTACCTGAATTTTACCAGCTGCATCTTCACTAAGCTGACCTTTAACATTTTCAAACCACGTAGTAAACTCATTCTGCCACAAATCAATGTGAGATGCATACCACTCATCATACTCGGCCTTCTGCTCATTCGTCCAGCTTGTGTAGTCATTCTCTTGCAAAGTAACCCATGTAATATACGCCTGCTTTTGCTCAGCCGTCCAGTTCGCATAGTCATTCTCGTAGAATTGCTTAAACTCATCAAAGTATGATTCGAACTGATTGAACAATGTTGTAGTATCAAGCTGTTTCACAACACCGGTTACCCAACCACAAACATCCTGATTCATACGAGTATCAGTGATTTGAGCTTGAGTAATTTTGATTGAACTGGCAGGAATACTAATTGTAGCAAGCTGAAGCTCATAGTAGTCAGCAGTGCGCGTAACTTCTGGAGCTATAGGGTTTACAGCAGGAGTTCCTTTTTTCACAGCCAACCACATATTTCTCTCAGAGAATCCAAGACGAAGAACAACCGAATCGATTCTATTCAAAACACCATCTGCAACGTCGACTGGCATGTAAAGCGTATCAATATTTTCATACCAATATCCATTTATCCAGCCTTGTCCTCTTTCAATGCCTATCTGCATTTGAGGTGTTGCCATCTCCATAACCTGAAGCTGATTAGAATGCTCAGCAAAAACACCATTGGCAATAAAGCTTGCAAAATATGCCGCAAAATGCTGTGCTAAATAAACTCTATCGTATTCTTCACCGTTTAGATACGCATCGAAAAATCCACATCTTTCCACTTAACTCACCTCCTTACGAAATTTGTTGCTTCACTTTCTGCATTATCGTTGGATATGAATACCCAAACGTAAGAACTAATGCATACTCATCGTCGAAGTCCTCTTCCACTTCAGTAATTCTTGCAGACACCACTACATTAAGCTGCCTATCTCTTATTGTAACTTTGTCGCCTTTTTGATAGTCTTTACCAAACTCATACTGAACATCACCAAAAACACGAATCTGTGCTTCAAATGTTTCGGTCGTTTTACATTCCGCGAGTTTATCATCTCCTCGATTTACGAGGGCTGCATCATATTCTGTAGGTGTAAGAGTGGTTGTGGTGCCATCTTCATTTACCGATTCAAATTGAATATCTCTCGCATCAACATAAAGCTCTCGCCTACCAAAACCTTTGGTTGTATTATCTCCAGATATTTTCGATTTTCTTGAAGCTCCTTCTCCCTCACCCATTACCAAAGCTACAGATTTTTCATCCTGATTGTTCGTGTAATAAGAACTTGAAAGAATATCTTCAAGGTCTGTACTAAACTCAACAAGGTCAACTTCGCTTTGCTCAATTGTCCTATCGACTCCAGCAACCACCTCAAAAATCAGCCTCTTTTCTTTTGGTCTAAATAACACATTGAAGCCTATATCTGAACTAGCAGCAATTGTATTTAGCGTAGCATACACCTCGCCACCAGTCTTTTGTATTGATATTTTATCCCCAATGTGTTTGTCCTCGGCACACTCTAAATAAGGAATCTTTCTGTTTGCATTTGTAGGATTCACACAATTCTGATTCACAACTTCATACATAGCTGTTGATGCATATTTATTTGAAGCATTATATGTACCCCAAATGATACGAGTTGTGAAGAACATCTCAAGCGTTCTACCTTTGACATTGAACGTTTTTGTCCCCTTATCATCGATAGTTGACTTTACAATCTCAACGACTGCGGCATTATCACCACCACACCAAAGGATATTTCCTTTCTTAAAGTATTCAGAGTTCTCATCAGTAATTGGTGCCCAAAGCTCAAAGCTAGCGTAACCATTAAACTTGTCAGGCCAAATTAAGCTGTCATACTGGTTAACCTCACCAATGTTCTCAAATGTAGTATCATCCACCTTAAACACAAGTATCTGAATTTGTTTTTCTAATAGCATTCTTGCACCTCCAAATACTTATTATTGAAGTAGATATATACCTCAAGATTTTCAACGTTCTCGTCAGCATCATATCTGAAAAGATTATCGCCAACTTTAAGTTGAAGCCATTCGCTGTCAAGGTCACGATACTTAAAGTAGTTTGACGTTATGCCGTTCAGTGTTCCCTGAATCTTCTTCTCACCGATGATTGTATCAATCATGATTTCCTCACCGGCTTGCATCGTTTTATTTACCTTGAAATATTTTTGTGTGTCAACGTTAATTAAGCTTGGACCATATAAAGTACCATTAGCTTTGAATACGATTTTCATACCAACATCAACAGCACCTGAATTATTGATTGCAACAATCAAACTTGGTTGTCTCAATCCAAAAATCACACCACCGGGAGGTGACGGATTCTTTGAAATAATCAAAGGGAAATGAAACATAGGAATTGTGCTTGCTACTGCAACCTTACTTTCGACCTGTTCACTGAACAATGGGTCAGGGCAATACCCTTCAATCTTGAACTTACAAATCACTTCATTATTCTCTGCAATAGTTGCTGAATATCTTACAGATGTGTTAGGCAAAAACCTAAGCACGTAGTCTTTATAAAACAAATCAATAGCTTGCTGAGGATTGAAGAATCTGTTTAGTATCTGTTTACGTTTAGTCATTACAGCTTCAGTGTCTGCAATAACCCAACCTTGAATCGTAACTGACCTTGTTTCCAAACTGGTGCCAGTTACATACACACCAATCTGGTTTACATACTTATAAGAGTGGTGGGTGCTTTCTACGGCACCCCAATCCACTGAATTAAGTACGTAATCAGGCGTAGATACCATGTCAAGCGTAAGAATTGCTCGGGTCTCTACATTCTGGAGTTTGATTCCTTCGACCACACTCACCACTCCTTTCTTAGAATCCTTCTGCCATATCTTGCTTCGTCTTCTTCATCTGTTTAGCAGCTTCAATTTCATCAATGGCCTTAGGACTGTTGAATATGAATGTATCACCATTTCCACCAGTATCTTTGTCCTTCGGATTTGTTCTATCAACATAACCTTCAGAGCTACCAGATTTAGTGAATCCATTATAACCAATATACCCAAGAGTACCATCAGAGTTGACAATCACCCGACCAGCTCTAATAAGCATATCAAGCGACTGCATCATGCTATCAACAGAGTTTCCGATTCTGCTTTCAATGGACTCAAACCAAAGTGCAACCTCATTATAAATCGACTTAAGCTTATCGGCAAATCCAGACACCGTAATACCAGCACCAACAGAAATATTGTCAGTGTCAATATTATCGATTCCCTTATTCAGGTCTTTCTGAATTGCTTTCATAGCCGAAGGCATTGCAGCTTCAAAACCTTGAACAACACCAGGCGGTAACCATCTACCAATCTCGTCTCTGAATACCTTAGACGGTGAGCCAATACCAAGTGCATCTTTTACACCATCAACAATGCCAGAGAAGAAACTCTTAACTTGGTCAGTAAACCAACCTGCTGCGTTTTTGATACCATTCCAAACACCTGTAACAATGTCAGTACCAATCGACATAACCTTGCTTGCAATTCCACTTGCTGCTGACATGACATTGTTGATAAGTGACTGAACTGCCTCTTTACCTTTTTGACCCATCTGAGTAACCCAAGTCTTGAGGTTATTTATTGCACTGTCAAGATACTGCTTGATTTTACCTGGCAGCTGCTGCATAAAGCTTACTACGTTATTGATGAAGTTAGTACCCATTTCGCGTGCTTTGTTAGCCATATTAGTAGCCCATGTTTGCACGTTATTGAAAGCACTCGTAATAAACTGCAATACTTTACCAGGAAGCTGAGTGAAGAAACTAACAACATTGTTGATGAAGTTTGTTCCCATCTCTCGAGCTTTATTTACCATGTTGGTTGCCCAAGTCTGAACATTGTTAAATGCGTTGGTAATAAACTGAAGTACCTTTCCAGGAAGCTGAGTGAAGAACGACACCACATTATTGAGGAAATTCGTTCCCATTTCCCTGGCTTTTGCTACCATGTTACCAACCCAAAGTACGATGTTGGTCAATGTATTACCAATAAAGTAGCCAACCTTATATGGCAAATTCGTGAAGAAACTTACGACTGCATTCAGGAAGTTTTGTCCCATTTCTCTTGCCTTAGCAACCATATTACTTACCCACGTTACGACTGAGTTATACGCATTCGTAATGAAGTTTGCAATATTCGTAGGAAGCTGAGCAAAGAAGTTTATGATAGTCGTAATAAAGTTGGACACTGCCGTCTTAATGGCATTTATCACATTCGAGAAGAATGTAGTAATTCCATTCCATGTATCTACAAAGAACTGCTTGATATTTGTCCAAGTCTCATCCCATGTAGTTCCAAACCAGCCTAGCACAGTATCAGCAATTCCTTTGAATGCCATAGCCCAAGATTCGAAAGTTCCCTTAATCAAATCCCAAACAGCGCCAAATATCTCTTTGACGCCTTGCCAAGCTTGGTCCCAATTACCGGTGAAGATACCGATAAACACATCAAAGATTCCAGTCAATGCATCAAGCACCGAACCAAGAATCACACTTACCTGATTGAATACCCCTTCAAATATCGGGGCAAGTAAACTACAGAAGCCGTCCCAAATTGCTTTTACGACCTCACCAAAATTCTCAAAATCAAAACCAAGAGCATTTAGCCTATCGACTATGCCTTGAGCAAACGATTCGAACTTGGATTTTATACCGTCCCAAATTGCTGTCATCTTGTTTCTAAACTCTTCATTCGTTTTCCACAAGTTTGCAAATGCAGCAATTAGAACACCAATCACAGCAACCACAGCTACAACCGGAGCAGAGATTCCACCAATAGCAGCACTAACTGCTGTGAATGCACTCTTAGCTTTTGCAATTGCTCCAGGAATTTTACCGAATGTAGTAATTATACTACCAACACTCGATGTCAGCTTGCCAAGTACCATAAGTACCGGACCAATAGCTGCTGCAATAGCCGCCCACTTAACAATTTGCTCCTTTTGCTCCGGTGTTAACTCTTGCAATTTCTGCGTCAAGTTCTGAAGCCAAGTAACGAACTGCTTAATGTACGGCATTAAGATTTCACCAAACTGAATTGCCAAACCTTCCAAAGCAGATTTGAGCAACGTCAACTGACCACTAAGATTATCCAACATTGTATCTGCCATTTGCTGAGCAGCACCATCTGCATCGTAAATAGCATCGGTAAGTTTTGCATAATCAGAATCAGAAGCATTGATAATTGCCAGCATACCTGACATAGCTTCCTGACCAAAAATCTGAGCTGCAACCTGAGCTTGTTCAGCTTCAGTCAAACCACCAAGTCTGTCTCTCAGCATGTTCATAACTTCACCAAGGCTCTTCATAGAACCATCGGCATTAGTCATAGACAGACCGTACTGCTCCATCAATGCGGCAGCATCATCAGTCGGCTTAATCAATCTCGTCAGAGAACCTCTAAGAGCAGTACCACCTTGTGAACCTTTGATTCCGGCATTGGCCATAAGACCAAGAGCAATAGCTGTATCTTCTGCAGAATATCCAAGAGCACCTGCAACAGGAGCCGCATACTTGAAAGATTCACCAAGCATACTTACATTGGTATTCGCATTCGAAGAAGCTTTAGCAAGAACGTCGGCAAAATGTCCACTATCAGAAGCACTTAAACCAAAAGCAGTCAAAGCATCGGTTACAATATCAGAAGTAGTAGCCAGGTCAAGACCATCAGCAGCTGCTAAGCTCATGATACCATCAATACCACTCAGCATATCTTCAGTTTTCCAACCGGCCATAGCCATATATGTAAATGCTTCTGCAGATTCAGTAGCACTGAACTTTGTTTTAGCACCCATTTCCTGGGCTTTTTTATTTAGAGCATCCAGGTCACCACCTGTGGCACCAGAAATAGCAGACACCTTAGTCATCGCCGATTCAAAATCAGACGTTACCTTAACCGCTGCTGTTCCAAGACCAAGAACCGGTGTTGTGACCGTTTTGGTAAGAGTCGAACCTGCAGAAGTCATGCTCTTACCGGCGCTTTGAAGATTGTTTCCAATCGTTGTAGCAATATTCTTACTTGCGGTGTTAGCTTGACTCTGAGCAGACTGCAAACCTGATAGAAAACCAGAAATGTCCAAGTCAAGGTAACCAACAGCAGAACCAACATCAGTGGCCACAACTCTCACCTCCCTTACTTATCCAGTATAATGCTTGTACAAGTCCTTGAAAGAACTAAACTTCAATCTAAAGCTTGGCTCTTCTCCTTCCTCCATTTTTCTGGTGATATAAGCACAAGCTTCATCAAAACAATATGCTGTGTAAGGGTCAGTTATGTCTAACAAAGAACTAGGGCGGCAACGATAAACATTTGCCAGCCCCAGCACATTCAAAATCTTTTTACTCTTTACGAAAGGATTCCAGAGCTTTTACTCCATTCTGAGTGTAATTGAAGATAGCCATAATCTGGTCATCAGAAAGCTCCATACCAGCCTGCTGAATCTCATCATACGTAGGCTGAACCAAAGAGGCTCTTGCAATTACTTCGCAGATGCCATACACATCGGAGAGCATATTCTCATTGTCGGCATCCATACCTGCACCACCCTTAGAAAACAGCTCGCCGGCTGCAGTCAAAAGGGTATTCGGAATCTTGCCCTGCTTAGCCAAAACAAGCATACTCGGTCTACGAACACGAGCAACAAAAGGCTGACCTTCCGCAAAATCAGGGAAACGAACTACAGTACCAGCAGCATAACTCTGCAAGTCTGCCAATGTAGTGATATTCATCTGAGTATCACAATTCACCGGCTTAACCTGCTGAGGCTGAGGCATCATCCGTCCCCCAAACTGACCAATCACAACTCCATTATTTCCATACATGTTATCCATGATTCTCAATTTCCTTTCTTACTTATTTATGCAGGCTGCAACTCAGGAAGGGCAGCTACATAGCTGATTTCATAAGGTGCTTCGCCTGTCTTAGGCGCACTGTTGATAGTATATTCCGGAGCACGGAAAACACCATCTTCCGAACCAAACGCAACAGGAACACCCTGACAGTTCGGATACGTAATCTTCTCGTACTGAACAATCTGACCAGACGCATCATACTGGGCAGAATAAGCATTCAGCTTAAATACTTCGCCCTTGTCAGCAGAACCTGCAACAGGCGGAGTATACCCAACAATCTTTGTAGTCTCAGAAGAGTCATACTTAATAGTACCACCCTGGAGAATCAGAACAAGTTCAGGATTGAAGACATTGTCGGTAAGAGTAATCTCATTACCAGTAACGGTTGTAGTCTTCGGTTTCTGAGCACGAAGGATGCCTTTTACAACCAGCTTAACGGCATCTTCCTCTTCAATCTGAGGCTCGACTTCAATCTTGTTTGCGGTGTCAAAACCAAATTCGCCATCTTCGGTTTCAATGGTAACAAGGCAGCAATCAATAGTCGCAATCTCAGCTTTGGACTTTTTAACAGTACCAGCCATCGTTATTTTCCTCCTTATAGAATTTTCTTGTGATTCTTGTATTCAATACTAATCATGTGAGCCTTATAGCTATCATCATAATAGCTTGGAGTTTGACTGCCATACGGCATAATCATCGGCTCTAACTCCTTCATGGCCTTCTTGACCTTTTGAACCAGTGGCTCAAGTGTACTATATGCTTGTTTAGGTACGTAACACATTACTGCATACAAATCATCATCCGTACTGAAGTTCGAAAGTTTTGAGGAACCATCATTCTTTACGACGATGTATTCCTTAGTACAATCACCAGTTTTTACACCAGGCGAATATACATCAAAACCTGATTTCTTCAAATGCAAGTATATGTCCTGCCACCTTGAATCAGCATATTCAAAATTTGCATCAACCATACTTATCACCTCACAGTTTCAATTTGCTCATAAGATTGTCAAGGTCACTTACGATTCTTGGACCTTCCTCTCTAACTGTTGGAGCAATAATCGCATAGTTCTTTTCGTGTGCAAGCTCAAGCCAAATACCATAATCTACACCATGAGCAAGTGTAATACGAACTATAGTCGGACTTGGTTGCGATACTTTCGCATTCAGCAAAGCTTTCGCCATACCAGTTCTATCGGTCCAAGGACGATTCATTTTCATCTTTGCTTGCAACTCACTTGCTTTAGTTGCCGAATACATCAAAACAACTGCACCAAGCTTTACGGACATCTTATCCAAATTCTTTTTCAATGAGCTGCTATCATAGTCAAGCTTGAACGACATTGTCAACCACCTCCAAAGATATATCTGCAATGATGTTCCATTCCTGGATATTCACCACACCGGTAACCTTGAGAGTTTTGCTGTTGATTTTTAGCTCATCACCGACCTGTAAAACTAAGCTAGCGGCATCTTCATACAAGCACAAAATCATTGGAATTTTCTTTGTACGAACCTGAGTTGTGTCTCCAGTCGTAACTTGGACACTGCTATTCTGCTCGTGATACAATCCTCGAATTGTACCAACCACAGTAGGCTCACCAACCGGTTCACCAAAGTCATTCACATCAGACCTCTTAAACTCGTAATCAATACCGCTTCGCTTTAACTCTCTTTTGATTTTGTATGCTTCAAACTGAGTGTTTATCATCTTGGCACCTCCTATTCATTGAGGATGCCTGAGTTAAACGGTTTGAAGCGAGATGCCAATCGCTTAAAATAAGCTGAAGTATCTTGTGTGGACAAACCACTGACAGATATTGTAGAATCTTCAGACTTAATGATAAGCATCTCATAAATGGTAGCATTCACGTTACCATTATTCTTATCCAGATAATACTGGAAGTCATCCTCTTCAAAATAAGGTGACTGAGCCTCTCGTACTTCTTTCTTGATTCTTTCAATATCCGTCATAGGCTCACCTCTTACTCACCGTCAATGAAAGACTTGATAATCTCCTTAGCTTCGTTGGCGTTCTTAGTACCGGAGATGTCAATCTCCTTGATAGCTGCAAAACGCTTTACCTCTTCCTTATTCCACTGAGAAATAGGCTTTTCGAGAATCTCTTCTACGAAAATATCATCCTCAGATTTTTCAGGAGCAGCAGGTGCTTCAGGAGCTTTAGCTTCAGCCTTTTCGTCAACCAATCTGTACCCCTGACGAGAGTAAATCCCATCAAAGGCACCTCTGGTTACTTCAAACACATTCACACCATTCGTAATCTTAACCATAGTTCAGCCCTCCTCTGCTTTTTCTACATCAGTGTCCAGAATGTAAACCTGGTCAGCAGCTTCAAAGGAAGGCAAACAAATCATAGAAACGATAGTCTCAACCTGAACAGGGTCAGCCTTCTGAACAGTAGTAACGGCAACACCAGTATCAGTGATAGATACATTCGCAACAGAACCGGACATAAGGTCAGATTCAGCAGGAGTAGTACCAAACCAAGTCTTACCAAGGTCACCATCAGGGAACATAACGAAAGTTTTCTCAGGCATGAACTTAGCAGTAGCATCGTTCTCATCCTTGTAACGCTTATCGTTAACAACAACGTCAAGTTCAAGCTCGTCCATAATGTACTGACGAAGCTGCTTATCAGAGATAGCACCGGCACCATTAGTAAGAACGAAGATTGCCTTCTTAATCTTTTCGTTGTTGCGGATGTCTCTCCAAGTCTTGCCATCACACATAGCACGAGTGATAACAGCACCGGTCTCGTCCTGAATCTTTTCCTTAGCAACTCTGATGTCCTCGATAGGGTCAGAAGTAGCATGGTTAGACCAAGATACAGCAGCATTACCCTTATGAGTTACACCATAGTCAAAGGTAAAGCTCTGACCATTTGCAGTCATAGAGATAATACCAGTAGTAAGTGCCATCATACGCATTCTCTCACGAGAAGCACGAGCACCACGAAGCAGACGAGTTTCATCATCAAAAATCTTGTTCATTACAGACTCGATATAAGCCTGGTTGCCAGTCTCAAGAACAAGATTGAGTTCCTGACGAAGCTCTTCATCGATATAGGTAGACTCCTTGAAGTACGGCATCTCTGCAGTAAGCTTTTCAAAGCCAATACGTGCACGAGGAATTGCATGTACATCAAATGCGGAAGTCTTAAGTACAACAGGCAGACCTTTGCTACCCTTAATCCACTTGAGGGAAATGCCACGCTTCTTGTCATCAGGGAACAGCTCTTCGCAAGGATACGGAGCTTCATCCTGAGTGAGCTCTTCCCAATATGCAACGAGTTCAGTACTCTGCATCAAATCGAAAATAGTCATCTCTTATTTCCTCCTTCTCTTACGCCTTCATGAACGTAATCTGCTTAGAAGCTCCGGTTGCACCAACTGCAGTAGTGATTGCAGCAGCAACATCGGAATCCACACGATTCACATTCACAAAACCAAAAATCAAAGCAGTGCCATTGGCATTGCCATCAGTTACATCAACGTCATGCAGAACAACTGCATTCATTGCCGTAGTACCGTCAGCCTTAACAGCTGCAGTCTGAAGATTCATCAAGTCAACCTTGATAGGGGTACCTGCCTTTACGATTTTCTTGTTGCCTACGGTAGCACCAAGAGTCTGAGGCACGATACAACCAACAGAACTCTGAAGCTCAACATTAGCAAGAATCTGCTTAGTTGCAGTCAGAGTAGTCTTAGAAATACCACTACGATTCAGCATTCTTATATACCTCCATATTATTTGTTGTTGCCCCAGTAGCTGGACTTTTTACCAGTACCACGGCGCTGTGCAGCAAGACGAGCACCAAGACCCTTTTCCTCGCCCTTCTTCTCCTTATCAGAGTTCTTGACAGAAGAACCAGTTCCCTTCTGGCCAGTCTTACCTTTTCCTTTGTCTTTTCCACCCTTGTCATCGTCTTCGGATTCACCGAACCAAACAGGGTACTTAGTCTTGAACTCACCAATGATAGTCTTCAGGTCAGAATCTTCGGTCATCTTTGCAAGTGCAAGAGTAACCACATCTTCCACATACTGAGTTTTTACACCCAGCATCATGGCTTCAGCTTTAGCTTCTGCAACCTGAGCTCTCTGCTCGGCTTCGTTCATCTTTGTCTGATTTTCAGCGTCCTTTTCGGCAGCCTTCTGCTCATCAGTCTTCTGGCTTTCGATAAGTGCCTTAACCATTGCAACCATTTTGGAGTCCTTAGGGTCAATACCCAATTCCTTAAGAGCAGCACTACGACCCTGATTCTTTTCACGGGTCATCATCTTGTTTACCTGCTCCTGGGTGAAAGTCTTACCAGACTTGCCCTTATCATCTCCGCCTTTGTCCTTACCAGATTTATCATCTTTACCGGACTTTCCAGAATCATCCTTGTTGTCGTCCTGGTCCTCAACGTCCTCGTTCTCTTCAATTTCCTCATCAGTGAGGTTGTTCTTTGTTTCTTCAGCCATTTTAATTTCCTCCTGTTCCATGATTCTCATGGTAGATATTTGATAGTTTGTTCCTTGTGATTGTTTTCAGACGCCACAAAGGTAAACGTACCTGGGAACATCTTATTCACTTTATCTACGTATTCTTCAAGACGTTGTTTCTTTTTGAACACCATAGAATTTAGCATTCTTGCCATTTCCTGATTATTGCTACCATGGTTTCTTCGTATCCTCTTTTTTGTTTTCTCAAGGTCCTCCACTAATTCATAGTAACGTCTATCCTGAATAGATATACGGTAAATCTTATTACACTTTGGACACGCAAAATAAACCAGAGTAACCGGCACACCGTTCAATTCAACGATAGCCTCATGTATTCCCACAGCATCCAAGTAAAACTCATGTTTACACTCATCACACACGATTATTGCTTTTTCCTGACTCATACCGAAAACCTCAGCACAAAATCGGAATCCGTTTCGTTGTCGTGCAGCAACTTACCGGTATATTCTTTCATGAGATTCATCCTGTAGTCAGACAGGTTCTGTCGAGCTTTCTTGAATTTTGCCGATTGTTTTTGTGGAATTTCTTTGTCCTTTTTCTTTAATACAGCAAGCTTTACAAACTGTCTAGAAACTTCCTTAAGTTTATTAAGCGATGTTGCATCATCAATTTGTACGTAATGGCGTCTGCCACACTTAGGACAATCGTAATATGTGAGAAATATTGATTGCCCATTTATATTGAACTCTTTTTTATGAGTAACTGCGTTTACTGCATTGCCTGATGTGATTCGAAACTTTTCTTTGCAATCTTCGCACTCAACAAGCAATGACATTGTTTCTCTATCAATTGTACTCACTTGATTTCCTCCTTTTCTTGGAAACTGGTCCACATAACCACTTGTTTATATTATACCACACAAAATTAGATTTGTAAATAGGAAAATACAAAATTTTTGAACTTTTCCAAATAAATTTTGACCTCAGAATCCAGTTGGTCAATCCATCTTTGCGGTATAGCATTATAACCGAATCTTGCTCCTGCAATGCTACCTGCGATAGCAGCTATCGTGTCTGCGTCACCACCATCATTTACGGCACCAATTATGGCTTTTTCAAATGACGGTTTATTTGCCCAGTATAATGAATTATTGAATGTATCTCTGATATATCCAGAAGGCTCCAGAATTGATTTTACTTTATAGGTATATAAATTATTATATAATATATTCTGAATCAATCTGGTGTACTCCAGAATTATCTGAGAACATTCTGAATTATTATGGGTTAGTTTACCTTGTGCCACATTCAAGTCAGGCCTATTTATCAAGGCACATGGCATAGCTCTCATCAAACTACCATTGCCAAGAGCCATATCATCTTTTTCAATGAAATGACCTGTTGACATTGCACAAATTATTCCTCTTGAACACTGACCGCCTACATCCTTTGGTCCCATCCGATACCATTCAATGAAGTTACCCATGCAACATTCTTCGAATAGCTTAATATTACCCATCAAAGCATCCATAACGCAGATAGTCATTTGAGTATCATCAGTCACCTTACCGGCTTTAAGGTTTAGCCAACCACCACCAATGATGTCGGTCACCTGACCATATTGCTTTTTGATTTGCTCATGATTCATGAACTCAGTGGTTGCACCCATTGCATCACCAATAGCAAACCCATATATTGCACCTGCAAGTTTATTCTTTATCGTACTCAATACACTCACCTCCATCAAGGACTTCATCAGGCTTTACTTCATACTTGGCACACTTAGATGTGTTGCAAGGCATTCCTTCATCTTTGAAACGATTTCTGCAATCCTTACAAACCAGGTCATCATTTGTTACCAAACCAAAGCTTAGCTTATCTTTTTGAAACTTCTCATCAATAGCACTTAGATTTTTATTTGCTGCCATAGTAGCACCTCCTTTTACTTCTGTAGATATTATACCACGTTACAATTGATTTGTACATAGGCTTTTGCAAATTTATTTCGGACCTTTTAAGTTTTTCAAAGTCATGTAGATTTTCTTCACATCACCATAACTATCAAACTCAACATCTTCAATAATGTATTTGCCTCCTCTATTTATAAGAAGCTCTTCCTCACCACGATGTCGTGATATAGTATCAACATACATTGCCTGGCTTCCTTTTGGAACTTTTACAACGTATTCGATGTCTCCGCTAAAACCACCACCAGAAGCAGGGCTTGTTGACATGAATCCTTTGTCGGTAACAATGGCACCAATCAGCTTGTCCTTATTTGCTTCTGAAATATCAATACCAAGCTCTCTAAGCATATTATAATCAGAACCACGTCTAACTATTACTTCCTCAGGAAGACTTGCTTTCTTAAGAGCTGCCGTAGCTTGCTTAATTTCATCTGCATATCTTGTGGACGACCTTTGTCCTCTCAAATATTCATTCATGTTGATGTAAGCAGAACCGGTATAAACCTCTACACCATTTCGTTCTGCAGAAGATATTGCTCGAAGCCAATCATCACACCAAGATTCCATTTCTCTAAGGTTATTATTTCGAATGGCTTGACGCCAAGCAGCAGAATCAAACTGAGTACCAACAGTCTTTGTAGTACTTGCAACTTTCTTAGTAGTTGTTGCAGTCTTCATAACGAAGTTCTTGTCAGTCAAATGCTGATTGTAGAATTTCATTAGCTGCTGATATGGATGTGGGTCAGACCAGCTTGTTCCCATACTCTTAAGAATTTCGCTTGCCTGTTCATAGCTAACCTTATGAGACCAATCATCAAAGTCATACGGCATCTTATCCTTGGTGAATCCATACGGCTTAAGATATTTCTCTTGAACATCACTAAATGCCTGAATCTTTTTCTTTCCACCAAGATTAGAACCATCACCATTGTAGATGTTCTTTTCGTACCATTCATTCTAAGTAAGACCGGACTGGTCCTTAAGAGCTTTAGCTTCAGCTTTCTGAATCTGCGTCAAGCTGTTGAACCAAGAAGAAGGTGACTTGGACGACATACCATACTTGGCAATAAAATCCTGAACAGTACCAGTTTTAGAAGCTTGATAGCCGAAGTTACCAGCAAATGCATCAATTTCAGGGTATGTCCCATCAGGACTATTAAACCAGTCTGCAAGCTGGTCAATCATATCATCTGCTACAACAGGTTCCATTGTGCACATTCCATTAGGGTGGTCCATAGGAAGTTCTGTCTTCTTATAATGAACACCATCACGAGCTTTACACAAATCACATACTCGACTTCCATTACTTCTCCAAATGTATTCGGTTATGAATGGATTTTTCTGAGTGGTTGCGATAAAGCTTTGCTGATACCCATGCTGAACCAAGGTCCTTGCCAATCGCTGAGCATTGTAATCAACCTGCTTTTTGTAGATTTTCTTACCATCAGCCATTCGTAAATTCCAAGGCAACTTAGCACTTGGTCTTACATAAGATTCAAGGTCCTTAGCAATCTCATAAATAGGCTTATTCTCAGCCAGACCTTTTGCCATAACCTGATAGATGTCTTTGAGTGTTTGTTCATTATCACCCCAGATTCTGGAACTCAGACTCCAACCACTATCATAGATTTGACCGGTTATCAGATTCTGCACAATCTCATGTGGCACATAACTGAATGCTGCATTCAAACCATCAGAAGAAAAGCCGAAGCTCTCTAGCCACTTAACATTGTCTGACACAACTGCATCAGCAACAGTGTAAATATTCGACTTAATCTTCTTGTAAATCTCATTGGAAACTTCCTGACTCGTCTGCCTCAATTGCTTCTGCAATTCTCTGTAATATCGCTCAGACACTGGAGCACTCGCAGTGGATTTGTGAGAGTAGTATTTAGCTCTCTCACCAATCTCATCTGCCCAATCTTCGTAGAGCTTTGCAATCTCTTTTTGCTGAGATGCCATAATAGCAGCTTTAGCCGCTTCAGCATCCTTAAAAATCAAGCTAGCCATTATGGCATCTCCTTTCTTAAATCATATTGTCGTCATCATCGTCTGTTGGTTCGTAAAGCTCATCAATAGGTTCATCCTCGTCAGCAGGCTCATCCTGATTTTCTGTACCACCAGAAGGATATGGCTCAGTATTGCCACTAGCTGCAAATGAACTTTCCTCAAGCATCTGCCTTTCGAGTGCAATCTGTTCAAGTTCCTCCTGAACCTCATCATCAGTAAGACCTCTCCACTTTTTCATATAAGCTTTACGGCTCATAGTCTTAGATTCAACCTCGGCCAAGTCCATGTTCTTTTCCTCGATTTCATCTTCAGGAATAGGAAGGTTACCAACAATAGAGACCTCATACGCAACAGGACTAATTACATCATCTGTATATTTCTCAATGCAGTTTGGATAAACCATTGCACCTTGCAGAATGATGTCAACCATATTTCTGAGCTGTGGTCCCCACATCTTCATTTTCTCTTTACACCTTACAATCAGCGGCCAGTAAATCGCTTTAAGTGCCTTACCACTTGTGATTGTAGCTTGCACCTCTTCAATATCAGGCATGTCAACCTGATTGTAAGCTGATTTCTTTACTCGCTTAAGTGTAGTGTCAAGAGAAGCACTGTAGTTCATACTCGGCTCAAGCAAACCAACTTGTGGATGTGCATTGTCCAAGTTCTGGTCTGAACCCAAATCCCAGAAAGCACCAGCTGCAGTAGAAAGACTCTTGGTAGAGTTTGATTCCATATCCACAGTGTACTTAGTAGGATTCATTGATTTTCTCTGAGCATCAATATCTGCGTTGGATAACTTACTATACCAAGATTCATCATCCTGCAAAATCTCAATCTCAGATTCACCTTTATCCTCACCAGACAGACCATCATTGATGAAGATACTTACCGGAATCATAGGCATCAGAGTTTCCTGATATTCAGTCACAACCTCCAATTCCTTTCCGGCTCCATCATAAAGAACTTCTTCCAGATACACCACATCATCGACAAGCTCAAACTTCTTTTTGAAGATTCGTTTCTCACTTAATGTAATGCTGTCCTTTACAATGATGAAACACACAAACTTGGTTATTATATTCGGATTGCCTACCTTTGTGTCATAAATAAACTGCGTAGAGGGAAGGAACGTGATTGTCACTCCATCCTCCTCATTGAAATTTACCAGACCAGCAACTCGCTTTCCAATGAAACAATCCTTAGCTGCCTTGATAAGAGCTTCCTCAAAGTTGTTCTTATCAAGGACTGTCTTAACTAAGTCGTTCATAACTGTCAATGCATTCTTTGCATCTTCGGTAATCTTACCAACATCGCCTTTCGGCTCAACCGTAATGTCAGGTGGCTCAGCAAAGAGGAACCTCGCTTCCTTATTGATAAGGGATGCGGCCATCTTATAATTAAGCTTGGCAGGCACATAATCGCCGTTCGTACCTTCAACAGTAAAACTTGCACCTTTCTTATACACTTTATAGTACTTGCAGATTTGTGTCAGCTCGTCCAAAGTGTCCTTTGCTGCACCTGAAACTTCTGCGTTTATCAATGCATAAGGAATACGGTTGAAAGCTGTCAAGACTTCAGTACTATTCTCGGCCTCAATGACCTTAGCTTCTTCACTAGCCATCTTCCATTACCTCCTTAAACTCGTTTTGCGTAATCCAGACTTATCCAACCTGCTCCACTCTTAAGTTTACCCCACTTAGTAGCACTTGCACCATCTGATTCCTCAATGATAGTGTAAACACCAACAGGGCAGAATCCATTAGATGCGTAGTTGGTACCTGGTCCCTTTCTGATATTCAAGTCTTTAATTGATACCCTGACTTTGTAAGGGCTGAATGTCGGTGTGCTTGTCTTTACAGTATCTTTGATAGTGCAATACTGAGGATTGCCAAGCCAAATCCAACCGACACCTGACTTAAGCTTGCCCCAACCATTATTGACCTCAACGATTGTGAATACACCCTTGCCAGTCTGACCTTTGACTGCACCTTCCATACTTGGCTGACTTCTGTAATTCAAATCATCAATCTTCACATTGACTGTGAATGGAACTGCAGGGAAGTTGTTCGTTGTAGTGTCAGGTGTTTTCTCAGGCTCAGCATTAGTTGTACCACCAAGCTTAGCAGTAACCTTAGCAGCAAGGTCACCCATTCTCTGATACATCCAATCGCCAGGGCAGCTCTTATTTGCAAACCAACGATGAACTGTAAGCACCATCTCATTTGCAGCTGGATTATAAGCCAATGTCTTATCCTTATCACCAAGCCAAAGCAACTTAGTCTTTCCATTACGCTTACAAATATCTACGCACAATTCAATGAGCTTGTTGTATACGACGTCATTGAATGCGTATGGAGCTGTAGTATCTGATGCACACTCGATTGTGATTGCTCTCTGGTCATTCGCATTAGACGAACTACACCAAGAACGATTCTTCTCTTCGCAATACATTCCAACTCGTCCATCAGCACCAATACCATACTGACATGATGCCTGCCTTGAACTTGGGTAGAAGATATTGCCAAGTGTCTCTACACTACACTGACCAACTACACAATGTGGAGTGATACGGTCAATTGCATGTGTTCTCTGCCCTGAATGATTTGGGCTGAGTTTTGTGTAACTTACCAAAGGACTATTTGTATATCCCATTGTAACTTCCTCCTTTCCTTCGGTAGTTGTGTTACCTCCAAGCAGCTGCTTCATCAGGTCTTCACCATAAGCAGCTCGCTTTGCTTTAACGGATTCGGACTGGTCAGCAGGTCTTTCATACTGAGTAAGCACACAATCAGATGCCTCTCTAATAGATGTTGCAGTCTTAAGAACATTCAGCACTGACGGATAGCTTGCCATAAGCTCACCAATCATAAAGTCAACCTGCATATTCTCATCACTGATTGAACACCCATAAGCTTGTGCATACTGAAGTAGTTTCTGCTTACGTGACCAGTATGTCCACTGTGCCAATCCATAACCTGCTTTGTCTGTAACAAAGTCAGGATAAGCGCCTTCATCAACGACCATAGTGTAGTCCTCATCTGAGATATTCAGCTTCTTATTGTAGCTGTTCTGCAGATTGTTTGCCTTTAGACCAGATTCAGCCATAAGGTTTCCCATAAGACCAAACACACCATAGTCATTACCAATTGCAGCTTTAAGCTTTTGATAGATATTAGAGGCTCCCATTACTTTCGGCCTCCTTTACCTTTCTTGCCACCTTTCTTAGTGCCACCACACTTAGCCATGTTACTCACCTTCTTTCACTTCAGGAATACCAGCAACACTAGTCAAGATACTTACCACACCGGCAAGCAGGCTAGCACTACCAACCATTACCCAATTCACTTCGCCCATGGTAGCGGAGGCACCAATAGTTGCGATAGCGGTCTGAGCAATAGTCTTGATTGCACGAACACCAGCAGCTTTGAGCCACTTAACAGTATTCACATCAGCCTTAAACACACAATTCTTGAACATGTTTGTTCCTCCTTTCATAATCAACCAGCTCTACTATTGAAGTCCTTGTCTTTAACATCAGCAACTGTCACTGTATCAAGTGCATACCAGATAGCTGAGAAAGAGTGCGGGTCAATATTAAACTGGTCATAGATAACGTTTCCTTTTGCATCTTTCTTATAAGTCAAGTCCTTTAACTCTCTTATGACATTCTTGCACTTAGGACTTACTACGATTTTTCTAAATCGTTTTACCTTTCTTGTATTAGATAACCTTGAACCTGCAAACTTATTTCTACAAGCACGAATCCTGAATCCGTTTTGCCTGTAGTAAGTGATTGCTTTAGGGTCCTCATTATCGGCCACAATCATTTTGTTATGACCTGCATTGTTCAGGTCGTTTACTCTTCGCCTTAAGCTCTGCATCTCTGGCTGATTTGCAAACACATCATCTGTCACATGGTTCATATAGATTTCATCCCATATATACAAGATACTGTTCTTCAAATCCACACTCATACTGATAACAGCATTGAATGATTCTTCAAAACCAAAGTCAAAGCCAAAGTACTGATTCTCAGGACCAAGTCTCTCAATTGCCTTCTTAAATGTTGCCGGGTCTTTTGCAATAAGAAACTGAGGCAATACTCTCGTACCGGTTGCACCGAATCTTCCCCAACGAGCTACCATATATAATGGATAGTCATAGTTCTTAAGGTCATCCAGACGTTTCATGTACTGCCAAGGCAACCAAGGATTATCATCTGGTGTACTATGGTGATAGTATGTACCATCGTGAATAATGCATCGCTTTTCATAGAACTTATCCTCATCCACCATGACATGTTCTTGACCTTCATCATCCAGTCTTACAAAGAAATGTCTATACACCCAATTGTCTCTGCCGATAGGGTTGCAGCTTAAGATGAAGTGCATGCTTACGTTTGGTGTACGAATACGACCAAGCAATTCCTTGTAACCTTCATACTTAATCTCAGAACACTCCTCCAACCAGACAATAGATACACCGTTGATAGACTTTACCTTTTCAGGCTTGTCCATTCCTTTGAAGATTATCTGACTACCATTCTTGAACTTGAACCTTAGTGGGCTTTTCAATGCCAGGACTCTGTTTTGTCTTCGCTTAAATTCCTTTGGGTCAGTAGTCAATAAGCCCATATCATCAAGTATCTCACAAATCAAATCATAGCAAGATTCCTGAATAGTATCATATACCTCTCTGATAACCAATGCCTTACGCTTTTCCTCAAGCAGCTTTAAGATTATCTTGAATGCAATATGATATGACTTACCTGAACCATAACCACCAATAAGCAAATATCGTTCATAGTCCCAATCAAATAAGAAGTCCTCGAATGCCGGACTAACAGCTTTTGTCACCTTCATAGTTTAGTCCTCCCATTCTTCGTCTTCATCTTCCCAATCATCAGGCCAATAGTCTAAATCCTCATCAGATGCTTCATTCTCCACTTTAGTTGCCACGTTTGAAGCGCTCTGCTCATTAGCTTGAGCCTTTTTCTTAGCAGCCTCTGCCCTCTCTTCTTCTGTAGCACTGCGAATTTCAATCGACTGATTCACTTCGTCTTGCCACTCTTTATCCTCTGCTGTTTCATCTTGCTGAGCTGTAGTCGACTGACTTGTGCTTGCCCTTGTTACTGTCACTTGAATCTTTGTATCTTCTTCATCAAGCTCAATAAGCTGGTCTCTATTCTTTTTCCATTTATTAGGAAGTCTGTTATACAACCAACACTGAATAGCAGAAACATTTGGTGCTTGTTCTTTATCTGTCACCTCTTTGATTGTCTCTACTGTCTTACCAAATCGAATGGTTGTAGTCACCTTTACTTCTTTTGTATGATACCCTAAGGCTGATTTGAGAAGAGCGTTTTCTACTTTGTAGTCAATGATTTCTCGGCCTTTCTTAAGGGCACTATCAATTTCAGGATATTGAACTCTCCAAGCACGAAGAGTACTTATTGAAATACCAATACGATTAGCAATGTCCTGAAATGTGTAACCGTCTCTTGCCCAGCATTCCAACAGCATCAGATTGTCTTCTTCCAACCACTCTGTGGCAATGCATTCATTTTTAGTTTTCTTTTCTGACGCCATTGTGTTGCGTTCTCCTTTCCTCCAAAATAGAACAAAGCCTGGAATATTTCATCCAAGCTCGTTCCTCTTTAACAATTTGGTTTGCTTACGCTTTACTTTATTTTAATGCCGCCATAGCTTTAGTCATCAACTTACCAACATACTGTCTCTGAACTGCAATCTTACCTGCAGCTTTTGTGAAGCTAATCATATCTGTGTAAGACTTAGTAGCCTCATCATAATCAGGACATCTCAATGCTGTGTATTCAGCTTCAAATTCCTCATCCATTTCCTGCATCTTTGCACATACAGCATCGATATACTCAGCAGCTTTGGATTCCTCTGCATTCTTAACTGTGATTGTGATGTATCTGTAAGCTTCCTTACGAGTATCACCAACCTCAACGAATGCTCTCTGAATACGCATTGCTTTTTCTTTGTTGGATTCTTTCTTAACTTGCTTTGCAGCCTTTTTCTCATTCTCAATTTTCTCGATTGCTTCAACCAACTGTGCCTTAGTCATATCCCAACGACCTGCAATGTTTAACTCCTTAGCAACCTCACGTAACTCCTTAACACTCATTTCATTGATTTTCTTCATCACTTTGTCCTCCTGAACTCTTAATTTGATTTTTGGTTTCGGTTAGGTTCATTCCTTAACCTTGATTAAATTATACCACAATCAAATAGGTTTGTACACCCTTTTCTTAAAAGTTTTTGAAGATTTTTCAATTTTATTTTATCAGCATCAGGCTGGTTTATTTTAAGGCCATTCCAGAAGGTCACCAGATAACCCAGAATGAATCCGATTTGTTTTATATGGATTTATATTAAATATCCAATAAAGTTAACCAGAAGTCATTCTGGATTATCCTGGGATTATCATGCATCCTTTACTGATTCATCCACCTCAAGCTTAACGCCTCCCCATTTCCAGAGGTCCTCTCTTAATTCAGCCAATGTCAATACACCAGCATTGTAAGAGTCATATAAGCTTAAGCAATCGTCAACAAACTTAGGCAATCTCTTCTTTGCCGTCTTAGGCCAATAATCATCACCAAGTAACACCTCACAAGGAATAGCTAACATAAGCTGCCAAGCAATATCAACAGATTTCTGACCTGCTATCTTACTTGCCTCTTCATAGGCTTTACGTCTTTCCTTTGCAAGCATATCAGCTATTTGTGATTCGGTCAATGTGTAGACTTTCTCTTTTGGTACGACCTTACCTTGTTTTGCTGCAGCTCTTCGTGCTGCTCTGTTACTCATTGTTGTGCTCCTTATAGTAACCACAGCTCTTAAACTCTGGACACTCATGACGATATTCACACATAGGAATAAGGAAGCCCTTAAATTCAGGATTGACCTTTTCAACCTCCTTACAGATTTGCGTCATGATGTATCTGGTAGTTGCATCAGCCATACCGCACAGTCTACGATGCGACATGAACATGAGCTGCTCTGCATTTACATCAATGATGTGACTTACCATTGCATTCTGTGGTGCCAATTCTCTGTCGTACATAGTTTGCCTGTCATTCCTTTGAGACTGAACGTAATGCTCAATACCAATCTTATGACGTACCAGATGCACTGATGCAAAATATGGAATAGTCAATCTGATTGTGAACATCAACGTTCTGATAGGTGAATGCTGAGCTCTAAGAATCTGCCTCTTCCACTCATCGGTCACCTCTTTACCGACATACTTCTTACCCATAGTATTCAATGCCAGCTCTTTACACCTTGCCCAGTCTGCTTTGGTTGGATTCCTAAGAATTTCAACCTGAATATTTTCGTTTGCCACTTAAATTCACTCCTTACTTATAAAATCTGATTCCTTCTGATTCGTATAGAAACTCAAGATTTCTGCTATGCCAGTTATCTTCATCAGCACAATTCTCAAAGTATGTTGCACCACCACTGTAATCATACTTAGCTTCCATAACTACCTTTACAGCTTCATAGCAGTCTTCGTTTGGCTCAACTCTATCCCAACGCCCATTGTCAATAGGACTAAACTGATTTTCCTGGAATATTACTTCCTCGATTGTGTCAGGAAACTCATCAGACCATACACGATTTAGTACACACATAATGATTAGTGTTTTGGTTTGAATGTTACATCCTTCAGCTTCTGCCATCGCAATCCTTGCCAACAGATAACTTTCTTTTGCTGACCAGTCTTTGCTGTATGTAAACTCAGGATAGTAATCAACTTCAACCTCACTTGATTCCTCTTCTGTTTGAGGCTCAAATGTAACCAGATTAGACACATAAGGTGTTGTGGTCTTATTGCTATAAGATTCACTTACTTTTGATGCGTCTTCCTTTTCAGCAATTACTCTTGGCATATTGCATAATGCTATAATCATTATAATAGTAATAATAATTATATGCCATACCAGATTCTTGCATGTTGCCCTTTCAAGATTTCTTTGCTGAATGCGTCTTTGCTTGATATATTGTGACTTTTTCATGTTGTTCCTCCGTTCCTCTTAACACTTAAACCTTAACTGAAAACCAGTTGTGATAGGACACTCATCACAGATGCCATACTCACACGAGATTCCTTCCTCTGAACACTTACGTAATGTTTCAATGTCCTGTCTGAATCTCTCAAGCTTTTCTGCATCTTCTTTTTGAGCTGCCAATTCCTCTTCTGCCAACTTGGCTTCTAATTCCTTTTGCTCCTGCAATTTCTTGGCCTCTGCCTGCTTCTTGCTGATAATCATCAATTGTTTCCAGTATTTCTGCATTTTGTTACGTGATTTAGCAAGTTCCCCTTTTGTTAGTGCCTTATTGGCTTTTATCTTTCTTGCAATGTCTCCCATCTCTTTGGCATCGATTTTACTGAAGCCAATGCAATTGTCCTCAATGCTTTCACCTTTGTCTTTTTCTTCAGGTGTTTGATTGTCGTATATCAACACAATAGCTCTGAGTAATGCTTTGTCGTTAGTCTTTAATAAGTCTTTGAGATAGGCTTCCCATTGTTTCTGACTGGTAAAGTATTCCCATGCTGCCATTTGATTTCCTCCTTTACTTTTTAGTATATCACCAGGGATTCCAGAATGACCCCAGATTGATTTTTATTTATAAGGTATATATTTCCTTACCTTAATAATTAAAATTAAATCTGGGACAATCTGGATAACTTCTGGATTATAACAGGCCTTTACGTTCAAACCAGTCCTCAAGGTCAGCCAAGTACAGAATCAATTCCTGAATACGATTGTTTGGGATAGATACCTCACCATAATCATCAACTTCAGTGAATCTCTTATCAGGTACCGGAATGGTTGTGCCTTTACCAATCTTATTTGCATAAGAACGAAGTACATATGTAATCACACAAAATACAACCGGTATGAACAGCTCACCACCTACACCAAGGTAACCTCTTGTTGCACACACATTCTGACCTACTATATACATCAGATACGGAAGAATGAAATTCAAAATCCAAGCAAAGTTTCTAAGGTTGCTTGTAATGAAATAATCAACAGCTCGTACAACATCAACGATGATTGCACCCATAATACTAAAGAATCTCTTCATGTTTATTCCTCCAATCGCTTTCTAAGCATTTCTTTGTAGTAGTTCATTTTTATATTTATCTTTTCTTCAAGACGTCTTTGAAAACCAGCAGCACTGCATCTATCGCAATGTGTGTCCTCATTTATGAAGAAGCTGTGATGCATCTCTTTACAGCACTGACAATGCTGAGACATTACATCGTTTTCTCCGTCCTGAACTGCAAACAAATGTATCGTAATAGTTGGATATTCGCCTTTGTCCTCTTTAATGAATTGCACTTGAACATTCACAAATTCAGCTTTACTTAATACATTTGTTGAATACCATTTCACAGCCGACATGTATGCCGATTTCATTGTATCGGCTGTGAATGATTTCTTGTAAAACTCTCTTGAGTACTTAATCATAGTCAACACCTTCCTTTGCTTTGAGTGATTCCTCTTTAGCCAGCTTATCAACCAGCTCATTGAAGGTGTTGCCGGCATGACCTTTAATCTTTATGATTTTTATGTAAATACCAAGAGACCTTGTTCTGTTTCTTAGGAATGCAAGTTCCTCCCACAAATCTCTGTTCTTCACATCATCGTTTTTAGTTGTCTTCCAATTGTTTTGCTGCCATTTATCAATCCAGCCATTATTGATTGAGTTAACAACATAAGCACTGTCAGAATACAACTCATATTCGGCATCACTTAGATTCTTACTCAGCACTTTCTTAAATGCTTCAATTACAGCTTTAAGCTCCATACGATTGTTTGTGGTCATCTTTTCGTTACCACTAATCGTTGAGCATTTACTTGCTGTATTGAAGACTGCAGCCCATCCACCTGGGCCAGGATTTTCTGAGCAAGCACCATCTGTAAAGATTCTTACTCTCAATGGTTCTTCCTCCTTAACTCCAATCTTCTTCGTCATCTTCAGCTTCAGTCATTTTAGCATCAGCTTTCTTTGCAAGTCGTTCTCTTTCCTTTTCTTCCTTGGTAGCTGTCCTTACCGGTATTTTGCCAGACTTTACTTCTGAATACATCTTAATTGCAAGCTTAGCAAATACTTCATACAGACACATACCATAGACTGTTCCTAACCATTCATGTTCGGTTGTTGTTTTTACACCAATGGAGTAAATACCAAGAATCGGTTCGAAATACGACATCGTCATCCATTGTGGTGTGATTTCATACTTTTGAACCAACACACGAATGAGCTTTTCAATTGCTTCAATAGGAACATCACTCTCATCTGAGTATTTAGAAAGTGGTTTGATTTTCCTCAACACCTTCTGAATTATCTCTTGACTTTCTTCTTTTCTGTAGTCAAGGTTTAGAATTTGTTCTGTTTTCATATACAGCTTGTACCTCCTTAAAACAAGTATAAGCTGGATACATGCCTCTCACACATACCCAGCTTACGGCTATCTATTGAGGCGGATTCATATACCGACTGAACATTAAATGTCCCAGTCTTCGTCGTCCTCAGACTCAGCCTCGGCCTTCTTAGCAGCCTTAGCTTTACCACCCTTAGCAGATGCCTTAGGTGCAGCCTTCTTATCTTCCTTCTTAGGAGCTTCAGCCTCTTCATCGCCCCAGTCATCATCTTCCTCAGATTCAGCTTCAGTAGCCTCAGCCTTTGCAGCATC
>OJNZ01000149.1_pt1 | contig 57094 bp, 48 predicted proteins | sample 1598001 | NCBI WGS metagenome assembly OJNZ01 (sample SAMN01915225, study PRJEB22387) | human gut metagenome | isolation source: stool | host: Homo sapiens | place: USA | reverse complement strand
ATCAACGCCTGAAGTCTGGCTCGCTTGAAATCAACAGGCCTTTCCCCATTGTGTCGTAATTTTACAGTAATACAGTAACAGTATGCATGCCCCACTGAGAATCTACTGACACAAAAATTACTGATTCTCACCTTAGCATCCCATGAGACTGAAGTCTCAGTCTGCTGCAGCTCGAATCAGGCAACCGCAAACAAGTTTGCATTGCTCTCGGCTTCTGCTTATATTTGCCATGGTCATTGTTTGTATTTAAATGAGAAAAGAGGTAAGTACAGCGGGTGAGGTCGATGAGAGGATTACCGGCAATACGGAATGGGATGGTCTGCACCGGCCTGCAATATACTATGCGGTGATATCCATCTTCTGCGGTATATTCCTATCGGTGGTGGACGGCAACATATGCAATGTCGCCCTGCCTACCATTGCATCGCAGTTGGGTGTCTCGTCAGCCGACTCGATATGGGTGGTCAATGCTTTCCAGCTGGTGATCATGATGACCCTGCTGCCGTTCTCCACACTTGGAGAGCTGTACAGCTACAAGAAGGTGTATCTGGGCGGAGTCGCCGTGTTTACCGCGGCATCTGTGTTATGCACCCTGTCACGCAGTCTTCCGATGCTGATTGCATCACGTGCGTTTCAGGGACTTGGGGCATCAATGATGATGAGTGTCAATACATCCATCGCCAAGCTGGTCTTTCCGAAGCGGCATCTGGGCAAGGGGGTCAGCATCAATGCTACGGTCGTGGCCCTGTCGGCTGTATCAGGACCGTCTATAGCGGCGGGCATTCTGTCTGTCGCCCCGTGGCCCTGGCTGTTCGCCATCAATATCCCGGTGGGCATCATAACGTTCCTTATGGGCTGGCGTTTCCTGCCTGACAATCCCACTCATATCGTCGGACGCCATTTCCATATAGGGGATGCTATTCTCAACGCCGCTGTGTTCGGTCTTCTCATAGGCTGCATCGAGATGTATTCGCACGGAGTCACTCCTGTTGCAGTAGCCGCAGCCGCTGTCCTGCTGATTGTTCCTGGTTTTCTGTATATCCGCAGTCAGCTCCGTCGCAGATACCCGATGCTGCCCTTTGACCTGCTCCGTATTCCGGCCTTCTCCATGTCCGTTATAACCAGTGTAGTTTCGTATACGGCCCAAATGATGGTGCTTGTCGGCATGCCTTTCATGCTGCTGCATACTTTCGGAATGAATGCCGTGGAGACCGGGGCCGTAATGACCGCCTGGCCGTTCATAGTGATGTTCGTGGCACCTCTGTCCGGCTCGCTCAGCGGCAAGGTCCATCCGGGCCTGTTAGGTGGTTTCGGCCTGCTGCTGATGAGTGCCGGATGCTTCCTGCTGTCGTACATTCCGGAAGATGCCTCACATTTGGATATCGCCTGGAGGCTTATGATGTGCGGTGCCGGTTTCGGCTTCTTCCAGTCGCCGAACAACCACCTGCTTCTGAGCTCTGCACCCAATCACCGGGCAGGCAGCGCGAGCGGGATGCTCTCCACTGCCCGGCTCGTGGGACAGTCTGCCGGTGCGGCACTTGTCGCCCTATTCTTTCATCTTTCCGGTGACGGCGCACCTCACGATGCCGTGTTTCTGGCCGGGATTCTGACTATTTGCGGGGCAGTATTCTCCTCGATTCGTCTTGGTCTGCGCCGGTCCCGCTAAGCCGGAGGCAGGCTGCTGCAGGCAGGGTATTCGGACAAGCCTCCGGCCATGCAGTTGCTTTACCTGATGGTTATGGATGTCAATGTTTTAAACTGGGCTGTCTTTGCCGAATCGGGGGACGGCTTGTCCGCGGAGATCATGGAGGTACTTGTTCCGCTGTCTTCGCTGCTTGCGGTTTCTCCCTCGGCGGCAAGAATACTTACATGTACCAGATCTGTGGTGGCCGCACCGTTTTGATATCCGAATGCCCAGATGGTGTATGTTTCGCCCGGTGTGACTCCGCACCCTCCCGGAAGATATCCATTTTGTATGTTCAGGCCGGTAAGGAAGTCATTAAGCAGGTATTCCAGCATTTCCTCATCGTCCATGCCCGCATATGTGCTGCTTGGCTGCACTCCCCATGTGTAAGGATCGTCGTTGGTAGTCAGGATGTCGAACCATAAGTCATCCTCGGCGTTCATCCATGCATTGATGGTAATCTTGTTGTCAGACCTGACTACACTTCCTGTCTGGAATTCAGCGGAACTTACGTCCGAAAGCACCAGGCCGTCTTCAGACATTGCCATAGCCAGGGCAGTGTATGATGTTTTCTCAGAGAGGGAGAAGGAGACATCATCTTCTCCTGTATGCAGGAATGGAGTCACTACATCCTCGATACCTGTTCCGTAAACAATAGAGTAAAGATGTATCATGTCCACGATGTAAGCCTGCCAGAATACGGAAGATGTTACATCGCCTTCCTGAGAGTCAAGAGTGGATGTTTCGAAGACATTCACATAATAGGATTGCTCCTGATCCGACGGTACAACATGCAGTGTGGCATCGGCTCCGTTCACTGTGGAGGTAATGGTATATTCAATGTCCTTTTTTTCGGGAACTTCAGTAGTTGCATCCCATGAGTGTACTTTTGTCAGCACTTCCGCATCAGAGGTAATGCCAAAGACGAATATCGTGTATCCTGTATCCGGGTATCTATATGTGAAATCACCTTCCAAATCTCCGCTGATCAGTATGGATGCCAGATATTCAGTCATGGATACTCCCATACTCTCTGCGGAATTTGTCCATTCTCTCATGGCGAATTCTATTACATCGTCGTCATTATTGAACTGGCTGAATACATCTGTCTGGGTTATCAGGGCGACGTATGTCATCTCTTTGTCTCTTGGACTTATGCTTACGGTGATTGTGGTGTATCCGATCTCTTTAAATTCAAGAGAGAAGTCATCCTCTGCTATCGCCAGACCGTCCTGAATTATCATTACATGCTTTTGAATGTCTCCGTAGGTGAGTTCCAGAACGGTCTCCCGTGAAGCGGTATCGCTGTTGCTGTCCGCAGTCATGCTGACAGTCCCGGGCTCGGAGTAATCGAGATCATGAATCCATTCAGCATCGCATCTGGCTGATAGTTCGGAGGTCCCATTTTGATGGTCAATGGAGTAGGTTACTGTTGCTGCGCCTCCTTCCTGTCCGATGAGGACAGTGTCCTGAACATTGAGTACAGGGGCGGGCAGTTCTTTTTCTCTATCTTTCTGACAAGCGGTCAGGCATATTGCCGACAGAGAAAAAATGTTGCTGCTTTGAGAATAAAACCAGACATACGCATTAGAAATTGTTAAATTTGTTTATAATTAAAAATCAATAGGTTAATTGAGGTATTTCTCGTAACTTCATAAGAGTAAAGCGACAAAAGTTATGCCCAAGCAACCTGACTGATAAGCAGTGGCAAGTTACAAAAAATACTGCAAACATGTACCCCCTCCTCCTCCCAATCTGTTTTCGATAATATAATTACTGGCCATTGTTGACAGATACGGCAAGGGAATTAAACCGCAGACACATAAAGGTCCTCAGAAAAACCAGGCTTCTTTTGCAGCATGCTGGCTGTCTGCTTATTGTGATTTCGTGGTGCCGCTGTGCCTGCCTTCTCCGGAAGTGACTGGCAGAGGTCGTCAGTAGTGTTGATCTCGATTCTGAAGTTTTGCTGCGTCAGAAACAGTCGGTTATCCTATTTGGTCAGGTATGGGATATACTGTTTGCTGCCACTGTCAGGTCTCCGAGACCGTTCATTGCATTGATGAGGTGGATGCGGGTGAAGCCGGGAAGGTCTTCGGGACGGATGTCAGCTTTCCGGAGGAGGCCGGAGTCCAGCAGGTGCTGTCTCATGGTGCCTTGCAGCAGCGGTGAGGCAGGGGTGAGCAAAGCTCCGGAGCTGTCCTCGCAGACAATGTTGGTGAATGTGGTGTCGGTTATGAGGTCTCCGACGGTAAGGAGGGCGGTCTCACCGGGGCGGCAGAGGGCCTGGAGACGGTCAAAGGGCGAGCGGTCGGCAAATTTGAGATGGTAGTCGATGCCGTCGGCTGCAATGACGCGCAGGGCCTTTATCACAGGGCGGGCATACGGGATGCTGCGGATAGCCGATACTCCTGCAGGAGAATATGTTACGGTGACGCGCAGAAGACTGCCAGTATAAGGAATGCTGCCAGGATACTTCTCAGGGGTCTTTGAGATCGTGACTGGGGAAGACGGCCCTGCGCCGGCAGCAGAGGACTTTGCCGCAGCAATGACTTCCTCCGCCAGTTTCTCAGCTCCATACCGGCTCATACCGTACTCCATGAGGGTGCGGACGATGCGGAGCTTATGCTGCGCCATATTGTCCGGTACCACATTGTCCGGAACTCCGTTACCAAGCGGTCTACCTGCCATCCGGAATGTCTCGATGAAACTGATATCCCTGCTTACATCCATGGCACATATACTTTGTCACACAGTTCCTTGTACTCGTCTTCGCACCGGCTGTTGACCGTGATGCCTCCTCCGCTGTAGAAGTACGTCCTGCCGTCCGAAGCCAGTCCGATGTATCTTATCAGAACGGCTGTCTTGAGGCCGCTCCCGTCGAAGTACCCGAAGATACCTGTGTAGTAGTCGCGGTCGTACTGTTCGGCCTCCTCTATGGCCTTTACAGTGGCGCATTTGGGTGCTCCGCTGATGGAGCCGGCCGGAAGTATTTCCATCAGCAGGTCCCCCAATGAATTCCTCCATCCGTCCGGAAGCTGCCCGCAGATCTCACTGCTGACCTGGAGCACCGGACCTTTAGAGGAGACGATGGTGTCTATGTAGCGCAGCCTCCTGACATGCACGTTCCTTGAAATGCAGCTCAGGTCGCTGCGGATGAAATCCACGATGGTCATGTGCTCGGCCGTCTCCTTGTAGTCCTCCAGGATTTTCCGGCCTGCATCCTCCACCAGTGCGGAAATGGTGCCCTTCATCGGATGAGAGCTTATCCGGCCGTCCGGACAGATATTCACGAATATCTCCGGGGAAAAGCATACGAAATGTCCCGGCAGCAGGATTCTGAAGCGGCTCCGGCTCCGCAGGAAAATCTCTTCGAAGGAGTAGTCGGTGTCGACCGGGGTACGGGCGGTAAGATTGGCCAGAAATGTGTCGCCCCTCCGAAGGTGCCTCATTATCACGTCAAAGGAGGTTTCGTACTGCTTCCGGCTGATGTACTGCGGTTGGAATACAGTCCCTTTCCGTTCCGGCATGACAGCAAGGGAGGCGTTGCCCGTCCCGTCCATTTCCCACAGCACTCCGGTCTGCTCCAGGGGCCGTGGATGGAAAAATCCCTCAGTGCATGCGTAGTTGAGTCCGAACACAAACGGCTCTCCCCTGCCCGCATACGAGTTGATAAGGTTCTTTACAGTCAGTGCGTCCATGTTAAAATATCAGGGCAAATATAACTACGATGCGACTTTTGTACTATTATTGCTGCAGAAAAACGATACTTGTAATGCGTAAGGCAAACAGGATACTGGTTATAGACAACAGAGACTCATTTGTTTACAACATAGTGGAATATCTCCGCCGTATCAGCGGAGTGGAGGTGGATGTCGTGCGCGAGGGACAGGGCCTTTCCCAAGGCCTTTCCCAAGAGAAGGATGATATCGCAGGCATAGTGCTCTCGCCGGGGGCAGGAATCCCGCAGGAGTACAGACTGATGACAGCATTACTGAAGGATCCGCGTACTGCGGGAATACCGGTGCTGGGAGTCTGTCTCGGAATGCAGGCCATGACCGTGGCTACCGGAGGCAGGCTGCTGCAGCTCGGCGGGCCTAAGCATGGACATCGCTCGGAACTGTATTTTACCTCGGAGCAAAACTGTTCTGGAGCGGCCATGCGTCCCGGCATCCTCGAAGATGTCCCCGACGGCTCACCCATAGGACGCTACCATTCATGGGTCGTGGACGAGGCCACACTGCCGGAGTGCTGGGACATCGCCGGGCGGGACGAGGACGGCAACATCATGGTGATCGTCCACCGCAGCAGGCCGTGGACCGGTGTCCAGTTCCATCCGGAGAGCATCATCACCGGATACGGCTTCCGGATGATCTGTAACTGGGTCAACGGGTGCACCCGCGTCTGAGCAGCATTGATGAACGCCATTTTACCGACAACCCGGCCCGCAATCCCTGATGCGATTTTGATTTCAGAAACACATGGATGCTGTTGTAATATTGTGATATTCAAATAGTTGATTTGTACCACTGGTTCTTTTCGGACTATTTTTACAAGCCGAGAAGAACGGATAGAAACAGGTATATCGCACATTATGAAATAATTACGCGCTTTAATGTGTGTTTGTGAATTCAGAAATCCGCGCAGATGCTCAGACTGGGCGACAATATAACCTACGGTATGGCTTATCGTGGAAAAAGAGTATATTTGCAAGTTGCAATGACGTTTGACAGAAAAACGGAATATGAAGATAAATGAAATACTCAGGAAGACCCTGCCGTATGCGATAATCGTAGTGGGGTTCGTAGTGATTGCATACGCCTACGCGCCACAGGTGCTGCAAGGCAAGGTGGTGGACCAGTCGGACATATCCTCCTGGAAAGGAATGTCACACGAGATTCTGGAATGGAATGAAGAGCATCCGGATGATCCGGCATTGTGGACAGGATCGATGTTCGGAGGCATGCCGGCTACACAGATATCCGTGCCGTACAAAGGTGACGCGACGACTCCGCTCTATGACCTGCTGTTCTGGGGCGAGCGTCCGCCAAGCTATCTGATCATCTCGCTGCTCGGAGGCTTCCTGCTGTTCCTGGCTTTCGGGGTGAATCCCTGGCTTTCGGCAGTCGGGGCCATAGCGGTGACTTTCTGCTCCTACAATATGCAGATCATCCAGGTCGGGCACAATACAAAAATGGTGGCGATCGCATTCATGCCGTGGGTACTGGCGGCTCTGGTCTATGCCTACAGACGCAAGGCCCTCCTCGGCGCAGTGTTCTTCGCCTTAGCCCTGAGCTTTCAGATAAAGGCCAATCATCCCCAGATTACATACTATCTGGCATTCATCGTCTTCGGCTATGCCATCGCGGAGCTGTGCGGGGCCATCGTGGCCCAGAAACGTCAGAAAGCTGCCAGGGCCGGAAGGCTTTCTGACAGTCTTCTGACATCCGGAACAACTGTGGTGCCTCCTTTCCGTGAGACACCAATGGGCCGCTGGCTCATAGCCTCGGTATTGGTGCTGGTCGGAGGCCTGCTCGGCATCGCCACAAACGCCAACAAGCTGCTGCCTACCTACGAATACGCTGAGTACACCATGCGGGGTGGCTCGGAACTGACCCACGACGAGCACAACCAGACCGGAGACGGTCTGAAGCTCGACTATGCCACCGCCTGGTCCTATGGTATAGAGGAGATGCCGAATCTGTTGATCCCCAACTTCAATGGCGGTTCTTCATCCGGAGAACTGTCCCGCGAATCGGAGACATACAAGTATCTGCGCTCTGTGGGGGCAAATGCCGAGACTCTGCGCAAGGGCATGCCGCTGTACTGGGGTCCTCAGCCTTTCACGGCCGGACCGATGTATCTCGGCGCCGTCTCCCTTTTCCTCTTTGTCTTCGGACTCTGTGTGATACGGGGCCGCTACAAATGGTGGATAGCGGGTGTGTCACTGCTGGCCGTGCTGCTGGCCTGGGGCTCGCATTTCATGTGGTTTTCCGAGCTGTTCTTCAAGTATGCTCCCATGTACAACAAGTTCCGTACTGTCTCCATGATCCTGGTCATCCTGCAGGTGACTGTCCCGCTGATGGGCATTCTCGGAGTCAATGCAGCCCTGTTCGGCAAGGAACGTCTTCCGGACAGCAAGATAAAGAACGGCCTGCTGACAGCCCTCGGCGTGACTGGCGGCATCTCCCTGCTGTTCGCCCTCTTCCCGTGGCTGGCGGGAGATTTCTCCTCCGCTACTGACGCCGCAGTGTTCGGGGCCAACGACCAGCTCATCCGCGCCGCCATCCAGGACGATCGCCGCAGCCTGCTCAGGGCCGATGCCTTCCGCTCGCTGATATTCATTGTCCTTGCGGCAGGTGTATTCTTCGCTGCATGGAAGAGAAAGCTGAAGGCTCTGCCGGCAGTGGCCGTGCTCGGAGTGCTGCTCCTCGCAGACCTGTGGGTAGTGGACAAGCGGTATCTGAACAAGGAGCATTTCGTGACCGAACGCAATTTCGACGCGCAGTTCAATCCCCGTCCGGTGGACAATGCCATACATCAGGACAGCGACATCTCGTACCGCGTCCTGGACATGAGCGTCAATACATTCAATGACGCTATCGTCAGCTACCACCACAAGACAGTAGGCGGATACAGCCCCGCGAAACTCCAGCGGTATCAGGATCTGATAGACTTCCATATCGCTCCGGAGATGAGCCGCCTGGCTTCGGATATCAATGCGGTTATCCCCACGGCCGCCACAATTGCCGATCTGGAGGAAGGCCTGAAATACTATCCTGCCCTGGCCATGCTCAACACCAAGTATATCGTCTTCGACGGCAACAGCCTGCCGTTGACATACAACAGAAGACTCGGTAACGCATGGTTCGTACAGAAATCCACGACTGCGTCCTCAGCCGATGCGGAAATGGCCGCACTCGGGCAGATAGATCCGGCAGTGGAGGCTGTAGTCTTCGATGCATCTGCTGCCGACGGAACCGTCACCGAATATACCTCAGCCGACAGCGGCAATATCGTACTGACTCACTACTCGCCCAACCGCATCAGCTACGATGTGTCGGCCGTCTCCAAAGGCCTTGCCGTATTCAGCGAGATATGGTATCCTGCCGGATGGAAAGCCTTCATAGACGGACAGGAAGCACCCATACTCAGGGCCGACTATACTCTAAGAGCCCTGCTCATTGACAAGGGAGAGCATGAGGTGGAATTTGTCTACGCTCCAGGCTCCTTCACCACAGGCAGGAACATTTCCCTTGTATCCTCCCTGATCATCATTCTGGCTCTGGCCGGATACATACTTTATTCATCCCTATACGGACGCAGGAAAAGACAACCACGATGACCACGCATAAAGACAGGCTGGTATCTCCCGGCTATTGCTTCATCCTTGCAGCCAACTTCCTGCTGTATTTCGGATTCTACCTGCTGATGCCTGTTTTCCCGTTTTACTTAGTCGAGGAATTCGGAGTCACTGAGGGAACTGTCGGAGCGATTTTAGCCTGCTATACGGTAGCAGCTCTGGCTGTCCGTCCGTTTTCCGGCTATCTGCTGGACACATTTGCCCGCAAGCCGCTTTATCTGATGGCATTTTTAGTTTTCACCCTGATATTCGGGGGCTATATCGTCACCGGGACTGTGCTGATGTTCATAGTGCTGCGCATAATCCACGGTATCTCGTTCGGAACTGTAACGGTGGCGGGCAATACGATAGTGATCGACATCACTCCCTCGTCGCGGCGAGGAGAAGCGGTGGGGTATTACGGTCTGGCCAACAACATAGCCATGTCCCTCGGCCCGATGACCGGTCTGTTCATGCACGACCACGTGTCTTTCGACACTATTTTCATCACGGCCCTGTGCTGCTGCCTGGCCGGACTGATATGCGCCTGCTGCATCAGGACGCCCAAGAAACAGCCGGTACCGCGCACAGCCATTTCCCTGGACCGTTTCGTGCTGCTGAAAGGCATACCTCTCGGCCTGGACCTGCTGCTGCTCTCGATTCCCTACGGCATGACCACCACCTACGTAGCCATGTACGCCAAGAATATGGGCATCACCGGAGGCACGGGGCTGTTTTTCACCTGTATGGCCGTCGGCTTAGCCGTCTCCCGTCTGTTCTCAGGCAAGCAGGTGGACAGGGGACACATCACGGATGTGATACATATCGCTTTCTATCCGGTAATACTGTGTTTCCTGAGCCTCTTCCTGTGCGAAAAAGTAGCCCCGCATTCCATCAGGGCCGCTGAGATCATGCTGTATGCTACGGCACTGGTTCTCGGTGCCGGTTTCGGGACGATGTTCCCGGCATTCAACACGATGTTCGTCAACCTGGGCCGTCACGACCAGCGCGGCACTGCCACATCTACCTATCTCACCTCCTGGGATGTGGGCATAGGTATCGGACTTGTGCTCGGCGGTGTTATTGGAGAGCGTCTGTCTTTCTCCTACGCCTACCTGACAGGAGCCGTCCTAAGCCTCGTCTCCCTTCTCGGCTTCGTTTTCTACGCAGCTCCCCATTTCCATCGGAACCGGGTGGAGTGACCCCCGGCCCTGCGGCAACGGTTTTGCCCGGCATAATCATGGGAAGCAACACGATAAGCGCCGCATAGGAAAAAAGCATACCTCCCATTGTACCTATTGCAAAGGCGAACCAGAACACCTCTTCCTTACCGTCCAGCAGGAACGGAGCCAGCCCCAGCACAGTGGACAGGATTGTCAGCGAAATAGGTATGATCTTATGATTGTAGGCCCTTACGAAACTGCGGCGATGGGCCGGCATACGGTTGTACTCGTTGACGATATATATGCCGGCGTTGACGACGATGCCCGCCAGCATGATCATGGAAGCGAATCCGCCCTGGTCAAAAGTTGTCTCGGTGAGACGGAAGGCCAGGAATATGCCTATGAACGATACCGGTATGAGCGAGATTATTGCAAGTGGCTGAAGCAGGGACTCGAAGAGTATGGCGCAGATCATGTATATGATTACCGTTATGAGAATGAGGAGCACCCACTGTTTCTTGGCTTTCTGCATCCAGTCATATTCGGGGGAGGATGCCTTGAATCCTATCGGCAGCACTCCCGAGTTGAGCCTTTCTATCTCGGACTCCATCAGTTTGCTCTCCAGCTTGTACGAGCCGATGAAATTGTATCTGACATGCAGGATATACTCCTGGTTTGAGCGGTAGATATCGTTGCCGGAGTTGCGGCTCTCTATCGAACCTATCTCGGCAAAGCGGATGTCAGTGCTGTCAATGGATATATATTCGTTCTGAAGATGCCATACATCGAAGTTGTCGGCATCGTCCGATACTATTCTGACCTGCATCAGATTTCCTTCGTCGTCTACGTACGAGCCGGCATTGCTGGAAAAAAGTCTCTCGGACAGAGTTCTGAACGCAGAAATCGGACTGATGCCGTAGAGAGCCATGCGGTCGTAGTCATAGGAGATAAGGAACTCCCGGGTGAGTCTGGAGCCATAATAGCTGTTGCCTTCTATGCTCAGGTCGGAAACGCGGGGATTGGACGAAAGCCTTGCGACCAGATCCTCGCAGTAGCGGTAAAGAAGGTCGTAGTTGTATCCCGTCATCTCAATGTCACCGCTGCGCCACATGCTGCCTCCTACATAATTGCTGAAATTCTGGTTATCCACACCATATACCTGCCAATTGGCACCACCGTAGTCGTTGGCCTTACGGATGACCTGCTGTTTGAGGATGGATGGAAAGGCGGTTTTCAATGCATCTTCCGTGAATTCTACTGTAATGCTGCCTGAACTGTACGAATTGATTCTGGTCCTGAACATTTTTATCTCGTCAAAACCTGCCAGGAAGTTCTCCATATAGACCATAATCTCGTTCAACTGCTGCACCGTACATCCCTCAGGCAGTCCGGCGCTGATGTTCAGGACAGGTCTTTCAGGCTGGCGGAACATGGACGCAAAACCGTCCAGACTTTTGCGGAAAAGCATGAACGAGCCTCCGAAAGCCAGAAGAAAGATGATTATGACAGCCCAGTTGAACCGTTTGGTGTAGTATATGAATTTTTCGTACTTCCGGGAGAAGCGCACTATCTTCCTGCGGCGTTTGACCGGAAATGATATGCTCTCCGACTTGACAGGCAGGTAGTCAAGCAGTGCAGGAACAAAAAAGAGGGCCACCATCATCGATACGCTGAGGTTTATGATGATTACTGACGAGAAGTCTGACAGAATCCGTTTCTGCTCCTCCGGCAGGAAGAAAATAACGGCCAGCGAGCCGATAGTGGTCAGCAGTGCGGCAAGTATGGCCATGAACACTTTCCTGTCGTGGTAGTAGGAATAGTGCGAGACCATGATTATCGAATTGTCTATGATGATGCTAAGTGATATCGATATGCCTGCCAGGGAATATATATGGATGTCGATGTCCAGGAGTACGTAGAATATAAAGGCGACTATTATGTTGACGAAAAGTGTAATACCTATCAGCAGAGTGTACCTGGGACTGAACGTGGTAAGAAAGATGAACACCAGAAGTATTATCAGACATAGCAGGGACCTGCGTACAAGCTTGTCCACTTCTTTCTCGATATCGACCGAAATGTCGTAGGTTTTCAGGGCGGAAAATGACTCGGGGAAACTGGCCTCAAGCCGGTTCATTGTCTCGATGACGTTGGCGCACAGCTTGATGGTATTGACGGACTCTTCCGGATAAATACTCAGGTTTATGGTATTGAGGCCGTTGATGCGGCTGTATGAACTTGGCGGCATCTCAAGTATCTTCACCGAGGCCACATCCATCAGCCTGACAATGCGTCCTCCCACATTGCCCATAGGGAGATATTCCATTCCTACAGGGCCGTTGCGCAAGACGATGTCCGGTTCTTCCGACTTGTTGTAGGAAGAAGCGCTGCCGATAATGTCGGTACCGCCGAGGTAGCTGACGACAGAGTTGTAGACATCCGAGGATGTGATGCCGGCCATCTTCATCTTTTCAGTGTTCAACGATATCTCAGTGTAGTTCGGGGAAGCTCCATACAACTCTACGGACTGGACTCCGTCTATCAGGGCCAGATCCCGGAGTATATGGTCATTGACATACTGCTCTATGCGGTTGGTAGGCAGGTCCGCATTGATGGTGTACATCAGTACCGGGTCGACTTCAGTGCCCGATGCGGACACAGAAAGCTCCGGATAGCTTACTTCCTCCGGCAGTTTGTCGTACATGGACCTTATGGCTGAAGACACTTCGAAACGGACAGCATCGATATCGGCGTTTTTCTTCAGGTACATTGTAATGGTCCCGCTACCCTTGCGGCTTAATGACGCTATGTCTCTGATGCCTTTAATGGATGAGAGATACCCTTCTATCTTGGATGTCACCTCACTCTCGATCACCCTTGCCGACGCATTCTGCCAGTTGTAGTATATAGACAATGTCTGTGTCTTTTCCCTCGGCATATATTGCAGGTTGAGCGAAGGAATAAGCGCCGTACCCACAGTGACAAGCACTGCGAATATCAGCAGGACTGAGAATGACGGTATCTTGACTCCTTTCATTTCCTGCGGGCCTTATCGGATTTCCTGTAGATGAAATAATATATCAGCGGTATTCCGAAAATACTGACTATAAGTCCAATGATCATGCCTCCGATCATCACGATGGACAGAGGAAACTGCAGGTCGGATCCCATGTCTCCCTTGGTCAGGAACGGCACCATGGCCAGCACTGTGGTCAGGGTTGTCATGAGAATAGGGTTGAGCCTGCGGGAGCCGCCAGTCATGATGGCCCGCAGCAGACTATAGCCGTTCTCCTTGCGCAGCCTGTTGATAGTATCCACCTTGAGTATCGAGTCATTGATGACAATACCGCTCATGACGACTATTCCGATCATGGACATGGCGTTGATGCCGGCTCCGCAGATCAGGAGCAGCAGGAACGCGCCGAAAATATCCACCACTATCTCGGAGAGAATAATCATGGGCTGGATAAGCGACTCGAACTGTGCCGCCAGAATGAAGTACAGGAGAAGTATGGATACTATTGCTATGAGCATCAATTCATTGATTGTCTCTCTGCTGGAGAAGTAGGAGCCGCTGAACGCCACATCGAAAGTACCGTCCTGCACAGCCAGATTCCGTGATGCCTCAATCACGTCGGGAACCATACTGTCAGGTATGTCCAGTTCCAGAGGATAGAAATTGCCGGACATGCCGGAGACAATGGTTTTCAGGTCACGGCTGCGGCTCTCCGTGATGAAGTTGCTCAGGGGAATGTCCGCACCCTCGCGGTTGCGTACACTGCCGGCAAGGATATGGGAGGAACTGCGGCTGTCACCCATGACCACGGGGATGGAATAATCTCCTGTGGCTATGGAAAATATGTGGTCCTCGCGGGTGTATTTGCGCAATGCGCTCACTATATCCGCATAAGCTATGTCGTACAGTGCCATCTTCTCCACATCTATGGTCAGCATGACCTGTTCCTGCCAGCGGACGGGAGAATGGCTGACTCCGGGCACGGCACTGCATATATCTTCTATAATGGTATTCAACTTGTCCGGCTCGGGTGTCTTGCCGTCACGTCCGCTGATCTGCACAGTAAGTTTGGAAGCATCATCGGAGAACATGAGTGTAAAGAGATTTCCGGCATCCGAGAAACTGAATGCAGCTGCGGGATGGTGGACTCTCATGTATTCTGCCGTTTCGCTGATGATGCTGTCCAGTCCAGAGGGCGTGCGCGCCATCAGGTATATCTGGGCCTCGCTTTTGCTCATGTCGCGGGTATGGGGCATGAGAAACTGCTGGGTTCCGGACATCTGGGTACTCTGCGCGGTATGGGCATCCAGGGCTGCTGTCAGATTACGGCTACGTAAATCGTTTTCTTCGATGGTAAGGGGGCTGTTCCAGTCGATATTGAGTATGATGTCGCTCTTGGTCACAGGCGGAAAGGTACTTTTTTCCAGCACCATGAAAAGTACTCCGGAGAGAGGGATGGATGCAATCATCATGGTAATGACTATCCCGGCATGGTGGAATGTCCATTTGAGGGCCTTTTCGTATGCGGGGCCCGGTTCAATGTATCTGGCAATGCGTGAAAGGTATCTGTTGTCCATTTTCATGCCTCTCCTGCGGTAGAGGGCATAGTAATAGACCGGTACCACCAGCACGGCGAACAGCAGCGAGGCAAAAAGTCCGACGGTGATTGCGACAGCCTGGTCAAAGAATATCTCTCCTGCTATACCGCTCAGGAACACTAACGGGACAAATACCGCACAGTTGGTCAGTATCGAGCTCAGCATCGGAGCGAACACTTCCCCCGAGCCTATTGCGACGGCATCCTCCAGACTGTCCCCTCGCTCCCATCTCTGAGTAATGTTGTCTATGACGATAATGGAGTTGTCCACCATCATTCCGACACTCAGTATGAGACCTGCAAGGGATATGATGTTGATGCTTATGCCAAGCAGATAGAGGGCAAGCATTGAGGTAAGCAGGGATACGATGATTGTAGGAATGATCAGCAGCGAGAAGCGGAAATTGCGCATGAAGAGCAGGATGACGATGCTGGCCAGGATGATGCCGGCAATGAGGTTCTGCTCCAGATTCTCGATGGTGTACCGCAGCAGTTCGGTCTGGTCGCGGGTAATGGTGAACCGGACTCCGGGATAGTCCTTCTCGAAACGTTCGATTCTGTCGTACAGAGCTTCGCGGAGAGTGTTCATCCTCGCATCACTCTGTTTGATGATCGCCATGCTGACGGCCCTGTCGCCGTCGGAACGGATCAGGCAGTTATCGTTTCCTGGCTGCTCGATAATGTCGGCCAGCTCATCAAACAAGTAGATGCGGCCGCCTATATTGAGTCTGATTCTTTCAATGTCTTCTTTGGAAGTGAGCTCCGACTGGAACCTCACGTTCCAATGATACTGCCCGTCCCTGATCGATATATTTCCGATCTGGATATTGTTGGCCTCTATTGCCTGGACCAGCATGGAGGGAGTTGCCCCGATGGCGGAAATCTTCTCATTGTCCGGAATAATAAGCAGTTCCGGGAACACAAGACCGCTTAGGTCGACCATGGCCACCTCTGGTATCTGTTCAATGCGCTTGGAAATGACGTTGGCCGCCAGACGGCTCATTTCCATAATTCTGGAACTGTCATCGACAGTCATGTTGACGAAGAATGCAGGTATGTCGGTTGCACTGGATTTTATGGCCTTCGGTCTCTCAGTGCCTTCAGGAAGTGAGGAAAGGGACCGGTCAATCCTTTCGTTGACATCCACGAACGTGAAGTCGATGTCGGTTCCGTATTCGAATGACAGGCGGATGATACCCACTCCACTCTCGGACTGCGACCTTATGTCTGTCAGCGACGGTATCTGCATCAGCTCACGCCGCAGGCTTTGCAGGTACTGGTCTATCTCCCTGGCCGAACTGCCCTCTACCTTGACCTGCACGGTAATCTGAGGTATATCTACATCGGGCATGAGCGAGACCGGTATCAGCTTGATGGATACCACTCCCAGGACGGCCACGGCAAAAAGGACCATCGATACTGCGACAGGGCGTTTTATCAGTTTCCTGATCATTATTTCACAATTACTTTAGACTCATGGGCAAGATTGAGGTTGCCGGAAGTGATGATGATGTCTCCCAGACTGAGTTCAGCATTACGCTCCTGGTTGACACTTACGACATGACTGTCACTGTTGGACATGAGAATGTTGACGTAGACCCAGCGGGCCGTGCTGTCGGCCGGCTGGTAGACGAAGAGCACCTCCTCGTTATCACGCATTACTACCGAACTCTTGGGTACCACCTGCTGCCCGGGTATGACCTCTTCCACCAGTACGCGCACATTCATTCCATCCATCATGTTCCCGTCGGGATTGTCGACAGAAGCCGTCACCTCTATGCGGCCCTTGTCATCCACCATAGGATTGATGGCCGTTATGACACCTGTATACTCCTTGTCCGGATTGTTGAAAGGGGATATCTTGACAGACATTCCGGTCCTGGTCGAGACAATCTCGGATTCCAACAAGGGAAATGTCACATCAAAACTGCTGTCGTCTATTACTGTGCAGAAAGTCTCGGAAGGAGCACTCTCATACACGCGGCTCTTGATTCCTGCCACCTTGCCACTGAATGGAGCCTTGATCTCCGTCCCTTCATAGTCATATCTGGCCCGACGGTAACTCTGCTCCGCATCAGCATATCCGGAACGGGTCCTCGCTATCGCCATGACAGACTCAGGTACACTTGAAGTATCCTTGCCATAGCCGAAGCCTATCAGCACATCATTAAGGTCAATCTCCGCCTTTCTCAGGGCATTCTCCGCCTGGGAAAGCGATATGAGGGCAAGCTCGGGATCCAGACGGGCGATGATCTCTCCCTCACGTACCTGCTGTCCGTTGACAAACCTCACCTCCGATATGATACCAGACGAATTGAAACGGAGCGCACTCTTCCTGACCGCCACAAGCTTGCCGTTACTGATCGTCTGTCTTCTGAAATCCGTAAGACGCAGCGTCATAGTATCCACGTAATTGCCCTCTACAGCCTGTGCCAGACGCGTAAGCGTGCTGTCATCAACCTCCTTATTGCGGCCGCATGAGACTACAAGCACCAGCAGCGGAATCAATGTCAAAAGTCTTTTCATATTGTTCTGTATTGTCAGTCACCTATTATCTTGTCGAACTCTGCATCCAGGTCCTCCCCGTAGATATAATCATAAAGAGTGTCCTTGCGCAGTTTATAGTAATAGCTCCAATAGTTGGCGAGCTCCTCGATATACTGTGCAGAGGCCTCGTCCTTCTCGTTCTGTGCCGTATTCATCTCCAGTATGCCGATGGTACCGTTACGGAATCTCTGCAGCGCCAGACCGTACCGTTCCTCGGCTATATTGTCGGCCTGCATGGACACGTCACACTGTCTGGACTGCGCATTGAACTGCACGACACGTATGTATATGTCCTGCCTGCGCTCCATGATCTCCTGCTCGACCTGGGCAATGACAATCTCCTGCTGGGTCTTGGCCATCTGTACCTTGCCTTTTCCAAGTCCCCAGTCCAGAATCGGCACGTTGAGGGACAGACCGAATATCTCCTGGTCTATAGGACTGCGGTAAGAGGAGGCTATATCCACGCCTGTCTGAGTAAGACCGAACTGAGCCGTCAGGACAGCGCTGAAACCTCTTTCTGACTTGGCCTGCGCTACGGCTGACTCTGCCTCGATAAGGTTCAGTTCATTGTTGAGACTGAAAGATGTATTCTGCAGACTGCGCAGAACCGCATCCTCCTCGTCGATTACTACATCAGAATAATGCACCGGAGGGACAAGGGTGATGCTGACATTGTCCTCCAGTCCCAGATAGGAGCACAGTGTCAGCATGGCCTGCTTCAGGTCAACCTCCGAGGTGGCCACAGCCAGTTCCGAATTGAGCAGCTGCAACTCCATCTGAAGCAACTCGTCCTTGGTATATGTACCTATGCTGAATCTCTCCTGTGCGATACTGTACAGAAGCTTCGTATTGTCGTATCTGTTCCGGGCCATTTCCAGATTATGCTGGCTCCGCAGCACATTGAAAAAATAGTCTGCGGCCGCCACGGATATATCCTCCATATCCTCAAGGTACTTGCGCTTGGACATCTCGTACTTGCGAGGCTCGGTCTTTTTCTCCCATTTAAGACGGTTGTACTGGAATATAGGCTGCTGCAGATAGACATTGACCGGATTGGTGTTGTACATCCACTCCCTGTAGGGAGAAAACTGATCAAAACGGTTGAGGTACGTATTCAGCGATATCACACCTCCGGTCCACGGGATATTCTGGTCTATGGAAAGCTGGATGGAATTGTTCATGTTGTCATTCTGGACATAGTGGGTCTCGCCTGTCTCGGCATCCTGTAGAGCCACAATGGAACGGTTGTATCTGCCGATATCCGCACCCAGATTGAGAGACGGCAGGAACTGGGCCCGGTATGAACGGAACTGCCAGTAACTGCTGATGAACGAATATTTGGCCACCATCGCCGCAAGAGACTTGCTCTGGGCAAGTATGATCACATCCTCCAGGGTAAGGTCCCAGTGCTCCTGCGCCTCATCTGCCACCTTCATGGAAGAATCTGCCGGTATGTCCGTCCGGTCATCCGCTCCAGTCTGAGCCACGACATTATTGGCAGACAAAATGCCCAGCAAGACCGCCACGGACAACACTTTTACAACCCGGAACTTTATTTTCATAATCACTTAGGTTAATAACGAGTCAAAGTTAATAAAATATTCCCATCAGCCTATTTTTTTGCCGCATGCTGAAATCCAGATCACGCACATCCGGCAATGTCAAACAGCAACGGGAGCTTTTATGGACGGCCATGGATCATATCCCTCAAGTCTGAAATCCTCGTAATCGAAGTCGAAGACCGACTTCACTTCAGGATTGAGCACCATACGGGGAAGCCGCCTGGGAGTTCTGGACAGCTGCTCCCGCACCTGATCAAAATGATTGAGATATATGTGTACATCACCGAAAGTGTGTACAAAATCACCCGGCACATAACCGCATTCCTTCGCCACCATCATTGTAAGCAGCGCATACGAGGCTATGTTGAACGGTACTCCGAGAAAAACGTCCGCACTTCGCTGATAAAGCTGGCATGACAGCCTTCCGTCAGCCACATAGAACTGGAAAAGAGTATGGCACGGAGGCAGTGCCATCTTGTCTACCTCTGCAGGATTCCAGGCCGATACGATATGTCTGCGGGAATCAGGATTGCGCTTGAGCGAATCGAGCACCTGCGACAGCTGGTCGATTGTCCGGCCGTCCGGTGCCGGCCAGGAACGCCACTGATGTCCGTATACAGGTCCGAGATCCCCGTTCTCATCAGCCCACTCGTCCCATATCGATACCTTATGGTCATGCAGGTACTTTATGTTCGTATCCCCCTTGATGAACCACAGAAGCTCATAGATGATAGAACGCAGGTGGAGTTTCTTGGTTGTAAGCAGAGGGAATCCGTCCGAGAGATCAAACCTCATCTGATAACCGAAGACCGATTTTGTTCCAGTGCCGGTACGGTCCGACTTGACAGTCCCGTAATCCATGATATGCTGCAAAAGTTCAAGATACTGCTTCATGACAAAATTATTTACACAGCCAAAGTTAATGAATTTATACTACCGTTAACTACTGGAAGAGCGTCCTATCGGTCTCCGGTTCCGCCGGAAGTGAACGGAAAGACGAGAACTACAGGAAGATGATCGCTTGCACCACCATGCCACATAGGACCGTAATACGAACGCCTGGGCTTGACACCCAAAAACTTATCATCATCTTCAATAAGCATCGGATGAGAATATATCTCCATTACGGAACCTTCCGCCACAGGACTGACATGAAAATGGTCTATCAGTTCCCAGCGTCCGTTGTATTTAAGACTACCCTTCCCGTGCCTTTGAAGCCCTGAAGCGAGGTCGACAAGTCCGGTGCCGCGAAGCAACGAACTGACCGGACCGGAATCGGGCGTGTCATTGAAATCTCCAGTGACTATCACCCATGGCAGGAGACCGGTCACAGAGTCCCTGAGAGCGACAACCGCCCTGCGCAAGGTATCAGCGGCCGCCTGACGGAAAGGTCTCGAATACTCATCTCCACCGAATTTTGAAGGCCAGTGATTGATAAAGAAGTGCACGGTGTCCTTATGAAGACCGCCCGTAAACATAAGACAGGATATATGCAGAATGTCTCTTGTCGGCCTCTCCCGTCCCGTCAGCACACTCAGCACTTCCACATCTATGACATCAATATACTCCTCCCGATAGATGAACCCGACATCTATGCCTCTGCTGTCCGGCGAGTCATGGTGGACTATTTTATAACGGAGCTTGGCCAACGGAGTATGCTCCACCAGTTGCCGCAGCACCATACTGTTCTCCACCTCAGCGAAGCCCACCGCCAGCGGCCAGTCTCCATACCTGTCATACATGGACATGAGTGTCTTCGCCATAAGGTTGCGCTTTTCCAGAAACCTCTTCCATGTCCAGTGCCTGTAGCCGGAAGGAGTAAACTCGTCATCGAGTGTCAGTGAATCGTCAAAAGGATCGAAATAATTCTCTACGTTCCAGAAAACCACGTAAGAACTGTCACTCCCACGCATACCGCCCCATACAGAGATACTGGCTGAAACAGCCAGACATACGACACATACCCTACCCCACATATCCTCAACATTCCAATATACATCATACAAAGATAGCGAAATTCCATCAGCATCCTGCATGACGCTGCCGCAAAAGACAAAAAAACAGGGCAGTCACCTGAAACGGTAATTGCCCTGGATATATCGGGGACACGGACCTGCTAATAGAATCTGGCCCTGTTGTCCTTGACATCAGCCCTTTTCATGAAAATCGCAGGAAGACTGTTTACCTGGTAAGCCTCCACCTGAGCTTGCTTGATCCTGGCATCATCCTCGGTATAGAACGAGCCGGTCTCACGTCCGGTAACCTTGAAGACATAGACTCCGACATTTCCGGCCACAGGACCTGCAACAACATCAGTACCTGCCCCTGCCACAGCACCTATGAAAGCCGGTTCCGTGGCATTGCCGCTCATGGTCCCGAATGTAATACCGTCCTTCGTGCTGACAGTCTGGCCGAGAGTGTCGGCAATTACATTCATATCCGTCAGACCGGCAATACGGTCCGCCACTTCCGACTTCACTTTCTCGGCTCTCTTCTCATTTGTGAGAATGTAGCGTATGGAAGACTGCACACTTGCCAACGGAGCATATCCCTCCTCATGAATGGCCTTGAGGGCAACCACAAAATATATATTGTTGTTGACGGTGATAATCGGAGATACGTCACCTACCTTCGTCTTGTCATCGTATATCCAGCGGATAACCTCCCTCACGTCATCATAGCGGGAAAGCTGTCTTGCACTTTCGGCGACTCTGTTGGCAGGCACTACCGGCAGGTCCTCCTCCATGGTTATCCTGTCGAAGTTGGCGATTTTGCCCTCGGTACGCGAGGCAAGGTCATTGGCCTGGGCATAAAAGTGCTGGAATGTCTCCTTGCTGGGAAGCGCCTCCTTGGAAAGGATGGCAAGCTGAACCTTCTTCATCGGAGCAGTCCTCTCCGTGACAGTAACTACATGGATACCGTAGTCAGTCTCTATCTCAGCTACGGAACCGGGCCTCATGCTGAGTACCTCCTGCATGCCGGGAACCATATTGGTCTGGGTCATCCAGCCTATGTCATCCGGATTGGGCACATTGGGATTGTGGGCCAATGAATAACGGGACGCCAGATCCGAGAAGTCACCACCGTGATTCAGCACGTTGACAAGACTGTCCGCCAGCTTATGCGCATCGAAAGACAGAAGGATGTGACGCACATACGCGGAGTCGGCCATGGTCTTCACGTCATTTACGCGCGCGGCATAGAACGTATTGTCCTTCCTGAACACGGGCAGCACACCAGGATTGCTGCTGAAAGCAAACTCGTCCACTTCAGGGAAACTGCTCTCCAGCTCACCTTTCTTATAATAATAATCCTGAAGAGGAGTATCTGAGTTGAATGAAAGGAACGATTTCAGATTGTCAGTACTGGAGAATTCATCGAAGATACCGTTTATCTCATCCTCGGCAGCCTTGATGTCGGCCTCGGAGGGTACCACCTCATAAGCCACGAACTCCACGTCGCGGGAAGCCGTCTGACGGTAGTTTTCCTTATGGGAGTCGTAATATTCACGTATCTCGTTATCCGACACCTTGATGGTCGTATCTCTCTGGAATCCGAAAGGTACGAGTACGAACTGAACGTCTGAAGCCGTATTGTTCTCCTCGATCTGACGACGGAGCTCTACCGGAGTGATGATATCGCTTCCTGTAAGGAGAGAATTGTATTTCGCAAAGTACTGCTGGTCTGTTATGCTCTGCTTCAAGAAACTCCAGTACTGGGAAAGGTTGCCGGACGGATCACTCGGAATCGCCCGGATAAACTCCACAAGTCTCTCTCTGCTGAAATTGCCGGACTCATCCACGAATATGCCGGAAAGTACCGGAGAGACCTCCTGCCCCTGGGTAAGATCGAGTATCTCGTCATCACCGACTATAAGCCCGCCTTTCTGCATCTGCGGAATTATGTACATCCTTGTGAGAAGACTCTGCCATGCGGACTCGTTGATGGCCTGCATGGTACTCTCTGATACGGACTGGGAACCGGTAGTTATGTTGTAGATATTCGTATAATAGTCCACTTCTTTCTGGAAATCATTGTAACGCACCTTCTTTCCGTCGATTTTTCCAACATCGTACTTCGATGAGAAGTAACTCAACGTGGTCTCAAGAGTTCCGGGATCTATAATAAACGATAACAGTGCTATTGCAATGAGCACTGTGATAAGAGCACCGAGCCTGACTCTGATTTTCTCTAAAACTGCCATTTTATTTCAATTTACAACATTCTGATAATAGGTTGCGAAGATAGTAATTTTTTTTATCTCCTATAATCAGGACCAATAAAATTCACTGTATCCACGTATACACTGCCTGTAGAGTCATCTGATATTATCCCGTAGCTGTCAAAAGGACGAAGCAACTGGGCATCCCTCGCCCTCTCGTCCGACTCCAGTCCGTATCCCTGCATGAATCCATCGGGAGAGGACAGCCTGACAAGACAATTGGTATCCGTATAGATCATCTTTCTCTCACGGTCCCAGTAAAGAGTATCCGTCTCTATCTTCTGGCCATTCAGATAATTATTGATAACTACATTTCCGTAAGCAGACCACTGCTCGCTCTTGCCGGACACCATGTGCATAGCCTGATCCGATACTATCTGGGTCTCCAAAAGACCGTCCTCGTTATAAGCCAGGACCCGGAATCCTTCGGGAAACACCTCGCGTGACTCCTCGGGTGACTGTTCATAACGCTCCATCCGCCTTGCCACAAGCCTCATCTGAAGCTTACCGCTTTCCGTCTGGGAAGCATCCATGTCCAGTACCACCTGCGTAGGAGCTTCGGATATCTTATCGATGTCTATATTCTTCAGCTTGTTGCCGCAAGAAACAGAGACGGCGGCAGCCCATAGGACTGCCACCATCCTTACAACCTTACAGCATTGGCTTCTAAAGCTCATTACTATTTCTGTGTCCTTACCGTGGTAGTCTCTCTCATGCCACCGCAGTTGACCTCGTATTTGTCACCGTCGACCATGTCGTACATGAATGCATCTGACTGGAGAGGATAATACTGACGGTATGTGGATATCTGCTTGTCCGCATCTTCCGCAAGCGAAGCGTCTGCATTCTTGGCTTTCAGCATGTAGTCCGTAGCCACCCAGTAAGGTGCGCGTATCTCGATAGGGTTGCCTTCGCACTTGGTAACACTCCAGATAGTGCCGATCAGGAAATATGCCCTGCCTGCAAAAGTCTGTGAAAGCGATGCAGCCTGCTTTGCAGCATCCAGTGCCTCCGGCTTGTTGTCGAGTTTCTGGAAAAGATATCCTGCAAGCTCATAGTAATACTGGGCATCCTGCTCCGCATTGGACTCTTCATAGCCTATGGCTTCCTTGATATATTTCACGGCATTCTCTCCTCCGTCGGGAAGCGATGAGTAAAGCTGGTAGAGAAGATAGGCCGAATTGACTGAAGGATCGACTTTGTGCAGACCTTCCACTGCCTTGCGGAAAAGATCCTGGTCAGTACAGTTGGTAGAGGAGAACAGGGAGACAATGTTGGTAAGGAGCTGCTCATCCTCGGGAGTCTCAGCATAACGGGGAGAGAACACCTCGACCAGATTCTCGCAGCTTGCGACACCGCTGGATGCAAACAGGCTCTCTACGTCAGCTATTGCCTCGTTGACCATCTTGGAAGGTTTTGCATTGTTCACCATCTCAAGAGTGCCTATGCTCTTTTCGAAGGCGCTGAACACTCCATCATCATCTATCTTTCCGAGATTGTAGAGTTTTACTGCATAATCCATGTATCTTACGACCACTGTTGTGGATGACTTTTCCTTTGCCACGTCCATGGCCTCTCCGAGAGCATCGAATACTTCCTGCTCGCTTCCAGGCTCAGCATAGTTCATCATATCCACCGCCCTGTTGCTCTTGGCTGTGACAGCAAAAGAAGGGTAGTTGTCTATTCTCATCTGATGCAGCATCATGAGCGTATCTACAAGCTCCTTTTTCCTTACAGGATTGTTGCGGTACTTGGATATCTCCTTACGCATAATCTTCATACCGTCAAGAAGCATGTTCTGACTCGCTGTAGGAGGACAGTATTTTATGGCATTACGCCAGTTCGGAGCAGCACTCTCAAGATTGTTCTGCTTTATGTACTGCTGATAGAATGAAAGATATTTCACACATTCGGCACTGTCCGCACCGTACCTGCCCTGTCCGAAGGCAAGAGTGGACATCAAAAATGCAACTGTTACAAATAGAATACGTCTCATGTTTTTAGTTTTTATCTTTTTATTTTAAAATATCAATCATATCTGTATTTGACAAACCATACATCGTGAAGGTTTATATTCAAGATGAAATTGATGTACCTTTCCCTTACCAGATTGTGCCTTAGAGTGCCTCTCTGCCCCATGTCTATCGCAATACTCACAGCATTGTGCCATCTGTATACTGGGAACGAGGCTCCTATGGTTATACCGAATGAATTGACCTGATGCCCGTTCACCTTCACGTAGGACTGCTCGAAATAGGCTCCCGCCCTGTAAGTGACCCTCTTCATGTAATACCTGATATCGTACATGTTCGGAGTAATCTCGAAACCGGCCCGATAGGATCTTGCATTTGCAGTAGAGAAATTGGTCCACATCACGTCATCCGGAAAAGAGGAGGCTCCCCAGTTCTGCTGGACAAAATCGGCACCTACGGCCCATTTGTCATTGACTCTGTACGATATGCCTACTCCCAGTTCGTCCGCAATGTCGAAGGCATCGCTCCTGCTTGCAGCATACAGTGCAGTATCGGCATCAGAAAAGGCGTATTTGACAACATCTCCATTGAGTCTGCTGCTGAGACGGTAGGTGGCTCCTATCACCAGTTCAGAATTGTTCTTCCTGAAAGGCTGGGCATACTGCAGGCCGAACTTGCCTGAAAAGCTGTGAACCTTGTAATCCCATCCGGTATTTATCGTGTTGTACATCGAGGACGAGTTGAACAGGATGTCGTTATGCTTGTTTATGTATCCGAAATAGTAAATGGCCTCGGCTCCTATGGAAAGCCTCTTGAAAAAGGTGACAGCACCACCGAAAAAAAGCTGGTATATACTTCCGGTACCATATTTCTGATACTTCACGTCACCTATTCCGGCCACTATGTCCGGATCGTTCTCAGTTGACAGGAACTTGTATCCTATATCGCTGAACGGAGCTATACCCACTACGAACGCGGAATTCCTGTATATGGGAAAAGTCATGACCACATTCTGCATGTTGAATACATTGTAGGCAGACTTTACAGTACCGTCATTGTTGTATGTGTTCTGCTGGTTGAGACCGAAGTCCAGCATGAAAGCCAAAGTATCCCTCGCCGTTATGGACGCCGGATTGATATAGTTGATGACACCGTTGTCCCTCATTCCTATCCCTATGCCTCCCATGGACATGTTATAGGCCGAACCAGGGTATGACATCTTGCCGATACCGAACATGGAATACGGAGAATACGAACCAAGAGCATCGGTCTGCTGACCTTCCGCTACAAACGGAGAGAAACAGAGAACCGATACGATACCTAATATAATAGGGATATAGTTCCTTTTACACATTATTCTCCTGAGCTATTTTGAACAATCCTTTCACCACAAGGTTACAAACTACAAATATCGGGTAATTTAACTTCTTTGCAAAAAAAAGTGCGTCTCCACCCGTAAAAACAATTCTTGCTCCAGGATTGTTCTCAATGTATTTCTCCACTTCAAACATTATGCCTAAAACCACACCATTGCTGATAGCCTCACTTGTACTCCTACCTGTTTGACACACAGGCATGGACGGTTCAACAAGAGGAAGCCGTCCGGTATAGTGGTGCAGGGCGTTGAAGCGCATGCCGAGTCCGGGCGATATGTTGCCCCCCTTGAAAACACCTCCTGAACTCAGGAAATCCACTGTAATAGCCGTACCGAAATCAAAAATCACACTGTCTTCTCCGGGAAACAAGGCACTGACTCCCACCGCCGCCGCTATCCTGTCCGCTCCAAGCGTCTCAGGTGTATCGTAATCCACCGATATGTTCATACGTGTGGATGCACCTACTTCCACCACCCTCCTGCTGTTCTTTCCAAGCCAGTCCGTTATCTCCCCACTGTCCCCGGCTACTGACGACACGCATACTGTATCCGCAGGTCCGTCACTGACAAGGCCGGAAAGGAAAAGCAACAGATCCTTTCGGGGCACTCTGACTACGCGCTCTATTGAAAACTCATCGGCACATGCGACCTTGCAGAAGGACGAGTTTCCTATATCTATCAGTATATTCTTCACAGACAATGCTTTTAAAAAGGTGACAAATATAACTACAATTTCTGTATGAGATTATATGCACCCTCAATAGTTTTCACATTTTTTACTGTTATGTACAGCTTGTCGTTATTTTCCTTGAGCATGTACCTGTCCGGGTTCCTGCTCTGTATTGCCTTGATAATACTGGAGAACCGGCTGCTTCTGTAAAACGGGGACATGGAGTTGGAAACAAAATACATCACCATTGAACCGTTCTTCAGGACTATCTTCTCGAATCCTCTTTCCATGGCAGCCATCCTGAGCCGTACCACGAATATCAACTGTTTGAACTCCTCAGGTATAGGCCCGAACCTGTCTTCGATATCAGCAATGAATCTCCGCAGTGATGCTTCGTCAGATATTGAATCCAGTTCCTTGTACAGGCGTATCTTCTCCGCAGTTATATTGATATAGGTATCCGGAATCAGTATCTCCATATCAGTATCAACCGTACAGTCAGTTACATACCGGCTGTCACACTCATCATTTTTCCTGACTCCTGGCATCATGTCGGGAACCGTTCCCTTGATCTCCTCGAAGGCCTCCGCCAGTATGCGCTGATAGGTCTCGAATCCCATCTCGGCTATATATCCGCTCTGCTCTGCACCGAGCATGTTGCCCATGCCACGGATATCCAGGTCCCGCATCGCAATGTTGAAGCCACTGCCAAGATCCGAAAAGGCCTCTATGGCATCCAGTCTCCGTTTAGCATCATCTGAAAGACTTGCCATAGGCGGCACTATCAGATAGCAGTAGGCTTTCCTGCTCGAACGCCCTACCCTGCCCCTTAACTGATGAAGGTCGCTGAGACCATAATTCTGAGCCTGGTTTATAATGATCGTATTGGTATTGGGTATATCTATTCCGTTTTCTATGATAGTGGTGGCCACCAATACGTCATAGTCTCCTGCCATGTACTCTATTATTTTATTCTCCAGAACTTTGGGATCCATCTGACCGTGAGCGACACATGTCTTCACTCCGGGCACAGCCCTGCGGATAATATCCTCGACCTCATATATATCCTGAACCCTGTTGTGTACGAAAAATACTTGCCCTCCCCTACTTGTCTCCTCATTGATGATATCTCTGACAGTATCGGCATTGAAGTCTATTATCTCCGTCTGGATCGGCTGTCTGTTTGGCGGAGGAGTATTGATGATAGACAGGTCCCTGGCTCCGAGAAGCGAGAACTGCAGAGTTCTCGGAATGGGAGTGGCAGTAAGAGTAAGGGTGTCCACCGAAAGCTTGAGTTTTCTTAGAGTCTCTTTCGCTGCTACACCGAATTTCTGCTCCTCATCTATGATCAGCAATCCAAGATCCTTGAATACAACATGCTTGCCAAGCAGCCTGTGGGTGCCTATTATTATATCTATCTTTCCGTTCTTAAGTCTCTCCAATATATCGGTCACCTCCTTCGGCGTACGCAACCTGCTGAGATAATCTATACTGCAAGGGAAATTGCGCAACCTGTCCCTGAAAGTATTGTAATGCTGCAGCGCCAATATGGTAGTAGGTACGAGAACTGCAACCTGCTTGTTATCAGCCACAGCCTTGAAAGCAGCCCTCATTGCCACTTCTGTTTTTCCGAATCCGACATCACCGCACACAAGCCTGTCCATAGGCCATTCGCTTTCCATATCCTTCTTGACTGCCTCGACAGCCTTTATCTGGTCAGGAGTCTCCTCATACTGGAACGACGACTCGAACTCCTGTTGCAGGAACGAGTCAGGACTGAATGCAAATCCCTTCGCTACTCTTCTCTGTGAATACAGCCTGATAAGATCCTCGGCTATATCCTTCACCTTCGATTTGGCACTGCTCTTAAGCTTCTCCCAATTGCCTGTACCGAGCTTGTTTATTTTTGGAGGCTTGGTAGAATCCCCCGACCTGTATTTGGATATGCGGTGAAGACCGTGCACGGAGACAAAAAGAACATCATTGTCCTTGTATATCAACTTTACGGCCTCCTGAATCTTTCCATTGATACGGTTCTTTACAAGACCTCCGAAACGTCCGATACCGTGATCTATATGAACAATGTAATCTCCTTCCTTGAACGAGTTTATGTCATTCATTGTAAGCTGCTCGCTACGCTCCACTGTGCGTTTCAGCCTTATTCTCCTGTACCGGTCGAATATCTGGTGGTCAGTGTACAGACAAATCCTGCTGTCATGGTCTATGAAACCTTCCTGGATAGTATACTCCATATACTTTACCGAAAGGCTGAAAGACGAGAGTATATTGCGCAGTCTCTCTATCTGACTGCGGTTCTCGCTCATTATGCAGACCTTGTAACCGTCCTTTTCCTTCGATTTTATATCAGAGGCCAGAAGCTCGAAATTCTTGTTGAAAGCAGGCTGAGGAGAAGTATTGAACTCTACATACACGTCCGCTGACTGTCTGTGCAACGGAGAAAGATACACTTTCCTGTGCCTGATGCCGTCTTCAGGTTTCTCTTCGAAATTCTCTATTCCGGATATCCATATCAAAGCATCTTCGGGCAGAGCACCGTATACAGGTCGTCCATTGTGTCCTCCGTCTCCGATATTCTCCGCCAGAGTGATGTTAGGATATATATTGAGAATTTCGACAGGATCACCCTGAGTGTGCTGGGTATTGACATCGAACACCCTGACGGTATCCACTTCGTCACCGAAAAAATCCAACCTGTAAGGCTTGTCATTGTTGAAAGAGAAAACATCTATTATACCACCTCGGACAGCATATTCGCCAGGACGGGAAACAAAGTCCACCTTTGTGAATCCTATATTGTAAAGATCCTCCTGAAGCCGGTCAAAAGGATACACCTTTCCCTGAACTATTCCGATAACCGATCCGTCCATCTCTTTCTTATCCGGAATAAACTCATCCACAGAGTCCTTGTAACCGACAATTATGAGACTGTCTCCCTTATACACACCGGAACTGTAATCCTCAAGGGCACTTATGGCGGCAGTACGCTGCACTTTGGCCGACATGTCCTTCATAGTGCCTTTTATGGTACGCACATCCGAAGTCGGAAAGAAGAATACATTGTCATCACCTATTATATTATAAAGGTCATTGACACATCCTTCCGCCTCCTCTTTTCCGGCAAGCACCACCAAGTGCACACCTCTGCCGGCAAACTCGGAAAGCAAATATGCTTTTGCAGAAGAGTACAGACCATCTATTTCAATTGTTCTCACAGACTTATCGGATACCGCACTCCTCAACGAATCCATGCTGCGTGTTTTCAACAATCCTTCTATCTTATGGTTCATTTCCTATCAATAATCCTGTTGATATCTTATGATAATTTTTTTCTTTTTTTCAAAATATACGTATATGCCGGCACCAAAATAGGTATACAAATTTTTTTATCAAAAGTTTTTAAAATTTTATCAACATGTTTTTGTCAACGTGTTCATTTTACAACAGCTGAATTTTCCGCCACTTATTGAAAATGTCAACATATCCACAGTCTAAAATAATTATAAAACTCATATATCTGAAAAGATATTTATATTTGTACTCTTGTTTACAAATCTTATGACAGAGGATAATTTTGACGCAAGGGCACAAAGTACTGCCAAAGATAGCGATTTTGAAGGAAAGATAAGACCGCAGGACTTTAAAGAATTTTCAGGTCAGGACAAAATAATCGACAATCTGAAAATTTTCGTCAAGGCTGCCCTGCTCAGGGGAGAGGCCCTGGACCATATCCTGCTGCACGGTCCTCCAGGGCTTGGCAAGACCACTTTGGCGCATATCGTAGCCAATGAACTGGGTGTCAATATGAAAATCACTTCCGGTCCTATTCTGGACAAGCCAGGGGATCTGGCCGGTCTGCTTACTGGACTCGATACTGGAGACGTACTTTTCATTGACGAGATACACCGTCTTTCTCATGTGGTGGAGGAGTACCTGTATTCTGCCATGGAGGACTTCACCATCGATATCATGATTGACAAGGGACCGGGCGCACGTTCAGTACAGATAGGGCTCAATCATTTTACACTTATCGGAGCTACTACCAGAAGCGGTCTGATAACTTCTCCTCTTAGGGCGAGATTCGGCATTACGGCGCATTTGGAGTACTATGATGCCCCCGTGTTGAAGGATATCATCAAGCGCAGCGCATCTATTCTCAATATAGGAATAGAGGACAGGGCTGCGATGGAGATAGCCATGCGGAGCCGTGGGACACCGCGTATCGCCAATTCGCTTTTGAGAAGGGTCAGGGATTTTGCGCAGGTCAAGGGGTCCGGTTTCGTAGACCTTGAGATAGCATCCTATGCTCTTGACGCACTGAATATCGACAAGCGCGGACTTGACTCGATAGACAACAAGATATTGAATACCATTATCTACAAGTTCAAGGGGGGGCCAGTGGGGCTTGGGACTATAGCGACTGCAGTAGGGGAGGATCCGGGGACAGTGGAGGAGGTGTACGAGCCATATCTGATCAAGGAGGGCTTTATTCATCGTACTCCCCGTGGACGTGAGGCTACTGACTTAGCTTACAGTCATCTCGGTGAAGACAGATATGCTCCTGACAGTTTGTTTCAGCAGTTATGAAAGTCTTGATGGTCGCTGATGCCCGTAGCGTACATACCAGGAGATGGGCCGTGTCTCTCAAGGATTCAGGGGTGGATATAGTGCTGTATTCCATCTATCCGTCCTCTGACGCCTTTTTTGAGAAGCATGGCATAAGGCTTTATGTATTTGACTTGTTTACGTACAAACAGGGCAGAGGCCCCGGCCGTGCGCTATCTATGATCGCAAGACACCGGAAGGCAGTCGGCAGTCTCAAGTCAGTAATCGCATCGGAACGACCGGATATACTTCATGCGCATTATGCCACAAGTTTCGGCCTTATAGCGGCTTTGACCGGCTTCCATCCTTTCATCATCTCAGTATGGGGAAGCGACGTGTATGAGTTTCCCAAGAAGTCGCTTGTCAACCGTGAATCCGTAAAGTTCATTTTCCGCAGGGCCGACAGAATACTTTCCACCAGTCATGTGATGGCAAGGCGTACATCTCTCTACACAAGTAAGCCGATAGCTGTAACGCCTTTCGGAGTAGATACGCATTTATTCAGGAGAACCGGTGCTGTGGAACGTTGTAAGGACTCTTTTATAGTCGGCAATGTGAAGACCCTTTCTCCCAAATACGGTATAGATGTACTTATCCAGGCGTTCAACATAGTGATTGGACGTAATCCTCGACTGGACATGTCATTGGTTATAGTGGGGGACGGTCCTTGCAGGGAGGAATATGAGAGATTGGCCTCGGAGCTTGGTATAAGTGGTCGTGTCAAGTTTGTAGGCAGAGTTCGTAATGACCGGCTTCCGGAGTATTATAATGCTTTTTCGGTGGCTGTGTCCCTTTCGGACAGTGAAAGTTTCGGTGTAGTGGCTGTGGAAGCCATGGCCTGCGGGTGTCCTGTGGTGGTCTCGGATGCCGACGGTTTTACGGAAGTGGTAGAGGACGGGGTTACAGGTTTTGTGGTTCCAAGACGTAGTCCTGAGGCAGCGGCGGAAGCTATACAGCGATTTATGGATGATCCGTCTTTAAGGGATAAAATGGGCGCATCGGGACGTGACAGGGTATGCAGGTTTTACAATTGGAAAGACAATGTGGCCTCGATGGTCAGGATATATTCAGAGGTGAACAATGGCTGAGGATCTTAAGACAAAAACTGCTAAGGGGATCGGCTGGGGATTTGCCGACAATGTGCTGGGTCTCGGAATCACGGCTGTAGCAAATATTATCCTGGCCAGGATTCTCTCTCCTTCCGATTTCGGTATAATAGGCATGACTGCCATTTTTATGACATTGTCTACATCTTTAGTGGACAGTGGGTTTACCGGTGCTCTTACGAGGAAGAAAGATGCCGTAAAGGCTGATTTCGATACGGTATTTTACTTCAATCTGGCAGTAAGCTGTCTGTTATATGCAGTATTGTTCCTATGTGCTCCTCTAATTGCCGGTTTTTTCAGTAATGAGATACTTGTACCAATTGTCAGAATATTGGGAATATCTCTTGTTATCAATGCATTTGGTATAGTACAGAAGGTTATTTTAGTACGTAGGATAGACTTCAGGACCCAGGCATGGATATCTCTGGCTTCATCAGTCACGGCGTCTGTAGCTGCTGTAGCTGCGGCCTTTTCAGGAGCCGGAGTCTGGAGTCTGGTGGTACTGCAGGTTGTAAAGCCGGCTGTAAATACTGTTCTGCTGTGGTCTGTATCGAAATGGCATCCCGGTCTGTGTTTTTCCAGGAAAAGTTTCAGTGATATGTTCTCTTTCGGAGGACGGCTTCTTGTCACATCCATAATCAGTACGCTCTGGAGTGAGATGTACTCTGTCATTATAGGCAGGATGTATTCATCTTCTGTTCTCGGCCAGTATTCACGGGCCGACAAGGTCAAGAATATGGTCACTTCAAATGTCAGTTCAGTGATGCAGAAGGTAAGTTATCCTGTTCTGTCATCCATACAGGATGATATGGAAAGACAGGTAAACGTTTATAGAAAAGTGCTTAGAACAACTGTACTGATATCTTTTACAGCGGTTTTCGGACTATGGGCCGTCGCAGGTCCATTTGTGCTTACCGTTTTCGGAGATCAGTGGCTTCCAGCAGTGGACTATCTCAGGATCATGTGTTTTTCAGGTCTTTTCCTGCCTTTGATGATGTGCAGTGCCAATGTCATCAACGCAGACGGACGTTCCGACATAACGTTGTTCCTGGAGATACTGAAAACTGTTCTGGGACTGGTTCCGGTAGTTTTCGGAATACTTTTCAGTGTCGAGGCTCTCCTGTGGAGTATGGTAGGCGTATCGTTCATATTGTATATTGCACATGCATTGTGCGTATCTAAAGTGATTCATTATTCTATGGGCCGCCAGTTTGGGGATATCCTTCCTTCATTATGTGTGTCAATAGTCATGGCCTTGATTGTCAATCTTATGAATCTTTTGAGTATGCCTTGTTGGATTTTACTCATACTTCAGATCTGCGCCGGGGTCCTGATAGTCATTCCGGCATATGAGCTCGTTTATAAAAGTGACGAGTACAGGGATATCAAAAATGAACTGTACCGTCTGATAGGAAGAGTATTTGGGAAATGACAAGGGAAGTCTCGATAATAATAGTCAACTACAATACCGGTGAGCTGCTCTTCAATTGTCTGTGCAGTATCGATAGGTTTCTGAGTCTGGATTATGAGGTAATCGTTGCTGACAATGCATCTTCTGATGATTCGGTTTCCCGTTGCTCTGCTTTCAGGAGCAATCCGCGGTTTGTATTTATTGAACTGGATTCCAATATGGGTTTTGCAAAAGCCAATAATATAGCCGCTGCAGCTGCTGCCGGAAGGATCCTGCATTTTCTCAATCCTGATACGGAGATAGGGGAAGGGATGGACGGGGATTACAGGACGGCTCTCGGATATCCGTGTACGGTTTTTGTCAATCCTCTTGTAAACCGCGATGGTTCTGTGGAGAACAGACCTAAGCCTGTTCCGGTACTCCGGGACATGTTTTACTGGTATGTATGCAGGAAAAAGGCGAGAATCTGGTATAAAGGTGCGTCGGTTATCATGTCCCGTGAGGTGTTCGACAGGGTAGGGAAGTGGTCGGAAGACTATTTTATGTATGCCGAGGATCTGGATCTGTTCTACAGTCTCCATACTTTGGGAATATCTGTCCGTAGCCTGTCGTCGACCATATTTCATTATGGCGGTGGAAGCAGTTCCGGGAGATGGTCGGATCTGGAGCGCGAGGTAGTGGTCCAACGTTCCGCAAGGATTTTTTATAATAAGTATTTTTCCAAATATCAGTATATTGCAATAAAAATATACTTTGTTTTCCACTATCTTTTCAAGGACCCCCGGAGGGTTCCTATGGATATTAGAGCCTGGAGGTTGAGCGGTAAGAAATGAAAGTTTTGCAAAAGTGCTGAAAAGTAAGTAACATTGCACCAAATTTTAATTCTATTGATACATTATGGAGGATAAGTTAATTTCCAAAGTACCCGAAGGTCCTTTGGCTGAAAAATGGACTAAGCATAAAGCCGCTATCCGTGTTGTCAGCCCTGCCAATAAAAGAAAGCTGGACATTATCGTAATCGGTACCGGTCTTGGCGGAGCCTCGGCAGCAGCAACTCTCGGAGAACTCGGTTATAATGTCAAGATTTTCTGCATCAGCGATTCTCCCCGTCGTGCCCACTCTATCGCAGCGCAGGGAGGTATCAATGCTGCCAAGAACTATCAGAACGACAACGACTCCGTGTACCGTCTCTTCTACGATACCATCAAAGGTGGCGACTACCGTAGCAGGGAGGCCAATGTGTACAGGCTTGCTGAGGTCAGCAATCTGATTATCGACCAGTGCGTAGCACAGGGTGTTCCTTTCGCGAGAGATTATGGCGGACTGCTCGACAACCGCTCTTTCGGCGGTGCTCAGGTCAGCCGAACGTTCTATGCCCGCGGCCAAACCGGACAGCAGCTGCTTCTCGGAGCCTATGCTTCCCTGAACCGTCAGATAGCCAAGGGTACTGTGAAGTCTTATCCCCGTCATGAGATGCTTGAACTCGTTGTAATCAACGGTGAGGCACGCGGTATAATTACCCGTAACCTTGTAACCGGAGAGATCGAGCGTTTCGGAGCGCATGCTGTCGTACTTGCTTCCGGCGGTTACGGCAACACATATTTCCTTTCTACCAATGCCATGAATTCCAACGGTTCTGCCGCATGGCACTGCTACAAGAAAGGTGCTTATTTCGCAAATCCCTGCTTTGCCCAGATTCACCCTACATGTATCCCTGTTCATGGTGACCAGCAGTCCAAGCTGACTCTTATGAGTGAGTCGCTCCGTAACGACGGACGTATCTGGGTTCCGAAGAAGATGGAGGATGTAAAGAAGTTGCGTGAAAAACAGATTAAGGGTTCGCAGATTCCCGAGCAGGATCGCGACTACTATCTGGAGCGTCGCTATCCGGCTTTCGGTAATCTCGTTCCCCGTGACGTCGCTTCCAGGGCAGCCAAAGAGAGATGCGATGCGGGATACGGAGTAAACGAAACAGGTCTTGCAGTATTCCTCGACTTCTCCTCGGCTATTGAAAGACTTGGCAAGGAGACCATTACTGCCCGTTATGGCAACCTCTTCCAGATGTACGAGAAGATAACCGGTGTCAATCCCTATGAGGAGCCGATGATGATATATCCGGCTATCCACTATACCATGGGCGGTATATGGGTTGACTATAACCTTCAGACCACCATTCCTGGTCTGTACGCTATCGGTGAGGCCAACTTCTCCGACCACGGCGGCAACCGTCTCGGCGCTTCCGCCCTCATGCAGGGTCTTGCCGACGGGTATTTCATCCTGCCTTACACTATAGGAGATTATCTTTCTCATAAGATCCAGGAGCCCAAGGTAAATACCAATACTCCTGAGTTTGACGAAGCCGAGAAGGCTGTCAAGGAGCGTATCAATTACTTCCTCAACAACAAGGGCACCCAGACTGTCGACTACTATCATAAGAAACTCGGCAACATCATGTGGGAGAAAGTCGGCATGGCCCGTGACAAGAAGGGTCTTGAGGAGGCAATCAAGGAGATACACGAACTCCGTGAGCAGTACATGAAGGACGTTTATGTTCCCGGTACCAACGAGGAGTTCAATCAGGAACTCGAGAAGGCTCTCCGTGTAGCGGACTTCTTCGAAATCGGTGAACTGATGGCCCGTGATGCCCTGAACCGCAACGAGTCTTGCGGTGGTCACTTCCGTGTGGAGATGCAGACACAGGACGGTGAGACTCTTCGTGATGACGAACATTATCAGTATGTCAGCGCATGGGAGTATGCAGGTGAGGGCAAGGAGCCTATATTCCATAAGGAAGACCTTATATTTGAGTTTGTTAAGCCTTCAACACGTAACTATAAAGACTAAGGAGGGGTATTATTATGAATTTTACTTTGAAAGTATGGCGTCAGCAGAACGCCAAGACAAAAGGACATTTTGAGACCTACAAGGTGTCGGACATATCGCCTGATACCTCGTTTCTCGAGATGCTCGATATCCTCAACGATCAGTTGATACGTGAGGGCAATGACCCTGTTGCTGTCAATAAGGGTTGCAGGAATTCCGGTCCTATTTCATTCGATCATGACTGCCGTGAAGGAATCTGCGGCATGTGTTCGCTGTACATCAACGGCCATCCTCATGGTCCTGACAGCGAGATCACTACATGCCAGCTGCATATGCGCAAGTTCAAGGACGGTGACACCATTACCATCGAGCCTTGGAGAAGTGCCGGTTTTCCTATCATCAAGGACCTGGTAGTCAATCGTGGAGCTTTTGACAAGATTCTCCAGGCAGGTGGGTTCATTTCCATCAATGCAGGATCAGCTCAGGATGCGAATGCGATACCCATTCCCAAGAAAAAGGCAGATGAGAGTATGGACGCAGCGGCTTGCGTCGGTTGCGGAGCATGTGTTGCAACCTGTAAGAACGGCTCTGCAATGCTCTTCGTGGCAGCAAGGGTAAGTTCTCTTGCACTCTTGCCTCAGGGACGCCCTGAAGCCGCACGCCGTGCAAAAGCTATGGTTGCAAAAATGGATGAGCTTGGTTTCGGTGCATGTACCAACACTCAGGCATGCCAGAGCGAGTGTCCTAAAGGCATTACCGTCAGCCACATTGCACGTCTCAACCGTGAGTTCCTCTGCGCTAAGCTCAAGGATTAGTTTATGGAGTATTTTGTCACCTGTAACGGTATTCCTGTTCACGTTTCCGATAATGGAGAAGGTGACAAAGTATTCGTGCTTCTTCACGGGTATCTCGAAACTTTGTATATATGGGAAGAGTTCAAGGCGTATCTGCCTGACTCTTCCCGTATTATTTGTATAGATCTTCCCGGGGCCGGTCTTTCAGGCTCTGATCCTTTTATCAATACCATGGACTTCGGGGCAAAGGTCCTGCTGGACCTGCTCGACAGACTCAATGTGTACAGGCCCTGTATACTCGGACACTCGCTGGGAGGTTATCTCGGGCAGAGGTTTCTTGCCGATTATCCTGATCGGCTCTCCGCTCTTGTAAATCTGAACTCAACACCGTATCCAGATGCTCCGGAGGTTGCCCGTGACAGGGCTAAGGAGATAGATTTCATAACGAACGGCAAGCTTATGGCTCTGGCGCAGTTGGTGATTCCTAACATGTACAGCAGGGAAAGCTTGCGCAGGTGCGATGAGAAGATAGCCGAGACGATAGAGATTTGCGAGACTCACGATCCTCTCGGTATAGCGGCGTTGGTGCGTGGTATGGCGGCGCGTGAAAGCAGTGTGGGAGTACTTTCTGCAACTAAGGTCCCTGTAATGTTCATACATGGGGGTTCTGACCATTATATACCTATGGCCACTGTCGAGAAGATTGTTGCCGACTTGCCCTCATGCCGGCATTCAGTCCTGCCTTCTTCCGGACACAACTCTTTTATAGAGGAGCCTGGTGACGTTGCCTCCCGGATCCTCGACTTTCTCAGTACAGCAGGTTGTTGAACGGATATCTGCCTTCATGGACTGATCTGACTATATTGTACAGGTCTTTCCTCAGATAGTCGATATTTGTCTTGTTTTTGGCGGAAATAAATATGCAGGCCGAGTTCTCTTTTGCCACCCACATCTGCTGGAGTCTTTCGAGCGGTATGTTTTCCGGTTTTTCCTCTTCAAAGTCATATTCTGACTGCTCGATATGCTTGTAGGCATCTATCTTGTTGAACACCATGAATATTGGCTTGTCTTTGGCACCAATCTCCATAAGCGTTGAATTTACGGCTTTTATCTGCTCCTCGAAGTCAGGGTGCGATATGTCTACTACATGCAGCAGTATGTCTGCTTCCCTTACTTCGTCAAGAGTGCTTTTGAATGATTCGATGAGCTGGGTAGGGAGTTTTCTTATAAAACCTACCGTGTCAGAAAGGAGAAAAGGAAGATTGTCAATGACCACCTTCCTGACAGTCGTATCAAGTGTCGCGAACAGTTTGTTTTCAGCAAAGACGTCGCTTTTGGAAAGCAGATTCATTAGAGTGCTTTTGCCGGCGTTCGTGTAGCCTACAAGAGAAACTCTTACCAATGAGCCTCTGTTGCCCCTTTGTGATGCCATCTGTTTGTCGATTTTCTTCAGTTGTTCCTTCAACTGGCTTATCTTGCTGAGAATAATTCTCCTGTCCGTCTCTATCTGGCTTTCTCCCGGTCCTCGCATTCCAATACCTCCGCGTTGTCTTTCAAGGTGTGTCCACATTCTTGTAAGTCTTGGAAGAAGATATTGGTACTGCGCGAGTTCCACCTGTGTTTTCGCGTATGCGGTCTTTGCTCTTTGCGCGAATATGTCCAGTATAAGGTTCGTTCTGTCCAGTATCCTGCAGTTGAGTTCCCTTTCAAGGTTTCTCAGTTGGGCCGGAGTCAGTTCATCGTCGAAGAGTACAAGATTGATTTCGTGGCTTTCGATGTATTGTTTTATTTCTTCCAGCTTGCCTGTTCCGACATACGTTCTTGAGTTCGCCTGCTCGAGTTTTTGTGTGAATCTTTTCTCGCTTCTTGCTCCTGCTGTCTCAGCGAGGAATTCAAGTTCGTCCAGATTCTCTCTTATCCTTCTCTCATCTGTTCCCTGCGGTATGACGGAAACCACTATTGTTCTTTCAAATTCTTCTTTCAACTCTTTCATATTCAATAAAAAATGAGGCTGACTCTTTTCAGGGGCAGCCTCATTGAAATTTCTTAGGACTGATTTAGTTCATGAGCTTAAATACAATCGGGAAGTTGTAAGTGACAGGTACTGCCTTGTCCCTCTGTTTACCGGGCGTCCACTTCGGAGATTTCTTGATTACGTCGATGGCTGCCTGGTCAAGTGACGGGTCAATGCCTCTGAGTACCCTGATATTGGTTACAGATCCGTCAGATTTGATGGTGAACTGCAGGATCACCCTGCCCTGAATGCCGTTCTCCCTTGCTATATCCGGATACTCAAGATGAGAATACACCCATTTGGTGAACTCATTTGCGTCACCTCCGTTGAACGAGGGTTTTTCCTCCACGATGGCGAATGGAATCGGGGCCTCCTCGATTGTCTCTTCTGCCACTTCCGCTACGTAGTCCATAATCTGCACTCCCATGTCTGCATCGTCTTCAAGACTGATGAAAAGGTCAGTGTCAACAACGATATCATCGCTTACGACATCGATCATATCGGACAGAAGGGGTACTTTGGGTGTCTCTGGCGGCGGGGGAGGTGTCTCAGTTGTAATAGGCATCTGTTCGACCTCGACCGGTACGGCTACTTCCTGCTGTATAACGGACTCACTCTTCTCTGTCGTACTCCACTCGAAAGCGGCGAGCACGATTACGAGAGCGATTATGAGTCCCAACTCTCTGTAAAACAGCTTTCTGTTTTCAAGATTAGCCTTTTCGGATTTTTTAATTTCCATTTTATTTCAGTATTTCTAATTTTCCAGCGGTAAAATTAGATATTATTCTGAAAATTCACAAAAATTGTTGAAAAATCTGTTAAAAACTTCAGATCAGTCCAAGGTCGTGAAGTATCTTGTTGGTGTTTCTCTGTTTCTCGGCACCTTCATGGAATCTTTTCTCTTCCTCTGCAGTGAGATTGAGCTTTACGATCTTCTCGACGCCTTTCTTGCCTATTACTACAGGAACACCGAGGCAGATATCCTCCTCGCCGTACTCACCGTTCTGGGGAACGCTGCAGGGAACGATTCGCTTCTCGTCGTGGAGAATTGCCCTGACAATGCTTGCTGCGCATGCTCCGGGAGCATAGAACGCTGATGTTCCCATCAGTTTGGTAATGGTGGCTCCGCCTACCATTGTGTCGGCTATTACTTTTTCCCTTTTGGCTTTGTTGAGTATCTTGGTGACATCTCCGCCTTTGTATTTGACGCTGCTCATAAGAGGAACCATGGTGGCGTCACCGTGTGCTCCTATTACCATACCGTCTATATCGCATACAGGGGCGTTCAGAGCGAGGCTCAGGTAATAGTTGAACCTGCTGCTGTCGAGTGCTCCGCCCATACCGATGAGGTGGTTCTTCTTTACACCTGAAGTTTTGTATGTAAGATAGGTCATAGTGTCCATGGGGTTGGAGACCATGACGATAAACGTGTTGGGAGAGTATTTGATCACGTTGGCTACAACCTCGCTGACGATTTTTGCGTTGGTTCCTATCAGATCCTCTCTCGACATGCCTGGTTTTCTGGGTAATCCGGATGTGATGACAACGACATCTGATCCTGCGGTAGCCTTGTAGTCGTTGGTCACGCCCTTGATTTTGGAGTTGATGCCCATTATTTTCGCTGACTGCTGGATATCTATGGCCTTGCCCTCTGCAAAACCTTCTTTGACGTCGAGAAGTACGATCTCTTTGGCAATGTTCCAGCCTGCAAGTACGTTGGCGCAGGTAGCACCTACATTTCCAACGCCGATTACACTAACTTTTGACATAGTTGTAAATGTTATTAATTTTACAAAAAAATTTAAGCAAAAACCAGACCGCATGATAACATTTCAAGTCATTGACGCAACCTTTGTTTTGCGACACAAAAATGCAATTAAAAATTGGATTAAAGAAATCATAGTACAGAAAAATCGCGTGCCAGGTGATATTAATTATATCTTTGCAAGTGACGCGTATGTGCTGGATGTCAACCGCCGGTATCTGGGACATGATTATTATACCGACATAATTACCTTTGACACATCCGATTATCAGTCTCAGGACAGTGTCGTCGATCATGATGCCGGCAATTTTCCTGCCGGTATGCCGAAGGTCTCTGCGGATATTGTCATAAGTCTCGATACCGTGCTTGCCAACAGTGCGGAGTTCGCACCGGACTTCTCCACAGAGCTGTACAGAGTCATGATACACGGTATACTGCACCTTACAGGCTATGATGATCTCGTCCAGTCGGATGCTGACAGGATGCATGCTGCCGAGGATGCTGCACTTGCCGTCTTGTCGGCTTGTAAAGTGCCGTTTGACCAGAAGTATGGAAATGTTGTCGGAAAATGAGGACTGATTTTGATATAATCGTGATAGGAGCGGGCCATGCTGGATGCGAGGCTTCAGTCGCAGCTGCCAAGTTGGGCTGCAGGGTTCTCCTTATAACCATGGATTTCAACAAAATTGCCCAGATGTCGTGTAATCCTTCCATGGGTGGTATTGCTAAAGGTCAGATAATCAGAGAGATAGATGCTTTAGGCGGTATGTCAGGCATCGTTGCTGATGCCAGTACGCTGCAGTTCAGAATGTTGAACAGGTCGAAGGGGCCGGCGATGTGGAGTCCCCGTGCGCAGTGTGACAGGTTGGCTTTTTCTGCGAACTGGCGCTGGATTGTCGAGAACACGCCTGGCCTGAGCCTGTGGCAGGACACCGTTACCGCCTTTGATTTTTCCAGTTCCGGTATAACATCACTTTCAACTTCTTTGGGCTGCAAGTTTACAGCATCATATTACATACTCACTGCCGGAACCTTTTTAAATGGCCGTATTTTCGTAGGAGACAGGATGACGGAAGGTGGCAGGGTAGGGGAGCCTTCCTCACGTTTTATATCCGACCAGCTCAGTAAATCGGGAATAACGATGTCCAGAATGAAGACAGGTACACCTCCCCGTGTCGATATACGCACTGTCGATACGACTTCGCTTCTGCTCCAATGCGGAGATTCCGAGCCGGAAAAGTTTTCTTACCTGCCTTATCTTACCGCTCCTCAGGCCCGTCCTTCTTTACAGAAGCCATGCTATATTGCCCATACAAATCATCAGGTTCATTCCATACTTTATTCCGGGTTTGACCGGTCGCCTCTTTTCACAGGCAGGATATCCGGAATAGGTCCTCGCTATTGTCCAAGTATTGAAGACAAGCTGCGTACTTTTCCAGATAGGGAATCGCACCAGATATTCCTCGAACCTGAGACTGCGGATTCCATTGAATACTACGTGCAAGGTTTCTCTTCATCCCTTCCCTTTGATGTTCAGGCTGAGGCATTGGCCCGTGTAGAAGGGTTCGGCCGTGTCCATATCCTTCGCCCGGCCTATGCCATAGAGTATGATTATTTTGACCCGACACTGCTTGACCATACCCTTAGATCACGAGTGATACCCAATCTGTATATGGCAGGGCAAGTTAACGGGACTACTGGATATGAGGAGGCCGCAGCACAAGGCTTGTTAGCCGGTATAAATGCTGCTTTGGTTTTTCAAGGCAACGTTCCCATCGAACTAACACGTGATTCGTCATATATGGGAGTTTTGGTAGATGATCTTGTAACAAAGGGAGTTGATGAGCCTTATCGTATGTTTACATCACGGGCTGAGTATAGAATATTGTTGAGACAGGATAATGCAGATGTAAGACTCACGCCCTTGGGCCATTCTATAGGTCTCGTCAGTGATCCTATTTTCAGACTTTTTGAGAAACGCTGTGATCTTGTCAGTACACTTTCTAATGAGATGTCGGCTTTGAGTCCAATGCCAGAGACAGTAAACAACTATCTTCTGTCAATTGGCTCCTCACCTTTGAGTACACGCCGTCCGCTTTCCACTCTTGTAGTCCGACCAGATGTGTCCCTGCTTGATATATACAAAAGATTTGTTCCACGTGGAACAAAAATCTCTTTTTCACGTCACGCAAAAACAAAGTCCTCTGCCTCTCTCTTTTTTAAAACTCAGGAAATCCCAGAAACATTCAAGATTGATTTTCCTTCTAATGACGAATACAATCTTCTGCCAGAAGTTTTAAGAAGGCTTGAGATACAGATTAAGTATGGAGGCTATATCGAGCGTGAATCAAACAATGCGAAAAAGTTGAAACGGTTGGAGTCTTTAACAATACCTCCTGATTTTGATTTCTCAAAAATACAGTCTTTATCTATTGAATCCCGAATCAAACTTGCAAGACACAGGCCGAAAACAATAGGTGAGGCTTCCAGAATTCCGGGTGTTTCTCCTTCTGACATTTCTGTCCTTCTTGTTTATTTTGGCAGATAGTGTTCCACGTGGAACAAGGCTATTCCATTGCAAAGCTGAATAGGGCGAAATTTTCGGGTGAGAAGCTTAATGGCTTACAGAGGAGGTATTCTTCTTTGTTTTCGGAATATGCCGGTAGTGTAATGTTGGCTTTAACGGCATTCGGGTATAGAATGCGTAGGGTAGAAAGGATGAGCGGGATTGTGTATCCTGTGTCATCAACGCCGGTTTCTTCACAGATTATGATTTCTTGGTTTTCTGGGTCCGGATACGATAGGAGATAAGATTCGCCTCCATTTATCTCTACGGCATGTCCCTGACAGTATCGGATGTAGGATAAAATATATGAGCACATATCTTCTGACCATTCTATCATCCCCCTCGTGTAGTTGAATCTATGACGTATCGTGTGATATCTTTTGGCAGTCAGCTGTTGTATCTCTAATTCTGCCGGAATCATAGGAATGGATAGAATGTCACGATGTCTGTATATGTTGTAGGTGAATCCTTGTTCCCTGTAGTATCCGAACAGGGAATGAGTGGCTGGTCTCAGAAACAGAAAATCGGCGGCCTTGTTTTGTCGATAGAATTGCTCTACCTCGTGCATTAAAGTGGAAGCGTAATGATGCCCTCTGTGCATCGGGTCTGTACATACTCCATAGATATAACCTCCTACATGTCCTTTGTACTGCACCGGGAATATAGACATGGCAGATACTGTGCCGTTGTCATTTTCCAGTACGTATGAATTGCATAGCCTGAATCCTTCTCCGAAAAAAAGATCCAGAAAAGCATTGTCTGCATCGAAGCATAGTCTCCAGAGCCGTCTAAGTTCAGGTATGTTATCTATAGATTTCACTTATGATGTCTTTGTAGCGTGAAGCAAGTTTTGCCCGTTTAAGTTTTAATGTCTGCGAGAGCAGGCCGTTGGCGGGTGTCCACTCGTCATTTATTATGCGTTCGCGTTTTATGTGTTCGTGTGGGGCAAGCTTGCCGTTTGTCTGTTCTACGATGTTGTGAAGTAAGGCAACTGTTTCGCGGGATCTTAACAACTGTTCGTCATCCATGTCTTCAAGACCGGTCTCTTTGGCCCAGTGTCGGATATGTTCGAGATCCGGGATTATGATAGCGGAAGCAAATTTCTCATTTTCTCCGAAGACAAAACAATTTTGGATATACGGTGATTCTTTGAGCAAGTTCTCTATTACCTGCGGTGCTACATATTTTCCAAGCGATAGCTTGAATATCTCCTTTTTGCGGTCAGTTATCTGCAGGTATTTGCCGTCCACCATCCTTCCTATATCGCCTGTATGCAGAAAGCCGTCTTGATCGATGGCTTCTTTTGTGGCCTCCTGGTTTTTGTAGTAGCCAAGCATGACATGTGGGCCTTTTGTCAGGATCTCCCCATCTTCGGCAAATTTCAGTTCTGTGCCTTCTATAGGCTTACCTACCGTTCCGATGATGTTTATGCCCTCTGCCGGACTGTTGACAGCTATGACAGGAGATGCTTCTGTCATGCCGTATCCTTCGTAGATATGCAGCCTGGCCGCGTTGAAAAGTCTGATGATTTTTGCTTGTATGGATGATCCTCCGGAAACGATGAGCATTTCTTTGCCGCCAAGGCTATTTCTCCATTTACTGTATACAGTTCGGTCGTAAAAACCACGTTCTATTCTGTATATCAAGCTGTTATTGTAATTATCGTAGTTATTTGCAAAGCACCATGCATGCTGATATAGAGTTTTCCTGAACCCTTTCAGATGCTTGCCGGCTGCTTCAAGTTTGGAATACATCATCTCCAGTACGCGGGGGACTGCACAGAAACCGTCTGCATGACAGTCTGCAAGATCTCTCGCCAATGTACCTAAACTCTCTGCATAATAGATACTTATGCCGATATATTGATATTCATAGTTCATGCTCCTCTCGTATACGTGACACAGTGGAAGGAAGCTGAGCATCTTCTGGTCAGGACGTACGGTCTGCCTTACCGCATGAGCGTATGCATTGAACATGAGGTTACGATGAGAGAGCATAACGCCTTTCGGTGTGCCGGTGGTACCTGACGTATAGATGATCGAGGCCGGTTCGTCCGTACTTGTTTCTGCCTTAATTTTCTCTATTACAGGGTGTTGTGTGCTTTCTGCATCTTGTCCCATCTTGTATATGTCCTGTAGGCACATTATGTCCTTATCGTCATCCATCAGTATGATTCTGGCCGGATGTTTCATATTCCGTACTATCGGCTCTATTTTCCGGTACTGGCTCTTCGTACCTATGAAAATGATTTTGGCATCACTGTGGTTGAATATGTACAGATATTCATCTGTGCTGAGTGTCGGATATACGGGTACGTGAATCATGCCGGCCATGCTCAGTCCCATGTCGGTAAAGTTCCATTCCGGACGGTTGTTGCAGATAGTCACTGCTTTGTCGCCTTTTCCGTAGCCCATGGCTGAAAGTGCGTAGGCTATAAGGTGGGATTTACGGGCATAGTCCTTGACGCTATAGCGTATCCATTCCTTGCCACTGCGGCGACAAAGCATGTCCTGTTTGTCGGGGAACCTCTTTTCAAGTTCGGTAAGGAGGTCGTAGATGTGTGCTACTTCTTTCAGCATACCTGTGAATTTTAGATTGTGTTCGACAAATATAATAATAAGCCGGGAGCAACGCAAATCGAGCAGGTTCAATCAGCACAGCACCTTGTTTTTACAATACATATACCGTTTACCACTCAGGGTTTTCCGTTATCGATATCCCGGAGACATGACATTGGGTGAGATTACTCTTGGTTTCGGTTTTGTCCAGTGTGAGAGAGATGGTGTAGCTTACGCCCTTACGCATCGTAAAGTCTTCATCGAGGATGCAGCGGAACGTATCTGGACCAATTGTAATGTTGGCGATGGACATACCTTTATACAGAGTTTGAGGGATGACTAAAGCATATATTCCCGAGACCTTTCCGTCTGCCGTGATTTTTTCCTCTGTATATGGGAAGAAATCTCTCATGCCCTCAGGCTCTATCAGTTCCGCTTTCTCAAGTGAAATGCTGGTATGGTATTTAATGTTCGGAATCACTATCTCACAGTCTGTGAGCTCGTCTGCGCTTGAAAAACCGTTGCCGGGCTTGATCTCGAAAGAAAGGCGGCTCATAAGATGCTCGAACTCCAGCTCTACAGGCTCTCCGGTATAGGTATAGCCAAGCAGTTGCGCATACTGTTGGTCCGACTCTCTGTAGTTTCTCAAATCTCTTTGATCCTCAAAAACGTATACCGAGAGGTGATTGTCAGTTATGAGGTTGTCGGAAAAATAGGGATAATACGCGAAGATGCCCACTTCGGTGTCAGGGATGGCCAGATTTCCTTCCAGTACGGCATCGGAGTTCTGAATCTGTATCAGCATATTGTCCGCAAGCATATAGCCTGTCATCGGACTATCTGCACTTTCGAACATATAGAGTCCGATTTTGTCTCCATTTGAAAAATCGCTTTCGGTTATGTTTGTGCGGAATATATTATCCGGGACATTGTCCCCGGGAGTCTCAGGTGTTACAGCCGTGCATCCAACAGTCGCGACCGACAAGATAGTCAGCAAAAATATATTTTTCATTTTTCGGATTTTTAGAAATTATACAATTAAAAAAGATATGTTGTTACTGTTCAGTATAGTCAGCAACGCACCTTACGGGAAAAGCATAGGTTGACGTGCAGGAAAATCTCTCCATATCATGGCTGTATGAAACAAAAGCACGGAAGAAGAGACTCTCACTCCAAAAGCCGCTTGTCGACCACCATCCTGCATAGTCTCCGACATAGGCGAATCCGCTGTTGTAAACGGGGGTGTCGCCGTCCATATGTGAGTAGGACGAATAGAGGTAGCCGGTAGGGTAGCCGTTAAAACCTGTTTCATTCGTTCCTGGATAGTCATTCCAGCCGTCGGTGGACTTCAAGCCCTGAGTTACATTTGCAAAAGTCTGGTATTCATCAGCTTTTCCGCCTTGGGAGATACCCAGCATATCCCAGTCGGTAGTGGTTGGCACATGCCATCCGTCCGGACAAAGTTTTTCATACTCGATGCATACACGGTTGTACAGCAGACCATTGCGTTCGATATTGTTTTCAAAATCATATTCATAGGCTGTGTACGCCGCCTTGTCTGTAACCGGCCATTCATCCAGACTTTCGATTTTCTGTATCTCGGTACCGTCTTTCAATTTTGTAGTGCGGAGGTTAGCTCCCATCCAGTAAAGGCTGCCAATCTTCACTACCGGGTATTCATTGCCATCTATGTCCGTAACGGTTTCCCCTGGAGGCAGCAGTTTTCCAGTAGAAAAGTCGAAGACCTCTTCTTCCCAGTCGCGTACGGTACGCTCACTTCTACCTGCTGACCAGGTTCTGCTGTAATGGAGAAAGTGACTTGCGCAACTTTTCCGGCTTCGAGCACAAGGTCTTCATCCAGAGTCAAGGTGTATTCACTGCCGCCAATCATTATATTTGCAAAATCTCCGGCCTTTAAAGTCTGCGGTGGTATTATCGCAGACACACCTTTCAGCAGTCCGTCTTCTGCTGCAGCGAATTTTCCGGCTGACTTTACCTGCCCTTTTTCTCCTGAAAGGGTCAGCACGCACTCTTCTGCATTATAAGTTCCACCCAACTCGACATCAGACAGTACTACAACGTCAAAATCGTCAGCAGGATAGGTGGTCTCGATTACAAAGTCCAATCTGGAGAACAGGTGGGACAGCTCCACTTGCGGGTCCTGTTCTTTCCGGATAAAATTGACTGTCTTGCCGAACATTATGTCGCTTGCTTCTATACCCGAAGACTGGTCCCGGGCAACAGATACATCTGCCATGTTCCCTCCGGCTGGAACGGTGTTTCCGTAATAGGGAGAGAAGACATAAAAATCGCAGTACGGTCTCTTATGTCTAGTCCTAAAATAGCGTTACAACAAAAAGAGTAACGAAATGGATAAGACAGGTAACAAGTACGTTAAGCGTACCCAGAAGGACTACAGCATGTCCTTTAAATTGGCGGTTGTTCAAGAGTATGAGAACACCGGAATAAGCCAGATGGCGCTTCAGCGCAAATATGGCATATAGGGCAACAATACACTGAAGCGCTGGATTGAAAAATACAGTAACTTTGACGTCTCGAACAAATCCCGCAAGCCAATGGAAAAGAGTAAGGACCAGGAGCTCCTAGAACTGCGGCAGAAGGTGAGGCTGCTGGAGCGCAAGAACGCCCGCCTGGAGAAGGAGCTGGAGCAGAAGGACATGAAGGCCGAGTTTTTCGATCTGATGATAGACATCGCCGAAAAGGAATACAACATCGACATAAGAAAAAACTCCTTTCCCGAACAGTCATGCGATACAGAGAGATGAAGTCCGTGAGTATAAGCGGAGTCTGCCGACTGCTCGGGATAAGCAGGCAGAAATATTACCGGCAGCAGTGGAGTATATGCAGGAGCCGACAGAAGGCTACGGAAGTCGTGGAGATGGTGCAGGACATCCGGATGGAGATGCCTCGCATAGGCACCCGGAAGCTATATCACATCCTGCGGTCAGACCTGATGGAAAGGCATGTCGGCCGCGACAGGCTCTTCGACATACTGCGTGCCAACCACATGCTCATAAAGCCCGTCCGCTCATATCATGTCACAACCAACTCGCATCACCGTTTCAGGAAGCACAAGAATCTTGTGGAGAATATGGAGGCGACACGCCCGGAGGAAATATGGGTGTCGGACATCACCTACATAGGCAACAGGAGCAGGCATATGTATCTCTCACTGGTGACGGACGCATATTCGAAGAAAATCATGGGGTATTGCCTCTCCGGTTCATTGGACACGCAGGGGCCCCTGAACGCATTGAAAATGGCAAACAGGAACCGTCTGTATAAGGGAGATCCATTGATTCATCACTCGGACCGCGGCATACAATACTGCTCCGACGCATATCAGAAAATGCTGAGCCGGTATCGCATAACGCCCAGTATGACAGAATCCTATGACCCTTATTCCAATGCTGTGGCAGAGCGTGTGAACGGAATACTCAAGCAGGAGTTCCTGCTTGAGAAACTTGATCTGCCTTTACAGGACATGAGGTGCATCATAAAGGATGCTGTCTATAAGTACAACAATCTTAGGCCTCACTACTCCTGTGGATACAAAACGCCCGAATATATGCATCACCAGAATCAGATCAAAATTAGAAATTACAGAAACAAACAGTCCAGCAAGACTCTTGCTGGACTGTGATAAAATTTATTTTTGTCTAAAATAACTGTAACGGTTATTCAGGACTAGACAAGTACACTTTCAGAGGATTGCAGTGTAGGCGTCAGCGTCCAGCAGTGAGTCAAGTTCAGATGGATCGGACATCTTTACCTTGATCATCCATCCTTCTCCATAAGGATCACTGTTGACGTTCTGAGGAGCGTCCTCAAGGCCTGGATTCACCTCAATAATTTCTCCTGATACAGGCATGAGGGCATCGGCTACAGTCTTGACAGCTTCGATGGCTCCGAAAACTTCCTCTTTGGCAAGGGTCTCTCCCTGTGTCTGGATGTCTACGAACACTATATCACCGAGTTGGTCCTGAGCATAATCGGTGATGCCCACAGTTGCGATATCACCCTCAACTTTGACCCATTCGTGGTCACGTGTGTACTTCAGATTGGTAGGTATATTCATAACCGGTTATAATTAAATGTTAAACTGCTGCAAATGTATTAAAAAGTAGAAGACCCTACAAGATTTTCAATGCTTTTTTGATGATGTCCTCGAGACTGAGGCCGGGTTCCTTGCGGACAATGGATGCAACGGCCTTTTCCACAGCATTTTTTGTAAATCCAAGCATGACCAGTGCCGAGCATGCCTCCTCGGTGTTGGCACCGGAACGGCCGGACGAAAGGTCAAGTGCCGGGCCGCTGCCGCGTGCGATCTTGTCCTTCAGTTCGATGATCACCTTCTGGGCTGTCTTGAGTCCGATACCTTTCACGGCCTTTATCCTGTTGACATCCCCGGAAGCCACTGCTGCGGACACCTCGTCCGGAGTCAGGGACGAGAGCATCATTCTGGCTGTATTTGGACCTATGCCGGAGACCGAGACAAGCAGGGTGAATATCCTGCGTTCCTCCTTGTCGAAGAAACCGTACAGAGTCTCCTCGTCCTCCCTGACATGATGGTATACGTAAAGCCGGGCATCGCTGGCATCCCTTAGTCTCTCGTAGGTATTCAGCGATATCTGCATCAGATAGCCAATGCCGCAGCATTCTATCACTGCCTCTGCCGGATTGAGTTCCTCGATGCTGCCTTTTATGTAGTCGTACATAATTCTGATACGTAAATAATATTATGCAAAATTAATTACTTTTGTGAAATTTTTGTAAGACAGTATGAACGCAGTGATAGAAAATATAAGGGCGCAGTTTCCTTATCTGGAAAACAGCGTGCGGGATGGCAGGCCGTTGGTGTATTTCGACAGTGCCGCTACGTCGCAGAAGCCGCGCTGCGTCATTGAACTTATGGGCGAATGGCTTGCAGACGCCAATGCGAATGTTCACAGGGCCATATACGGTATGGCGGCAAAGGCTACGGAGAACTATGAGGCCGGCAGGGAGGCAGCCCGTGAGCTGCTCAACGCCGCGTCGAAGGACGAGATAGTATTCACATCCGGCACTACGGCATCGATTAATCTGCTTGCCAATACTTTCGGAGCAAAATACATCAAGGCCGGGGACGAGATCCTGGTCTCGGAGGGCGAGCATCATTCGAATCTGGTGCCCTGGCAGATGCTCTGTGAGCGCAGCGGGGCAAAGCTGAGATTCATTCCGGTGAACGAAAATGGCGAGTGGGACATGGGGGAGGCTGAGCTGGTTCTCTCAGGTGGCAAGGTACGCTTGGTATCTGCGGCCCACATATCTAATGTGCTCGGTCTGGTCAATCCGGTGGAGGAACTGACGTTCATGGCGCACAGGCACGGAGCCGCCGTGCATCTGGACGGGGCGCAGGGCATAGTCCACGAGGATGTGGATGTGAGACGCATCGGCTGTGATTTCTACTCGTTCTCAGGGCACAAGCTGTATGCGGCTACCGGTTCGGGAGTACTTTACGGACGCAAGGACCTGCTGGAGACACTGCCGCCGTGGATGGGCGGAGGGGAGATGGTGGACACCGTCACCTTTGAGAAGACTACTTATGCGCCTATTCCATTAAGATTTGAGGCAGGTACTCCTAACTTCATATCTGCAGCCACTTTAAGGCCGGCCATTGATTTTGTTACTTCAATACGGAACAAAGAAGTCAAGAGCAATGAGACTGAAATGACATCTTATCTGATGCAGGAGATGAAGTCTATGGACGGTCTGAGGCTGTATGGTACAGGTACACACAAGGCTTCGCTGCTGTCCTTCACTGTGGACGGGGCGCATCACAGCGACATCGCCGTGCTGCTGGACAGGATGAACATCGCTGTCCGCTCCGGCCTGATGTGCTCCGAGCCTCTTGTCAGCAAATTCGGACAGACAGGCATGGTGCGTGTGTCTCTCGGGCCGTACAACACTTTGGAAGAGTGTGAGTACTTTGTCAAGTCACTTAGAAGAACCGTTAATATGTTAAGATAATGGAAGCAACTGTACAGGATGTCCAGCAGGAGATTGTGGATGAGTTCTCCGCTTTCGATGACTGGATGGACAAATACGAGTATCTCATCGAACTTGGCAAATCATTGCCGGTGATAGATGATAAGAACAAGCAGGAGGACCGTCTCATCAAGGGCTGTCAGTCGCGGGTGTGGCTCAACACCGAGCTGCGCGACGGAAGACTGTTCTTCACGGCGGACAGCGACGCCATCATCACCAAGGGTATAATATCGCTGCTCATCAGGGTGTACAACGGCCGTACTCCAGATGAGATACTGGCTGCGGACAACAGCTTCATTGACCGTATAGGACTGAAGGAGAACCTTTCTCCGACCCGGGCCAACGGGCTGGTGTCCATGATGGAGCAGATACGTGAGGATGCCCTCAGGTACAGTAAGGAACAATAAGTTGAACGATATGGACAAAACTACACTTACCCGTGATGTCGTGCGGGCTCTCAGACAGGTGTACGATCCGGAGATACCGGTCAACATCTATGACCTCGGCCTCATCTATGACATCACTATAGATGACGACCATAAGGTGTTCATCAAGATGACAATGACCGCTCCCAACTGTCCCATGTCGGACATGCTGCTCGAGGATGTGCATACGGCTGTGGCCGATACACCGGGGGTGACGGATGTGGCCATAGAGATTACTTTCGACCCTCCATGGGACAAGTCCCGAATGAGTGACGAGGCTTTGCTGGAGTTGGGACTGCTATGACGCCTGAGAAAGAGCCGGTTAGGGTTTACCTTATATTAGGCAGCAACATGGGTGACCGGCGCCGCAACCTCAGCATAGCTGTCTCGCTGCTTGTCACCGAGTTGGCTCCCTGGCTTTTTTCCGATATCCGGGAGTCCGGGGTGCTTGAGACCGAACCGTGGGGTATGCCGGAAGGCACTGAGCCGTTCGTGAATCAGGCCATATCCTTTGAGACCACTGTCCCGCCGGAGGACCTGCTGAAAGTCTGCAAATGGGTGGAGCACAAGTTAGGTCGTCCGGACCATGAACCGGAATATGCTCCGGACGGCAGCCGCGTATATCATCCCCGTATCATTGACATCGACATCGCCCTTTACGGAGACCGTCATATCGACACACCGGAGCTGACGATACCGCATCCGCAAGTCAGGGAACGCGACTACGCAGCCCGTCTCCTGCGTCAGATATTGTAGTGCGGATTTCTCTTGACGCAGATCCGCTGCACAGCATAACAAAAATGAGTTTACATGGTTACAACCATTGGGATAGGTCAAAGATGTAGGTGAGTTCGTTGTCGTAATCCAGCGAGAGTGCCTTTCCCGTGTCGGGGTCTATCTCTAAAGTGTTGACAAAGGGGACGTCATATGAGACGGTCGGCTTCAGGTCCCTGTTGAAGACCAGAATCCGCGAGCTCTCTTTTGAGTCATCGCACATGAGCAGAGCTATGTGGTCTCCGATATAGCCTCCTCCCGCGAAATAGACCGGACAGTATCCGTCCTTGGGAAGGTCCTCTGGCCGCATCTCCACAAAAGCTTTGTTGAGGAGAGAGCCGTCATCTGTTGAGTGGAGATAGAGGACGGGATAGGTGATGCTGTATACGAGCAGCCTGGCACTGTCCGGGGAGAAGAACTCCAGGGTCTGGTTGTCGGGTATGTATATTTCCGAGTTTTCCAGGGTCTCGTTGACATCCTCACCCCATCCTTCAAGGTACGTGGAGTTTCCGTTGTCGTCCAGAAAATATCTGTTGGCATCGCCGTTGCAGAGGAATCTGCCGTTCCCCAGCGGATATATAGCCCTCATGCCGGTGGAGTATTCCCTTATAGTATGCGAGTGCGTTCCGCCGTCATGTATGTTTACGGCAGTCCTGTACAGCCTGCCCTTAGTCCAGTCTCTTATCAGCAGGAAAAGTGAGTCACCGGCACTTCCGGTGCTTGCGACAAAGTTAGGGTCTATGAACTCCTCAGGCCCGCGTCCTTTTCTTCCGAATCGGACAATTTCGTTCAAGTCCTCATCCAGAAGCGCAAAGCAGTGCTCGGACTCGAGCAGCTGGCATACCCAGTATCCTTCCGGGATATGATATATGGTCAGCGGATACATCTCTGCCGCATTGTACGGCATTGTCTCAAAGGCTATCTCCCCCTTTTCCGGGAAATCCTTTATGAAGCTGTAATCCTGCCCGCATCCGGCAGACAGGATTACAGTTAAAAATGGAATGAATGTCTTTACGATGTCATGCATGATGAACTCACGTTAATAAGTTAATAAAGTTTTAATGACTGGTGAAGCAGCCTTCGTGCCATTTACCGTAGTGGGATCGAGTGTCAGAAGACAAGTCCGATCTTCACAGGCAGCAGGAATGAGTTGAGGGCAAAGGGAGGAAGGAACTGCGCCCTGATACCCAGATCGAGGGACACCTTCCTGAAATTGATTACGGCGCCCAATTCGACCGCGCCGTTGAAGAAGGCTCCGCCACCGGTGGCATAGTCCAATCCTACTCCGGCTTCGGCTCCCACATATCCCTGCGCATTTTTGCTGTCCGCCGCAGGATAGAACCACCGGGTATGGGATGATACAGTCGCCACTCCTATGACTGAGTACACGGCTTCGACGCTGACACCGGTATATACGCTCTGCCGCGGGAAGAATGCTCCGTGCGATGTGTGCAGTGACAGGCCGGGCATGACAGGGGACGGAATATACGGACTGGCATTGACACTGACCATTCCCATATAGTGCGGTCTCTCAGTGCTTTTCCCGTGACAGATCCCTCTGTCCTGCGCGGATGCAGAAACGGACAGGAACGGAAGTATAGCTAACAATAAAATTTATTATTCATGATGGAGTGTTTTAATTGTGTTTAACGTGTGTTCGAAATAATGATGTAAAGTTATAAAATATTCTTTTCATGTCATTAATTTTAAGAGTTGGAAAGATTCGTGTTATACTGAAACTTACATAAGTCAAAGTTGCCGTTTATTCCGTAGATGATGCCTTTTTCAGGGTCGATGTCGAACCGGTTGATCTTTTCCGGCAGGGCGACGGCCATAACCGGTTCTCCGTCAGGACTGAGCACGATGACCGCTCCATTTTTCCATTTTTCAAACATTCCCCTATAAAGGGCAAAGATGAAGCCGCCGTAGGATCTGACGCAGAAATAGGTCTCTGTCGGGTTGTCCCAGCCCACGGTACCGAAACTTACGGCTTCTGATTCCTCATTTTTGATGCTGAAAGACGGGAACACCGTTTCCGGTCCCCATATATTGCTGATGACGCTCCCGTCAAAGCTGTATATCGTTATGAGGGAGATGAAGCCGTCTGCGGTTATAAGGCGATGATTCGTGTAGTCGGGGCAGAAGTTAGTAGAGAATATCTCCGGGAGCGCGTGCCCGTCCACGTTCTTGACGGAACTCAGCTCCGGGAAGTCCCCGAAAAGACAGTCCGGACTGCCGTCACGGCTGTATCTTGAGAACCGTCCTCCGCCGTCCGACATCATCGGGCAGGAGTATATGACACTGTCTGTCATTACGTAGCTCATCTCAGGTCCGATAATACTGCCGAGGGCTATCCTTTCGGACGGCATGACGCTTCCGTTGAGGACGCTGTCTGTGTCGAAGACATTTATGACGTTCAGCCCCATGTCCTTTGTCCAGAACTGCCTGCCGTCTTCCGAGAGATCGATGTAGTAAGCATTGATGGCCTCTCCCGGCCCGCGTCCCATGTGCAGCAGGTCAGCGGTGACATTCCCTGTCCGTCCGTTGAAGACGGAGACGAGATGGTCTCCGAACTGTCTTGACACAGTCACCAGTGAGTCCGACAGGATTCTCACGTCGGTCAGTCCCATAGTTCTCAGGCTGTCAATAAGACAATAAGCCTTCTCCGCATACACAGTGGGAATGTCATACAGTGTCAGGTCGGTGAACTCTTCTTTGAACGGCTGTGATGACGATTGACAGCCGCAGAGCAGGCACAGAAACGGGATAATGGAAGTAATTCGCATAGTATTCATGACGGCAGTTATTAATAGGATTCTATTGATTTAGTATATTTATGCCATAGATGCTTGTCCCTTATTGGATTTCCCATAAGATGGATTTCCCCATTGTCTTTCAGCAGGGCGTAAACTGGTTGCTCCGCATCTTTGAACCACGGATTGAGTTTTGTAAAAGCATTGCTGGAATCTATAAAGTAAGGGAAAGGAAAGCGTGAAGGTTTTGAAGAAAGTGCGGTGTTTCATGGTCAGTAAGTGTTAA
>OJNZ01000144.1_pt1 | contig 58232 bp, 58 predicted proteins | sample 1598001 | NCBI WGS metagenome assembly OJNZ01 (sample SAMN01915225, study PRJEB22387) | human gut metagenome | isolation source: stool | host: Homo sapiens | place: USA | reverse complement strand
ATGGTCAAGAGGTAAGGCGGCTTTTGTGGGAAAAAGGTAATACCGTTGAGACTGTTGCGTTATTGGTCAGGAATATATCAACCAAAGAACACGTTATTATAGAGGTTAGTCCGGAAGAGCTTGAGCTTGGCTCGTTAAAGACTCACGGGACTTACGAAGAGATTAAATCCTACGTTCTTAAAAAACACGGCTTAAAGGTATCAACTCTCAACATTTCACAGGTTAAACGCAAGTGCGGACTCGATGTCGGCGAGGCATACAATAAGCCAAAATCAAAAGATGCCAAAGTTCCAAATTGCCCTCCCGAAAAAGAGAAAGCCATTATGGACGCCTTAAAACATTTCAATATGATATGACAATACCCCTCACAGTTGATTCTGTGAGGGATATTTTATTCTGTATAACATCAAATCTTTTTATAATATCACTTATTTTTCTACATATCTTTTTGAATAATGTATACCCGAACATCCGATATTAACCTAACAGTCAGAACTTATAATCTATATTTCAAATACACCTCCTTATTTAAGGAGACCTTTTGAACAAAGCAAATCTCCGCAGATTGCTCCACGGAGATTTGCTATTACTATAATAATTTGTTAAAATTACTGCTTAATTCTCAGCTTACCCTCAATTTCCTCAACACAACCGGATTCAATTAAATTGTCCACGGCAGAATTCATTGCAGCGGAAATATTTTGTCCCGCTCTGTTAAATCCATAAACTCGTGTCGTTTTTATATTTTTCTTTTTTCGCCACAAAACACAATTATAAAAATGCCAATGAAAACTGTTTGTATAATCTTAGCGAGCAGACCATTTGGTTATCCAAACGGTAGCTTGCCCGCTTTGAACCAACTCAGCAAGCGGTGTGTTCGGACAGCTACACTACCAAACACCTCGTTAGGGACACCCTAAGACCTGTAAAATCACTTTGCGTATATTACTTCTTCATCCATTATCTTTAAAGCTTCTTGCTCTAAAAGGTAAGCCTTATAACGCTTTTCATTAGCTTGCAGTGCTAAATCATTGATTTTTTTCTGAACATCTTTATTTTTTAACAACGGAATAACAATTTGTCTAATGTGATTATCATCTATTTCGTCAACAACCGAACCATAAGTAAATCTGGTTATCAACTGATGACCATATTCCGATGACAAGAAAATATTTAAATATCCCGCAATATCATCACATGCCGGAACAACGCGAATAATATGTTGATTTGCAGTCCAATTTTCCCATTGTTTCCCAACCAATGCAACTTTACCAATAGTCCCACTACACGTTATTAAAGTCATATTTTCATGCAATTCGAGTTGTTTTGCAATCCTATCCGCGTGATGTGTTAAGGATAAATATTTTTTATTTGTCGGATCTAATTCACCAAGTTGTTTTCCACCAATAAATACTCTACCGTATCCTTCTTCAACATAAACACGCTTAAACCTACCTGGTAATATGACTTTAGAGCTGATACGTTCATCACCGATTGTAGTCACTTCAGCAGAGTATTGTTCTAAGTGCTTAATAATAGCGTCAACAATTGGTAGGTGATAAGATGCATCTGCACGACCATTCAAGTCACTTAATTTGACGCTAAATGCATTTACATTTGCTGAATTTTTTATATTATTTTGTTTGAATTCGCTTATAGGAGGCAACTTCAATTCATCAATAAGTAAGGTTGTCGCTTGGTCAATTAATTCGTTTGATTCATCACGCAATTTGAAAGATTCGACAATAAGATTATGTATTCTTTCTTTGATTTCCTTTGGTGCATTGGGAATATATGTTTCTTGTAAATGTTCTGGCTCTAAATGCGTAATGACAGATCCATATCCATTAGTGGACAGAATAATATTTCCGATTTTTGCTTTTAGAAATGTATAGCTATACCCTAAGTCAATTGTATTTTTAAAAGTAACTCTAATAACATCATCAGAAAACACCTTACCCTCAGTTGTTTTAGAAACGATAGAAATTGTACCTATGGTACCAGAGCGAGAAAGTAAAAGAGTATCTTTCTGTAACTTTAACTCAGAAATGTCGCATTTAGTGAGTTTTGAAATATATTTGTCTGCTTTTGGATATATATCTGTCATTTGAGAAGGTAAGAAGAATGCTTCGCCATTTTCCTTATCGCAGTAAATTCTTTTAAATCTACCCGGATAATAAGCATTCTTGACTATTCCTTTTTCTCCAAGTAGAGGAACACAAGGATATTTTCCATTTATTATGATATTACGAGCCTGCTTTGCTTCCACATCGAAAACGCTTGCTTCAAGACGTTTACCACGAGATATAACATCAGACAAAGGGACTGAAGACCATTTCAATGGTATATCATTCGTTTTAACGTCAATAGTATTTTTATTATCTAATTTGTGTGCCAAATTACTGTTTACCACGCTATACCCTCCTGTTGTTTCCATTTTGCGAAAATCTCGGGAACATCAGGTGTTTGGTCATCCTCAACTTTCTTTTTTTGCTGATGAGATACAGTGCGTTCGCCGGTGCATGTATCTCCCAGCACAAGAACGCTGTTAGTATCCGGAACAAGTATTTCGTTACCCTCTTTATCTCTCTTAAAAATTGGATTTCCTCGTTTATCGTGACCCACTTTTTCAACCATAGCCATAAAGATGTTATAATCAGCCATTTTTCCTGATTTTTCCTCTGAATCTTTCTGTTGCTTCGTTTTCTTTTGTAAGAAAAGAACAGATGTCTGCGTGCCGTTACGAGGCTGAAAAGTATCAGCGTTTAAATCTATACTTGCTACAATACGATGATTCTTTATCAACCATTCACGAATATATCCAAGTCCAGGAGAACCAAGAATCGAGTCTGGAAGAACAATTCCCATTCTGCCTCCATCTACGAGTAGTTGAGTACAGCGTTCAATGAACAAAATTTCAGGCGGTACAGATGACTGCAATCGTTCTGTCATTGTCCAGGTGCCTGTCTTTTTGTCGTTTTCCCAAATGTGAGCAAGTTCAAACTGTTCCAATATGTTTTTATCTTTCACAGGTATTTTGCTGCCAAATGGCGGATTTGTAACAATCACATCAAAATAAGCAATAGTATTATGATTTCTTATTTCACTCTTATCAACACCGATAGCATCAGCTAATTTTGTGCGGAATTCATCCGTCCATTCGTGTGGAGGCAAAAGCGAATTAGTCTGAAGTATATTGCCACTACCGTCATTATTCATAACCATATTCATTTTGGTTGCTTTTACGAGATCCGGGTTAATATCAAACCCGAAATAGTAATGTGAAGCCATATCGGATATGCGGTCATTAAATGCTCTAATAGAATCACCATCCCAATCACATTTATTACGGCCAATTTGCGCAGAAAATTCCCTTTCCAAATCGGCAATAACGTGTGTCATTGCAGTAACCAAGAAACCTCCGGTGCCACAAGAACTGTCAAGAACTCTTTCGTCCATCTTAGGATTTATCATCTCAACAACCATCTTCATAACATTACGAGGCGTGAAGAATTCACCTCTATCACCACGAAGGTTAGCACCAACGATTTCTTCGTATGCTTTCCCTTTAATGTCGATATTAGTGTTAAGAAGACTATATTTTTGAAGTTCACTAACTATATACGCTAAACTACGTGGAGCAAGCTTGATTTCATCGTTAGAATCAAATATCTTTCCGTGCTTTTTCTTAACTCTTTCAAAAATCTTAGATATGCGCTTTTTTACCGTAAGCTGACCGTCTGGATTTGAACGCTCTTCTGATGTAGTGTAAAACTCTAAAGGATTGGGTATGTTGCGCTCATCTTCTATTTTACAGAAAATAACTTTTAAAAGTTCAAAAAATGCCGGTTGTTTTTGTAAGCCATCATTAACGTGGATATGGTTGTGGCAGGTTTTAAAAACAAACAACAAATTATCATCATAAGCATTTTTCAAAGATGTTCTTTTAGGTCGATTGATATCATCCAAACTGCCATCGGCAGAAGGAATATCATTATAATCCATAAAATCAATTTGACCTTTATCATTGACATATTTTCGATATACTTCTTTTTGCTTCCCGTTTGTCCACATGCCCCACTCACAATTTGGGCAAGCAGACATATATGATTTTAATTGTTCAACACCATCTTTGGCATTGCGTGCTTCAACAGTTTCTTTTTTACATTCAATTATCAACTTGACATTTTCCTGTGTTCGTTCGGTACAGTCTTTATCGAAAATAACAATATCGGCACGTGGTTTACGAGAACCAAGTTGTAGAGTATATTCGATTTTAATCTGCTTGGGCAAATACTTATGTTCATTTACAAGTCGTTTTTCGATGGTTTGCCTTACATATTCTTCAGGCGTATCATTACGAAATTTTCCATCAACATAGTCGCAAATTTTACCCTCGGGTATTACTATTATTTTGGTTTCAGCCATTGTTCTTCTCTCCGTTTTCTTTGTGTTCTTCTAAGTATTCATCAGCCGCGTTGTTAAACAAATCTGCCATACTATGCATATTGTCATCATAGGCAATGGCTGCAAGCAAACGTTTTACTTTATCTGGGTCCATTCGGAATTGGACTTGTCTTGTTCGATTCGCTTTATTCTCTTTAATCAAACATTGCACCTCCAAATGATATCATTAAATCTTGATATAATGATATCATTTTTGCTATTGAAAGTCAAGACTCCTTTATCGAAAGGTTTAAAAAATTTTCTGCGTCGTAAATAGATGTAACCCTCTTAGGTTAAAAATACTCGGAAAAAGATATAATGCTTTTTGACCTTTCCATTTTGCCACAAAGGCTTCCAAAATGAAACACGGATGGTTATCTATGCATACCTCGACTCGGTTGCTTTTGATGAAGTGAGTCTATTATTTCTTTTAATCCTCTCTTTAGTGGCTCAGGCATATTGTGTTTCTCGATAAAGTCAGATACCTTATTGATAACAGCTTTAAGAAGTTTGTTTTCATTTTTAAGTGAATTGTTTTCCTTCTCCAATTGGGCATTTTCGATGGTTAATTCTAAATTGCTTTTATTATCAGTTAGATAGACCGCGGCTGCAAGTATCATAAAATATTCAGCGATGAGAATCTGGATTTTAAAGCGCGGTATGCGACAGACGAGCGGGCGTATATTCTTCTTTCCGATCGCGTCGGAGAAAATTCCAAATCGGTCTTGCTCGAAATATCCGAAAACGGGGATATGCTAAAAACAGAGTTCGACTGCGATTTCCAGCTTGTCTTTAATATGCTCGTAAGCGACGGGAAGATGTTTCTCGGCGCAGATAAGGCGGTCGTTGTTTTTGACCTGTAAACGAAAGAAATAAACGCTTATACGCCGCTCAGCGTCGAAGCGGAGAAACATATAATCGGAATAAGCCGATGAATAAGCCCTGTAAATTTGGCGGATGACCGCACTTTTTTTAAACAATGCCTACTGATTTAGGATAATTTACTTTTTTTGCCCTCGGACATTGATTTTCAAAAAAATCTGTGATACTTTAAAGTCGTACAGTTTCTTGACTGTGCGGCTTTATCTATTTTGATAGGAGGATCAAAATGAAAAGGTTTATAAGCAGGGCGGTCGCAGTGATTCTCACATGCGTATTGGCCTTCGGCTCCGCGGTCTGCTTCGCCGCGGACAGCACCGAGAGTGCAGACGCAAAGAAGTATTATGATTACGGCACATATGTGCTTCTGGGCGACAGCGTCGCCAGCGGTCACAACGACCTTGTGTATGTGGACTCTGAGTTCAAGCGCGTTGAAAATTCATACGGCGCGTATGTTGCCGATGCTCTCGGAGTGAATTATGTTCCGATGGCCTGCCCCGGATTCAGGACGATAGATATCCGCTATATGCTCGAGGACGATTATCCGGGCGACGATTATCTTTTCCACGATTCTCATAACCCCGAGGTCATGAAATCGAGGATCCCCGAGTATCGCCGCGCAATTTCACAGGCGGGTCTTATTACCCTCGGTGTCGGCGGAAACGATTTCGGCACTTATCTCACATGGGTAATCGCCGACATTCTCGAGAAAGAGGGCACTTGCAGCAAGTATGTCAAGGCTCTGCGCGATCTTCTCAAGGAGAACGGCATAGTCAACGATAAGCTTGACAAAATAGTTGAGCTCGCTAAGATTACCGACGCAATGCCCGAGCTTATCAGAGTTCTCCCGCGTGCGCTTAAATACGGGGTCGAAAACTTCTTTGAGAACTGGAACCATGTCATTGAGGATATATATGCTCTGAATCCCGACGTTCAGCTTATGGTTATCGGAATGTTCGACACGAGCGTCAAGAGCGACGACGGAGCGACAGACACCGAGGAGAACAAGGATGACAGCCAGAGCATCAATCTCGGACAAATGGTCGTCGATCTGGCAAACAAGCCGATGAAAGAGGGCGCCGAGAAATACGGCTATATCTTTGTTGATACAACGGGCACGACCTGCGACACATACCATCCGAACGCAGCGGGTCACAGACATATCGCCGACAGAATCCTTGACGCTCTGCCCGATGCAAACTTCCCGTTTACGGATGTCGCGTCCGATTCGGAGTATTACGATGCAATCGAGTTTATGTACAGAAAAGGCTACATGGCGGGCACTTCCGAGACACAGTTCAGCCCCGATTCCGCGCTGACAAAGTCGGCTCTTGTTCAGGCTCTTTACGGAATGGCCGGCTCGCCCGAGGTCAATACCGAGAACATTTCATTTGCCGATCTCGACAGCTCGAATCCCGCGTTCAAAGCCGCGGTGTGGGCTGTCAGCAACGGAATAGTCAAGGCGTCCGACGGCAAGTTCGAGCCGGATAGCGAGATAAGCGTCGCCGATTTCGGCCTTACGATGATTCGCTTCTCCGCAAAGGTCGATTTCAACCTGAAGAGGGTAGTAAAGACCGTTTCAATGTCGTTCAATCTTGCTCTTGAGAACAAGTTTATGATTATCAAAAGATCTATAACCCGTGCCCAGGCCGCGCAGAAGCTCGCCGGATATCGATATTATTGATAGAAGTATAGTAACGTAAACAAAGCGGAGAGCTCAAGAGGGTTCTCCGCTTTTGTGATATAAAGAACACCCGTCCGCAGATACATAGCTCCCGCGGACAGGTATTCTTATTCGCCGCTCCCGATATTTTCTCTGCGATTTACGGCTAAAACATTGACATCGGGGAAATTTAAGAGTAGAATATTTGAGTAAATATTTTTGGCTGTGAAGAGCAGAGCCGTTTATTCCGCTCGCAGAGAGGCGCGCCGGCATTATGCCGCTGTGAGGTGCGCCGTGTCAGGAAGTACGGCAGCCGGCTCGGAGCCTCCCGCGTTGAACGGGCGTAGCCTGCGTTAAGGGCAGCAGAGGGGTGCAGTTTTGTGCAATCCGGGTGGTACCGCGGCTTCGGCCGTCCCGGGCAGAACGGCATCTATTTTTATTTTTTAAGGAGTTGTTTATCATGGAATGGACGGGACTCAATGAACTCAGAGAGAAGTATCTGAGCTTTTTCGAGAGCAAGGGCCATCTTCGTCTGCCGAGCTTTTCGCTTGTGCCTCAGGGAGATAAGAGCCTGCTTCTCATCAACGCCGGCATGGCACCGCTTAAGAAATATTTCACAGGCGAGCTGACCCCGCCGAGAACCCGCGTCACAACCTGCCAGAAGTGCATCAGAACGCCCGATATTGAGCGCGTCGGAATCACCGCGCGCCACGGCACTTTCTTCGAGATGCTCGGCAATTTCTCATTCGGCGATTACTTCAAGCATGAGGCGACCGCCTGGGCGTGGGAGTTCTGCACGAAAGTGCTCGAGATGCCCGCAGATAAAATATATATCAGCGTCTATCAGGACGATGACGAGGCGTATGACATCTGGACAAAGGAGCTCGGTGTTTCGCCCGACCATATGGTTCGCCTCGGCAAAGAGGATAACTTCTGGGAGCACGGCGCAGGCCCCTGCGGTCCCTGCTCGGAGCTCTATTTCGACCGCGGCGAGAAGTACGGCTGCGGTTCTCCGACCTGCGGAGTCGGATGCGACTGCGACAGGTATGTTGAGTTCTGGAACCTCGTTTTCACCCAGTTTGATAACGACGGCAACAATAACTATACCCGCCTCAAGAGCTGCAATATCGATACCGGTATGGGTCTTGAGCGCCTCGCCTGCATCATGCAGGGCGTGGACAACCTTTTCGAGGTCGACACCGTCCAGAATATCATGAAGCACATCATGCAGATAGCGGGCGTCAAGTACCACGAGGACGAGAAAAAGGATGTCTCCCTGCGCGTTATCACCGACCATATCAGAAGCACCACTTTCATGATCGGCGACGGCGTTATGCCTTCAAACGAGGGCAGAGGATATGTTCTTCGCCGCCTGCTCAGAAGAGCGGCTCGCCACGGCAGACTCTTAGGTATCGACGGCACTTTCCTCTACAAAGTGTGCGAGACCGTTATCAAAGAGAATGCAACAGCCTATCCGAACCTCGTCGAGAAGCATGATCTTATTGTAAAGGTCATCAAAGCTGAGGAGGAGAGCTTCAATAAGACTATAGACACAGGTCTCAATCTGCTTGAGAATATTATCGCTCAGAGCGATTCCAAGGTGCTCAGCGGCGCAGATGCTTTCAAGCTTCAGGATACTTTCGGCTTCCCGATAGACCTGACAAAAGAGCTGCTCGAAGAACGCGGCATGAGCGTTAATATCGACGAGTATGACCGCCTCTATGCTCAGAGCAGAGCGGCGGCGCGTGCAGCGCGCAAGGATGCCGGAGCTCAGGCGTGGAAGGACAGCAACGTTTCGTTCAAGGATGTCGGAGCCACCGAGTTTGTCGGCTATACCGATTATTCCTGCGATGCCGAGATAAAGGCGATAGTCACAAACGGCGAGCGTGACGAGTTCGCAACCGCGGACTCCGAGGTGGTTGTTGTGCTCGACAAGACCCCGTTCTATGGCGAGAGCGGCGGACAGGCGGGCGACACCGGCGTTATCAAGACCGATAATGCAACCCTCGAGGTTACCGCCACCGGCAAGACTCCCGACGGCGTTGTGCTCCACATTGCAAGATTTATAAGCGGCGACAGCATCGCTCTCGGCGATAAAGTCCACGCTCAGATAGATGTCGAAAAGCGCGAGGCGACCCGCCGCAACCATACCGCGGCTCATCTGCTCCAGGCGGCTCTGAGAAAGCACCTCGGCAGCCATGTTGAGCAGGCGGGACAGCTTGTCAACAGCGAGGAGATGCGATTCGACTTCACCCATTTCTCCGCTCTCTCGGGCGATGAGCTCAAGGCGATAGAGCGCGAGGTCAACGAGGTTATCCTCAAGGGTATTCCGGTCGAGACACGCGAGATGCCCATTGAAGAGGCGAAGAAGCTCGGCGCAATGGCTCTGTTCGGTGAGAAGTACGGCGATGTCGTGCGCGTTGTCAGCGCGGGCGATTTCTCCGTTGAGCTGTGCGGCGGCACACATGCGGACAACACCGCAAAGCTCGGTCTGTTCAAGATCGTGTCCGAGTCATCTGTTGCTGCGGGAATCAGGCGTATAACCGCCGTCACCGGCTTCGGCGTGCTCAAGCATATAGAAAACGATGAGCGCATCATGCAGTCTGCAGCGGCGGTGATGAAGCTCGGCAATGTCGCGGAGCTTGACAAGCGTGCGGCGACCCTCTCTGCCGAGGTCAAGGCAAAGGACAGAGAGCTTGCGGAGCTTCGCAGCGAGATATCCGCTCTCAAGGCGGGCAGCCTTATGGACAGCGCAAGACAGGTCGGCGGCGTCAGACTTATCACCGCCGAGGTCGAAGTCTCCAACCCCGGCGAGCTTCGCTCGATGTGCGACACCGCCCGTGACAACGGCGCGGATATCGTCGCAGTCTTTGCTGGCGTCAACAAAGAAAAGGGCACTCTGAACTTCGCCTGCGCCTGCGGCGCCGATGCAATAAAACTCGGCGCTCACGCCGGCAATATCGTCCGTGAGACCGCAAAGATAGCAGGCGGCTCGGGCGGCGGCAAGCCGGACAGCGCAATGGCGGGCGCCAAGGACGCTTCCAAGGCGGACGAGGCTCTCGCGGCGGTTGACTCTATCGTCAGCGCCATGTTAAAATAAAATCATAGCTCCGCCGGTCTTTCCCGGCCGGCGGAACAAGCAATGCAATACGGAGGTTTTCTGAAAATGGATGACTGTATTTTTTGCAAAATAATTAAGGGCGAGATACCCTCAAAAAAAGTCTATGAGGACGACGATGTTCTCGCATTCTATGATCTCGAGCCGCAGGCTCCGTTTCATATTCTCATTATCCCGAAGCAGCATATAAAGAGTGCTGCCGAGATAACCCCGGAGAACAGCGCGGTCGTCTCCAAAGTGTTCGAGGCGGCGGCGAAGATAGCCAAGCAGTTCGATCTCAAGGACGGCTTCAGAATCGTCAACAACTGCGGCGACTGTGCGGGTCAGACCGTCAAACACCTGCACTTCCATATGCTCGGCGGCAGAGATTTCGGCTGGCCGGCAGGCTGATAAAAAAGACCATATTAATATTCAGGAGATGTTTATTTTGGCAAAGACCTATACAATGGAAATCGCAGGCGTGAAGAGAGAGCTTCCTCTCTGCCCGGTCAGCGACAAGCTCGATATCGCGGCATTCATCCTTTTCGGTGATGTCGAAGTCACCGTTAAAGCGGCGGAGGAGCTGCTCAAGAAGTGCCCTGAGTTCGATTATATTCTCACTCCCGAGGCGAAGAGCATCCCGCTTGCCTATGAGATGTCCAGACAGAGCGGCAAGAAATATTTTGTTGCCCGCAAGAAGCCGAAGGTCTATATGACCGATCCCGTCTGTGTCAGCGTGCGTTCTATAACCACCGATGCAGAGCAGACCCTTCTTCTCGGCAGAGAGGACGGAGATCAGCTTCGCGGCAAGAAAGTGCTTATCGTTGACGATGTTATCAGCACCGGCGAATCCCTCGCGGCAGTCGTTGCCCTCGCCGATAAGTTCGAAGCGAACATAGTCGCCAAGGCGGCAGTCCTCGCAGAGGGCGACGCGGCGGAGCGCGACGATATCGTGTTCCTCGAGAAGCTTCCTCTTTTCTTCAAATAATCGGAGAATTGAGAAATGGCGCGCCCGTTCACGGTTATCGGTTTTACAATGTTTTTTACGCTGGCTCTTGTTTTTGAACTCGGTCAGAAGGCGGCAGTCGTTATCCTTTCGGCAGCAGCTGCCGCCTTTATCTTTTCTCTGTTCTTCAAGAGCGTTCGGCGTGACTTTGTAATCCCGACTGCGTGTATCGCGGCGGTCGTTGCAGTCCTTTTGTCTTTTGCCGCCGCACTTGTTCCTGATGAAGCATCGGAGAATTTCAACGACGGCGTGCATACCGTGAAAGCGAGCGTTGTCTCGCTCGAGGAACAGAGCGGCGAAAGATATTATACAGAGCTTAAAACTTCCGAGATAGACGGCGAAGAATATAAGCTGAACATACGCCTTTCTTCAAAATCGCGCCTTGGGTTCAAGCCGTATGATACTGTCGAGGGCGATTTGCAGCTCTACGATATCGGCAAGACCCGTGACGCGAGAAACTACTATCTGTCCGAAAATATCTTTATGGGCGGATACGCAAAGGGCGATATGAATATATCTCAGCCGGAGCGCAGGCCGATAGGCTATTATCCGCTCGCGATGCGCGCTTATATCAAAAACACGGTTTCGCGTCTTATCCCCGGCGAACGCGGAGCGCTTGCAACTGCACTTCTGATCGGCGACAAATCAAATTTGCCGAAGAGCGTTTCGGATTCGTTCTCGTCCGCGGGAATATCGCATCTGATAGCCGTTTCGGGTCTGCACCTCTCAATTTGGTGTCTGTTCATTTTGAAAATTTTCGATGTTTTCAGGCTCAGACGCAGAGCGGGAGCAATTATTTCGGCGGCGTTTGTTATAGTTTTTATGGCGGTCTCGGGCTTCACATATTCCGTCATGCGTGCGGGCTTCATGATGCTCGTTATGCTCCTCGGAACGCTGCTTTCTAGGCAGGCGGATTCACTCAATTCCCTCGGCATCGCGCTTGTTATTCTGTGCTTTGCCAATCCGTATTGCGTGATGAGCCTCGGACTGCGCCTCTCGTTTCTCTCAACTCTCGGAATAATATTAGGCTACAGTAATATCGCTTTCCCGTTGAATCCGTATATTGCGCGCGTCAGAAATAAATATGCAAGGCGCGTCTGCGAGTTTATTTTCGGTTCCGTTAGGAGCACCGTGCTCGCCTGTGCGTTCACTCTGCCTGTTATGATACTCGATCTCGGCAAAGTGTCACTTATCGCGATCCCGGCGAATCTTATTTCCGATCTTCCCGCATCTGCGTGTATGATCCTCTCTGGGCTTACCGCTCTCACCGCGAAGTTTTCATTTTTGCGCGTGATAACGGCCGGTCTTGCAGAACTGTCCGGCGTGTGCGCGTCTTTTCTTATCAATTCATCGAAGTCGCTCGCGGCGGTTCCTCATTCGTCTTTGAACGCCTCGACATTTCTGTTTCCACTGTGGCTTGTTTTGATTTTTATCGTCCTTGCGGCGGCTGCGCTTATCTATAAATTTTCGGGGCGCAATACCGTCCGCGCAGCAGTTTTGATATGCACGCTCACCTTTGCGGGCGTGTGCGTCGGATCTTCTGCACTTTCCCGCGCGGCAACCGTAATAACCGTGGCGGATGTCGGCAACGGCTCGGCTGTTGTCGTCAGCTCCGGCGGCAAAACAGCTTTGCTCGGCTGCGGAGGGGACAGCTACTATGCCCTCTCAAATATAGAGTCCGCAATGGACAGCGTCGGCGCGGATAATCTTGATTTTCTTCTTATCCCGCGCGTATCTGAGGGCGAAAGCTCACTCGCACTCGATGTTATCGACACTTTTTCGCCCGAGTATATTCTTGCCGGCGAGACTGATGCCGACCTCAATGAAATACTTAAAACAGAAAATTATAACCTCGCGCCTGCCGCGGATATAAACATCGGCGGCGCAGAATTAAAATATAAAACAACGAATAAAACGAGCACGGCGGTGCTCGGCATGGGCGGCGCTGACGCGGTCATTGTTTTCAAACCGTCTTATGCGCCGGATACAAAAGGGGATATTCTCATTTTGCGGGAGAATCTGCCGCATGGCGTTTCCCCGGAAAACTATAATTTGACCGTGCTATCGGCGGATGCTGACAGAGCGCCTGCGGTCATGGGAAAATTGCTGTCCCTCGGCGCGGACGCGTACGCGACGGGAGGGCATGGGAACATCAGAATCACGGTGTTCCCGTCGGGCAGAATTTTGACGGAAAGGATGGACTGAATGGCTGCTATCGGCGAAAAAGAGATAAAAGCGCTTATCAGAAGCGGAGATATCGGCGGCGCGCTCCTGCTTTTTGGAACGGAGAGCTATCTCAAGGAATTTTATTCCTCAAAGTTAAAAGACAAAGCCGTCAGCCCGGACTTTGCGGATTTCAACTATCATTTCTTCGACGGTGCGTCGTGTACCCTCGAGGATATCGAGCAGGCGGTCGAGGCTTTTCCGATGATGAGCAGCAACACCTGCGTGTTCGTCAAGGATATGGCTGTCGATTCGCTCGACGAGGATTCCTATGAAAAGCTCGAAAAAATAGTCGGCGATGTCCCGGATTACTGCACGCTGATTTTTTATATCGGCAAGGCAGATTCGCTCAAAAAGACCGCAAAAGCCAAAAAGGCAGTCTCGCTTTTTACAAAATACGGCAATGCGGTCGAGCTCAACAAAAAGACCGCTTATGAGCTTGCCAAAATGCTCGTCGGCGCGGCGCAGAAGCGCGATTCTTCGCTCAGCCAGCGAAACGCCGAATATCTTGTTTCCTGCGTCGGGGACGATATGGTTACTCTTTTAAATGAAATCGACAAGCTTTCGGCATATGCCGAGGGACGCGAGATAACACGTGCGGACATCGACCTGATGTGCGTCAAGACTATCGAGGCGAATGCATTCGACCTGACTAAATATATAATCTCGGATAATTTCGACAAGGCGTATGAAACGCTCAATATGCTCTTCGCCCAGCGTGCGGATGTTATGATGATAATGGGCGCGGTGATATCCGTCTTTGTCGATATCTATCGTGTCAAGGTCAGCGTATCTGCGGGTTACAGAGACACTCAGCCGGCGGAGATATTCTCAAACTACCGCGGCCGCGAGTTCAAATTGACGAAAGTTTCGCGCCAGGCGTCGGCTCTGAGCGTGCGCGTTCTGCGCCAGTGTCTCGATGAGCTGCACAGAGCCGATACACTGCTCAAGAGCTCTGCCGTTGATAACAGGATAGTTATGGAGGAACTGCTTGTCAAGCTGTTTGTGGCGATACAGTCACGAAAATAAACGCCGGATGGTGTTGATGGTAAAATGATAAAGATAAAACAGGCGGTCATCGTCGAGGGAAAGTATGATAAAATAAAACTCTCCACAGTCCTCGATACCGTTATAATACAGACCGACGGCTTCGGTATTTTCAAGGACAAAGAGAAGCAGAAGCTGATAAAACGCCTCGCTCAGACACGCGGCATAGTCATATTGACCGACAGCGACTCGGCGGGCTTCAAAATCCGTTCGTTTATCGGCGGAAGCGTTCCGAAAGACAGCGTCATTCACGCCTATATTCCCGACGTGTTCGGCAAAGAGCGCAGAAAGGACGCGCCGTCTAAAGAGGGCAAATTAGGGGTCGAGGGAATCGATACTGAGATCTTGCTTGAAGCGCTCAACCGCGCCGGAGTCACCTGCGAGAGTACGCAGGAAAAGAGCCGAGCTGTAACCGTTGCCGACCTCTACGAAGCCGGGCTCAGCGGAAAAGCGGATTCGGCGGCTCTGCGCAAAAAGTTCCTGCGCAGTCTGTCGCTTCCCGAGCGCCTTTCAACAAGCGCGCTCGTCGATATGATAAATATTTTCATGACATACGATGAATTTCAGGAAAGTATAAGAAAATTTTCACTCAGCGGAGATGATAATCAATGATAAGAATAGGCAGCGGATACGATGTTCATAAGCTTGTCGAGGGGCGGAAGCTCATAATCGGCGGCGTTGATATACCCCATACCATGGGACTTCTTGGCCATTCGGATGCCGATGTCCTGCTCCACAGCATCAGCGATGCGCTGCTCGGCGCGGCGGCAATGGGGGATATAGGCTGCCTGTTCCCGGACAACGATGAAAAATACAAGGGCGCGGACAGTCTCGAACTCCTGCGCGAAGTCGTGCGCGTTATCGGCGCTCAGGGCTGGCACATAGTCAATATCGACTCAACCGTTGCCGCCCAGGCTCCGAAGCTGCGCCCGTATATAGATGAAATGCGCCGCAACATAGCCGACGCCTGCTCGCTCGATGTCTCATGCGTCAGCGTCAAGGCGACCACCGAAGAGGGGCTCGGCTTTACGGGACGCCGCGAGGGCATAAGTGCCTCCGCCGTCTGCCTTATTGAGAAGTAATTTGATTTCAGGCGCGTTTTATGGTATTATAGGAATTGAAGAGAGGTATGCCTATGTTTACTGAAAAGATCGCATCTCTCTGGGATCAGCTGAAGGTCGTATTCTCCGACTTCGCCTTCACGGATTTCCTGGATATCTGCCTCGTTGCGTTCATTCTTTATAGTGTTATCAAGCTCATCCGTGAGACAAAGGCCATTCAGCTTGCAAAGGGTCTTCTGCTTTTCGGTGTGGCTTATCTTGCCATTTACCTGCTCGATATGCAGGCGAGTGAGTTCATATTCAAAAAAGTCTTCGGCGAGATAATTATAGTCCTCGTCATCCTCTTCCAGCCCGAGCTGCGCCATATGCTCGAATCCGTCGGCAGACGCAGCATAACAAAGCTCAATCTTTTCGGCGTGCGCGATGAGGAGACGGAGCGCAATCAGAAGATAAAGGATTCGATCTACGCCGTGTGCAAGGCGTGTCAGAGCATGAGCGAGAGCAAGACAGGCTCTCTTATCGTCTTTGAGCATGATACGCTCCTCGGTGATATCATAAAGAGCGGAACTCCCGTCGATGCGATAGTCTCGCGCGAGCTGATAGGCAATATTTTCTATCACGGCGCGCCGCTCCATGACGGAGCCGCAGTTATCCGCGACGGCAGGGTAGTTGCCGCAGGCTGTGTCCTGCCGCTGACTCAGAAAGAGAATCTCGATACTCAGCTCGGAACCCGCCACAGAGCCGCCATAGGTATGAGCGAGCAGGGCGATGCGATGATAGTCGTCACTTCCGAGGAGACCGGAACAATTTCCATCGCCTGCAAGGGCCAGCTCATCAGAAATCTCACCGATTCCGATCTGCGTGAGCATCTTGTGCGCTACCTTTGCGGAACGAATAACGAAGATAAAGCCGCCGTTAAGGGCATACGCAAGCTGTTCGGAGGTTTTAAGAAATGAAAAAGAAAAAAATAAGCTTCAAAAATCTCATATATGATAACAGATTCGTTTTGGCGCTTTCAATAATCGCCGCAGTTATAATCTGGATCGTTGTCGCAATTCAGGCGAGCCCCGAGGATGACCGGATAATAAAAGATGTCCCTGTTAAAATAGAAATATCAAACAATGTCTCGAATCTCGGGCTTCAGATGTTCGGCAATACGGATTTCACAGTCGAAGTCAAGGTTCACGGCAAGCGCTACGAAGTCGCCGAGAGCGTGCTCACAAAAGACGATATCTCCGTTGTCGCCAAGACCAACTATGTCGATTCGACAGGCAGCCAGACCCTGAAACTCGAAGTGACGGCAAAAGACCCGAGCAAGGCGAACTATGAGATAGTTTCGCTCTCGCAGGATTCGATAAATGTGTATTTCGACTACTACAAAGAGGGAGAATATACTCTCCAGCCCGATGTCGTCTATGACGGCGCGTCGTATGTGACAAACGGACTGATAGCAGAAACCCCGGTGCTCTCTGCGAATACCGTGAAGCTGTCGGGTCCCGTGACTGAGATGGCGAAGATAAAGAAAGTTGTCGCGCGCGTGACTCTGAACAAGAAAATCAGCGCGACCACAACGCTTGACGCCGAGATAATCCCGCTGAGCGAATACGGCGGAAAGCTCCAGTATATAACCGTCAACGACGGACTCGCCGATATCACGATGACTCTTCCGATTTATCAGCGCGCCGAACTGCCGACTACGGTAACTTTCAAGAATGCGCCTGCCGCTTACGCGAGCAACCCGCCCGCGTTTACCTGCAGTCCCGCGAGACTCAATTTCACTATGGACGCGACGAAGCTCTCGTCCATAACCGAGCTGTCGGTCGCCGATATCGATTTCTATATGCTCGGCGCAGGCAGGAATGAGATAACCATAGACCTAACGACGTTGAGCGGAGTCAAGGTTATGAGCGGGGAGACGAAACTCAAGGTCACGGTCGAGATGAACGGCGTGACCTCACAAAAGAGCTCGGTGAGTGCCAACAATATCTCGTTCATCAATGTCCCCGCCGGATATAAAGCGGTCGTGACTCAGACGCGCATACCGTCCGTTGAAGTTGTCGGCCCGAAAGAGAATCTCGAAAGGATAACCACGGATCAGCTCTTCGCCGAGGTCGATCTCAGCAGTGCCGATCCCACCCAGTCCCACGGCACGGCATATGCCCGCGCCTATGTCAAGGACAGCAACAATTGCTGGGTGCATAACAGATACACCGTCAGCTACAGACTCGAAAAAGTCCAGTAACGGAAAAATCAAGCTTTCCGCAAATGCAGAGAGTGCCATAAGACAGGTAACAGGCACAGCGGTATTAACTGCTGTGCCTGTTATTGCATAATTCGTTTCTGTACGGAACTAAAGCAGGACCGAAACGATAAACTTGTATTAGCTGAATCAGCCACACCAACAGCAAGAAGAAAGGGGGACGCAATATTGCGATATTTTAGGTATGAGAATACAAATGAAAATCTGAACAATGATCTGAAAGAACAATATAAAACCTTAAACAATTGCGAAAAACGCATCTTCCGAAAAGAGAAAATGCGGCAAAAAATCATTACGGCTGTTTCGAACTTCATCTACATTGTTGTTGCTGCCGCGGGCTTATGTCTGCTTAACTTAATTCCGCAACCGAACGGTTTGTTTTGGCGCCTTCTTGTTGGTGCCGGAAAATTGATTGCCGGTCTTTTCATTCTCGTTATTTGCGGAGTATTAACCGTCGAATTGACCAAAGGGTTATGGAAAAAAGCTGAATCGGTCAATGTCCCCGCAAAGAAAAAAGAAATCTTATCAAAAGCCTGTGGTTACTTGCGGGATTATTATGGTTTACAGGAGTCATATATTATAACCAAGTGTTTTGATGCTGCGGATAAAAAGTTTCAAAAGCATGATTTTTGCCTTTTCATTGTTGGCGACGAGCTGCGCATCACTGTCGATTTGATTCATGGATTTCTTCACGGAGAAAGGGATTTAGGCTGCTATGCTTTCGTGAAGCATGAGATAACATTATCAAAACAGCCGTGCGGGCAGCAATTAATGCTGGAAATGAAAGCAGGTGAAAACACCTTTTTGTTAGGATACCGGGCAAAAGGGTTTATTGAAAAGAACTTCATCGGAAAAGAAACTGATTAAATTCTGATTTTACAAGTTGATTTAAGGGTGCCTTATATGCATAGCATTCGGCACATAGCGCAATCAATGATAGAAGCTAAGCTGTTTTTGCAGCTTAGCTTTATTGCTTTTCGGCCACCTTGCCAATGCGCATACTTGTTTTTGCCAAAGCAAAAAGCGGGGCACGAAAACCGTGCTCCGCCTTTCGTTATGCTCTTTTCTGAAGCTCGCGCTCAAGCCATATCGAACCGATGTCTATCGCGCTGTAGAGACCTCTGCGCTCCGCCTTCTTGAGGATCCTGTCGCGCGGACGAAGATCTTCGTTTGTGCTGACGAGCTGCACGAGTATTTTATCTGAGAGCTCCGCGCCGTTTACGTCCTTGGTCGAGGTTATCTGCATCATGATGATGCAGGGCTCATCCATGTATCCGTAATAAAGCGTGTTGTCTTTTCTGACAAGGGGCTTGCCCTTGTACATGAGAAGCTTCTTGTTCTCCGCCACTCAATGTCACTCCAATCGGGTTATAGTTGCACTTTATTTTTTGATTCCGAGATAATCCTCAACCATGCTCTGCAGCAGCTCGTCTCTGTCCAGCTTTCGCACAAGACTGCGGGCATTGTTGTGGGTGGTGATATATGTCGGATCCTCAGAAAGGATGTAGCCAACTATCTGACTGACCGAATTGTACCCCTTTTCGTTAAGTGCGTTGTAAACCTCGAGGAGTATCTTTTTCATTTCTTCGTCGTTTTCGTTTTTTATTGAGAACTGAATAGTCTCGTCGGCCATGAGTAACCACCTCCATAAAGTTTATTATATACCAAAATCTGCAACAAAACAATGGTATTTTGAAAATTAACTCAAACTCTCAGCGAAACGCCGATCGCGGACAGTCTGTGAAGTATCTCGTCTATCCAGCCCTGAACCTCTTCCATCTCGAGCGTGCGGTCGTGTGAGGAGAAGGTGAAGCGGAGCGTGATGCTCTTTGTGCCGAGCAGCTCGTATGTGTCGATGAGCTTAACGCTCTCGAGCTCTTCAATATTCATGCTCTTCCAGTTCTCGGAAAGCTCGTCGTAGGTGACGCCCTTTCTAAGCACGAGCGAGAGATCATAGTAGGTGGACTGCTTGGTCGAAGGCTCCTTGAACTCGATGTCATATGCCTTCGCGTCGCTGAACTTGTCTATATCCATCTCGATGCAGACTGCCGAACCGGTCTTGTCGAGTTTGGAGGCGTTCTGCGGATGAAGCGCGCAGACAAAACCGACTTCGTTGCCGTCAGCAAGAACTGCGGCAGTGTTCTTCGGATGCTGCCATGCGTGGACGGGAGCTATCTTTGCGAACTTCGGCGCGCAGTGTTTAATTTGCTCGAAGATGCAGTTGACAACCTCGATAGCCTTGTAGTAGAGGTCGCGCTCGCTCTGCGATTTCGAGAAGAGCACAACGCCGAGATGGCGGCGCTCGTTGCAGTAACCGTTTTCGAGTGTGCCCTCAATAACTCTGCCTATCTCGAATATGCCGTAGCTGTCCGCGAAGTCCTTGTTCTCATATGCCGCGACGAGCAGGGTGGGAAGCATGGAGTCGCGCAGAACGCCGTTGTCGGAGTTCTCGATGTTGAGTATCTTGACATTGTCTTCAACCTCGATGCCGAGCTTCTTGTATTTCTTCTTGTCGCACCAGATGTAGGAGTGAACCTCGTGCATGGAGTATTTCTTGACGAGGATATCCTTTATCTCGTCGCCGACAAGTCTCTCGGGCGCGCTGTGAACGGGCTTGAGGGGGCTGCGGGTCGTGGTGATTTCAAAGTTGTCGTAGCCGTAGATTCTCGTTATCTCTTCGATGATGTCCGCCTTTATCGTGACATCCTTCGTGGCTCTCCAGGAGGGGACGGTGACGGTGAAAACGCCGTCTTTTTCGTCAACGCCGAAGCCGAGCAGAGTCAGCGTATGGATAATGCGCTCGTTGCTTATCTCGATTCCGGTGTATCTGTCAACATAAGCCTTGTCGAATGTTAGCGTTATCTGCGGATACTTCTTTGCGTATTCGTCTGTTAGCTTCGAGTCGATAACTGCGCCGCTGTCGATATCCTTGACGAGCTTGACAAAACGCTTTATGGCGACAAGAGTCAGCTCAGGGTCGAGCATCTTCTCGTATCTTGCGCTCGCGTCGGTGCGCAGTCCGAGGCGTGAGGATGACTTTCTGACGCAGATTCCGTCGAAGTTAGCGGATTCAAGCACAACGCTCGAGGTGTTGCCGACTATCTCGGAGTCGAGACCGCCCATGATTCCGGCTATAGCGACCGGCTCGTCGTGATTGTAGATGAGCAGGGTGTTGGTGTCCGCCTTTCTCGTCGTGCCGTCGAGGGTGGTGAAGTCAATATCCTCTTTGGGCATGTCAACCTTGATGTGGTCAATTTTTGTCGCGTCGAATGCGTGAGTTGGCTGACCGATTTCGAGCATGATGTAGTTCGTGAGGTCTGCAAGCAGGTTTATCGGTCTCATGCCGCAGTAGAACAGTCTGATTCTGATTTCCATCGGGCTGACATGCTTCGTGATGTTAGCCATTCTGAGGCAGGAATATCTGAAAACGTGCTCGGTGTCGCCGATAGTTACGGGGACAACATTCTCGCTGTCGCTGTCAAGGTCGGCGAGGTCGAGCGGCTTTAATTCGCGGCCGGTGAGGGCTGCGAATTCGCGCGCTATTCCGTAATGACCCCAGAGGTCGGGGCGGTTTGTGAGAGATTTGTTATCAACCTCAAAGACGATATCGTCTATCGGGAACAGCTCTTTGATGTCAGTGCCGTTTTTGTATGACGGGTCGAGCTCCATTATGCCGGAGTTCTCGTCGCTGATGCCGAGCTCTTTCTCGGAGCAGCACATACCCTCGGATTCATATCCCGCGACCATCGCCTTGCCGATTTCGCCCGCGACAACTCTGCCTCCGGCGGTGGCAAAAGCGACCTTCTGACCGACTCTGACGTTCGGCGCGCCGCATACGCAGTTTACTGTTTTGTCGCCGATATCAACTGTGAGCAGGTGAAGCTTCTTCGACTCGGGATGATTTTCGAGCGTCTTTATCTCGCCGACAACGACTTTCTGAACGTCGCGTCCCATATAATATATGTCCTCAACCTCAGCCGTGGCGAGGGTGAACTTGTTGATGAGTCCTTTTATATCGCATCCGTCAAGGTCAACATAGTCCTTGATCCAGTTTATTGAAACAAGCATGACTTTAAGCCTCCTCTTTCTTCGTGTCGTCGGGCACGGTGAACGATGAATTGGTGAACTGCGAGAGCGACTTGAGATTGCAGCTGTTGAACACTCGAATGTCCTTGACGCCGTATTTCATCATCGCAAGGCGCGTCAGACCAAGACCGAAAGCGAAGCCCGAATACTTCTCGGGATCGATTCCGCCCGCCTTGAGAACGTTCGGATGTATCATGCCGCAGGGGCAAAGCTCAAGCCAGCCGGAATCCTTGCAGGAGGAGCAGCCCTCGCCGCCGCAGATAAGGCACTGGATATCAAGCTCAAAGCCGGGCTCAACGAACGGGAAGAAGCCGGGGCGCAGGCGCACCGTGACATCCTTCTGGAAAACCTCTGAGAGCATCGTCTTCATGAAATAGATGAGGTTCGAAATGGATATGTCCTTGTCGACCATCATGCCTTCCATCTGGAAGAAAGTATTCTCGTGGCAGGCGTCGATCTTCTCGTTTCTGAAGCAGCGTCCGGGGAAGACGGCGCGAAGCGGAATACCTTTTTCAAGGTCGGCGGCGTATTTGCGAAGAATAGTATTCTGCGCCGCAGAGGTGTGGGTCTTGAGCAGCTGACCGTTGCTCAGGTAATATGTGTCCTGCATGTCGCGCGCGGGATGGTGCTTCGGAATGTTGAGCGCCTCGAAGCAGTTGTAGTCGTCGGTGACCTCGGAGTAGTCCTCAATGGAGAAGCCCATGTTGAGGAATATCTCGTCAACCTCGCGCTGAACGAGCGTTATCGGGCTGTAAGAGCCGGGGTTCGTGTCGCAGGGGAAAGACTCGTCGTAGACCTCGGCGCTTTCAATGAGGCGCTGTTCTTCAAGAGCCTTGAGCTCCTGGAGACGCTCCTGCATGGAGGTCTCGATGAACTGTTTTATCTTGTTTATCTTCTGACCTGCCTCTTTCTTCTGATCGTTTGGCAGGGCGCGAAGCTCGCTCATGAGATTTGCGATGTGACCCTTTTTGCCGAGGAACTCTATCCTCAGCTCCTCAAGCTCAGAGACCTTGCCCGCCTCGGAGGATTTCTTTTTGAATAACTCTTTGAGCTTTTCGGCGTTTTCGTTCATACTTCTCATCCTTTCAAAAAGCATAATTTACATCTTTTCTGCCGGCAGGGGAGGCAAAATAAAAAATCCTCCGTCCCACTGAGGGGCGAAGGAAACTTCGCGGTACCACCCTGCATTCGCGCCCATAGGACGCCTCAGCCTGTTCCGCTCGATGGCGGACAGCACCGTGTAACGGCGGTGAACCGTCTCAGCCTACAACATAAAGCTTCAGCCGAGCCGCTCCGGAGTGAACTTCGGCGTGCTCTGACACGGGATCATTCCAGCCAAGTGACCCCTCTCTGCGGTGTTCGCCGCGCGCCTACTCTCTCCATCTGTGCGTTGTTTTTATATCCTGCTTATCATAGCACATTATTTTTGTTCTTGCAAGTGCCGTGTGAAAAATCTTTATTTGTTGTCATATTCGTCAAGAAAGCTGTGCTTTATTCCGTCCTTTTTGTAGGCGAGAACCGTGTCAATATTTACATTCTCAACGCTGCTGAATATGCATTTCTCAACATCGGGATTGCTCTTTTTAAGCTCGCGTATCAGCTCTTTCGTCTCCTGACGCTTTGAGTGATTCTGCCCATCGTTACAGGTCGTGCAGGTGTCGGTGAACTTGCAGGCGCACTGGATGAAGTGAAGCCCGTTGTAGTCGCGCCACGCTTTTATGTCATCTTCGCGCACGAGGTAGAGGGGGCGAATCAGCTCCATGCCCGGATAGTTCGTGCTGTGGAGCTTGGGCATCATCGTCTGTATCTGCGCCCCGTGGAGCATTCCCATGAGTATCGTCTCGATAACATCGTCGTAGTGGTGACCGAGCGCTATCTTGTTGCAGCCTAGCTCCTGCGCGAATTTATAAAGATATCCGCGGCGCATCCTCGCGCAGAGATAGCACGGCGATTTTTTTACATTGTAGACGGATTTGAATATGTCCGACTCGAATATGTTTATCGGGATGTTCAGCGCCCGCGCGTTGTCCTCGATTATCTTGCGGTTCTCGGGGTTGTATCCGGGATCCATGACGAGATATTTGACCTCGAAATTTACTTTGCTGTATCTTTTAAGCTCCTGAAAGAGCTTCGCCATGAGCATCGAGTCCTTGCCGCCGGATATGCATACCGCGACCCTGTCGCCCTCGTTGACGAGTTTATATATCTTGAGAGCCTTCGTGAACGGACTCATTATCGAAACGCGGAATTTCTTTCTTAGGCTCTGTTCGACCTTCTGACAAAGTTCACTGTCCTGTCGGTTCTGCATCTCATAGCGCATCCACGCGAGATATCCGCCCTCGAGGCTGTACGCCTCGTAGCCCTGCTCGCACAGCCTGTCCGCAATGTCTATGCTGAAAACTCCGTGCGCGCAGTAGATTATTATTTTTTTGTCCCTGTCCGCGGGCGGATTGTTCTCAAGCTCGTCGGCGGTTGTGTGCACCGAGCCGGGGATGAATCCATACGCCCTGTCCGTCTCGCTTCTTATGTCATAGACGGTGTATTCCCCGTCGTTGAGTTTCTTCAGCTGTTCTGCCGATATTTCCATTGCCTGCGCTCCAATGCTGCATTTTTGCCGTAAACGGTATTGCTATTATACCGCGAAACAAGGCGGTTTGTCTATAATAAAGGTGCAAAGTCCAATAAATGTCACGATGGAAAATAATGCTGCAAAAGCTGAATATCTTACGCCAAGTTAAAAGGACAGAGGTTTGAGTGTCAATAATAAATTGAAAAAAGGACTTGCTTTTGCAAGTCCTTTTTCATGGTCGGAGTGACGGGATTCGAACCCATGGCCTCTTGGTCCCGAAGCAAGCCAATATGGTGTATATTTGAATTTTTGGAGCAAAAACCACTATATATTGTGGTTGCGCTTGATACAAACGGCATAAAAAAGCAGGCTTGAAGCAGGCGTTACTACGGGGTTACTACGGATTTTTAAGATATTTTTGACATCTCTTTTTGCAGCGTTTCGTCCGATACAAGGGCATAATATTTCAGCGTTGTGCTGTATTCCTCATGGCCTAAAATCATCTGTGTGGCTTCGGGTGTTACGCCGTTTTCGACCATCATCGTGGCGCAAGTCTTGCGGCAACTGTGCGGCGATAGCCGTCGTACTCCGATGGCGTCAAGCGCATCATAATACTTTTTGCGCATATAGCACGAACTATAACCGGTGCCGTCATCCTTACATATGAGCTTTTGTCCTCCAACATTTAATCTTCTCTCAATATAAGACTTTATGATCGGCAATACGGGGACATGGCGGTTTTCTCCGGCTTCGGTCTTCAGACCGCCAATAAGTATTTGCTCGTCGATGATGTAGTCATCCGGAGTTAAGGCGAGCAGTTCGGAGATGCGGAAACCGGTGTAGATCAGTATGAGTATAACATCCGCATACGGGACACGGTTTTCCGCAGCCTTCTTTATCTTCTCGACTTCTTCTGCGTTAAACGGGTGTATCTCGTTTTTCTTTTTCTTCGGCAATTTTACAAATTTGGAATAGTCTTTATGGCAGATATCACGCTCCAATGCGAGCGCGTAGAGCCGAGAAAAGGAACTTTTAATGTACGACAAAGACGTGCCGCTTTGCTCAAGGTGTGCGTCAATGCAGCTCTGCATATCCTCTGTTCTTAGTTCACGCATTTTGATAGCCTTTACATCTTCGGGAATCTTTTTCCAGGCGGCGTTGTAGCAATCCCGAGACTGTTTGGATATGTTTTTATACTCCGGGCGTGATAGCCATATCGTATGCAAATCATCAACGGTCATGTTTATCTCTGTGACCGGGTGTTCGATGTATTGCGCCAGAGCAGCCTTTGCCTCTTTGCTCGATGCGTAGTGCCCGAGGATTTCCTGCTTTTTAATCATCTTGCCATGCTCGTCCAGGCTATAACTTGCCGGCAACGCGACGACCCAGGGACGCCGCTTGATATCCTTGCGTTTATATACGCTGCCTTCACCGTTTTCACGCTTTGCCATTAAAAAATCCGCTCCTTTTTGCTTGTGTTTCCTCAGAGCGGGTGATATAATAATTATATCAATCCACTCTATACGCATGGTGTGTGTTGATGCCTGAGCCCTCGGTGCTGGAACACCGGGGGTTCTTTTTTATTTAATCGTCGTCATCTTCAAAGTCAACATCACTGCGATAATCATCGGTGTATGTCTCATCGGAGGACTGAGACTGACGGAATTCCGTTGCCATCATGGTCTTGTTAAATTCCGCTGTCGGATCTATCTCATTGACTATAGACTCAAGCTCGTCCACAGAGGAATAGAAGAACTCTTTTCGGCGGTTGACCTTGTTCACTCGCTGCGCATCAAGGCGGTCGTGTAGGGCACCTTCGAGAGCCACGGCGTTATCAGAAAATATAAAGCTGTGAACATCAAACTTAAACGGTACGCTCGCGCTGCCAAGCTCGTCAATGCGATCTTGCGGATAGAGTCTGCGGGTCATACCGATTTTGAACACTTTATCGCCGAACGAACCAAGATTACTGATTATGTAAATGTTTCCGGCAGTGCCATTCTGAAGCTTGACTATGCTGTCCTTCTTGACTGCGACATCGGAAAGCTGGGACTCGAGTTCGAGGATTCGCGCCTGAAGCAGATTGACCTCTTCGCTGTTGGCTGCGGCGAGCTTATCCTTGAGCGACTGGATTTCGTTGTTATATTTTGTTTCTTCTGCTTCAATCTTTTTCTTTTCTTCGGCGAGAGCTTTACGATCTTCGGCTTCCTGACGCATTTGCTCTCTGATTGCGAGTTGTTCTTGGCGAGCCTGTTCTTTTTTGACATAGTAGTTGTACTCTATCTTTACGGCATTGATAAATAGGTATTCTATTTCGCCGACGAACTTCTTCAGCGTGCCGGCTATATTCTGATTGCCTTCCTCGGCAATGGCAAGATATTTAGCGGTTACCTTCTTTACATCTTCGATACCCTGGTCGAGCTTTTCATATTTCAGGCTCAAGAGGATATTCTGAAGCTCAGCACGAAGAGCAATAACCATGAGTCTGTAGATAGTCTGGTTGGTCTTTGTAGTGTATCTCGCAGCGTATGTCTGCATGACCTGTTCAATCTGCTTATCATTTGCTCGGAAAGCCTTGCGGAGATCCTTGACATCAAAGCAGTGCAGCTTGAGGGTGACGGTCGGAAGCAAGTCATCGAGTTCGAGCAGATCAGACGCGAGAGGATTAATATCCGCGCCGTTGCCGAATTCCTTGACAGTGTAGCTGATGCTTCTGTAAAGTTCGTTGATTCGGTTAAGCTTATTCTGCGCTGTTTTTAAACGCTTCTCGGCTTTCTCACTAAGCTCTGTTTGTTCGAGTATAGAGTCCCGGAGTTTCTCAATGGTCTGGTTATAACTCTCAATTAGCTTTTGCAATGTATCCGTAGCGGCTTTTGTCTCATCGTAGGTGGTAAATCCGAGCTCTTCCTGGTGTCTTTTGAGTGCGACAAGTTCAGTGGTATTATTTACTACACTGTTATTTAAACACTGGATTTCATAGTCTTTGTCATTAATAGTTTTGTTAAGTTCCTTTGTTCGCTTAGACAACAGCACGGTAAGGATGATACCGCCTATACCGGATACAACAGCGACTATACCGCCGGAAGGCAGTGTAACGAATCCCGTTAGAATCGACATCGCAGAAACTATGTACAAACCTATCTGTAAATTCTTCTCTTTCAAACCTTAAACCACCCTTACTATTAGTTTTTAATTATCTCTCTCACGAGGAGATAAGGAACGCCGATGATGTGATACTGCTCGAGATTTGCGCCTGTCAATTCTTTGGGTGGGTAGGAAGGATTAAGCGGACTGAGCCTCACCATATCGTCAAAAATTTCGACACGCTTAAGCGTCGCGCATTCTCCATCATATATAACGGCTCCGACATCTCCGTTGCGCTCGACAAAGGTTTGCCGAAGAATGAGGACTTTATCGTCGGTGTGGTATGTGGGATACATTGAATCGCCGTGTACCTTGAGAACAAAAAAGTCGGATTTGCTTCGTCCCTTGAGAAAAGAGCGCGGGACATCTATTGTTTCTCCGCTCCAGTCCTCTATAGCCGTCTCATTGTACCCCGCAGCGATACTGCCAAGAACCGGAAAGGTAACCACGTCATCAGTTACATTGGGAGAAAAAAGTTTAAATGATTGTGCTGAGGTATTATCTTCACCGTCAATCAAGTAAGAGGTTGTTGTATTTAATGCTCTCGCAAAATCAGATATCTTGCTCTGGTTTATATTTCGGAGACCAAGCTCAATCTTATTAACAGCCGAAGCTGTTTTGAAGCCTACTCTCTCAGCAAGCTCTTGCTGCGACATTCCTTTTTCTTCTCTTAACTTTCTTATTCTATCATAGATTGTCATATTATCACCGCCTGCTTGAATAATATCAGCTATTAGCCAATTTGTCAACTTTTTTTGAAAAAAATTAAAGAAAACCATTGACAAACTGGCTAATAACAATTATGATATGTGTATAGCCAAAACGGCTAAAAGAAAGGAGGTGAAAAACATAATGACCGCGACAAATAAGCTGAAGGCAAAAATGGTGGAGGCCGGAATCACACAGGCCGAACTGGCGAAAATCCTCGGAATCTCCTATCAGGCAATGAATTATAAGATAAATAACAGGTCTGAATTCAAGGTGAGCGAGATAGAAGCCGTTGCCAGTGCTCTGAAGATCAGAAATAAAGACGAATATTTTTTTGCCTAATCATTAGCCAAAATGGCTAAACACGAAAACGAGGCGGGGGAGAAAAACAAAAAATCCATATTACATCAATTAAAAGGAGGAAAACACCATGCGTAAAAAAATGGCACTTATGTCAGTCGACGAGGCGTCAATGTACCTGAGAGAGGTTATCTACATACCGCCGCATCAGATTCGTCTGCTCGCGAGGGAGGGGAAATGCACCTTCTGTATCGCAATCAAAAATCCGAGCGGGTCGTACTCGTACCACATTAGGCTTGACCGGCTTGAGCAGTTCAAGCGCGGAGACATTGGTCTTATGGTGAGCTAAGGGCAAAAACAGAAAGGAGACATCAAAATGACAAAAGGATTTTTAACAATTGCCGCAGTGTTGGCGCTTGTCCTGCTTTTCGCGGCGGCAGCGGTTCCGGAGACAGAACCGATTACCGCGCCTGAACCGACGGTATCGGCGCAGATACCCACAGCACGCTACCGGTTGACCGCAGACGAGCGAGAGCTTATATGCGAGGTTGTTATGGCTGAATCGGGAATCGAGCCGTTTGATGGCAAAATGGCGGTCTCACAGTGCATTTTAAATGCGTGTGAAAAGACCGGCAAACGCCCCGCGGAGATAGTTGAGGAGTATGGTTACACCGACCGCAGGGTAGAACCGAACGCAGAGACGAGGGAAGCCGTCGCCGCGGTCTTTGATGCCGGCGAGACGGTGACAGACGCGAAGATACTTTTCTTCTACGCACCGGCGCTTGTGAGCAGCGAATGGCATGAGTCGCAGACCTATGTTTGTACCATCGGTGAGCATAGGTTCTTTGGGGAGGCAGGGGAATGATAAAAAGCAATTACACTTTCGGTGAAATCATCGAACTTCAGAGACTGCCGCTCAGCGACAAAGTCACTTTTTCTATTGAAGTGTTGCAACAGTGCGAAAAAATCACGAGTCACAATGTCGCCCTCGCTTTCTCCGGCGGCAAAGACAGCCTTGTTGTTGCTGATCTTGTCGAACGCTTTGTGCCAACGTTACACGGTAAGATACTTTGTATTTTCGGCAACACAGGCGTGGAGTTTCCCGAGAGTTTAGCCTTTGCACGAAAATATGGCAAAGCGCATTACGGGGATAGATTTATTGAGACTGAACTGTTGCGTCTTGACCATGACGAGCTGAGATATGATTTTGCCCGCGAGCTGATTGGAAGGCTGGAATCCGAAGGCGCGCTTGACGAGGTTTTAAAGGCGGACGGCAAGCTCAAAGGACAGGGAGCCTTAATTACGGCAGCAAAAAAACGCGGCTATGAGCTCAACAGGACAAACTGTTATTTCAAAGGGCACAGAATGAATTTTGCGTATTGCCTTGAGCAGTATGGCGCTCCGCTGCTCGGGAAAGCCGCATCAAAGCTTGACGCTCACCGTATCAACATAGAGTGCTTTTTGAAGTATTCCGATACATCGTCCAACGATGAAAAACTCAAAGAGTATTACGACACATTAAAAGAGTGCAAATTTTCACAGCATTGTTGCAAATTGCTGAAAAAAGAGCCATCGGAGCGAGTTCAAGCGGAAAAGGATGTAGGAGTGATAATAAAAGGCTTGATGGCTGCGGAATCGCACACACGTATGCTCAGTATCGCCACACGAGGTCCGATATTTGCCTCGCACAGACCGCATATCAAGGGCGAGCCATTCTACCACATGTCGCCAATAGCCATGTGGCGAGATGAAGATGTGTGGGAGTATATAAATACTTACGGTGTTGAGCGTCCGCCGCTTTATGACATCACCTATGAGACCGTGGACGGCGAAATAAAACACATCGAGCGTAACGGCTGTATGTTCTGCGGCACAGATATTCAGTTTAAAAACAATCATCTGAGTGTACTCAGGCAAACTCACCCAAAGGCATATCAGGTCTGCATGGAGCAATTTGGATATCGAAAGGAGCTCAACACCTTGTTCCAACTTCGCAAGGACAAAAATATTCTGTCAGCGATGACTGAAACAGGTAGGAGCGCACGAATGATAGATGCGGTTGGTGACAGTCCGCTCCTTTCCAGAGCTCGCCCCTGCGCATACGACGATTTTGGCGAGATGGTTGACTTGACAGGTACAGGACTTGAGACTGAGTATGACCCCGAGGAGGTATAAAAATGGCTTTAAAATTTGCAATTCAGACAGTTTTTGAATTTGCTGTCGTCGTACTGATAATCTATGGCTTTTGGCATGAGGACAAGCTCATAGCTTTTGAGGACGACCTCAAAGCAAAAATTTTAAACAGAAAGGAGACAAAACGCAATGGGAAATCAGACGACTCAAAGCCCGTTCGATGTGCAGATCCTTGCTGCCAGGCTAAAAGACCTGATGCGCGAAAGCGTGCCGAAAGTCACGCAGAAAGACCTTGCCGCGGCACTCGGCACCGCGCCTAACATGGTATCGGCGTATATGCACGGCAAGAGCTGTCCGTCGCTGCCGATGGCAGTTAACATAGCGCAGTATTTTGATGTGTCAATTGATTATCTCGCCGGCTTGACCGACCATCGGCGGCAGCAAGTAATCGTGTCAGCACCGGCACCGGCACCGAAGCGCGGACGAGACCCGTGGCGCAAAATGGCGATCTGCAACAGCTGTGACTGGCGCAGACGCATGGCAGCGCCGTGCGGCGACTGGGACGGCACGGCATGTATGTACACCCACGAGACCGGGATTTTTCGCGAATCGCCGCCGACGGAAGACGGCTGCGCATATTATAAAAGCCGCCAACGCTGAGTGGGCAGCGAAGACGGCAAAGGTAAAACCTCAACATCATGATAACACGAAGGGAGACTAATGTCAAATGAAGATAAACAGCCTTGAGCTCGAGAATGTAAAGCGTATTAAGGCGGTCAAAATCGAGCCCACCGAAAACGGTCTGACTGTGATAGGCGGGCGTAACGGTCAGGGTAAGACCTCTGTGCTCGACAGCATTGCATGGGCGCTTGGGGGCGATAGATTTCGTCCGTCAGAGCCACAGCGTGAGGGCTCTGTACTGCCGCCCAATCTCAAAATCACAATGGACAGCGGCATCATAGTGGAGCGCACCGGGAAGAACAGCACCTTGAAAGTCACAGACCCTACCGGCAGAAAAGGCGGTCAGCAGCTTATAAACGAGTTTATTTCTCAGCTTGCGCTTGATTTGCCGAGGTTCACGACCGCATCAAACAAGGAAAAAGCCAACACACTTTTGCGCATAATCGGCGTTGGAGACAGGCTCGCACAGCTTGAGCACGACGAGACGGAGCTCTACAACAAGCGCCACATGATTGGACAGATAGCCGATCAGAAACTCAAGTATGCCAGAGAGATGACGGAGTATCCGGATGTACCGGAGCAGCTGATTTCCGCATCCGAGCTTATCAAACAGCAGCAAGGTATTATGGCGCATAACGCCGAGAATAAGCGTAAGCGTGACCGAGCCGCTGAGATACAGCATCACTATGACGCCGTCAACAGCAAAATAAACGGAATCCAGGCTGAGCTTCAACGTCTTATGACGGAGCAGCAGAGCCTTATGGATGACCTCAGAATCGCGCACATGGAGACGGAGCACCTCGAAGATCTGAGCACCGCCGAGCTTGAAGAGGACATTGAAAATGTTGAGAAAATCAACATTAAAATCCGTGCCAACCTTGAAAAAGAGAAAGCGGAAGAGGATGCGAAAGCGTATCAGACTCAGTACAGCCAGCTGACAAACGAGCTTGAAGATGTCAGGCAAAAGAAAACCGACTTGCTCAAGTCCGCACAGCTTCCGTTGCCGGGGCTGTCGGTCAAGGATGGCGAGCTGACATACAACGGCTTCAAGTGGGACAATATGTCCGGAGCGGATCAGCTCAAGGTTTCCACGGCCATCGTGCGCAAGCTCAACCCCAGTTGCGGGTTTGTGTTGCTTGATAAGCTCGAGCAGATGGATCTTGACACTCTTGCTGAGTTCGGCAAATGGCTTGAGTCTGAGGGGCTGCAGGCGATAGCAACGAGGGTCAGTACCGGCGATGAATGCAGTGTCCTTATAGAGGACGGATATGTGGTGAACGAACCGACGGAGACTAAAAAAGAGACTAAAAAAGCATGGAAGGCAGGACAGTTTTAATGAACATAACATCAGGAATAGTCGAAGATGCACAGCGGGTCATAGTTTACGGTCCGGAGGGAATCGGCAAATCAACCTTTGCTTCCAAGTTCCCGGGCGCGATTTTCATCGACACGGAAGGCAGCACAAAGAGGCTGAACGTTAAGCGTTTTGACAAACCGAGCAGTTGGACGATGCTTCTCGAAGAGGTCAAATATGTTCGCGATCACCCCGAACTGTGTATGACGCTTGTCATCGACACAGCGGACTGGGCAGAGCAGCTTGCAAGTAATCATATATGTTCCGTAAATCACAAACAGAGCATTGAGGACTTCGGATACGGCAAGGGCTATACAAAGCTCTACGAAGAGTTCGGCAGGCTTCTTGACCTGCTCAATGAGGTTATATCAAAAGGTATTAACGTCGTGCTGACCGCTCACGCCAAAATGCGTAAGTTTGAGCAGCCGGACGAGCTCGGCGCATACGACCGCTGGGAGATGAAACTTTCAAAAAATGTCGCGCCGATCGTAAAAGAATGGGCAGACACGGTTCTCTTCGTCAACTATAAGACGTTCGTGATAAAGGACGAGAAGACCGACAGCAGAAAGGCACAGGGCGGCAGAAGGGTAATGTATACCAATCATCATCCCTGCTGGGATGCGAAGAACAGATATGGGCTGCCGGACGAGGTCGATTTCGATTTCAGCGTCATCGCACCGTTTATTCCGTCTTCCGGTGCATATGTCGCAGCGGCGCCGGAAGATAAGCCGCAGACGAATGCGCTGCCCGACCCGCCGAAAAAAAGCATAGAGGAGCTCAAGGCAAAAATCGACGAGTTTACCGCCGATGCCGATAAGCCTACCCCGAACACTGAGAACACTGAACCGAGTTCTGGCTTACCGGCAGCGCTGCGTGAACTCATGACGGCGAACAACGTTACCGAAGATGAGCTTAGAAGTGCGGTAGCGTGGAAAGGTTACTTCACTGCCGACACGCCGATTCTCAATTATGGCGAAGCTTTCATTAACGGCTGCCTTATCGGCGCATGGGAGCAGGTCTACGATATCATCGTCAATCATATAAGAAAATTTTAAATAAAAAGGAGTATTAACCATGATCGAAAACTACAATACCAACAGAAACGACGCCCTCGACTGGGACAGTGTAATCGAAGCCGAAAACGAATTTGTACTTCTGCCGGAAGGGGAATATGAATTCACCGTCAAAAGCTTTGAGCGCGGCTATTTCAACGGCTCGGAGAAAATGTCTGCCTGCCCGAAGGCAGAGCTTACGCTTCAGATAGACGCGCCGCAGGGCACAGCAATCGTCAAACATAATCTTTTCCTCTCGCGTAAAACAGAAGGGCTTGTATGCGCGTTTTTTATCAGTATCGGTCAGAAGAAACACGGCGAACCTCTGAGAATGAACTGGGCACAGGTTGTAGGTTCAAAAGGCCGCTGCAAGATAGGGCAGAGGCTTTACAACGATAATTATTACAATGAGGTCAAGAAATTCCTTGAGCCGGACGAATCCACTCAGCGTCCCGCTTTCACTCCGGGGAATTTTTAATCCTTGGACGCGAGACCTTATCAGCTGGAAGCAGAACGGGCAATATTCAACGAGTGGGCGAGCGGCAATAACCGCACATTGCTTGTCCTGCCGACCGGCACCGGCAAAACAGTCGTTTTCGCTAATGTTGCAAAGCAGTGTGTTCAGAACGGTGAGCGGGTTCTTGTGCTCGCTCACCGCGGCGAGCTGCTTGAGCAAGCGGCGGACAAAATACTGAAATTTACCGGCTTGATGTGTGCCACAGAGAAAGCCAAAGAAAGCTGCCTCGGCAGCTGGTACCGTATAACCGTTGGCTCGGTGCAATCTTTACAGAGAGAAAAACGGCTCGAACAGTTCGACAGCGACTATTTTGACGCCATAATCATCGACGAGGCGCATCACTGCCTTTCCGATGGTTATCAGCGCGTGCTTGAGCACTTTGGAGACGCGCATGTCTTAGGCGTCACCGCTACGCCGGACAGAGGCGATATGCGCAATCTCGGCACATACTTTGATTCCCTTGCTTATGAATACACTCTGCCGCAGGCTATCAAAGACGGTTATCTTTCGCCTATAAAAGCCCTCACGATTCCTTTAGCTCTCGACTTAACGGGCGTATCTATGCAGAACGGGGATTTCAAGGCGGCAGATATCGACAACGCCCTGGATCCGTATTTGTATCAGATTGCCGACGAGATGATAAAGAACTGCAGGGAGCGCAAAACAGTCGTGTTTCTGCCGCTTATAAAGACCTCGCAAAAATTTCGGGATATTCTGAATGAGCGCGGTTTCAAGGCTGCAGAAGTCAACGGCGGAAGTCAGGACAGAGCGGAGATAATCGAAGCGTTTGAGCGCGGCGAATATAATGTGCTCTGTAACTCCATGCTTTTGACAGAAGGCTGGGACTGCCCGGCGGTCGATTGCGTCATCGTGTTAAGACCGACAAAGGTCAGAAGCCTATACAGTCAAATGGTCGGGCGCGGAACGCGCCTTGCACCTGGCAAAAAGGATCTTCTGCTACTCGATTTCTTGTGGCATACAGAGCGCCATGAACTTTGTCATCCTGCTCATCTGATATGTGAAAACGAAGAGGTCGCAAAAAAGATGACGGAGAATATCGAAGCGGCAGGCTGTCCGGTCGATATTGAGGCTGCCGAGCAGCAAGCGGAGAGCGATGTTGTCGCTCAGCGTGAAGAAGCTCTTGCGGCGCAGCTCAAGGAAATGAGGAAGCGCAAGCGCAGACTTGTCGACCCGCTGCAGTATGAAATGTCGATTTCCGCGCAGGATCTTTCAAGCTATGTCCCGGCATTTGGGTGGGAATGTGCTCAGCCGACGGAAAAACAGATTAAAACGCTCGAAAAGCTCGGTATATTTCCCGACGCAATCGAGAACGCCGGCAAGGCAAAGCTTCTGCTTGACCGCCTCAGCAAGCGCCGCGAAGAAGGTCTCACAACGCCGAAGCAGATACGCTTTTTGGAATCCCGCGGTTTTCTGCATGTAGGCGAATGGAGCTTTGACGCTGCAACAAAAATGATTAATCGCATAGCGGCGAACGACTGGCGAGTTCCGCGCGGCATTGTGCCTAAAGACTACAAACCGGAGGCAATGACGATATGACAGAAGAAAAGCTCGACCTGAAAGAGCTGATAAAATACATAGACCCGGCTGCTTGCACATATTCCGAATGGGTGGAAGTCGGCATGGCGCTTAAGCATGAGGGATACAGCTGCGATGACTGGGATGAATGGTCCCGACCGGACAAGCGCTATCATTCCGGCGACTGTGAAAAGAAGTGGCAGACCTTTAACGGCTCTGCCGCTCCGGTTACGGCGGGGACTATCGTTCAGATGGCAAAAGATAACGGCTGGCATTTTCAGGCAGATGACGGCGCGCTTGACTGGGACAGCGTTATCGGAGAACAAAAGGATGATCTTGTTCTTGTCGACAAAAGCTGGATTGAAGGCAAGGAGTTGAATATTCCCGACAAATGGAATCCCGTAGAGCAGATTACCAAATATCTCGAAACGCTCTTTGAGGCGGGGGAGACGGTCGGTTATGTCACCGAAAGCTGGGAAAAAGACAGTAAATACCTTCCGACGAAAGGCGTGTATACCAGGACTGCGGGAGAGCTTATAGAGGCTCTGAGCAAATGCGAGGGCGACATAGGTCGCGTAATAGGCGACTGCAAGCCGGAGGCGGGGGCGTGGATACGCTTCAATCCTCTGGACGGCAAAGGCGTCAAAAATGAAAATGTGACGGAGTTCCGATATGCTCTGGTCGAATCCGATACGACCGACATCACCCATCAAAACCAGATAATACGCGAGCTCGAGCTGCCGATTGCCTGTCTCGTTTACAGCGGAGGAAAGAGCCTGCACGCCATTGTACGTATCGATGCCGCAAACTTTGACGAATACCGCAAGCGTGTTGATTACCTCTATGATGTGTGCAAGAAAAACGGCATAGACATCGACCGCCAGAACAAAAACCCGTCCCGATTGAGCCGTATGCCGGGCGTAGAGCGCAACGGGAAGAAGCAGTACCTGCTCGACACAAACATCGGCAAGAGTTCATGGAACGAATGGAAAGAATGGATTGAAAGCATAAACGACGACCTGCCGGATCCGGAGAGCGTCGCCGATGTGTGGAACGACCTGCCGGAGCTTGCGCCGCCGCTTATAGACGGAGTTCTGCGGCAGGGACACAAAATGCTTGTCGCAGGACCGTCAAAGGCCGGCAAGTCTTTCGCGCTGATAGAGCTGTGCTGCGCCATAGCCGAGGGGCGCGAATGGCTGGGCTTCAAATGTACCCAGGGCAAGATAATGTATGTCAATCTCGAGCTTGACCGTGCGAGCTGTCTGCACCGTTTTAAAGATGTCTATACAACGCTCGGCTGGGCTGCGGAAAACCTACATAACATCGATGTGTGGAACCTGCGCGGCAAATCCATTCCGATGGATAAACTCGCGCCGAAGCTCATCAGACGCGCTGCAAAGAAAAACTATATCGCCATTGTCATTGACCCGATTTATAAAATCATCACCGGCGACGAAAACAGCGCAGATCAGATGGCGCATTTCTGCAACCAATTTGACAAGGTCTGCACCGAACTCGGGTGTGCGGTTATATACTGCCACCACCATTCAAAAGGCGCTCAGGGCGGCAAGAGGAGCATGGACAGAGCGTCCGGCAGCGGAGTGTTCGCCCGCGACCCCGACGCGCTGCTCGACCTCATAGAACTTGATATAACCGACGGTATCCGCAAACAGCAAGAGGACAAGGCGCAGTGTGAAATCTGTCTTAAATGGATGCGCCGCTTCAAGCTGTCGGAACCGTCGCAGGACGAAGAAAACACCGCGCACGAGCTGCTCAAAATGTGCGGCGAGAGTCTATCTCCGGCATCCCGCGATCTTATGCTTGCCGAAGTCAGAACAGCGTGGAACAGCATAGAGCAGCGTACCGCGTGGCGGATTGAAGGTACTTTGCGTGAGTTCCCGAAGTTCGCTCCGGTCAATCTTTGGTTCGATTACCCCGTGCATCGGATAGATGATACCGGAGTGCTGGAGGACATAAAGCCGGAAGATGATAGACCGGCGTGGAACAAGACCTGGCAGAAAAATTTTAAAGGTAAAAAAGATTCTAAAGAGCGTCAAAGAGATCGTTCTGCAAGTATCGAAACAGCTTTTAATGCTTGTAATATGGATGGTCGAGTAACTGTAAAAGAACTGTCGGAATATATGGGTAAGTCTGAAGATACGGTTCGCAGACATTTAAAAGAATCACAAAAATTTTGGATTGAAAACGGTGAAGTCGGTAAAAAATAAAGCCGCAAACTCGGTCTTTTGCGTCTGCATCTCAGAGTTGCAAACTCGGTCTTTTACCGAAAATGCGTTTTGCAACCGCAAACTCGGTCTTTTACCGACTTTGCGACAGACGCACGCAAAGTATAGTATCTACGATACATAAAATGCGTTTTGCGTCTGTCAGTCTAAGGGCGTAAAGTGTGGCGGCTTAAAGCTGCCGCCGCACACAACTTTTCGCCTGCCTTAGACAAAAGCGAAAAACTTGAGAAAAAGGAGCGAAATTGTAAAAAATGAAAAAAGTCAAAAGATTGGAAATTATAAAGAAAATGCCACCGCTATATCACTCTTTTCCGGAAACTGAGTTTAACATTTTTGAAAGCGCCGTTGTGAAATGGATTATATCGCAGCCTCAAATATTGCAGTACCTTTTTGACAAGGCACATGATTACATGCGGTATAATCCGACAACGGGCAAATGGGAAGGAGTCGATTACCGTGACAACTGAATTTTTCATGCCGATGCATCCGCCCACGGTAACGCATCACGACAAAAAGATAACCGTCAAAAACGGTAAGGCGATAATGTACGATTCAACCGAGCTGAAAGCGGCAAGGAGTAAGCTGACGGCACACCTGGCAGCACACATTCCGCAGGAACCGTATTCAGGCGCAGTCAGGCTGATGGTCAAATGGTGTTTCAGCAATACAGGGACGAAACACGGAGACGGGGAATGGAAAACCTCGAAACCCGATACAGACAATCTTGAAAAGGCCTTGAAGGACTGCATGACCCGCCTGCACTTTTGGAAGGACGATGCGCAGGTCGCATCGGAGATCAGCGAAAAGTTTTGGGCTGCCGTGCCGGGAATTTATGTGAGAATCGAGGAGCTGCCATGCTGAAACAAATAACCCAGGAAGAGACCAACAGGCGCTACATACGGGAGCGGACGAGTGACCGGGAAACACACTGCCTGAGATGTTATTACTGCTGCAAGATATTCGAGGCAGACGGCGACGGCTGCGAGGTTTGCCCGAAATGCGGCAGGGAGCTTGTTGAAGTTAGATTTCTGAAAGGAGAAAAATCATGATAACTAACATCGATGTAACGAAACTTAAAGAACATCCTGACAACCCGAGAAAGAACATCGGCGATGTAACAGAGTTGACAGAATCCATCAAAGCGCGCGGCATTTTGCAGAACCTGACGGTCGTTCCGGCCGAAAACGGCTTGTATACCGTTGTCATCGGGCACAGACGACTCGCGGCCGCAAAGCAAGCGGGGCTGACTGAGGTTCCCTGCGCCGTGGTTGATATGGACTATAAGACGCAGCTGTCTACGATGCTGCTTGAAAATATGCAGCGCTCTGATTTGACGGTCTACGAGCAGGCACAGGGTATGCAGATGATGTTTGACCTCGGCGTGCCGGTTGCCGAAATCGTCGAAAAGACCGGCTTCGCCGAAACGACTGTGCGCAAGCGCCTGAAGATAGCTACTTTGCCTACAGAGCAGATGCAGCAGGCGGTGGAGCGCGGCGGAACGCTCGAGAACTATGTGCAGATAGCGGACATAAAAGACGAAAAAGAGCGCCGCGAGCTGCTGAAAGTTGTCGGAACACGCGAGTTTGAGTTCAGCCTTACTCGCGCGAAGAGGCGGCAGATTGAAGCCGAGAAAACGCCACTTGTCAAAGCTGAGCTAAAGGCAATCGGCGCAAAAGCCGTAAAAAACCAAATTTACAGCTCCGCCTATGACTGGATTGAACGGTGTGAGATTGCAGACTGGAAAGAGGGAACTTTTAAAAAGCCCAAAAACAAAGAGGAACTTTTTTGGGAAATATCATACGGCACGGCGTACCTTATGCGGAAGAAAGTCAAAGTACCAAAGAAGAAAGAGGAAAAATCAGAATGCGAACAGCGCATAGACAGTGCCAACCGTGAGCTCAAGCGTTTGACGGAAACGGCGTATGAGTGCCGCGTAAACTTTGTCAGAAACTTTACCGCGGTTGAAAAATATAAAGAAACAATCATCAAGTGGCTTATGATGTTTGCGGGTCGCGAGATAATGGACTATTGTACATATGACAGAGCATATATCAATTCCGAGATTGGAGGCGATGAAAAGTATTCTGTGGATCCGCCGAAATGGCGGCAGTTTATCGCCGAGGACAAGCGTGCGCCGATAGTTGTCACATATGCGCTGGCAGGAGACGATAAACGCAACGGCTACTACAACGACGGGTGGTATGCGTCAAATAAATCCAAACGGGCACCGCAGCACAAGGAGAACCAAAGCCTTGACAGAATTTATGAGTTCCTTTGCGAGTTGGGCTATGAGATGTCTGAGACGGAGCTTCAGCTCCAGAGCGGCGAACATGAGCTGTTAGGCGGTGACATCAGTGCCTGAGATTTGCCCGAACGAGCACTGTGTGTTCCTCGTACAGACAGGCGGGGAGAGGCCGCTGTGCCCGTTCCGGCATTGCCTGCAATCAGAGCTCGACAAACACGAGAAACGCCGAGAGGAGGCTGTTAAATGACGCTTAAAGAGTTGTCGCAGCTGTACTACCTTGACAAGGAGATAGAGCTTGACCGTGAGAGGCTTGCGGAACTGCGGGCAAATTTGCTCTGTCCGAGGTCGCCGAACTACGACGGTATGCCGCATAGCCCGAACCCTGAGCCTGCGCTTGAACGCTGCATAGCGGAGATAACGGATCTCGAAGCTATAATCCAGGCTAAAATCGAGCAGCGCATATATGAGCGCAGCCGACTTGAGCGCTACATATCGGATATTCCCGACAGCCTGACCCGGCAGATATTCACGCTGCGCTTTATCGAGGGACTGACATGGGAAGATGTGGCGGATAAAATCGGTAGTAGTTCTTACAGCGTCAAGCATATCTGTTACAGATTTATCGCGAAAAATTAAAAGTTGGCACACATGGCACACACATATGTGCTAACCTTTAAGCTGAAGAATGTACCGATATTCTATTCTTCATTTTTATGTCCCCTTTCACACACGCCTGCCCCGCGGCGTCATAAATAGCGGGGATTTATTTTTTAATTAAATATTGACACATTCTCTAAAAAATGCTATCATAAATTTACCTGATAGGTAAATATTATAAACGGGGGCGAAAGTTTGAAGATTGAGTATAAAAATCACAAGCTTGAAAAAGTTTGTACGATTTTTGAAGAAGCTCAAAAAAAATTTAATGTAGAAACGGCACAGCTCTTGCATCTGAGGATAGATCAGATAACAGCGGCAGATTCGATAGATATGTTGCTTCCTAATCCTCTCGTTCCTAATGGAATAGGCAGATGCCATCCGTTAAAAGGTGATATGGATGGTATGTATGCAATGGATTTAAAGCATCCATACAGGTTGGTTTTTACTGAAAAAGATAGAGTGTTGAAGATAGTAAAAATTTTAGAGATAATAGATTATCATTGATTAATGGTTTTATTCATATAAACAAATCAAGAAAGGGTATAGAGTAAAGGAGAGGAACAGAATGGAGAAAAGCAAAACAACGATAGCCATTCCACCAGGTGCAACCATTAAGGAGCAGTTGGAAGACAGAAAAATGACTCAGAAAGAATTTGCCCACCGAATGGATCTATCAGAGAAGCACGTCAGTAAGCTTATAAACGGAGAGGTACAGTTAACAAACGATGTCGCTTTGCGCTTAGAATTTGTTTTGGGTATCCCAGCTCGTTTTTGGAATAATCTTGAGTCGTTGTATCGAGAAAAGCTTGCCCAGGTAAAAGCCGAAAATCAAATTGAATCAGATATTGAGCTGCTGAAGGATATCCCATATAAAGAAATAGCTAAAAACGGTTTTGTGCCTGACAGCAGAGACAACAAAGAAAAGATTTTTGCGCTTAGAAAGTTTTTCGGCCTTTCGAATTTAGGGCTTCTTAACAGTACACCTATTCCCGGAATTGCTTGTCGAAGATTGGCCGAAGGCGGTAAAGCGGATTTTGCGCTTTATGCCTGGGCGCAGCAAGCAAAGATACGGGCGCAGAAGGTTCATACAAATTCGATAAATATTGATAAATTGAAGAAATCTGTGCCGGAGATTAGAAATATGACGGTAGAAAACCCACAGGTATTTTGTGAACAGTTGATCAGTTTGCTTGCAGATTGTGGCGTGGCAGTTGTCTTTTTGCCTCATATTAAAGGCTCTTTTTTACACGGAGCCACATTCTATTCCGGAGATAAAATTGTTATGGGCCTTACCGTTAGAGGAAGGGACGCTGACCGCTTTTGGTTTAGTCTTTTCCATGAGATAGCGCACATAATATACGGTCATATTGGCAAGGCGGATGGTCCGACTGCTGATGATGAAAAAGAAGCCGACGAGTTTGCAAAAGAGGTTCTTATTCCTCAGGACTCGTTTGATGACTTCATTCACATAGGCGATTTTTCCGAAAAAGCCATTATGGACTTTGCAAAAAAAGTTAATATTGATCCCGGAATAGTAGTAGGCCGCCTACAAAAAGAGATGTATATAAACTATAATCGTTATAACGACCTAAAGACGAAGTATATGATTGTATCTTAAGGCGATTAGTAACTCGATTTTGTATAAATTAAAAATGCCAAGAGCAGCCCAAAAAGGCTGCTCTTTTTTATGCTGTTTATAATTCGCAATTCAAGTAACAAGAATGGAGGTGAACCCATGACTGACAAGCAAAGGCGGTTTGCAGATGAGTATATCGTCGACTGCAACGCGACAAGAGCGTACAAGGCTGCTTATCCACGGATAAAATCGGATGATGCTGCGAGAGCCAATGCGTCAAGGCTGCTAACAAATGCTAATGTTAAAGCCTACATCGAAGCAAAACTTGATGAGCTGAGCTCGAAAAAGATAGCCGACGCGCAGGAGGTCATGGAGTACCTCACCGCCGTGATGCGCGGAGACAGCACGGCAAGCGTCGTTGTTGTGGAAGGTCAAGGTGACGGCTGCTCGGCGGCAAAGGTTCTGGATAAGCCGCCGGACGAAAAGGAGCGCCTGAAGGCTGCGGAGCTGCTCGGAAAGCGGTTCTGTCTGTTCAAGGACGGTATTGAAGCTAAGATAGAACCGTCTGACAAGCTCGACAGTATTCTGAGGCAGTTGAGCAGCAATGAGTGAGGTCCTGCTGAGTAAGAAGTTCCGCGATTTCCTCCGCTGCCGCTCGGCGTCGGTCGAGTTCCTCGAGGGGACGACCTATGCCGGCAAGACTACGGTCGGCATTATGAAGTTTATGTTCCGCGTTGCGGCGAGCCCGAAAAAGATTCACATCGTCAGCGGCTTGGACACCGGAACAATCGAAAAAAACATCATCAACAAGGAGCTCGGCATTATAGACGTGTTCGGCTCCCGGGTAGAATACAACAGCGGCGGTAAGGGTCAGTACAGCTTGCCGCATATCGTCTTTCGAACAGGAGCAGAGGATAAAATAATATATGTGCTCGGCTACGACAACAAAGCTCGCTGGAAAAAGGCTCTGGGCGGCCAGTATGGCTGCCTTTATATCGACGAGATAAACATTGCGGATATGGAGTATGTGCGCGAGGCGGCTATGCGCTGCGATTATCTGCTTGCTACACTCAACCCCGACGATCCGAACCTGCCGGTGTATTCGGAATATATTAACCGTTCCCGACCGTTGCCCGAATATGCAGATGACGCGCCGCCGGAACTGCTCTCCATGCTTTCTTCTCCGGCAATGCCCGGATGGGTGTGGTGGTACTTTTCGTTTGACCACAATGCCGCCTTGACACCCGAAAAGCGGCAACAGATTATAAGCAACGTTCCCGCCGGTACAAAGATTTACAAGAATAAAATACTCGGATTGAGAGGACGAGCCACCGGGCTTGTCTTTTCTAATTTTGACCGCAAGCGGCATGTTATATCAAAAGCGGCGATACGCAAGCGCTTAGAGGATGAGAATGATCCGTTTGAGTTCATCGCGTTTTCGTCCGGGCTTGATACGGCGTATTCCTCGCAGTCTCCGGACACGATAGCGATGATGTTTCTCGGCATCACCGGCGACCGAAAGGTAATATGCCTTGACGAGCGGGTCTATAACAACCGAGACATCAGCGAGCCGATAGCGCCGAGCGACACGGTGCGCAACTACATTGACTTTTTGGAGCGCAACCGCAAGGAGTGGGGGCTCGCACGGAATGTCTTTATCGATTCCGCGGATCAGGCAACTATGACGGAACTTTTGAAGTACCGTCGGAATAACGCCTGTCTCTATTCTTTCAACAACGCCTATAAGGCGACAAAGATAATTGACCGTATAAACCTGCAGCTCGGCTGGCTGCACACGGGGCATTACCTTGTGTGCGACCACTGCAAGAACCATATCGCAGAACTCGAATTGTACAGCTGGCAGCAGGACAAAGACAATCAGCCGGAAGACCGAAACGACCACACAGTAAATGCGTCGCAGTACGGATGGCTGCCGTATGTTAAGCAGATCGGCGCAGTAACAGGAGGGTGATTAAATGAGCCTAGGCGACAGAGTCAGAACCGCCGTAAGGAACTTTTTGAATATCAGCACAGATAACGGAGTGTCTATAAATATCCATCAGCTTATGGACCATGACGCCGAAGTATTTAAAGACCGTATCTGGTATCGCGGCAGGGCGAACGAAATCGAAGAGCTTTATGCGCACATTCAGGACAACATAGGCAACGGACACTTTTGGGGCAGCAAGCCGACGCGCGGAATGAAGATCCGCAAAATTCACACCGGGCTGCCGTCACTGATAGTCGATACGCTGACCGATGTTTGTGTCGGAGACCTGTATGCTATTACCGTTGACGACCCAGACATGGGGGAGGTGTGGGAGGACATAGCCGAAGAAAACCTCATAACCGACATAATAAGCGACGCCGTCCGAGATACTTTGTATCTGGGTGACGGCGCTTTTAAATTGTCGTATGACCCCACGGTTAGCAAATTGCCGATCATTGAGTTCTATCCTGCTGACCGTGTGGATTTTGAGTATAACCGCGGCAGAATCAGTGCGGTTGTTTTCAAGACAAAGCGGACTATCAATCAGAAGCCGTATCTGCTCAAAGAGCGGTACGACTATGACAGCATAACATATTCGCTGGTGGATGTGTCGAACGATAAGGAAGTAGATATTTCTGCATTCCCGGAGCTTGAAGGATGCAAGAACATCAAAAATAACGCTCATTTCCTGCCCGCAGTGCCTTTGATGTTCCGGCGGTCAACTATCTACCCCGGGCGCGGAAAATCAATCTATGACGGCAAGCTCGATGATTTTGATGCCTTTGACGAGGTGTTTTCTCAGTGGATGCTCGCCGTGCGCAAAGGTCAGATAAAGGAGTACATACCAGTCGACCTGCTGCCGCGCAATGTCCGCACCGGAGAGGTTCTCGAAAGTAATGACTTTGATAATGATTATATCCAACTGCAGGGCAGCATGGCGGAGGGCGCGCAGCAGAAAATCGAGACGACACAGGGCACCATCCAGTATGAGGCTTTACTGTCCTCGTATTGCACCGCGCTTGACCTCTGTCTGCAGGGCATAATTTCCCCGTCCACGCTCGGCATCGATGTTAAAAAGCTCGACAACGCCGAGGCGCAGCGCGAAAAGGAAAAAACCACGCTTTATACCCGCAACCGGGTCACCGATGTCCTCAACAAGGCAATACGCGACCTTGTTCAGGCGTCTCTTGATTTTTACTGCACGCTCAACGGCCGCGAGAGCAAAGAGGTTGAAGTCACCGTTAACTTCGGCGGTTACGCGAACCCGTCCTTCGAGGCACAGGTCGAGACTATCGGCAAGGCGGCAACCAGCGGCATAATGTCGACCAAGACCCAGGTCGACGAGCTTTACGGCGACGACAAGGACGACGATTGGAAGGCGGAAGAGGTCAAGCGCATAAAAGAGGAGCGCGGTATCCTCGAAATGAACGAACCCGCGCTGAACGATTTTGAGTGAGGTAACAGATGAGCGGCGTTGATTTTGACAGAGAGATAGCACAGATCTATCGCGATATGGAGCTTTATCTCATCGAGTCGATGCAGCGTAACCTCGCCCGTCATCTTGCCGAGGAGGCAGACGCCGGGCTCAGATACCCTCAGTGGCAGGCGGAAAAGCTCAAGGAGCTGAAACGCTACCAACGCGAGAACCGGCAGATTATCAGCGGCCGAACTCACGGTCTGTCGGACAGAGTATCGGAGCATATGAAAGCGGAGCTGCGGCAAGGCTCAAAGCATGAACTGAAGCGCTATAAAAAAGCTCTCGGCAAGGGCTATAAATCCGCAAAGGCCATGCGCAAAAGCTTCTTCAAGGTCAACGACCGAAAGATAAGCGGGATGATTAACGCCCTGCAAAACGATCTCGGTGCGGCAAATACTGCCGTGCTGCGTATGATGAACGACACCTATCGGCAGACCATCTTTCGAGCAGGAATGTATGCCTCAAACGGCGTGATGACCGAAACACAGGCATACGATATGGCCGTGAAAGACTTTCTGGAACGCGGAATCAACTGCATCGAATATCGCGACGGACGCAGGGTCAACATCGCGGACTACGCTTCAATGGCCGTTCGAACGGCGAATCAGCGGGCATATATGGTGGGCGAGGGCGAATTTCGCAAAAGCATAGGCGAGACGCTCGTCATTATCTCGCACCATACCACCGCCTGCAAGCTCTGTAAGCCCTTTGAGCGCAAGGTGCTTATCGACGATGTGTATTCCGGCGGCAAGCAGGAGGACGGCGACTACATGCTGCTGTCGCAGGCAATGAAGCTCGGGCTGTTCCACCCTCGTTGCCGGCACGGTCTCGGCACTTATTATCCCGAGCTTGAGGATATCAACCGTTACAACAACGAGGAAAACGATGTTTCCGACTACGGTCGATACAACCGTGCACACATAGAAAATATGGTGCAGCGGTATAAGCGCCTGAGCGTGGGCAGCGTTGACCCTGAGAATGTGGCAAGATATCAGGCAAAGCTCAGAGAGTGGGAAGATAAATTAAGCATCAGTGAAAAAATGGTTGACAATGCACAAAAAACTGGTAGACTTAAAATTGATATCCAGCTTTTCGCAAGAAAAAGCAGTGACTTTTCTACTGTATATCTTCCAAAGAAAGAATATGCCCATGTAATGAGTGAAATAAGGACTTGGGCAACCGAGTCACAACTTAGAAAGCGAGTGTTTACAAAACCAATCGGGAATTATATTTACACTGTCGAAAATCTCGGAGACGGAGACTTCAGAATTATTGGTAAGGAGTTGATCGAATGATGAATTTGGATAACTTTATCAACGAAAAAAAGACTGATGAAGTATCCGCCCGACTTATCGAATCACTTAAAAAGATTCCCGAGTGCGATAAAGATTTAATATTAGCGGTGCTTGTATATTTGAAGAGCGACGATGAAAAGAACAAAATGATTGAGTTCATACAAAATGGCAAAGATGTAACCTATGAACAAGTTACACTTAATGCTTTGTGGATGTCGCAACAGAGAGCAAAGTAACCAATAAATCACAATAATTACAGCGTCTTGCATTTGACTGCAAGGCGCTGTTTTTATATTCAAAAATCGTTTGCCTGTATCGTAAACAGGGGAACAGTTGACCTTAACTGAGAAAAGGAGTGTAAAGAAATGGCAGAAGAAAACAAGAATGTTGAAACCCCGGAGGGACAGGGCAATGATGAGCAGAACGAGCAGACTCAGCCCGAAAAGAAGTATACCGACGAGGAAGTAAACAACATCAGTGTCAAGAACAGTAAGAAGGCAGTCGCCAAGCTCATGAAGGAACTCGGCATAACCGAGAAGACCGACAGAGCGAAGGTCAAAGAGCTTATCGAGAAGGCGCAGCTTGATAAGCAGGAAGAGCCGGAGACGGACGGTGCGGAGCAGAACTCCCGAGTAGCCGCCGAACTCGCAGAGGCTCGTGCAATGGCCGAAGGCGCAGTCCTGGAAGCTGTGATGCTTGCGGCACATGTCAAAGCAGACAAGGTGTCTAAGGCGGTCAAACTCATCGACCGCGCGGACTGCCTCGACGATGACGGCAAATTCAGCCGCGAAAAAGCTTCCGCCGCAGTCACCGAACTGCTCAAAACGTGGACAGAGCTGACCGATAAGGCTGAGGACGGGGGACCCGGATTCAGCATAGGCGGGGACGGTCAGGAAGACAAGAGCAAGAGAGAGCCCGCCAAGAAGACGGCTCAGAAGAGCTGGAACAGATTTAACTATTAAAGGAGTGTTGAAAAATGCCTAACACGGCAAACTATGCAGAAAAGTGGGAGCCTGAGCTTCTCGAGATCCTCACCCAGGATTCGCTCGTTTCTCCCTTTATCACGACCTCGGTGAGATGGCTTTCGGCTAAGACCTTCCATTTCACTCAGATGTCAACCAGTGGCTATAAGAGCCACAACAGGAACGGTGGCTGGAACAGGGGTTCCTTCGTCCAGACCGATGTTCCTTTTACCCTCAAACACGACAGAGATGTGGAGTTCCTTGTCGACAAGCTTGATGTTGATGAGACCAATGCGACCGCATCGATGGAGAACATCTCCAAGGTATTCGTCCGCACCCAGGAGGTGCCCGAGGCGAACGCCCTCTTCTTCTCCCGCGTCGCGACAAAGGCAAAGACGCTCGACGGCTATCATACCGAAACAAAGCTCAGTGATTATACCGCTGCCAATGTCTTTACCAAAATCAAAAAGGCACTCGGCTCCGGCAAGCTTCGCAGATACAAGGCGATGGGTGCGCTTATCGTCTATGTCAGATCGGAGATAATGGATCTTCTCGAGCAGAGCACTGAGCTCGTCAAGAAAATCGAAATGACTCAGATCGCAGAGGGCGGCATCGGTATAGAGACCCGCGTTACGAAGATTGACGGTGTCCCCGTATTTGAGGTCATCGACGATGAGGTGTTCTACGACACCTTCAACTTCGACGGCGAGGATGGAGGTTTCGCGCCTGCAGAGACGACCTATAAGGCGTCAGCCGATACCGGCGTTGTTGCCGGCAAGACCTATTACACCAAGAGCGGTGATAAGTATACCGCCGTCAAGAGCCCGACCGGCAATCCGTCCACTTCGAGCTACTACGAGGTTGATGCTGCCGGCTCAAAGAAAATCAATATTCTGATTGCTTCGCCTCTTACCACGAAGTTCGTGCCGAAGGTCAACAGCATCTACTTCTTTGCGCCCGGCGCGCATACTCAGGGCGACGGCTGGCTCTATCAGAACCGTGCTTTCTCTGACGTGTTCGTTTTCCCGAACGGCAAGGATAACAAGGTCGACAGCGTGTTTGTCGACACCGATATCGCTTGACGGAGTTGATGCATAATGTATGCTGACGTCAATTTCTACTTAGAATCTTTTCACGGTACGCAGGAGGCTTCGTGTGAAATCGAAGCCTCTTTGTCTTTGGCCGAGATAAAGATTGACGAAGCAACCTTCAACCGCATCAAAGGGCGCGGTTTTGAAAACCTTACCGAGTTTCAGCAGGAAAAAATCAGGCTCGCCGCATGTTACCAGGCGGATTATATCCATGAAAACGGATATGACGGCTCGAGTATACAGAGTTATAGCGTGCTTGATATAAGCGTTACGGTCAAGGATTCCGGCAAGGTCTATGAGTGCCTCGGAATGAGCCCCGCGGCCTACGCCCTGCTGCAGCAGACCGGACTGACAGGGAGGATTGTATAATGGCAAACAGCATTAAAAAACTGCCGTTTCCGGACTTCCTTTGCGTCACACCGTGCGAGATAAAGCTCGATGAGCCGCATATCAGCGAGGAGGGCGAGCCGATGACCGCGGCTGCAATAAAGACCTCTTGCATATATTCGGAGCGCAGGAAGCGGCTGTATGATAAGGACGGCAAGTATACCGAGCTCGTCGGCAAAGTAATCGTAAAGGGCGATATCGCACCGAAGATGCGCGAAATATCGAGTGGCACCGTTACTGTCCGCGGCCGCGAAATGACGATATATTCGGGTATCCGAGCGAAGAATCCCGACGGTACGGTGAACCACACGGAGTTTGAGCTGAAATGAAGGTCACGGTCAAGCTCAACACCGCAAACATAAAAAACATCGAAAAAGCGGTTGCCCGAAATCTGGCAAAAACGGCGGACGCGCTTAAAACGGATCTGCAGCAGTCGGAGACGATGCCGTTCAAGACCGGACAGCTGCAGAACCGCTCTACCTTTGTCGACGATAAAGAGGCGGAGACCGGCAAGGTCTATATCGTGTCTGATACTCCATATGCCCGCAGGCTCTATTTTCACCCCGAATACAATTTCAGCAGGGCTGAAAACAGAGAGGCGGGAGGAGCGTGGTTTGAGCCGTACATTTCAGGCCGGAAGAAGGATTACGCAAAGCGGGTCTTTGCGAGATTTATGCAAAGGAGCTGTGGCGGATGACGCTGAAAGCATTGAAAGACTTTTTCAAAACCGCATACAGTTGGACGGACAACATCTCTATCGGTAAGATAGACGGCGATGTTGAGAGGGCAGTTTGCTTTTATCGTTCCCGCTTAGGTGCGGCAAAGACGCAGACGGTGGGCGGCAAGGTCAACCGGAGCTACGGTGTGCTGCCCGTTACGGTCCTGCTGCGCTGGACGCGCAATGCGGACTCCGCCGAAGGCAAGGCGCAAAGCATATACGACTTTTTCGATGAAAAGGATTTTGAAATCGACGGACAAAGAGCGTTTATAATATCTCGCTATGACGGTCCCATCGACTTGGGAACCGACGGCAACGGCGTGTATGAATACTCTTTCGAGTTCGATGTTTATTATGACAAGTAAAAAGGAGTGAGAACATGCCTAATTTTTCAGGAGTTTTTCCCGTGTATGATCTCGACATAGAGATCTGCACAACCGGCACGACCTTCGCGCCGATAGCCGACATGGAAAACGCGAAGCTGTCAATCGAGACCGGCGTAGAGACCTGGCACTCGATAACCGAGGACGGCTGGCAGAGAGCCCTGGCGACCGCGAAGTCGTACACCCTGTCCATGAACGGTAAGCGCAGCATAGGAGATCCCGGCAATGACTATATCGCAGGACTGGCGCTCAAAAACGGACGCGACTGCGATTCAAAAATCAAGGTGACATTTCCCGACGGTGCGGTGTTTACCGGCGATGTAGTCGTCTCGGTGAGCGACTATGCCGGTGACGATGCAACCGCCGTCAACCCCCTGGCGTTTGACCTTATCAGCAACGGTAAGCCGACCTATACACCGGCTACGGGCTCATAATTTCAGGACTGCTGCGTGATTCGCGGCAGTCCGTATTTTTTATTTAAAGGAGTAAAGCAGCATGAGAATAATCGACACGGGCGATGCCATTCTTTCGGGTGACAATCATCCGCAGCTTAAAATCGGCGATAAGCTCTATCTCGTCGATGACAGAAAGTCCACATGGGACAAAATTCAGCAGGCGCAGGAAAAGGGCGGAGACGATTCCGACATGGAAATCCTCACCCTTGCGCTCGGCAAGGAAGCTGTTGCCGAGCTGGTAAACAGCGACATATCCGTTTCCGGCTATACGAATCTGTCTTACTATGTTATGGCCGCCATAACCGGCGAGGACTATGAAGACCTCAAGAAAGCAGCAAAAGAAAGAAAAAACTAACCGAGGAAGCCTACTACGACGAGCAGTTTGACGAGCCGCTTATTGTAGCGTCATTTGCCAAACAGTACGGTATTAGGCTTCTGACGGAAGATATATCGGTCAGGGAGTACAGGAAACTGTTGGCAGGCATTATGCACGATACGCCGCTCGGATATGTTATCTCGGTCAGATCCGAAAAGGACCCGAAGAAGATACACGAGATGACGAATGCCGAGAAGGATATCCGCCGAAAGTGGCAGCGGTTCCGCGCCGCGAAAGCGGAGAGCGTACAGTACACAATGACCTTGGAACAGTTCCAACAGCTCTTTAAAAATCTTGCAGGGGGGTGAGAATATGCCTTTGGGCACAAATGTCGGTTCTGTTTTCTTCGACATAAAGGCGAATCAAAGCGCGTTCAAAAAAGAAATAAAGGGCGCCGCAGGACAGGCTCAGAGCGTGTTTTCGTCCGCGATGGGCAAGGTCGGCAAAGCAATAGGCGTTGCGTTTTCGGCGGCCGCCGTCGTTTCTTTCGGCAAAAAGTGTGTTGAGGTGGCGAGCGAGACGCAGTCCGCGTGGGTGGGTCTGAGTTCCATCCTGAACGGGCAGAAGAAGTCATTCGGCGAAGCAAACAGGTTTATCCAGGATTATATTTCTGACGGTCTTGTGCCTCTTAACAACGCTGTGACGGCATACAAGAACCTCGCGGCTCGCGGGTACAATACCGAGCAGATAGAAAAGACGATGACCGCGCTGAAAGATGCCGCGGCATTTGGCCGTCAGGCGTCTTATTCATATGGTGATGCCATCTCCACGGCGACGGAGGGTCTGAAAAACGAAAATTCTATCCTTGTTGACAACGCAGGTGTTACCAAGAATGTGGCGAAAATGTGGGAAGATTATGCCAAGTCTATCGGCACAACAACAAACGCACTTACGCAGCAGCAGAAGATAGAAGCCGAAGTCAACGGCATCATGGAGGAAACAAAGTGGCAGACAGGCGACGCGGCAAAATATGCCACTACTTTCGCCGGCAGGGTCGCAAAACTGTCTGCGACATTCACGTCATTAAAAACAGAAATCGGCAATGTGATAATACCGATACTAAACCTTTTTATCCCGGCAATTCAGACCGCGCTTGACGCGCTGCTGAAGTTTTTGGGTCTGCTGAAAACGGCGATGGCATCAATCGGGCTTGAGATGCCCGATGTGACATCCCTTGGCGGCGTAACTGCGGGGGCAACGGAGGCCGCCGAGGCTATTGACAACACCGGCACGGCTGCCGAAAAAGCCGCAAAAAAGGTCAAAAAGGCTTTTGCGTCATACGACGAGATCAATGTGCTGAGCAAGTCGAGCTCGTCGGATACAAGCACTGGTGGCTCTTCAGGAGTGGCGGCAGCTGATCCTACAACCTCGGCAATAACAAGCGGCGTTTCCGCTGTTGACACCCGTCTTGACGAGCTGAAGCAAAAGCTCTCGACTTTTTGGGAGGGCTTTGCTGCGGGATTTGAAAAGGAGCGGCAAGAGCTCAAGCGACAGGTCGAGCGCACAAAAAAGATATTCAAAAAGGTTTGGGAGGATCTTCGCAAGCTCGAATCGCCTATTAAAAATTGGGCGTCGACAGATCTGAAAAAGTTTTTTGAAACGTTTTGTCACGCGGCAGCTGATATCTTTTTGGGACTGTACGACAGCGCCAATACGGTCTTTTCCGATTTGTGGGATGTTGCGGTGTATCCCTGCCTTAAAAAATTCATAACAAAGGGTCTGCCGGTGATAACGCAGTATTACACCGAATGCGTAGAAACATTGGAAACATTATACGGCTCGGTGAAAGAGATTTTTGACAAAACTTGGCGCGAAGGTGCGGTTCCCGCGTTGCGCGTTTTCATGTGGGTTTACCGCGACACATGGGATGTTGTATACGACAAATGGCAAACATACGGTGCGCCGATTTTCGAGAACATCAGAGCTGCTATCGAGAACGTTAAGAACTCGCTTTTAAACACCTGGAACAACTCTCTGAAACCGTGCTGGAACACCATTATGGCTACGGTAACCCGGCTGTGGACGGAGCATATAAAGCCGTTGGCGGATAACATTGCCGGTTTTGTTTTGGAATTGGTACAGGACGCGCTTGAAATTTACAACAAGGTCATCATGCCCTTAGTAAAGTGGGTGCAGGATCGCCTTTATCCCGTCATCGTTACCTGTTTTCGGAATATGATGAATGTTGTCGAGCCCATAATAGCCGGCTTTATAGACCGCGCGAACGGGATAATTACAGTGCTTAAAGGCATTGTACAGTTCATAACGGGCGTCTTTACAGGGAACTGGTCAAAGGCGTGGAGCGGTATTAAAAACATCTTCAAGGGTGCGTTTGACACTATGGCAGCGAGCGTAAAAGCTCCGCTCAATGTCATAATAGCTCTGTTTGAAAACCTCGTGAACCGTATCGGCGGCGGTATAAACAAGCTGATACACGGCTTCAATTCAATCCGGTGGGATGTGCCTGACTGGGTACCCGGAATAGGCGGGAGGTCTTTAGGCTTTAACATAAAACAGATTCCCGCCGTGAAGCTTCCGCGTCTGGCACAGGGCGCCTGGGTGGCAGCCAACAATCCGCAGCTCGCCATAGTTGGTGATAACACACGCGAGGGCGAAATAGTGTCGCCCGAATCTAAGATTCGCGAGCAGGTCGAGCTTGCACTTGCCAAAGTCGGCGGGCTTGCCAAAAAGGTCAAACTGCAAATCGAACTGCTTATCCATTACCCCGACGGCCGAACGATTATCAAGACTATCAACGAAGCCCAGGTTGCCGAGGGCAGGATCCTTTTGGAGGTGTAATGCGTGGAAAAATATGAAGTGCTTATAAACGGCAGCATAACGCTCGAAGCCGACGGAATAGGCTGGGAATATCCGCAGACCGACTCGGAAGGGTCGGGAGCAACCGATGAAAATCTGATGATTCGCGAGGTTTTGCCGGAGCGCGATAAGCTTGTTCTGACCTTTGAAAAGGATAAAACCGAGGCGGAAATCAGAAAAATCCTGCAGGTCAGGGCGATGACCGAATGCACTGTAAAATTTTATGACCTGCGCGCCGGCACGTTTCTGACAAAAACGATGTACCCGGTTTCTGACGCAGTGACGGCACACGCGCTGATCAACGGCGAATATGTCATTGAGGCGTTTGAGCTGCGCTTCGTTCAGACGGTACCGAACTAAGGAGGACGAAAAAATGTATGCAGCGAGTACAAGCTATAAAAACTACATAGCGTCATCCAGGGTTCGTGCGGCGAAGTCAAAGATTGTGGTCGGCGGTGTAACCTATACCGGACAGCAACACTTGAGGACATATCCGAAGATATCGCATTCCAACAGTAAAATGATAGGCGGGTTCCCGTCAAAGAGCTGTGAATTCGAGATATACAATCTCAACGGCTCTGTTAACCTTAACGGAAAAGAAGTGTCGGTATATCGCGGCCTTGAGATAGACGGTGCGGTGACATGGATTCCGATGGGTCTTTTTACTGCAAAGGATGAGGACATTACAAACAACAAAACTGCGCGGTCAATATCTTTTAAAGGTACTGACCGTGCAGTGCTTTTTGACTGCGCGTATGGCGGCAGCCTGACTTATCCGACAACATTGGGCGCTTTCGTGCGGGAGATATGCACGCGTCACGGCATTACGCTCGAGACGACGACCTTCCCGATGTCGACCTTTAAGCTGACAGAAGCGCCGAATATAGATACATCTGTTACAGACAGAGAGTTAATCTCCCGCGCCGCCGAACTCGGCGGCTGCATAGCTCAGATAAGCCGTACCGGGGGACTGCGCATAAGCAAGCCGGTCAGTACGGGCATTCAGATAGGCAAGGCGCGGTATAAGACTGTTTCAAAAGAACCGAAATTCGGCGCAATAAACTCTTTGGTTTTAGGACATGACGGATACGACGACGATATCACATATCCGGCTACCGCACCGGAGAATCTCTATCAGTGGCGCATAGATGACAATCCTTTCATCGACAAGACGCGCGAAAGCAGCATAAAAACCGTTGCCGCGCAAATCTTCGGTATGTCGATTGTTCCGTTTCAAATCACCGACTGCATTGATGATTATATTTTTGATTTGAACGACACCATAAGCGTTCAGGATAAAGACGGGACATATTTCGCGGCGACGGTGCTGCAAATAGAAACTACTGCGCGTATCAGGTCAAAGCTTTCCGCAGAGGCTCAGACAGTCAGAAAAACCGATTACAAAATGGCCGGCAGCGTTATACAGACACTCAAAAAGGTGCAGCTGCAGGTTGACCACCAGAACTTGAGCATACAAACACTCGTCCAGAATATGAACGGATTGTCCGGCGAGGTAAGCACGCTGAAGCAGACTGCGAGCAGCATCCAGTCAAAGGTGACAAAAATCGAAGGTGACTATGTCACTTCGTCGACTATCGAACAGCTGAGCAACGAGATAAATATCCGTTTTGATAATCTCGGTTCACCGTCCGAACTGAGCAACGCAACAACGACCATAAATGCGCAGGGCATAAAGGTAAAAGATGGCTCATTTACGGCAGAAAGTGAGGGGTATAAAGCGGATCTATCATCGGGCGTGCTTAAACTTTATCAAAGCACCGGAACTGCGAGTGAGGGCAGCCAGCAGTTTTTTGGCATGGCAAACACGCTTGTCTGGCAGAGTTCAACCGTAGCAAACTGGTATGCAACATTTGCTACGGTTGATTATACGCTTAGCGGCAGTAGCAATGCCGGATTCCGCTTCGGTAAGTCCGTGAACAATGGTACAGACTATGTAACCTCCGCAAAGCCATGGGCGGATATGGAGACTGCTTGGCAATACGATTGGATGCGAATAGAGGCGGATGCAACCAAAATAAGAAAAACTCTGATAACCAATCCTCTTGGATACAACCAGTTTGCGGGGTTGAAACATTATAGACCTATCGGCGGATTGGATCTGTATTCGGCGGCGTTTGGCGTTGGCGGACCATCGAATTTACCGTCCGGTGCAATAGAGGTCTGTGATAAGAACAATGCTATTGTCGCCAGAAGTGACATCTATCAAAACGCTGACGGTGAAATTACACTGAAGCTCACCGGTTCGAAATATACAGGTTATATTATCGTTGGTAATGACGGTGTTTATGTCAGATATGGCGCGGGTAAGTCGATTAAAATAGCACCACAATAACAATCACGAGGTGATGATATGACAGATTCAAAAGCAGTAGAAAAAATCAAATCTCGCATAGCCGAGATTGAAGCCGAACAGAAAACCTATGAGAATTGCCGCATGGTGTGCATCGGCATTAAAGACGAACTCAACAAACTGCTGTCCTCGCTCGAAGAGGACGACAAAGACCGGGAAGCAGGTGAAACTATTGTTGAAGAAGATGAGACAGTGTCGGCTTAATTTTGCCGAGAACAGATACGACTGTGAAGCCGGAATAATAGGAGAGCATTACGCCACGGAGCTTATTGTTACTCCGCCGGCTATCATGCCGTCAGAGGCAGTGTATCGCCTTTGTTTTGAGCCCGGCGGTCTGTCGGAGATAATCCTGCAGACCACGGACGGGACACTTCCATATCCTTTGCCGTCGGCGGTCACGGCAACACCCTACTGCTGCGTAACGCTTATCGGATATGTCGGCAGTGAACAGATTTATAAGTCCAGAATGGTGAGGCTGCACTTCTCTCAAACAGCGGACGGTGACAGTTCCATCATAGATCCGCGACAGCCCGGCATTGTGGATGAAGTCAACCAGAACACCGCCGCACGGCACGGCCATGATAACAAAGCAGTGCTTGATAAATTTGCGGAGTCAGACGGCAAGCCGACCTATGATGGCAAGGCTTTAGGCGGCGGTGGCGCAGCAACAGCAGCAGATGTCAACTACGAACTGCCCGAAGAAGTCCAAACAGAATTTCCGTGGGCTGAGATTGAAGAAAATACCGTAAAAGCAGGACTTGACACGGCTATATATTACGCGCTTGCAGGTATGTACGCAAAATATATAGGCGTTACCTTGCAGGGCGCAGCAGGCACGGTTGATGTTAGCTTGCAGAATTTTATCAACAACACATATATTCCGGTTGCCAATAAAGCCCATGAACACGATAACAAGAGCATTTTAGATGAGATAACCGCCGAAAAGGTCAATATATGGGACAACAAACAAGCTAAGCCGTCGCAGGTCACAAGTGGCACAACGATAACACTTGCTGACAATACGGAATATCGCTTGACTGATGTTACAACGCTAACCTTGAACTATCCAGTAGGCGACTTCGAGTGCTGGATACGCTTAACCTTTGCGGCAAGCGGCAATGTCACGGTTACTCTGCCGTCAGGCACAAGGTACATCGGCACTGCGCCGGATTTTAAAAACGGCGAAACATGGGAGCTGAGCTTCAAAGACAAAATTTTGGCGGCGCAGAAGGTCGGTGAGGGCATTTGAACAGGCGCAGATTTATATGGCAAGAGGCGCAAGCGCAGAGCGGACTGCCGGATGGCTATACCGCATTGGAATATATCCAATCGTCGGGCACTCAGTACATCGACACCGGGCGCAAGTTGACGCAGGATTCTGATATCACCATAGATTTCAGGATAGTCGGTGAAATAAACAG
>OJNZ01000126.1_pt1 | contig 63254 bp, 51 predicted proteins | sample 1598001 | NCBI WGS metagenome assembly OJNZ01 (sample SAMN01915225, study PRJEB22387) | human gut metagenome | isolation source: stool | host: Homo sapiens | place: USA | reverse complement strand
CGCACGGTGGTGTGAGAGGTCGGGAAATTTATTTAAATTTCCCTCCTACTCGATTCATGGCGACGTTGAATTATAAACGGGAATATGTTAGAATTAACACGATTATTTATGGAGGAATAACTAATGGAAGAGATTATCAATAATAACGATGATGAGCAGAAGGACAATGATCAGAACGAGGATAAAGATTTTGAAGAATATGAGAAAATCTGTTATCTGTGCCACAGACCGGAGAGCAAGGCCGGCAAGATGATTGAACTTCCGCAGAATATATATATTTGTGCTGATTGTATGCAGAAGACATTCGACAGCATGAACGGACCTGGCGGATACGATGACCTGATGAAGATGAGCGGTATGCCGGGTATACATTTTATGAATCTCTCGGATTTCGGCGATATGCCGGAGCGTCAGAAGATTAAGAAGAGAAAGAAAGGCGATAATCAGATACCGCCGATAGACCTTAAGTCAGTTCCGGCACCTCACGAGATAAAGGCTATGCTTGACGAATATGTAATCGGACAGGAATATGCCAAGAAGGTTATTTCCGTTGCCGTTTACAATCATTATAAGAGAGTTGCCACGAATACAATGGACTCCATCGAGATTCAGAAGTCCAATATGCTTATGATAGGACCTACAGGTTCCGGTAAGACATATCTTGTACAGACGCTTGCAAGACTTCTGGATGTGCCGCTTGCGATTACGGATGCCACATCACTTACCGAGGCAGGATACATCGGAGATGATATTGAGAGCGTTGTATCGAAGCTCCTCGCAGCAGCCGATAATGATGTTGACAAGGCTGAGCGCGGTATTATTTTTATCGATGAGATAGATAAGATAGCCAAGAAAAAAGAAACACGTAACCGTGATGTCAGCGGCGAATCGGTACAGCAGGGTCTCTTAAGAATACTTGAGGGAAGTGATGTTGAGGTGCCGGTCGGAGCCAATTCCAAGAATGCCATGGTTCCGCTTACAACCGTAAATACAAGAAATATACTCTTCATATGCGGCGGTGCTTTTCCTGATCTCGATGAAATTATTAAGGCAAGACTCAATAAGCAGTCATCAATCGGTTTCAAGGCCGATCTGAAGGATAAATACGATGAGGACCCGGACATTCTTGAGAAAGTTACATTGGAGGATCTGCGCGAATTCGGTATGATACCGGAGTTCTTAGGTCGTCTTCCGGTAGTATTTACACTTAAGAAGCTTACCGAGGAAATGCTCGTGAGAATCCTCAAGGAGCCGAAGAACGCCATCCTGAAACAGTATCACAAATTATTGGAACTGGATGAGGTTGATCTTCAGTTTGAAGACAGCGCATATGAGGCTATTGCGAAGAAGGCTCTTGAGAAAGATACCGGCGCAAGAGCATTACGCTCCATCATTGAAGATTTTATGCTTGATATCATGTATGAGACACCTAAGGATAAGAACATCGGCCGTGTAATTATCACGAAGGATTACATTGAGAAGAAGGGCGGTCCGGTCATCGAACCGAGAGGTGTCGCTGTTCTTGAAGAACATTAGGCATTATTTTGCGGCATGCTCCATATACTAAAATAAAAATGGATTTTTGCAGCGACGTATTTACATCTGAGGAATACACTGAATATATTCTGAGAGACGGATATTATACCAGGAGAGCGTTGGAACCGTATGCAGATTATTGCATTGCGGGAATTAGCGATAAATGGGCAATAGTATCTTTTAATATCAATATGACACAAGAGAGTACCTTTGAAAGACTGGGGTACTCTTTTTTGCCCAAATTATACGGTCTGTCGGATGTGACAGCAGTGAATGCGGCGGGAATCACGGCGGTCAGGCAGCAGCCTGTGCTTGAACTGTATGGCAGCGGAACCTATATAGCTATAATTGACACCGGGATAAACTGGAGGCATGAGGCATTCCTTAACAGTGACGGAAGCAGCAGAATTGAGGTTATGTGGGATCAGCAGACCAACAGAATATATTATAACCGGGACATAAACGAGGCACTTGCCGGCGGCGGGGACATTCCGGGCGATGATATAGGACATGGGACTTATATGGCGGGCGTGGCTGCAGGTAATATCAACAGACAGTCAGGATTTTCGGGTGTCGCGCCATACAGCCGTCTGATTGTGGTCAGATTGCAGCAGGCTAAGCATTATCTGCGCGATATATATTTTGTGCGTGACAACGTGCCGGCATATTCCGAAGCCGATATAATGCGCGCAGTTGCATTTGTGTCGGATTATTCAGAACAAAAAGGAGTAACGGTATCATATGCTATAGGAATGGGCAGCAATCTCGGTTCACATGCGGGCATATCGCCGCTTGCCGAATATCTTGGTGATGAGGCGGAGAGACCGGGACATTGCGTCACATTGTCAGTGGGTAATGAGGGAAATGAGCGGCTGCACTTTGCGGGCCGCATATACGGCGATGAAGTACAGAGTGTTGAAATCAAAGTCGGACGGGGCGAGAATGGATTTGTATGTGAATTGTGGTCAATGGCTCCGGAAGTATATACCGTGGAAATAATTTCGCCGGGCGGGCAGATTATCAACAGACTGCCAAGCAGAACCGGAACCAGTACTGTACTTAGTTTTCTTTTTGAAAATACGGTAGTTGAAATTTATTACCAGCTGTTTGAAAAAAGTTCCGGGATGAATGTGGTTGCCATGCGTTTTGACAGTCCATCGGAGGGCATATGGACAATTAATGTATACGGACGTGATCTGACCACCGGACATTACGATATATGGATCGATAACCGTGAATTTATAACGGATGATACTTATTTCGTGGTATCGGATCCTTACGAGACAGTTACAAACCCTGCCAATGTTCCCGAGTGCATTGCTGTGGCCGCCTACAGCCATAAGGATAATTCTCTTTACCTGAAAAACGGGCGCGGATATAATTCTTATGGCATAATCAAGCCGGATTTTGCCGCTCCGGGTGTGGATATTCTGGTGCCGGACCATATGGGTGCTGCCTCTTATGTACGGCGCAGCGGTAGCAGCATAGCCACGGCATTTACTGCCGGTACGGCAGCTCTTCTGCAGGAATATGGCAGCAGAAACGGAAATATGCGTATCATGACAACTTCGGCAATCAAGAACATATTGATATCCGGATGCGGAAGAAAACACGGTATAACATATCCAAACAGGGAATGGGGTTACGGTACATTAAACCTGTATAATTCAATTGATAATCTCCGCCGCGGATAATAAAATAATGTTACGTTGTTCCGGACTTTTGTAAAATAAATTTAAACAAAGTATTGACTTTATATTTTTAACGTGCTATAACTTAGTCATTAAATGAAGAGGCAAAGGTGCCTGATAAAGGCCACCTTTGTCTCTTTTTTTGTTTAGGAAAAGGAGGAAGAAAAATGGGAGATTTTTCAATCATCGACACATTCTGGGTATTTCTGGCAGCAATCCTTGTATTCTTCATGAATCTTGGTTTTGCGGCAGTTGAGGCCGGATTTGCCAGATCCAAAAACACAGTAAACATATTATCAAAGAACTTTATCGTGTTCGCTGTATCATCAATAGGTTATCTGCTTCTTGGCTGGGGCCTTATGTTCGGAGGCGATAACCCGTTTATCGGAACCAAGTCGTTATTCATTCTTGGCTCATCCGACAATTCATTTTATGACAACACGTTAACCTCAAGTGTTCCGTTTTGGGGCAAGGTATTTTTCCAGATGGTATTCTGCGGAACAGCAGCAACCATCGTTTCCGGAGCGGTAGCAGAACGTATTAAATATGTTTCATTCATTATTTTCTCGTTCGTGCTCACAATTATAATATATCCTATCATTGGTCACTGGATCTGGGGCGGCGGCTGGCTTGCAAGACTCGGTTTCCAGGATTTCGCAGGTGACACCGTAGTCCATTCGGTCGGCGGCTGGGCAGCTCTCTCCGGAGCACTCATCCTTGGACCTCGTATCGGCAAATACGGCAAGGACGGCAAGCCTCGTGCAATTCCGGGTCACAATATGTCACTCGCCGTTATCGGTCTTTTTGTTCTGTGGCTTGGCTGGTTCGGTTTCAATCCGGGCTCAACAATGAGTTTCCAGAACCCGTCCGATGTAATGCACATACTTTTTACAACCAATGCTTCAGCTGTAGCGGCTGTTCTTACATCTACGATAGCTTCATGGATAGTTATCGGCAAGCCTGACCTTGGCATGACAGTCAACGGCTGTCTCGCAGGTCTCGTCGGAATCACAGCAAGCTGCGCTTATGTAAGCATACCGGTTTCACTCCTTATCGGAGCCGTTGCCGGCGTAATTGTAGTTCTTCTTGTCGGTTTCTTCGACCGCCTCGGAATTGATGACCCTGTCGGCGCAACTTCAGTCCACCTCGGCTGTGGCGTATTCGGTACAATCTGCGTGGGCCTTTTTGCCAAAGAGGGCGTGACAAGTCTTTCTACCGTAAACGGTCTTTTCTACGGTGGCGGCGCAAAACTCCTCGGCACAGAGCTTCTCGGTATCGTTGCAGTCGGTGCGTTTGTATTTGCGGCAGCATCCCTTACATGGTTCGTCCTCAAGAAAACCATCGGCATCCGTGTAACGGCCAAGGAGGAAATCGCAGGTCTTGACATCGGCGAGCATGGCAACATCGCATATCCTGATTTTGCACTCGTAACCGAGATGTCCGATTATGATGACGAGGTACCGGCTGACGAGACAGATGTATCTGCCAAGGTTCCAGTCAACGAGGCTGTCGTGGTCGAGCATCACGAAGCGGTCGACAGCGGCATAAGCAAGGCGACAATCATTATGAACCAGTCGAAATTCTCGCAGCTGCAGGATGCTCTTGAATCAATCGGCATAACCGGTATGACCGTAACCAACGTCTTCGGCTACGGTGTCCAGAAAGGCCACAAGGCATTCTTCCGTGGCGCACCTATCGAGACACGCCTCCTGCCAAAAATCAAGATTGACGTCGTAATCTCCAAGATTCCGGTCAACACTCTTGTAACCACAGTCCAGAAGGTTCTTTACACCGGCAACATCGGCGACGGCAAGATATTCATCTACGACGTTCGCGATGTCGTCAAGGTCCGCACCGGCGAGCACGGATTTGACGCACTGCAGGATGAGGAAAAATAAATAGAAAACCAATAAAGAGTCTGTCCCGAAAAGAGGAACAGGCTCTTTTGTGTGTGAAAAAATGTTTGATTTAATACATGAATCGTGGTATTATATATGCATATTTAACAAAAGAATTAACGAGAGAGTGTATATTAAAAATACTTGAAATTTAGAATGAGTGGTGGATTTTAAATTTGTGCAAAATAAAAAGGCTATGAAGCCTTTTTATTAATAGCACCAATGTGCGTAAACAATATCGGTTAAAACCTTATTTGCACTCACCTTGTAAGTGTCTTTATAATAACACAGACCTATGTTAAAATGCAAGAATAATTTTTTAAGGAGAAAAAATAATGGACAAAAAGATGTATGTTGGAATTGATATGGGAACCAATTCGGTAGGAATGGCGGTAACTGATGAAGAGTATAACTTATACAGGGTTAAGGGAAAGGATTTATGGTGCTCAAGGCTATTTACCGAAGCTGATACAGCCGCTGAACGCAGAACGAACCGTATATCAAGACGCCGTCGCCAGAGGGAAGTTGCAAGGCAGGGAGTTTTGCGGAAGTTGTTTGCTGATGAAATAAATAAGGTCGATGAGGGCTTTTTTGCCAGACTCGACGAATCAAAATATCATTTAGAAGACAGGGATAGTGAACAGAAATATACATTATTTACAGATACGGGATATACAGATAAAGATTATTTCAAAGACTACCCTACAATTTTCCATCTGCGTAATGAATTATTGCATCCGGTGAAGGACAGCTATGATGTCAGATTGGTATATTTGGCAATAGCAAACATGTTTAAGCATAGAGGCAATTTTTTGAATGAATCCCTGGACGCAGATAAAATAACATCTAGTGCAGACGAAGCATACAGGAGCCTGGTCGAAACGGCTATGATGTATTCAATAGAGTTTCCTGAGAATATAAATGTTAAGAAATTTATTGATATAATTGGAGAAAATGGTGTTTCCAGAAGCAAACATCTGGAAAATGTATGTGAATATCTTGGAATTACCAAAAAAGATAAGCAGGCATACGAGATATTGAAACTTATATGCGGTATGAGCGGAGTGCTTATAAATATTTACGGCGAGGATGTAATAGACGAAGAAAATAAGAAATTCAGCATATGTTTCAGGGACTCTAACTATGAAGAAAAAGAGGGCGAGGCACTGGAACTGTTAGGCGATGAATACTTTGAACTATTGGAGGCTATAAAAGAGATACATGATATCGGAATGCTGGCAGGCATAATAAAGGGCCATAAGTACCTTTCTGAGGCAAGAGTTGATCTTTACGAACAGCATAAAAAAGATCTGGATATGCTTCAGCATGTCTTGAAGAAATATGATATGAAGGCATATGATGAAATGTTCAGAGTTATGAAAGCCGGAAATTACAGTGCGTATGTTGGCAGCGTTAATGCGCATAGTAAGAAAATACGCAGAAATGGCGGAGACGGAAGAACCCAGGAAGAATTTTATAAAAATGTAAAGGCTGTGTTAAAAAAATTTCCGGAAGATGATGAAGAAATAAAGACTATATTGTCTGAAATTGATAGTGAGACTTTTATGCCAAAACAGTTGACGGCTTCCAATGGTGTTATCCCAAATCAATTACATGTGTCGGAATTAAAAGCCATCCTGACAAATGCGGAGAAATACCTTCCGTTTCTGCTTGGTAAGGATGAGTCAGGACTGACGGTTTCTGAAAGGATAGTTGAACTGTTCAGATTCCATATACCGTATTATGTAGGACCGATAGGCGCACAAGGCGAAAATGTATGGGCCAAAAGAAGATCGGGAGAAGAAAATGGCAAGGTTTATCCGTGGAATTTTGAACAGAAAATAGATACACAGAGCGCCGCAAAAGAATTTATCAACAGAATGGTAAGGCATTGTACATATCTTTCCGGTGAACGCACGTTGCCGAAACAGTCACTTTTATACGAGAAATTTATGGTGTTAAATGAGCTTAATAATCTTAAGATTGCTGGCAAAAAGCCGTCAGTACAGGTTAAGCAGGACATATATGAGAAACTTTTTAAACTGGGGAAAAAAGTTACATTAAAGCAACTTGAAGAGTATTTATGTAATAATTCAATCATAGCGTCAAAAGAAGATATTGAGGGTATTGACGGTGGTTTTAATTCTTCATTAACATCCGTGGGTAAATTCCGTGGAGTGTTGGGAGATGAGCTTTTCACAGATGCCAATCAGGCAATGGCAGAGGAAATCATATTTTGGGGTACCGTATATGGTAACGATAAGAAATTTTTAAAAGATGAGATAGAAAGCAAATATGGTACAGTTCTGTCCAAAGATCAGATAAAACGTATCCTCGGTTTTAAATTCAATGGCTGGGGAAATTTATCTAAGACATTCCTTGAACTTCAGGGATCATGCGAGTGCGGAGATTGTTCGCTCATACAGGCACTTTGGGAGACAAATCATAACTTGATGGAATTGTTATCAGAGCAGTATGGATTCAAAAAGGAATTGGATGCATTGGCAAGTAATGTGGAAAAACCGCTTACCGAATGGACAATAGATGACCTTGATAACAAGTATTTATCAGCTCCGGTAAAAAGAATGGTATGGCAGACAATCAAAATGTTAAGGGAAGCCTGTGAACTTACCAATAAAGAACCGGACAGGGTCTTTGTTGAAATGCCAAGAGAACACGGAAAGGAAAATGACAGAAAAGCATCAAGAAAGAAAAAATTACTTGACCTGTATTCGGCACTTAAACGGGAAGATAAGACATGGGCTGAATTGAAAATCAGAGAAATCGAAGGAAAAACAGAAGCTGATTTCAGAATAAAAAAATTGTACCTGTATTATATGCAGCAAGGCAGATGCATGTATAGCGGCGAGAAAATAGAATTGAATGATTTGTTCAATAATAATCTTTATGATATTGACCATATATATCCGAGACATTTCATAAAGGATGACAGTCTGGAAAATAACCTGGTGTTAGTTAAAAAACAGATTAATAACCACAAGAGCGATAACTATCCGTTGGAAAGTAATATCCGGAAGAATATGAATGAATTCTGGAAAACATTACGTGATAAAAATTTTATTTCAAAGGAAAAATACAGCAGATTAATTCGCACAGAAGAATTTACGGACGAAGAAAAAGCTGCTTTTATCAGCAGACAGTTAGTGGAGACAAGACAGGGAACCAAGGCAATAACACAGGTATTGAAACAGGCTTTTCCGAATACTCAGATCGTATTTGTTAAGGCAGGTATTGTCAGCGATTTCAGAAAGAAATTCGATATAAATAAGGTCAGGGCACTTAATGACACTCACCATGCCAAGGATGCATACCTCAATATAGTTGTAGGAAATACATATTACACGAAATTCACGAATAATCCTATGAATTTCATAAAGGATGCAAGGAAAAATCCTAAAAATGATTTCTACAGATACAACATGGATAAAATATTTGACTACAATGTAATCCGTAACGGCGAGGAAGCATGGATAGCGGACAATGGGAAGACAAAACAGCATGTATTGCAGATAATGAAGAAAAACTCCGTAACAATAACCGTAAAGACGGAAGAGTATCATGGAGCATTGTCAAACAAGGTTACTGTATGGAGTAAAGAAAAAGCTAAAGGAAATCCGGATGCATATATGCCGGTCAAGACAAGTGATACAAAGGCTCAAGATGTTACAAAATATGGTGGCATTACCGCTATTGCAAATTCCGGATATACCCTTGTAGAATATAAGGTGAAAGGTAAGAAAGTCAGAAGTCTGGAAGCACTTCCGGTGTATCTTGGCAGAAGTAATGCATTGACTAATGAAGATATAATGCAGTATATATCGGCAGCATTACAAAAAGAGTATGCCGGTAAAGAAATATCGGATTTAAGTGTGAGAGTACCATTTGTTCCACAGAAATCCAAGGTCAGAGTAGATGGTTTCGAATATTATCTTGGCGGTAAAACAGGAAAAAATATTTATTTGAATAATGCAATGCCATTGTATTTATCATGGAATGACGAGGAATACCTTAGGAAGATAATGAAGGCAATAGAAATAGACAATTATGAGGAGATTGATAAGTATAGCAATGCAATAATTACTGAAGAGAAAAATGTAGCATTGTTTGATGTCTTAAGCGTAAAACTTAACAGCGAACCGTATATCAATAACCGGTGGAACATATGCAAAACACTGGAGGGTAAGGAAGAAATATTTAAAAATCTGGATATTAAAAAGCAATGCTATGTTATTGGTCAGATTATTTCATGGATTAATTCGGCAATGCAAAATGTGAACTTGAAGGATGTATGTGGCAGTGAGCATTCCGGAATGCAGCAATTAAATAAAAAAATATCAGAGTGCAAAGAATGCATCCTTATTCATCAGTCTGTAACAGGTATGTATGAGAGAAGAATAGACCTGTTAAGCATATGAGTTGGCGGGTGATAGTGGTTTCAAGAAGTGCCAAGCTGGACTATCAGATGGGATATATGGTAGTCCGGCAGGAAGAAACCACGAAGATATTTCTGAATGAAATAAGTACCGTTATTATAGAGACCACGGCGGTCTCTATAACGGGAACTTTAATGAGCGAATTGATGAAGAACAAAATAAAAGTAATATTTTGTGACGAAAAGAGAAATCCCTCTTCAGAATTAGTACCATATTATGGGGCTCATGACACAAGTGCCAAGGTCAGAAATCAAATTGCATGGACCGATGACATAAAAGCAACGGTGTGGACCGAAATTGTCACAGAGAAAATCCGGAAACAGAAAGAACTGCTGGAAGACATTGGTAAGATTGAAGAAGCAATTTTGCTGCAAAGTTATATAGATGATATGCAGTACGGAGATTCAACCAACAGAGAAGGACATGCAGCAAAAGTATATTTTAATGCGTTATTTGGAAAAGACTTTACAAGAACTGCTGATTGTAATATCAATGCTGCCCTGAATTATGGGTACAGTATAATATTGTCGTCATTTACCAGAGAGATTGTGGCGAACGGGTATATTACACAGATTGGTTTATTTCATGACAATATGTTTAATCAGTTTAACCTGGCATCTGACTTGATGGAACCGTTCCGGCCTATAGTAGATGATGCAGTTTACAATATGAAAATTAGTGTTTTTGAAAAGAATGAAAAGATGCAGTTGGTAAACCTGCTAAATAAATCTGTTAACATAAATGACCGTACAGAATATGTAAATAATGCTATAAAAATATATTGTAGAAGTATCTTTGATGCACTTTGTGATAAGGATATAGCGCTGATAAAATTTTATTCATTGTAAATTTCAGAGGGAAAGGATATGAGTTATAGATTTATGAGGATATTGGTAATGTTTGATTTACCAACAATAACCGCAGCAGAACGGCGTGAATATACGTTATTCAGAAAATATCTGATAAAATCGGGTTTTATGATGATGCAGGAATCAATATATTGTAAACTATCACCGAATTCAACATTAGCAGATGCAGCAATAGAGAATGTTCGTAAGAATAAACCGTCTAAGGGACTGGTGCAGATATTAAGGGTAACAGAAAAACAATTTGCAAAAATGGATTATATAGTAGGAGAGGGTAATACGGAAGTGTTATCATCCGACGACAGATTGGTGATACTATGAAACTTGTAGAACGAGAGTATGGGATTGAAGTGGATATTAAAGAAAATATAGTTTCAATCATTGTCCTGGAAGATGTCAAATTAAGGCTTCCGTTGATTAATGAATTATTTTCACAGACATCCGGCAAGGAAGGCAATTGGCTGCTTTTTGAAAATGACAAGAGTTTTGACTTGGGAAAGAAAGTGGAATTAATCCTGGAACCGTTGACATTGACTCTGAATAATAAAAAGGTTAAGACTAAATTGTATCAGGACATAAAAACGATTGCACAAGATTACTGTTTCTCGCAAGGGTTAGAGGTACATTCCCAGATATGTAATTATTTGGAAAATATGCTGGATAAATTGCCATATCCCGTAAAATATGATGAAGATTGGGATGTATCGGAAATTCTTAAAGCATATAATGTGGAACTCGTGGAAGAATATGACAATGTATTTGAAAAATTATATAATTATATTAAATTAGTGAATACCGTATGCGGGACTGAAATATTTGTCATGGTTAATATTAAGCAGTACCTGACAGATGATCAGATAACTGAGTTGTACAAAATGGCCGCATATGGTAAAATACAATTGGTGTTGATAGAATTCAGTATAAATAACAAAAGAGATTGTGAAGAATTGTATATTCTTGACAATGACGATTGCGTTATTACATATTAGCATCACTAACTTAGAGAATGTTTTGCACTGATACTGATATAGAGAAAATGCTTGAACATATGCCAATATGTTATGGGTTCGGTGATAACCTTGAAAAAAGATTTGAGGTTTGAGAACCTTGTAAGTAAATAAAGGTGTAAAGCGCTTGTAAATAGCGCGCATAGGTGACTTCGGTTTGAGAACCTTGTAAGTAAATAAAGGTGTAAAGCCTTTTAGCAAATTATGCCTGAGAAGCTCTCGTTTGAGAACCTTGTAAGTAAATAAAGGTGTAAAGCCCGGTATTGCGTTCACTGTAAAGAAGTGGCGTTTGAGAACCTTGTAAGTAAATAAAGGTGTAAAGCAACCGCAGACGGCAAGCCGATACCGGTCATGTTTGAGAACCTTGTAAGTAAATAAAGGTGTAAAGCCTATAAAGATGTCAAAATCAGTATTATCGAGTTTGAGAACCTTGTAAGTAAATAAAGGTGTAAAGCATGTATACCGGATTATGCTATAATTACAAGTTTGAGAACCTTGTAAGTAAATAAAGGTGTAAAGCTACCAAGTTTCAACCTGCTTAGTTATCCGAGTTTGAGAACCTTGTAAGTAAATAAAGGTGTAAAGCTGATTATGTGACCATTGTGCCGCTCACAACGTTTGAGAACCTTGTAAGTAAATAAAGGTGTAAAGCTTTTTTACCTCACTTTCTGTCTTTTTCTGTGTTTGAGAACCTTGTAAGTAAATAAAGGTGTAAAGCATGACAAAAACTGAGGCATCATTCATTGATGTTTGAGAACCTTGTAAGTAAATAAAGGTGTAAAGCACGCAGGTACAGTGGAGGCGAAGAGATTTGGTTTGAGAACCTTGTAAGTAAATAAAGGTGTAAAGCGCGGTACTGTATATTCTGTTTCGCCTACGGGTTTGAGAACCTTGTAAGTAAATAAAGGTGTAAAGCATGTGAATGGCACGCCGTTGACAATTCTAAGTTTGAGAACCTTGTAAGTAAATAAAGGTGTAAAGCTTACTCTAATATCTGTAATAATACACATATGTTTGAGAACCTTGTAAGTAAATAAAGGTGTAAAGCAGAGAAAGCCAAAGAACTTGATAAACAAGGGTTTGAGAACCTTGTAAGTAAATAAAGGTGTAAAGCTGATAGCAGATAAATCACCAATAACATCAGTTTGAGAACCTTGTAAGTAAATAAAGGTGTAAAGCTGATAATTGAAATTTTCACTGGAGGTACAAGTTTGAGAACCTTGTAAGTAAATAAAGGTGTAAAGCACTTGACTTTTAGCGCGTACATTGATATAAGTTTGAGAACCTTGTAAGTAAATAAAGGTGTAAAGCGGTAAATATTGCCTTTAATGATATTGACGAGTTTGAGAACCTTGTAAGTAAATAAAGGTGTAAAGCCAGACATAGTAGAATTATCAGAAGAGTACAGTTTGAGAACCTTGTAAGTAAATAAAGGTGTAAAGCGGCGATACGCTGGAAACCTCCGTGTACGCTGTTTGAGAACCTTGTAAGTAAATAAAGGTGTAAAGCTTGTTGAATTTTTACGCTTTGAAAAATTCTGTTTGAGAACCTTGTAAGTAAATAAAGGTGCAAAGCTCTTTGATTCTGCCAAAGCAGCAGAAGAAAGTTTGAGAACCGTATAAGCCAGACAGTGGAAAAAGCGAGAAGTGAGAAAACGCGCGTAGCCCGGCCTGTGCCGGGTATTTAATTAATCCGTGTTTGAGACCTTGTGTAAATAAAGGTGCAAAACCTATGTAATACGTTGCGTTGTCATAACTTGTCTTGTGATACAGATAGACAGTTGATATCTAAATATATCTATACATTAAAAGATTTACGAAATGCATTTCCAGCCTTCCCCCTTTGAATGAAATAGTAACAGCTAGTACATATTGACACTAAAAATCTTAAACCTTAAAATGAGGCCAAAACCGAGCTTAAAATGGTATATAATGAATTAAAAGCTATTGTTTTGCATGATTTCTGAACATGACTAATAAGCGGCATGCCAGTCGGTTTGCAAAAGTAACTGAGACCCCGCTTCGATTACAGATATGAGGCCTTTGTTTGATCCGACAGATTTCTTGATTAGTGTTTAATTAGTTTTGGACTCAGAATAACCTCATCAGGTGGAATGGGTGAAAGGTTAAGTGCGGATAATAGCTTTTTTTCATCTGCAGAGTCCATTAAATCAAAAGGTGTCTTACCATCAAGGTTGTCACGTATGACACTGTTGATATGACAGCAAACAAGTCGTGTGTCCTCGACATTGAGCTTGTTCAGACTTGTTCCCTTCTGCATCTTACAGTTGCTGCAGACATAGGGAGGCTTATCGAGTAAATCGCACTGAAAAGAATCATAATTATCGCAGATAGATGTACAAATAATTCCTTCAGGACAACGCTTACACCTGGATGCAAAACAACCATGAACACCCATCTCGGGACAAAGAGTGTTGCGTTGGCAACTAGGCCTGTTAATACAGTCGTTTTCGCCCATAATAGGGATTCTGCTTGTGAAGCATCGATAATGCAAAATTTCACGAGCAATAGTGGAAGCAGAACGATCAATGTTTCTTCCAATAGAGGCGAAAGAATAGTCTTGATGAAGCATTCGCTCAATAACATAACGTTCAGGTAAGGATAATTGTTTAGCCATAATAGCTCCTTCCTGATCAAACAAAGGTATCTTAAATATAAGCCTTTGCAAAAGCAGTTGCTAGTTCGCAATCGTAGTTGCAAGCGAAATCAAGCGTTTAAAAAAGCAATTAACATTTCAAAGCCGAATGATGTGACTGAGATAAAAGCTGCGGCAGATAATTGCAATGAGGAGATACATATAGTTGAGCCTGTCAACGATCTGGTCGGATAAAATTCGGCTTTGAGAATATAGCAGGTTTAAAGTCTGCTGATTTCCACCCAGAAGCTTACCTGCCCCGGTTTGCCGACGCGGGAAATCAGATTGGTCATGCGGATGCGCCCGTTGGATACCGGCAGACTGTGAATGTAGTAAGTACCACTGCGGACGCCGATGGACGGACCGGTCTCAGCATTGTAAACCGGAACGGATGAGAGACGGAATGCGTTGCCGGGAGTATACGAGCGCGCGGAAACATTAATAGTGCCGGGTGCATCGGGTGAACTGTATCCAAGAACAGTTCCGTCCGGGGCGATTACATCGACCGTATAAGTTCCGGAAGGCAGGGTGGATGAATCTATGTGTATATCATATGCATGATATCCATTGCTCTTACCTGAGACCGCCAAATCGGACCTGTAAGAGGATGCCTTGCCGGAAAAAGTTTTAACAACCGTACCGGAACGGAGAAGCCGGACGGTGGCATATTCTGCGGCATCATCGATGCCATTCCAGAGCCAGCCGCTTACGCTGGAGTCGGAAATATTGTCAATGAATCCGCTATATTTTTTCCGGATGGGCAGGGATGCATTGATATAACGTGTGGGGTCGAGCCAGGTAAAAAGACGTTCATCGTTCAGGGAAGAGGATGTCTTAATGTGGGATTTGTAATTGCGCAGTTCCCAATGAAGGTGGGCACCGTGGCTGCTGCCTGTGTTGCCCATAAGACCGATACGGGTACCGGGCATCACAGTGTCACCTTCCCTGACGTAGACTTTTTCAAGGTGGGCATAGACAGTACAGAGTGTGTCAGAGTGGCGGAGAATGATGTAATTTCCGTAACCCATGCCTTCACGGTCGGCTACACCGTTGGTGCCGGAGAGATAGTTTACACATTTTATTACGGTGCCAAGCGAATGGGCGGTTATATAATCAATCTGAGACTTGTATTTTACGATATCAATCCCGAGTGCCCAGCCGCGCCCGGTTTTTTTGTTTGATACATGAAGACGGTAAGGATATGAGACCTGATTATCGCCTGTTTCCAAAATACGGCTTTTAGTGTTCGTCATCGGAGTCCTCCTTTACTTCCGGAAGACCAACCAATGAAGTCAGAACGGACATTATTCCGGCAAGCAGTGATGTGGATGCGACCATTCTCCAATCTACATTCTGCAGGGCAAGTGATGTGCCGATGGCTGCGATGGCGGTTTGCGCGATTGACCGGACAGCACGGATGGCCGCGGCTTTGAACCAGAGTTTACGGTTGTACTTGAACATTTTTGAAAAATCCTTTCATGATGAATATGTATGGACTGAGCACTGCCATACAACAGCGCTCAGTAAATTTAATTGTCAAAGGCCGGATTAATCGCGTATATATTTTTGCAATCAAGTTTATCCTGAGTGATATTGAGTGCCTCGCCGAAACGCTGGAAGTGTACGATTTCACGTTCACGCAGGAAACGTAACGGAGCTACTATGTCGGGATCATCCAGAACACGAAGAAGGTTATCATATACGACTCTAGCCTTCTGCTCGGCGGCGAGATCCTCTGTGAGGTCGCAGATAGGATCGCCTTTTACCTGAAATTCGCATGCATTGAATGGGATGCCTCCGGCCGCCTGCGGCCATACACCTACAGTGTGGTCGGTGTAATATGGGGCGAAACCGGAATTCATGATCTGTTCCGGAGTGAGATTTCTGGTAAGCTGGTGAACCATTGTGGCAACTATCTCAAGATGCGCCAGCTCTTCGGTGCCGATATCCGTAAGCAGTCCGGCAACTTTATTGTCAGGCATTGAATAGCGCTGTGAGAGGTAACGCATGCTGGCACCCATTTCACCGTCCGGTCCACCATACTGGCTGATGATTATCTGTGCCGCCTTCGGGTCGGGGCGCTTGATGTTTACCGGAAATTGAAGTCTTTTTTCATAAACCCACATTATTCCATTCCTCCTTCCCATGGCCAAGGCCCGTCAATCCAGTCAAAACGGCTGTTACATGTTACGTGATATTTGTTGAGAGGACCGTACCATTCAGCATAATTCTGAACGGCGGTGTCATATTCATGGTGTATTTCATGATAACGCGCAAGAGAACGGCAGTCATCGGGATGCGTGTCAAGGTAAAGTCCGATATCATCGATGTAGAATCCCAGCTCCATTATTCTGCGCATGAGAGTGCACTTGGAAGGTCTGTTTGATGTGTTGGTGTTGTTCATCGTCTGCAGCCTCCTTTGCCTATAAATGGTTTATCAAGTTCTTTATAGATTGTTCCTTTAATGAGAGCGGTAGAAAGGTCATATTCGGGACTGTTGCTTTTCTGCCAGACAACCCCGGCCATTGCAAGAGGACCGCGTGCATTTACAAAAATATCCTGACACCATTCGCCGGACGCATCGGTCTGTAAGGGAACCGGGCATTGCATGCGTTCCGGAGTGGCACAGGAATTTTCATTACGAGGCTGTACCCTGTTGCATCCGGATGCAAACCTGTTATTGTAATAAGGCATAAATCAAACTCCTTTTGCATATATTGTTGTTTAGTTTAGAGTATGTGGAAAATAATATTCTGTGATAAAAAGAAACGGAGTGTTATTATAATAAATAACACTCCGTAATAATAGCGGTATAATCAGGTCTCCAGCTTCTGCTGCATTACATCTGATCCGATATTGGTGTCAAGCTCATCATTCATATCGGTTCTGAAAGGCGATGCGGCAAGGCCGTTAGCACCAAAAAGAGTCGGTGTGCAATAGTTGCTCCAGCAATATCTTGCGTAAACCGGTTCCTTTACATTCCCGGAGGAAAATTCAATCGAGGAGTCCTTAACTTTGATATCGGCCGGATGGAAAATTTTATCGGCACCGGCAATTTCGTAATATTCAGGCTCACCCTTTAACACAAGACCACCTTTGCAATGTTTAAAAAATGTCTCAATGACATTGCCGTGAATTTCCTTGTGGGTGTATACGGGACCGAAAGCATCCTCTTCATCAATAAGACCGTAAGGCTTGTACTCGGCCTGAAGAGCGAGGCGGTAACCGACAGGACCTTTATTGACCGGATGAATTTCATTGTACTGACCGCAGTCCGGTATTACGGCGATACCGGTATTTGCAACGGTGTCAAATACATGCATCTGTGCTTCGCGTAAGATAGGCCAGTTCTTGAAATCAGGGCTTCCGGAATATTTGTGCATAGGGAGCTGGGTTATGATGAAAGTAAGACTTTCGTCTTCCCAGTCTTTACGCCAGAGTCGGATAAGGTTAGTGAGAAGCCTGTCATACATTCTCGGACGCATGTCGTCGTTCTCGCCCTGATAATATATGAAACCTCTAAGCGTGTAAGGGCTGATTTTACGAATCATCTGCCAATACTGTCCTGTAGGACGGAACGGGTTGTAATTATTGATAGGACCCGGCCATTTACATTCTCCGATTATTTTCTGGGCCTCAAACCAGTCCGTATCAGGGTGCTCTGAGAATAACTTCTGGGAACGCTCATTCCATGCAGTATCATACACGACATATTCATCATAATCCTTGCGCTGTACATCCAGAGGGATGTCCTTGTTGCGCTCATCAAACTCATCCATATATATACGGGTTTCGTCATCTGCCGTAATGGCTTCACGGCTCATCCAGCAGCTTGCGGAAGTGCCGCCCCAGTTGCATCCGATAATACCGACTGTAACGCCGAGATCTTTTGATAGTTTTTCCGCAAAAAGATAACCTATTGCCGACCAGTCCTTGAAACCTTCGTCATCAGCAAGCTGCCAGTGTGCATTGTCGAAAGCCTCATAATATTCGTCTGTCACATAAGCAAACTTCGGTGTATAGAAGAATCTCACGTTAAAATCACGGTCTTTGACATCCTTTACACGATCCCAGTCAGTGCAGGATGAAATCACAAATTCCATGTTGGACTGTCCGCCCGCGAGCCATACCTCTCCGATGGCAATGTTATTTAATACAACCTTGTCTTCACCGCATACGGCTGTGAGCGAGAGATTGGTGGCCGCACTCATAGGTGCCAGTTCGGTTTCCCAATAACCGTTGTCATCGGCGGTGGCCGACACGGTCCGACTGTTGAAATCAATTGTAACCTGTCTGCCGGCAGCTACATTACCGAACAGCTTAACGGCCTTGTCGCGCTGGAATACCATGTTGTCGGTAAAGACAGCGGAGAGTATTTTTTTCTTCATAATGACCTCCATATATAATTATTGTATGGGTTCGCCGTAAAGCAATCCCCTTGAGCCGGTGGCGATGTAAAACCGGCCGAAACTGCGGGCATCTCCGCAGATGCAGTCTATCTGGCCGAACATCTGGTTGTCGTTATTGATACGGAGCCATGATGCACCGTCGTCATCGGAACGGTAGAAACCGTACACACCGTCAATAATTGCGGCGGCGTAAATTGATTTCAGGCCACGGAGAAAATCTCCGTCAGGACCTATACCAAGACCGATGCGGTAGAATGTCTTGTTACCATCGGTAATTTTCTTAAAAGTAATTTTATCATCGGTAATATTATACTGCATCTTCCAGATGCCGTCTACCCCAAGCGCCATGTAGAATGTGCCTGTGCGGCCGCGTTCTATGCACAGGGAAGATTTGTCCATTGTGTCAATCAGGTTGAGAATACATTCCGGAACATCATCCGGAACCGGATATTGTATGAATGTATCGCCGGTATCATGACTGATATATATTTTGCGCGTTGTATCGAATGCATACACAATCTCCGGATTAACGCGGTCAGCATATACTTTGGCAAAACCATCCGTCAGGATATTGCCGTCTGCATCATAAAATACAGAATGGCGGAATGTGCGGCCGCAGTCGTGGCTTACAAGCACCGCCACAAGCGGCAGAAAGACTCTGTCGGCAGGTGTCCATATGATTGAATTGCCGTCAGCGGTTATCGTAACCCATCCGGCATTCTGGTTTACCATTGAAATGCGGTGTAAAAGCGTGTCCGTATATTCATCAATGCCGAAAGGAAGATCAAGGTGTGTAAAAGTACGGCACTGGTCATTCGACAGAATAAGGCCACCCGTAGTCATGCCGGTCCAGTTGCCCCTTGCGGTAACGACAACGCGATTCGGATTATTGTCCGTGTAATCGGCATTAATACATGTTATATACCGGTTACCGTCTGCGTCGGCAAAAGAATTTGTGCAAGGAGTGTCTGTTTTGGTAAAAGCAAAACCGCCGAGGTCACCGACTGCGTCGATTGCAATCACATCACCGGCGTGCGGACTGTACACATTGATATGCACGGTTTCCTCTATTCCCGGGCAACGGTCGCACCATTTACAGTCGTCAGACGTGAAATTATATGTTCCGAATACACCTGTTCCTGTATTAAAAATAACATCATTATAATCAAACGGATTTATTTTGATATCGCTGAGCCAGTGAATAAGTGATGTGTTACCGTTAAATTCCGGCTTCATATATGATGTATTAAAATAAATTCTGTTATTATCAAGCTTATGGAGATTAACCTCCCATGTATCGCCGTAATCCCTGGATATGAATACAATATCACCACGCTTCTCACTGAGGGTGGAAGCAGCTAACAGACCCGGAACCTGAGGTGATGAGCATATTCCGCCGAATCCGCACTCATTGGCTCTGTCGCGGCTATAGGAATACGGACCGCCGCATGGTGTAATATCATTATATGAACCGAGATGTCCGGATTGATCAACCGGATAGCGGAGTATTTTACCGCCTGCGGCATCACCGGAATCACAGCTGTATCCCTCGTCATCAATCTGGCTTTTCGGACCGTTGCATGATAATGTGACATACAGGTAACGGCCATCGTAATCGTAACGTTCGGCAGTGTAACCCTTCATGCGTGCGCCGTCAGGGACAAGGCAGTCAGGCATCGGCAGTTCTTCCCAGGTGCCGCCGGTATCGTATGATACATATAAGCTATGGCCGCGTGTAAGTCCGTCAGAGGATTTATTGTTAATGCCGGCGGTTCCGAGAACCAGAGTCCCGGAATCCGGATGAACCCAGACAAAAGTACAGTTAAGCTCATTGGCTCTGCTGCCTGCGGCTATTGATATACTCTGCCAGGTCATGCCGCCGTCGGATGTGCGAAGCAGCCCGCCGCGCTGACTTGCAAAATAAAGTACGTCAGGATTATTGTAATCTACTACAAGACGCATGCCGCATCCGCGTCCCGGAAAATTTCCGTGAACAACACACGGAAGTTCACTGTAACGGAATGTTTTACCATAGTCATCCGATACGGCAAATATGCCGTTAACACCCGGTTTACGGCGCCAGTCACTAAGTCCGCATGCAATGTATAACATTGCGGGATTATGCGGGTCGAGTGCAATAGCGGACGGATAACATTCGGCCGGGTTAATATGTGTTACATGGTCCATAAGGCTTATCCATGTGTCATTATCATAGTCATAGCGGTATACGCCTCCGATATCCGTGCGGCAGTAAAGCAGGTTCTTACATGCGGGATGATAAGCAAAACCTGTTACATATCCGCCGCCAGGAATGGACATATGACCGTATTTGTATTGAATATTTTTCATAAGCAGAAAAATCTCCTAGTAAATCTTGTATTCTTTACCCTCTCTTACGAACACCGGAATAATATCAAGCGGAGCATCCACAATTACATTCTGACCGCCGTCAAACATTTTGTCTGATGCGGCATCCTTCCAGCGCGTTCCCGCAGGAAGATATACGGAACGTGTGAATGTCTGTGCTTCCATAACTGGTGCAACAAGAATATCCGGTCCGAACATATACTCGTCCTCGTATCCCCAGCATGTCTTATCTTCCGGAAAATCATAGAAAAGCGGTCTCATAACCGGTGTTCCGTGAAGATGTGCTTCCATCATGCAGTTTCTCACATAATCTCTTAAATTCTCTCTTATGAAGAGGAATTTCTTCATAATCTCGTAATTCTCCTCGCCGAAACTCCAGACTTCATTGTCCTGTCCTGATGAGAATGTGCGGACACCGTCTATATATTCGACTTCACGCTCATAATAAGGAAGTCTTTCACCGTGAAGACGGAATACAGGACAGAATGCTCCCCACTCAAACCATCTTACAAGAAGCTCCCTGAAAGCAGGATCTTTGCCATCGCCGCCTACAAAACCTCCGATATCGCTTGTCCACCATGGGATACCGGCAAGACCCATTGAAAGACCTGCCTGAAGCTGCTCCCTGAAAGCGCGGAAAGTTGAACATATATCGCCTGACCATGTGAGAGTGCCATATTTCTGGCTGCCGGCCCAGGCGCATCTTACAAGGCTCATGATGTCTTTTTCACCGACGGATTTCAGACCGTCATAGAATCCTTTGGCATACATTACTGGATAAATGTTAGTGCACTGGAGCGCCGGACCTTCATAATATCTGAATACATCGAAATCATACGGACCGTATTCCGGTTCAGCTTCATCAAGCCAAAAACAGTGGATGCCCTTATCGTAATAATTCTCTTTGCAACGGTCCCAGACAAACTGTCTTGCTCCCGGATGTGTTGCATCGAAAAATGTGGTATCACCCATCCAGTTCATATGGAAACCTGAAGCACGGTCGGTCTTTACAAGGTAGCCGCGGTCGTTCATCTCGCCGTAATTGATGGATTTCTCATCAATGGTAGGCCATACGGAAACTGCAAGTTCCACTCCCAGTTCTTTGAGCTCACGGACCATTCCTTCAGGATCCGGCCAGTCACGCGGTTCAAATCTGAAATCACCCTGTCTTGTCCAATGGAAAAAATCAATTACAACAACATCCATAGGCAGGCCGCGTCTCTTGTGCTCACGGACAACTTTCATAAGTTCGTCCTGCGTTCTATATCTTAATTTACACTGCCAGAAGCCGAGACCGTATTCAGGCATCATAGGGGAAAATCCTGTAGCACGGGCATAATTCTCCTCTATTGCCGCAGGAGTATCTCCTGCGGTTATGAAATAATCAAGTTTTTTGGTGCTCTGTGCAGTCCATTCGGTCTTGTTGTTTCCGAATACAACATTGCCGACAGCAGGATTGTTCCAGAGGAAACCGTATCCTCTGCTTGATATGTAAAAAGGAACACTGGCCTGACTGTTGCGGTGGCAGAGTTCAAGAACGGAACCCTTCTTATCGAGGCTCTTATCCTGATACTGGCCCATTCCGTAGATATGCTCGTCATCAAAAGCTTCAAATCTGGCTGCGAGAGAGTAATCATTGGTTCCCGGAATCGGCTTAAGTTCACGGCCTTCAACTCTTATCGGGACACTGTAGCGGTCTATTCTGTTACGATTGCGCCAATATTCCTCAGTGAGGAGTTCACCCTTATCGTTATAGAAGGAAATCCAGCCTTCAAAAGAAACTTTGGCGGTAATCTTACCGTTGGTTATGGATGCTTCCATGGACGACTGCGAGTGTTTCTTAATTTCTTCTTCGCTGTGCCACCATGGCTCGGTTGTATCAATCTCATGGATATCTATATGACTGTCGGTGCAGGCAGGCTCCATTGTAAGAGCCCAGTTATGTTCATCCATCTTATTTTCCCTGGTCATGCGGACTCTGAGAGAATCCGCGCCCCATGGCGTGATCATTACAACTGCAGAACCGTATTCTATAAGCAGTGAGTTGTCTTTTTGTGAAAATCTCATAAAAACCTCCATTAAAAACATAATAAATATATGATTTCATTGTACAAAAGTGTCAATATGCTTTCAAGCAAAAAAATTTGATGTTTTTTACAGAAAACTATTGACATTCTGAAAAAGTGTGTTATAGTGTTTATAGAACAGATAAAACAGATAGGAGGGATTTTTATGAATATACAGAAATTTACACAGAAATCAGTGGAAGCACTGCAGGATTGTGAGAAGTTAGCATATGAATACGGTAATCAGGAAATAGATCAGGAACATCTCTTAAGATCACTTGTGGATCTTGATGACAGCCTGATTGCCAGTCTCCTTGAGAATATGGGCGTGGATCTTGCCGTATTCCGTTCGGAGGTAGATGCAGCACTTAATCGTAAGACCAAGGTGTCGGGTGATGTGGAACTCCATATCAGCCAGGCACTTAATAAGGTATTGCTTTGTGCCGAGGATGAGGCTAAGAGCATGGGAGATCAGTATGTTTCTGTAGAACATATTTTTCTTACTCTTATCAAATATCCTAATAAAGAGACGGCACAGATATTCCGTACTTTCGGAATTAACAGGGATTCTTTCCTGAAGGCACTTATGGCAGTCAGAGGTACGAAGCAGGTTACCAGTGATAACCCTGAGGCTACATATGATACACTTAAGAAATACGGTGTGGATCTTGTGGAGCGTGCAAGGGAGCAGAAGCTCGACCCGGTAATCGGCAGGGACAGTGAGATACGTAATGTAATCCGTATCCTTTCAAGGAAGACCAAGAATAATCCGGTTCTTATCGGTGAACCTGGTGTAGGTAAGACCGCAGTTGCGGAAGGACTTGCACAGCGTATCGTTCACGGAGATGTTCCGGAAGGACTTAAGGATAAGACCATTTTTTCACTTGATATGGGTGCAATGCTTGCCGGTGCGAAGTACCGTGGTGAGTTCGAGGAACGTCTTAAGGCAGTTCTCGACGAAGTACGCAAGAGCGAAGGTAAGATCATTCTTTTCATAGATGAGCTGCATACGATTGTAGGCGCAGGTAAGACTGACGGCTCAATGGATGCCGGCAATATGCTTAAGCCTATGCTTGCGAGAGGTGAGCTTCACTGCATCGGTGCCACGACACTTGATGAATACCGTAAATATATCGAGAAGGATGCAGCCCTTGAGAGACGTTTCCAGCCGGTAATGGTGGATGAGCCGTCGGTTGAGGATACCATTTCAATACTTCGTGGACTGAAAGAGAGATATGAGGTTTTCCACGGCGTCAAGATTGCGGATAACGCACTTGTAGCTGCAGCTGAACTTTCACACAGATATATTTCCGACAGATTCCTGCCGGACAAGGCCATTGACCTTGTGGATGAAGCCTGCGCGCTTATTAAGACGGAGCTTGATTCCATGCCTGCAGAACTTGATGAATTATCACGTAAGGTCATGCAGCTTGAAATCGAGGAAGCCGCTCTTAAGAAAGAGACCGATGAAGTCAGTAAGAAGCGTCTTGCCGAACTGCAGGAAGAGCTTGCAGGACTCAGGGATGAGTTTAACGCCGGTAAGGCCAGATGGGATAACGAGAAGGCTTCGGTTGACCGTTTAAGCCATCTTCGTGAGGAGATAGAAGATGTCAATAAGCAGATACAGTTAGCTAAGCGTGAATATAATCTTGAGAAAGCTGCAGAACTCCAGTACGGTAAGCTGCCGGCTCTTGAGAAGGAACTTGCTGAAGAAGAGAAGAAAGTTAATGAGAAAGACCTTTCGCTTGTGCATGAGTGTGTAACAGACGAAGAGATAGCTAAGATCGTATCCAGATGGACCGGTATCCCGGTTGCCAAGCTCAACGAAAGCGAGCGTAATAAGACTCTTAATCTTGCGGATGAGCTTCACCGCCGCGTTATCGGACAGGATGAAGGCGTTACGAAGGTAACGGAAGCCATCATGCGTTCGCGTGCAGGTATCAAGGATCCGAAGAGACCTATAGGTTCGTTCCTTTTCCTTGGTCCTACAGGTGTTGGTAAGACAGAACTTGCCAAGACACTTGCACAGAGTCTTTTTGATGACGAGAACAATATTGTCCGTATCGATATGAGTGAATATATGGAGAAATACTCCGTATCCAGACTTATAGGAGCGCCTCCTGGATATGTAGGATATGAAGAAGGCGGACAGCTTTCCGAAGCGGTAAGGCGTAAACCATATTCCGTAGTTCTTTTCGATGAAATCGAGAAGGCACATCCGGATGTGTTCAACGTACTTCTTCAGGTTCTTGATGATGGACGTATCACTGACTCACAGGGCAGGACGGTTGACTTCAAGAATACGATAATTATTCTTACATCCAACATCGGTTCGCAATATCTTCTTGACGGTATACAGCCTGACGGAAGCATCAGTCCTGAGGCGGAGGCATCTGTTATGAATGATCTCAGAAATCATTTCAGACCTGAATTTCTTAACAGGCTTGATGAGATTATCATGTTTAAGCCGCTGTCCAAGGATAATATCGGTGCAATCGTAGGACTTATGATTGACGAGCTCAATAAGAGACTTGAAGACCGTGAACTCAAGGTTGAACTTACCGATGCTGCAGTTGCCAATGTTTCTGAGAACGGTTATGATCCGGTATACGGTGCAAGACCGCTTAAGCGTTACCTCCAGAAGACTGTCGAGACACTCAGTGCCAAACTGATTCTCGAAGCTAAAGTAGGACCGGGAGATGTTATACTTATCGATGTTGACAGCGATGGCAGACTAATTGCCCGTAAGAAGTAAAATTTGCTTGATATTTATTTAAATAGATGTATAATTAGAAATTGTAATACAAGATGGGGTGCTTGCAGAAAGCGGGCTGAGATCAGACCCATAAGCTGATTTGGATAATGCCAACGTAGTGTGATTGTATACAATGACTATGTAATTTGTGTGCAGAGACTCAGTTGGGTCTCTGCATTTTTTGTGGAGATTTATTATGAACATCAGCAGAGAACAACTTATCTTATATGCAGTGACCGACAGGTCCTGGCTTAACGGCCGGACATTATACGAACAGGTGGAGGAAGCACTTGAGGGCGGAACCACACTTGTACAGCTTCGCGAGAAAAATATGCCTGATAAGGATTTTATAAATGAAGCGGTTCCGATAATGGAACTGTGTCACAGATATAATGTACCACTTATAATAAATGATAGGGTTAATGTCGCAGCCGAAATACATGCAGACGGAGTCCATATCGGTCAGTCCGATATGGATGCGGCAAAAGCAAGGAAAATTCTTGGACCGGACAGCATAATCGGCGTCACCGCAAAGACAGTGGAGCAGGCATTGAAAGCTCAGGCGGAGGGTGCGGATTACCTTGGCAGCGGAGCGGTATTCGGGACAACCACGAAATCAGACGCGAAGCCGATGGATATAGATACTTTGAATGCAATATGCGACAGTGTTGATATTCCGGTAGTTGCGATAGGAGGTATCAATAACGATAATGTTATGAAACTGTCCGGAAGCAGGATCGCGGGAATTGCCGTGGTAAGCGGTATTTTTGATAATAAAGATATTAAAGGCGCAGCCCAATCGTTAAGGGCCAAGGCTTTAAATATAATATCGGGCAGATAAGCCCATACACAGCGGCAGATTGGGGGCACCACCTTAGGTCGCTATACAAAATTAATGCACAAGGAGAAAGACTATGAGAACAGCATTAACAATCGCCGGAAGTGATTCCAGCGGAGGCGCCGGAATACAGGCAGATATTAAGACGATGACCGCGAACGGCGTTTATGCCATGAGCGCGGTTACGGCACTTACTGCCCAGAATACAACCGGCGTAACAGGAATAATGGAAGTAACCGAAGATTTTTTGGCAGAGCAGCTGGATTGTATTTTTACCGATATCTATCCGGATGCGGTAAAGACAGGAATGGTATCATCATCAGGCCTCATTAATGTCATATGTGACAAGCTGGTCGGATACGATGCGAAAAACATCGTGGTTGACCCTGTTATGGTGGCAACGAGTGGAGCCAAGCTTATCAATGACGATGCCATCAGTACATTGAAAAATAAATTACTGCCTCTCGCAACAGTGATAACTCCCAATATACCGGAAGCTAAAGAACTTTCGGGCATGGAAATCGCCTCGGAGGATGATATGGTGAAAGCTGCGGAAGCTATCTGTGACAGATACGGCTGCTCCGTTCTTCTAAAAGGAGGACACAGCCTCAATGACGCCAACGATCTTCTGTGGCAGAAGGGCATGGAGCCGGTATGGTTCTACGGAAAGAGAATTGACAATCCGAACACACACGGAACCGGATGCACTTTATCATCGGCGATAGCATCCAATCTTGCCAAGGGTTATGACCTTACGTCATCGGTGAGATATGCCAAGAATTATATTTCGGGCGCGCTTGCGGCGATGCTTGACCTCGGTAAGGGAAGCGGCCCTATGAATCATGCTTTTGCAATAGAAGGAGAATTTATCAATGAGTGAGAAAAAAACATCCGTTTTCAGTAATGGATTAATATGGTTTGGAGCAGGCGTATCGATAGCGGAGATTATTACGGGCACATACCTCGCACCGCTTGGTTTCACGAAAGCGATGCTTGCGATTGTTATAGGACATGTGATAGGCGCACTTATGATGTTTGCGGCCGGAATGATCGGAGCAAGAGAAGAAAAAAGTGCAATGGAAACCGTTAAGATGAGTTTCGGTAAGAAAGGCGGACTTCTTTTTGCTGTGCTTAATATATTACAGCTTGTCGGCTGGACGGCCATCATGATTTATGACGGTGCGGTTGCAGCTAACGGCATTCTCGGCACGGGAATCTGGGTATGGGCTGTTGTAATCGGAGTACTTATTCTTGTGTGGATACTTATCGGTCTTACCAATCTTGGTAAAGTCAATACAATCGCAATGGCGGCTTTGTTTGTCTTATCGATCATCCTTTTTAAAGTCGTATTTTTCGGCAAAGGTGTACGCATTACAGATATAGTAAGCAGCGAAGGACTTTCGTTCGGAGCAGCGGTTGAACTTGCGGTTGCAATGCCTCTTTCATGGCTTCCGCTTATAAGTGATTACACAAGAGAAGCTGCCAAGCCTGTCAGGGCAACAGCTGTAAGCGTTGTAACATATAGCATTGTAAGTATCTTTATGTACACAATCGGAATGGGAGCCGCTCTTTTTACGGGAGAAAGCGATATTGCCAGTATACTCGTTAAGGCAGGACTCGGAGTTGTCGGCCTTCTTATCGTTATTTTTTCAACGGTTACGACAACATTCCTTGATGCTTATTCAGCCGGTGTATCATGTGTGTCTATTACTTCCAAAATCAAGGAAAAATGGGCTGCCGTAGTCGTTACGGTAATCGGTACGATTGCTGCAATTGTATATCCTATGGACAACATTACTGATTTCCTCTACCTTATCGGTTCGGTATTTGCACCGATGATAGCGGTTCAGATAGCGGATTATTTCATATTAAGGAAGGCTGACTCGATAGACAAGGGCTTCAATTGGAGAAATCTTATCGTGTGGCTCGCAGGTTTCGTGGGATACCGCGCGCTTATGCATGTGGACACGCCTGTCGGAAACACGCTTCCTGATATGGTCATCACAATCGTTCTCTGCCTGATTGTGGAGAAAATTGCCAAGGCAATCTTAAAAAACAAATACTAAGACACTTTGTCCTCTTTCGGACAGGGTGCGGAAAAGAGGACAAAAATGAATTACAAATCAAACCTTAAAAAAATGACATTAACAGCTATTTTTGTGGCAATATCGGTTGTCGGAAGTATGTTTTCGTTCCCGGTATTCGGCTCAAAATGCGCTCCGGTACAGCATCTTGTAAACATATTATGTGCCGTTACCGTAGGACCGTGGTGGGGTCTTGCGCAGGCTTTTGCTGCTTCGCTTATAAGAAATCTTACAGGCCTCGGAACATTGCTTGCCTTTCCGGGAAGCATATGTGGTGCTTTAATCGGAGGACTTTTATACAAGGCACTTAAGAAACTTCCGTTTGCATATATCGGTGAGGTTTTTGGAACGGGCGTGATCGGCGGCATGCTGGCGTTCCCTATAGCACGCCTTATCATGGGTAATACCTCGGCAGCGTTGTTCACATTCGTAATTCCTTTCCTTATAAGCACATGCGGCGGAACAATAATTGCGATAATCATTACAGTGCCGTTAAAACAGACCGGTGTTTTATCCAAAATCAGAGAAAATCTGGAGAACTGATAATATGAAAGTAACAGAAGAGTATGCAAAAAAATTATATCGGCAGATACGGTCAGCAAGACCGGTCATCCATTGCATTACCAACACTGTCACGGTCAATGACTGCGCCAATGTACTGCTTGCCTGCGGGGCTTCGCCCACAATGGCGCACCATCCGGCGGAGGTGGCGGAAATAACAAGCGCTGCCTCGGCTCTGGTATGTAATCTCGGCGCAACGGAGAATTACGATGCCATGGTAAATGCCTGCAAGGCAGCTGGTGAGGTTAAACATCCGGTGGTTATCGATCCGGTAGGAATCTCAGGTTCAGCGTTCAGACGGAATTTTATCAATGAGCTTATAAAGATAAATACACCTGCATGTATACGCGGTAATTATTCGGAAATACGTGCCCTTATGGAAAACCGCAATACGATAACAGGCGTGGATGCAGCCGATAAGAAAATAGATATATCCGGCATGAAATCTTATGCGGCAGCGCACAATACAATCCTTATAGCATCGGGTGCGACGGATGTCATAACCGACGGAAAGGATGTAATTTATTGTAATAATGGCGATAGCATGATGACCCGGATAACGGGAAGCGGCTGCATGCTTTCTGTGCTGATAGGAGCTTTCTTATCTGTTGACTCTTCTGTTTATTCGGCTGCAGCCTGCTGTTGTATGTACGGCGCGGCTGGAGAGATTGCCGCCGGCATGACCCGTGAAAGCGGCGGCGGAACAATGACTTTTCACGATAAATTCATCGATGTGATTTCATTGATTGAATCGCAGTCGTTGCTCTTTATACTTTAATTCTAAACATGTATATGTTACAATATTACCATTAATATTTCAGGATGGTTTTATTATGGAGAGAGAATCTTTTAAATCAAGGCTTGGCTTTATACTGGTCAGTGCCGGATGCGCAATCGGAATAGGCAATGTATGGCGTTTTCCGTATGTTGTCGGACAGAACGGCGGCGGAATATTTGTGATTTTGTATCTGGTATTCCTTATTATCATGGGTCTCCCGGTTCTTACTATGGAACTTGCAGTCGGCAGAGCCAGCAGGAAAAGTGCAGTATTATCATATAAAGCACTTGAAAAGCCTAAGGCAAAATGGCATATTCACGGCTGGTTTGCGATGCTTGGGTGCTATATACTTATGATGTATTACACTACAGTGTCAGGCTGGATGTCATCATATTTCTTTAAATTTGTAACTGGAGAATTTAAAAACGGAATGGATTCCACAGCAACGGGTGCGGTATTTACCAATCTTCTGGACGACCCGGTGCAGATGTTGATCTGGATGGGACTTACGGTTGTTGTCGGATTTCTGGTATGCAGCCGCGGACTCCAGAACGGACTTGAGAAAATAAGCAAGATAATGATGGTGGCATTACTTGGACTTATTGTCGTGCTTGCAGTGCACAGCATTATGCTTCCGGGAGCATCCAAAGGAATAGAATTTTATCTTGTACCGGATATCGACCGCGTCAAAGAAGTCGGTGTCGGTAATGTGGTTTCCGCTGCGATGAATCAGGCTTTCTTTACGCTAAGTCTTGGCGTTGCTGCGATGGAAATTTTCGGAAGTTATATGAGTAAGGATAATACGCTCGCCGGAGAAGGAATAAAAATATGCGGACTTGATACGTTTGTAGCGATAATGGCGGGACTTATTATTTTTCCGGCATGCTTCAGCTACGGTGTTGATGTCAGTCAGGGACCGAGCCTTATATTTGTGACATTACCGAATGTGTTTGTAAATATGGAAGGCGGAAGAATCTGGGGTTCGCTGTTCTTCTTATTTATGACATTTGCGAGCTTTTCAACTATTATGGCGGTATTTGAAAATATTATGTCATTCTGCATTGATATGTTTGGATGGAGCCGTAACAAAGCTGCGATTATTAACTGTATTGTGATTCTTATTGCAAGCGTTCCGTGTGTGCTTGGGTATAATCTGTGGAGCGGACTCCATATTATCGGAGGACGGGATGTGCTTGACAGCGAGGATTTCATAGTAAGCAATCTGCTGCTGCCGATAGGTTCACTTGTGTATACGCTTTTCTGCGTGACCAGATGGGGCTGGGGCTTTGATAATTATATTGACGAGGCCAATACCGGAAAGGGTGCCCGCATTGCGCGCCGTCTGAAACCGTATTTTAAATTCGTATTGCCTGTGCTTATCGTAATCATAATTGTGCAGGGATTTATAAAGTAGAATCATGACAGAATTACAGAGAAAATTATTTGAATTACAGGACACGGAGTACGGGGATTTTCACAGCAGACTTATGCCGACAATCGATAGGGAAAGAATTATCGGCATAAGGATGCCGGTGTTAAGAAAATTCGCCGCGGATTTTGCCCGTACCGATATGGCAGCGTCTTTTCTTGAAGAACTGCCACATTATTATTATGAAGAAAATAATCTTCATATGATGATTTTGTACGGTATCAAAGACTATAATGAATGCCTTGCCGGGATACAAAAGTTTCTTCCGTATATTGATAACTGGGCGACCTGCGATCTGCCGGAGCCTAAGTGTTTCACAAAGCATAAAGAAGAACTTCTTCCGGTTATCAGAGAATGGATTGCATCGGACAGAACATATACTGTAAGATACGGAATCGGCATGCTTATGCGGTTGTATCTTGATGATGATTTTAAAGAAGAATATCTTGAACTGGCTGCGGGAGTGCGCTCCGAAGAATATTATGTCAATATGATGATAGCATGGTATATGGCAACAGCTCTTGCCAAACAATGGGACAGTACGATACCATATATCACGGGCAGAAAGCTTGATGTGTGGGTACATAACAAGACGATACAAAAAGCCGTTGAAAGCTTCCGCATAAGCAATGAACAGAAAGATTTTCTGCGGGCATTAAGGATAAAAAGCAGGTGATGAAATGGATTGGGACAGCATAATTAATCTCAGACATGAATTGCATAAGATACCTGAGAAGTCATTTTGTGAAAAATTTACTTCAGACACTATCAAAAATTATATCAAAAAGAATACGTCCTGGGAAATAGAAGAACTGGAGAATAATGCATTCATTGTGCATTGTAAGCCTGATAATGCTCCGGCGAATGATGCCATTGCATTCAGGGCGGACATGGATGCGGTATGTGCGGGCGGCCATAATGAACCCGGACATTACTGCGGTCATGACGGACATTCTTCCATTCTTGCCGGACTGGCAGTAAGTCTGTATGAGAACAGGAACAGGCTTGATGGGAATGTGTATCTTGTTTTTCAACCGGCGGAAGAAATAGGCAAGGGAGCATTGGTCTGCCGTGATATAATCAGAGATAAAAATATCAAAGAGATATACGGTTTACATAATATACCGGGATACCGTATGGGAGATGTCCTTGTAAGAAAAGGCACATTTGCCTGCGCATCAACAGGAATATCCATAAAATTTACCAGAACGCCAAGCCACGCAGCGTACCCGGATGCGGGGCTTAACCCATGCATTACTCTTGCCGGACTGCTTATCGAATTGCAAAATCTTACTAATGATATGCAAAGTGATGGCGGAATAGTCATGATGACGGTCATCGGAATCGAAGTCGGAAGTGACAATTACGGCGTGTCGGCATCGGAGGGAACATTAAGGCTTACGTTAAGAGCCGAGAGAGGCATTGTATTCGATGAACTGGTGTCGCAGATAGAAAATAAAGCGCGCATCTATGCCGCAAATGGCGGATTTGATATTGAAATCGAACGCATTGAACCGTTTCCTGCTACCGAAAATAAAGATAAATCCGTTGAAAAAGTAATAAAATGTGCTGAAAGACTGGGACTTAACGTGCAGGAACTTATAGAACCTATGCGCTGGTCGGAGGATTTCGGATATTATCTTCAAGAGTGTGACGGCGCATTCTTTGGAATCGGGGACGGAGAAAATTATGCACAGCTTCATACGGTGCAATACGAATTTCCTGATGAAATAATTAAGAATGCCGTCGGACTTTTTACGGAACTCGCACTGGCGGCAGTGCCGCCTGCGGATATATCCGATATGTAAAATTCTTCTCTTATAGGGAATGGATTTACGCTGGTTGAATGGGGCGGCGCGGTTATAGGCTGATATACAGATTAATAACTCCGGTCATGTTATGTGGCCGGAGTTTTGCATACTTGCATATGTTTTATGATGTGATATAATCATAGAGAACTAAATTAGCATAAAGGTGATTAATAATGAATTTAAGTGAAGACTCTAAATTTACGGTCAGACCTCTGACCAAAGATGATGTAGAGCAATATAACGCATTGTTAAGGTATGCATTTCAGGTTACGGAACAGGATCTTGCCGAGACCGGATGGAAGGATGATGAAATCCAGCAGTCCAAGTTCCCGGTGCTTGAGAGAGCAGATGTACTCGGATGCTTTGATGATGATGAACTGGTATCACAGTTTGCGGTATATCCGCTTGATATGAATATATATGGACGCAAATACTCCGTGGGTTTTGTGACAAGTGTATGTACATATCCGGAGTATACGGGTCATGGAATCATGAAAAATCTCATGAGACGTGGTCTTACGCGCATGAAGGAAAACGGTAAGTCATTTGCACTTCTCTACCCATATTCCATACCGCTTTATCGTAATCTCGGATGGGAAATCATATCAAATAAGATGACATATATCGTTAAGGATACACAGATTCCGCGTAAGATAGAAGAACCGGGATATGTCAAACGTGTCGACTGGGATGATAACGAATTTGTGAATCTGCATACCAGGTTTGCCGAACAGACACACGGATGCCTGTACCGCAATAATCTTGCGTGGGAAGAATACTGGAGATGGGATGAGGATGATACATCAGTTGCTATATATTATTCTCATGACGGAACCCCACAGGGATATATGGTATATATGATAAGTTCGGATATAATGCATATCAAGGAGATGATCTATCTTAACAGGGAGGCACAGCTCGGCCTCTGGGAATATGTATATGCACATGATTCCATGATAGATGAAGTTCACGGTAATAATTATTACAGTGAGCCGATTGCATTTGAACTGGATGACAGTGACATTAAGGAAACGATACGTCCGTATGCAATGGGAAGAATAATCGATTTCGGGCAGTTTATAAGCGATTATGCATGTAATCCGAAGGGAAAGAATGTTACTATCAGATTTGATATCGAAGATGACCTGCTTGAATGGAATAACAGTGAATATACCGTGCGTTTTAAGAAAGGCGCATGCAGTCTTACTGATGAAGAACCGGATTATGTTCTGCAGATGTCCATAGGAACGCTTACTACACTTTTTATGGGGTATAAGACTGCGGACAAATTATATAACATGAATAGAATTATCGGAGACATTAAGGCAGTTGAAGCACTTGATAATATTCTATATCATGAAATACCTTATGTATCAGATTATATTTAGAGGATAAAAATATGACTTTGAGAGATTTGAAAATCGGCGAAAGTGCGGTTATACGCACCGTCGGAGGCGAAGGCGCATTAAGACAGCACTTTCTTGATATGGGTGTAATTCCGGGAGCTGAAGTCACGGTCGTGAAGTTCGCACCGATGGGCGACCCGATGGAATTGCAGATACATTGTTACGAATTGACGCTGCGACTTGCAGATGCCAAACAGATTGAAGTTGAGCCTATCGATAGCAGGTCCAGAAGACATGAGAGCGCAAAAGGCGTAAACAATACCGTCCATCCGGGACTTGGTGAGGATGGTAAATATCATGTCAAGGCGGATGAGAATCCATTGCCGGATTCCCAGATTCTTACATATGCTCTTGTCGGTAACCAGAACTGCGGCAAGACGACACTTTTTAACCAGCTTACCGGCTCCAACCAGCATGTCGGTAATTTCCCGGGAGTTACGGTTGACAGAAAGGACGGCCCGATAAAAGGATACAAAAACACGCTTGTAACGGACCTGCCCGGAATATATTCGATGTCCCCGTACAGTAATGAAGAGATAGTATCGCGTAATTTTGTACTTGATGATAAGCCTGAAGCGATAATAAACATAGTTGATGCAACCAATATCGAACGTAATCTGTATCTGACAATGCAGCTTCTTGAAATGAACATTCCGATGGTAGTTGCGCTTAATATGATGGATGAGGTTACCGGAAACGGCGGCACAATAGATGTCAACGGAATGGAGTCCATGTTAGGAGTGCCGGTTGTACCTATATCAGCGGCTAAGAATGAAGGTGTTGATGAACTTATAAAACATGCCATTCATATTGCCAAATATCAGGAACGTCCCGGCAGGCAGGATTTCTGTGATGAGAATGATTTTGGCGGGGCAGTGCACCGCTGCATTCATTCCATAGCGCATCTTATTGAAGATCATGCAGAGACAGCCGGAATACCTGTACGCTTTGCAGCATCAAAGCTTATAGAGGGTGACAGCCTGATTCTGGAGAAATTGAACCTTGATAAGAATGAGATTGAGACACTTGAGCATGTTGTCATCCAGATGGAGAAAGAACGCGGGCTTGACAGAAGTGCAGCGATTGCTGATATGCGCTTCTCATTCATCGAGAAAGTGTGTGAGAAAACTGTTGTCAAGCCCAAAGAAAGCAAAGAAAGACTGCGCAGTGAGAAAATAGACCGTATTCTGACCGGCAAGTACACAGCAATTCCATGTTTTATAGCGATAATGGCAGCCGTATTTATATTGACATTCAACGTAATAGGCGCGGGACTTCAGAAGCTTCTTGAGATGGGCATAGATGCCCTGACGGGGGCTGTTGACAAGGGATTGAGTGCGGCCGGTGTAAATTCGGCATTGCACAGTCTTGTTATAGATGGTATATTTGCGGGCGTCGGTTCGGTGCTGTCATTTCTTCCGATCATCGTAACATTGTTTTTCTTCCTGTCACTTATGGAAGACAGCGGATATATAGCAAGAGTTGCGTTCTTTATGGATAAACTGCTGCGTAAAATAGGACTTTCCGGCCGAAGCATCGTTCCGCTTTTGATCGGATTCGGATGTACGGTTCCCGCAGTAATGTCTACGAGGACACTTCCAAGCGAAAGAGACCGTAAGATGACGATTTTACTGACCCCGTTTATGAGCTGTACGGCGAAGCTTCCGATATATGCATTTTTTGTAAGCGCGTTTTTCCCGGGCAAGGGCGGAATAGTGATGACGGGATTATATTTTCTGGGAATTGCGGTAGGTATTCTTGTTGCATTTATTTTTAAAAAGACATTATTTAAAGGCGAGGCGGTTCCTTTTGTGATGGAGCTTCCTAATTACAGACTTCCGGGAATTAAGAATGTTGCGCAGTTGTTGTGGGAGAAAGCTAAAGATTTCCTGCAGCGTGCATTTACCATAATTTTGATTGCGACAATGGTAGTGTGGTTTTTACAGAGCTTCAACTGGCATTTCAATATGGTAAGCGATTCATCGGAGAGCATACTGGCTTCCGTAGCCGGATTTATTGCGCCGGTATTTGCACCGTTGGGACTCGGCGACTGGCGTGTGGTCACATCGCTTATAAGCGGATTTATGGCCAAGGAGAGTGTTGTATCCACATTGGAAATCCTGTTTGGCAGCAGCGTGTCAACGGCATTTACCACACTTTCGGCAGTTTCATTGTTGGTATTCAGCCTCCTGTACACACCGTGTGTGGCAGCCATATCTTCGATAAGAAGAGAACTCGGGCATAAATGGGCAGTGCTTGTTGTGGTATGGCAGTGTGCTATAGCGTGGATTGCGGCATTTCTGGTGAGGATGATTGGGATGCTTATAGGATAAACAAAACAGCCATTCAGGAAAAATTCCCGAATGGCTGTATTTATGTTTATGGAAACTTTGCGGTTTAGAAGCTGTGGCCACCGCCGCCGCCGCCGCCGCCGCCACCGCCGCCTCCGCCACCGCCGCCACCGCCGTCGGAGGAAGAACTTGGTGGGTCGTAAACTCTTGTCTGACCCGTCATAACACAATTGGCATTGTGTAAATTACACTGGCTGAAAATATTATTGATTATCTCGCGGCCCTTTGCAGCTTTCTTCTTTGAATAAATTCTTATTACAATGAAATTAATTATGAATGCAAGGACCAATGCGATAAGTGCATTGCTTATGTACTTCATAGGCTGCGAAATCCGTCCGCCGCTAAGAAGTATGTTGATCTGACTGAATGCTTTTGAGGCACAGTCGTAATATCTGGCATCTGTAGCATATGTATATATATTGTCTGTGATGGTGTTGGCATATGCCTTGGTTATAGTTTTATATATATAACCGTTGCTGAATATATATACTTTACGATTATCCATATCTATGAGGAAAAGTGTTGAACTTCCCTGACCGAAATGCGAATAGGAGTAATTTCTCGCATAATCATCGGCAGATGACGGATTATAAGTTGTGGTAACGAAAGCAACGTTGCCCCATTCGGTTATCGCCTCCATTTGCGAAGAAAGCTTTGCAAGCTCATCATCGGTGAGAAGGCCGGCATCGTCATCAATGTGTACCTCATATCCGGTATCCGGATTGGTATAATCGGTACGGGCCATACACGGAAGAGCGATGATAAGCATAAGTGTCAGCGCACTCAGCATTCCTGCCAGAAATCCGGAAATCTTATGCACGGTCATCACCTCCCTTGCGGTTAAACTGAGGAAGCCTTCTGGTTGCCAGAATGTTGTATCTTCCTATTATAGTTAAATTAGTCATAACCACGGTTATAAGAATAAGTATTGCACAGGCATAAAACCATATATCCGATACCGGGTTAACAAGACACACAATTGCTCCGACGCATGTCGCCGCAAATTCAATTATGAATACCGGAAGCCCCTTATGAGATGGCTGGTCTGTGTACTTTTTGATAGTACACAGCATGAGTACGAGTGAAGCTACCGTGCATATCGGGAGCATCAGGCTCTTTATCACACTGAAAAGTACAATTGACATTGGAACAATAATTATAAGAGCGCTTATGACCAATGCCACACCGCCTTTAAAAGTCATTTTTGATTTCTTTTTCTTGGCAGACGATCTGGCTGCGGCTCTCTTGTGCCCGATAGAATACTGGTATCCCTTGTCATCATCGCGGACCTCGCGTTTGATTATCTTGGACAACTCACACAGATAAATAATTTGTGTAACTAATGATAATATTGCACTCACACTTACAACGGTTATCGGAGTTACTGTCATAATAAGGTTCAATAACAGGAAAATAGGCAGTGCTATAATCAGTGAACCTAAGAAATATTTGGTGATGGATACCGGGATATCGGCAGTAGCCTTGCCTGTCTGTCCATTGACGATTGAATATGCCACACGGTCTTTCTTACGGTATGACATAAAATATACCGGGAACATCGCGCTGTCAATCTGCTCGCAGTTCGTGTGAAAAACACTGTTAATCTGTCCGGGGTTTACCGGAAGTTTGGGAACTATGCCTCCGAACGCCGGTTCACGGTTAAGTTTTGATGTTGAATTACTGTTTGCAAAAGATTTGGCGTCTTCTACATATATATTGCAGTCTACATCAGCAACATCCGCATAGAAACCGCTTAATATGGCAGGCGTAAATTCTTTCATTCCGCGCACATCATAAGGTGCGATTGCACTGCTGATATTATCATCAAAAGACGATGATGCATCGAAGGACATTCCTTTATAATATGCATCAATATAGCAGCTGAGTCTGAAATGGTCAGTTATAACATAATCACCGCGACGGTATGATTTCTCACCAGGGAAACTGATATTGCCGTTCTGGCTTATGTAATAGCTCCAATACGGTATATATATCGCACGGAAACTTTCAATACGGCTCTTATCTTTAAGATCATGCGGCGCAAAAATAGCTTTACGTACAAGCTTCATATAGGCGTTCTTACAATCTTCCTTAGTCTTGCTGAACGGAATAATGTAATTCGGACGCCTGCTCTTGTCAAGCCTTGACGAGAGTATGGTCGATGCTCCGCAGAAAGAGCAGAATTCAGCAGCCGATGTTTCACTGCCGATTATCTCTCCGCCGCACTGTGGGCATGTGAATACGGTTGTCTCATATAAATCCGTACTCTCGGCATCAGTTTCCTTATTGAATGAATAAGGATCCGCAAGGGAACCGCACTGTGCGCATTTGAGCATCTGTGACGGAATATCAAATTTCATATTTCCGCCGCAATTAGGACATTCGTACATGGTAACCTCCTTATGTTTTTTATTATTTTATACTGTAATGAAAAAAAAGTAAATAAAAAATAACTAAAGTATTTACAAAAGTACAATTAATGCTATAATTATTATATAGACGTAGTGAGTAGGATTATGTCAACACGCAGGACATGGAAGTCAGCGTATTATCAAAGGAGTGATATTTTATGGCAGGGATATATGGATATAATTCAATAGCGACATTGTTTTCCGGACTTAATACTTCTTCAGTAACATCCGGTATTTATAACAGTCTCTCAGAATTATCCAACATACGTTCAGGAAGTTATTATAAGCTTGCCAAGAAGTATTACGGAAGCAGTCAGGCTGATACCGCTTCCTCAGATACGGCAGTTAAACAGAGAACTTCCAGAATGGATTATGATTATAAGAAGGGTGATTATAAGGTTAATCTTGATAATTCATCCTCCACATCCACATCTAAGGATACCGTGTCTACGATAGCCGGAGTTGAGAAGAGCGCCAAGAACCTTAAGAGCGCAGCCGATAAGCTTGTTCAGAGAGGCAGTGAGTCGGTATTTAAGCAGACGGCCGGAGAATATGATACGGATAAGATTTATGATGCAGTGAATAATTTCGCATCAGCCTATAATGATGTTATCACCAAGGCTTCGGCTTCTGATTCATCATCCATAGAGAATGCCGCTAGGTCAATGAAGAATGCCACGGCGGTTAATGCCAAAGCACTTTCAAAGATCGGCATTACAATAGGAAGCGACAATAAGCTTTCTGTTGACGAGAAGACATTTAAGGCAGCGGATATGAACAGTGTTAAGTCTCTTTTTAACGGTAACGGTTCGTTCGGATATCAGACGGAAGTGAAAGCATCTATGATAGATTCGGCAGCTTCGTTGGAAGCCGGAAGATCCAATACATATACCGGAAGAGGTTCATATTCTTATAACTTTAATGCCGGTAATTTATTTAACCAGAGCATTTAATAATTTCAGGATGCCCGGGCGTATCTGTTTTATGCGGATACGCCTTTTTATGTTATGGCATGCCTTATAAGACAGCATGAAAGGGTTATACTATGAAAAAGAAAAGACTTTTGGCACTTGTATTAACAGCCATCATGACGGCTGCATCTCTTGCCGGATGTACATCAAAGAGTGGCAATGGATCAACAGAGGCCGGTGTGTCAACAACCGCTACCAGGCAGACAACAGGAACTCAGACACAGACAGAAGAGAAGACTGAGGAAGCGGGGGAAACATTCCCTGTGACAGTTACGGACCAGCTCGGAAGAGAAATTACGATTGAGAAGGAACCTCAGAAACTGGTAAGCGGATATTATATATCCACAAGTATTGTTATAGCACTCAACCTTGAAGATAAACTTGTCGGAGTAGAGGCTAAAGCGGGCAAGAGGGCTATATATAAGCTTGCAGCTGAGGATATAGTTAATCTTCCAAGTGTGGGAACAGCTAAAGAATTCGACCTTGAGGGGTGCGCAGCCCTTTCACCGGATCTTGTGATTGTTCCGGCAAAGCTTAAAGATAAGATTGCTTCAATGGAAGAACTCGGACTGACTGTTATAGCGGTTAATCCGGAGAATAATGACCTGCTTAAGGAAGCGGTTGAACTTATAGGTAAGGCAACAGGACAGACAGCTAAAGCTGATGACCTGGTTAAGACGGTCGATAAAGGAATATCATCACTCAAAGACAGAGTCGGAAGTGAGACTAATCCGACAGTGTATCTTGCGGGCAACAGCAATATTCTTCAGACGGCCGGTGCTAAAATGTATCAGAATACTCTTATAGAGAATGCCGGCGGAGTCAATGTGGCAGCAGAGATTGACGATAATTATTGGGCAGAGGTTTCGTATGAGCAGATTCTTAAATGGGATCCTGATTATATAATTCTTGCAGCGGATGCGGATTATACTGTTGATGATGTACTTAAAGATACTAATCTTGCCGACTGTAAGGCAGTTAAGAATGGCAATGTATATATCGTTCCGAGTGATGCGGAAGCCCTGGATTCACCGGTTCCGGCGGGATATCTCGGAAGTTATTATATTGCATCGGTTATCCATTCAGATGTTGTGAGTGAAGAAGATTTCCAGACAGAGGCAATTAATTTTTATGAGAAATTCTATGAATTTACACCATACAAGAACTAAGATAATAATTGCATGCATATTGGTGGCAGCGCTTGCGGCGCTGTCACTTATTGTGGGTAAATATCCGCTGACGGTCAAAGAACTTATCGCAGGGGATACCATGCAGCACAGAGTATTATTTAACCTGCGTATTCCGAGAACGGTTATGGCACTTATGGGCGGAACCGGACTGGGAGTGGCAGGTTTTGTTTTTCAGACGATTTTTAAGAATCCGCTCGCGGCTCCTGATATTATAGGAGTTTCCAGCGGGGCAAGTGCAGGTGCAGCTTTCTCGATAGTGTTTATTTCATCCGGAATGATAACGGTAACGGTGAGTGCTTTTGCCGGCGGAGTGATTGCGGTGTTGCTTTCGCTGATTCTTGCGGGATTTACCAAAGGAAGTAAAAGCATATCAATCGTTCTTGCCGGAATAGCCGTGCAGGCCCTTTCACAGACTGCACTTATGGTTTTTAAACTGGCAGCAGACCCGGAGAAACAGCTTGTGTCCATAGAATACTGGATTATGGGAAGCCTTAACGGCATAAGCATCACGAAAATTCCTTTTTCGGCGGGAGTCTGTATTGCATGCATTGCAATAATATTTATATTCGGAAGACAGCTTCTTATGCTGTCGCTTGACGAAGGAGAGGCACGGATGCTTGGAGTGCCTGTCAGATGGATGAGATTTGCATTATTGCTAATTGCGACATTTATGGTTGCGGCTATCATCAGCCTTACGGGTCTTATAAGCTTTGTGGGACTTATTGCACCGCACAGCGCAAGACTTTTAACAGGTGATAACCGTAAATCTACGATGATACTATCGGGACTTTCGGGAGCAATTATTCTGACCGGGGCGGACATCCTTGCCAGAAGCGTGGCAGCGGTGGAACTTCCTGTGAGCGTGTTTACATCAATAATCGGAGCACCTTTTTTGGTTATGCTCGTGATCAGGAGGTGTAAGAAATATGAATGATTTCTTCACGGCTGGAAGTATAACGGCAGGATACGGCCGGCAAATAATACTGAACGGGTTGGATTTTACATTGTCAGACGGTGAGATTACAGGTATTCTCGGATCTAACGGATGCGGCAAGTCAACTCTCATGAAAGCTATCATACATGATATTCCGTATAAAGGATGCTTTACACTTGACGGAAGAATTTTGTCGGAGATAAAGGGCAGAAAGCTTGGCTCTATGATAAGCTATGTACCGCAGAAAAGTGGAATTTCGATATCCATGCCGGTCATAGATGTTGTTATGATGGGTTTTAATCCGGATATGCATCTGCTTCAGAATTACAGTGCGGTACAGTTTGATAAAGCTTATGAGGCAATGAAGATTGCGGGGGTGTATGAACTTCGCGACAGGGATTATCTTTCATTAAGCGAGGGCCAGAAACAGTTATGTATAATGGCCAGAACAATAGTGGAAGATGCAAGGCTGCTGCTTCTTGATGAACCGGAGAGCGCCCTTGATTTCAGGCACAGATATGAACTTATATCGCTTCTGAAACGTATGGTTACCCCGAAACGTGCTGCGCTCATATGTCTTCATGATACCAATCTTGCATTGAGGCTTTGCGATAATATTCTTCTTATGCGTGCCGGGCGGATAGAAGATTCCATACGCCCGGCAGCTGACAGTTATGAAGTTGTATATAATGCACTTTCAAAAATCTATGGCAATATCACGCTTATCGAAACAGCCGGAAATTATGTCATGTCATGGGGATGCAATGATACCTCCGGACATATGTACGATGCCGCTACGGTTTATGATGAATATATGGCATCAGGTAAAAAACATCTTATTGTAACCGGAGCAATAGGAAGCGGAAAGACGACGCTGCTGCGCGATATATTGAAAGAAACCGGAATAAATATGCCGGGACTTATAACCAAAGCAATATCTGAAAACTGCGTTGCGATATACGATAACGTATCGGGCAATGTCGGAATAATCGGAAAGTACATGGGCGGAGATGGCAGAACCAACAAAATGCAGACCGTTCAAAGCGGATTTGATAATGTTGCCATACCTGCGATAAAAAGGGCGCTTTCAGATGAAAAATGTAAATATTTTGTGATGGATGAGATCGGATATCTTGAGCAGAGCCATGATGGATTTAAAGAGGCCCTTCTTAATTTATGGGACAGCAAATGTGTAATGGCCGTTGTGCGCGGACAGCACATTCCGTTTCTTGACGACATAAAGAACAGGGATGATGTATTTGTTATAAATATGGATGGTGATAAGTTATGAAAATAATAGCGAGAATCCATACGGATTTTACGGATAAATTCGGTATACCGAGGCAGAGTGGAATGGTGCCTGAACTTATGGGACGCATAGTTTTTGAACCGGAATACCGGAACATTACGGCACTTAAAGGACTGGAAGGATTTAATTATATATGGCTCATATGGGAATTTTCACGTTCGGTAAGGGATAGCTGGTCGCCGACTGTCAGACCGCCGAGACTCGGAGGGGATACCAGAGTCGGTGTGTTTGCAACACGTTCTCCGTTCAGACCGAATCCAATCGGATTGTCGTGCGTGAAACTTCAGAAGATACAACAAGAAAAAGACGGACCGGTTATATATGTTTCGGGAGTGGATATTCTTGACGGGACACCAATATATGATATTAAACCATATCTGCCGCATTCAGACATGAAAAGTGATGCGACAGGCGGCTTCGCCGACAGATTCAGTGGATACAGGCTTGACGTGGTAATAGCACCCGATGTGGAATGTGATATGTCAGAGGACAGGAAGGCTGCACTCACCGGAGCACTTTCTCTTGATCCGCGCCCATCGTATCAGGATGATCCCGACAGGATATACGGTATGGATTTCGCCGGATACAATGTTAAATTTAAAGTTGATGGCAGCGTGCTTACTGTTATAAAAATAACTAATTGTCAACCTTAATAATAAAATGGTTGACAATTAAATGCCGCTGATGTATAGTTTATCTCAGTTTACAGCATAAAAAGGAGAAACTATATCATGGATAAGACAATTGAAACCGGAAATATTAAGCCGGTATACAAAACAAGAGATTATGTTCTTAATATTACACTTATGGGACTTATGACAGCACTCATATGCGTGCTTGCACCACTGTCAATCCAGCTCCCGGGACAGGTACCTATTTCACTTACACTTATGGCTATTTATTTTACCGTATATCTTCTCGGAGGCGCCAAAGGAACCGTATGTGTTGTTCTCTATCTTCTTCTCGGAATGATAGGACTTCCTGTATTCTCAGGATTTACCGGCGGACTCGGTAAACTTGCGGGACCTACCGGAGGATATCTTATCGGATTCATATTTACAGCAGCTATCTGCGGAGGCGCACTCTGGCTTGGCAAGGGTAAACTCTGGGTGTATGTAATCGGAATGGTTTTAGGATGTGCGGTTGCATATTTATTCGGTACATTCTGGTTTATGTTTTCAATGGCAACAAGCATGAAATATACACTTTCCGTATGCGTAATTCCGTTTATTCCTTTTGATATTGCCAAGATTGTTGCAGTGGCAATTGTCGGAACACTTGTTAAAAAATTATTACATAAGATAGACGGACTGCAGACCGTTATTAAATATTAGTCCTTGCATTGTGCGTCGAATAGTGATATAATCCTCTGCAAATGGCACAAAGGAAGGCGCATTAATTATGGTAAAGAAGTTAATATTGGTTACGTCTCCACCTGCCTGTGGTAAGACGTTTATATCTAAAGCATTGGCAAAGAGACTGCCACATGTTGTATATCTTGATAAAGATACATTGATTCCGCTCTCAAAGAGAATTTTTGCGGTAGCAGGTGAAGAATATAACAGAAGCAGTGATTTTTTTGAGGAAAATATAAGGGATTATGAGTATGATGTAATAGTTGATCTTGCACTTGAAGCACTTGAATATGAAGACATCGTACTTATTAATGCTCCGTTTACGAGAGAGATTCGTGATACCGGATACATGGACAACCTTAAGGCTAAGCTTGCCGGCAAGGGTGCGACTCTTGTGATAATCTGGGTTGAGACATCTCCGGAGATTGTACATGAGCGTATGGTTTCGCGTGATTCCGACAGGGACACATGGAAGCTTGAGCATTGGAATGAATACATAAGCGGATGTAATTTTGAGATTCCGGAGAATTTGTATGATCCGGATCATGAAGATGGTCTTCTTATATTTAAGAATAATAATGACCAGGAATATGAAGAGTCTATGAAGAACATTGCGAGTGTTCTTGAGCGTACGATGAAGCAGTAACGCATAATAAGAAGCCTTTCGGGCGATGAGCCCGGAAGGCTTTTTGATTTACCGGATATTCTGTTTTAAACAGGTTTTGATATCATCTTCCGGATTACTTATCTGCCTTAAACCGAATGTGTCAGTAAGGTATTGAAGAACATTCGGACTGATGAAAGCAGGAAGTACGGGACCGAGATAAATATTACGTATCCCAAGACTTAATAATGCGAGGAGCACTGCTACGGCTTTCTGTTCATACCATGATATAATAAGTGAAAGCGGCAGTCCGTTTATATCGGTTCCGAAAGCATCCGCAAGAGCAGTAGCTATTACAACAGCAGAGTATGCATCATTGCACTGACCAACATCAAGAAGACGGGGAAGCCCGGAGATTTCACCAAAATCAAACTTGTTAAAACGGTATTTGCCGCAGGCGAGTGTTAAGATGATGCAGTCATCAGGTACCATTCTGGCAAAATCCGTAAAATAGTTACGGCCGGGTCTTGCACCGTCACAGCCTCCTATAAGGAAGAAATGACGCAATCTGCCGCTTTTGACAGCATCCACAATCTGGGATGCATAACTTAAGGTTGTTTTGTGTCCGAAGCCCACAAGGATGTTTTTAATTTCTTCGTCTTCGGGGAATCCCCCAAGTTCAAGAGCCTGATTGATTATTTCACTGAAATCTTTGGTTCCGTCGGGATTTCGCCCGATGTGTTTCACACCATCCCATCCGACAACATTGGTGCTGTATATACGATCCTTGTATGATTCACGCGGTTTCATAAGGCAGTTGGTTGTCATAAGGATGCAGCCGGGAAGATTGTCAAATTGTTTCTGCTGATCCTGCCATGCACCTCCGAAATTGCCGGCGAGATGAGCGTATTTCTTAAGTCCGGGATATCCGTGGCATGGCAGCATCTCACCGTGAGTATATATATTGATACCTTTGCCGGAGGTCTGCTCAAGAAGCATTTCAAGGTCTTTTAAGTCGTGACCCGATACGATTATAAAAGGCCCTTTTTTGATGTGCACATTTACCTCGTGCGGTGTGGGGTCGGAGTAAACGCTTGTATTGGCCTCATCGAGTTTTTTCATTATCTCTATTGCCATTTCTCCGGTACGCATAGTCAGGCGGATTAATTCTTCAACGCCCATATTGTCATCTGTTGTGGAACAAAGTGCTTCCACATAGAAATCATCTACAGAATCACTGTAATATCCCAGTTCCCTTGCCTGATGTCCGTAAGCGCTGATTCCTTTCAGACCGTACACGATGGTCTGGCGCAATGAACGGATGTCCGGGTCAAGATCTGCATCATACATGATACCAGCAATAGGGGCATCTTTTACCATTTCTGTTTTGGTATCGGGCAGATCATAGGACGCGTGCGCGGTTTCTATAGCGGGTTTTCGGACATGCGTGCGAAGTTTTTCTTTGATTTCTTGTGATTCCCTGAGCAGTTTTACATGTGCTTCGGGGTCAAAATTAACATTTGTCAGCGTTGTAAAAAGGCTGTTCTCTATAAATTTCACAATATCTTTACTTATATGCTCCCCTTTGTCGAGAAGTACTTTTGCATAACATGATATGCCTTTTATCTGAAAAATGAGTAAATCCTGCAGGCCGGCAATCTCAGGTGTTTTGCCGCATACTCCGAGTTTGGTGCAGCCTTTGCCTCCGGCCGTCTGTTCGCATTGGTAACAGAACATATCGTAATTCAGTTCCATATTGTTTCCCATATTACACCTCCGTTAGTGTTCTCATGACTATTCTTTACATTAAATGCTTTTTACATACATTTTACGGATGAAAGGATTTGGATTTTACAAAGACGGTTTATTCTATGCCTTGTAATCGAGAAGAAAAGGAGGAAAGAAAATCAATGAAGGTGAATCTTAATTCAGTGGAAAAAGTTAAAAGCTTCGTAAATGAAGTGTCACGCTTTGACACCGAAGTCGATCTTGTTTCATCACGGCATGTCATTGACGCGAAATCATTAATGGGTATTTTCAGTTTAGACCTTTCCAAACCCGTAGAAGTAGAGGTTTGTGATAAAGCGAAAGAACCGTATGTTTTTGAAAAACTCAGAGAATATGCATAAGGACAATTGAATAAGAAAAAGAATTTTTAAGTTTTAAAGGAGAAATTTATTATGAAGAAGAATTTATTCACAAAGGCAGCAGCATTCATCGCTGTCGCAGCACTCACAGCAGGAACATTTGCAGGATGCTCAAACTCAAGCTCAAAGGACAATGCTACAACAGTAGCAGGAGCAACAAAGGCAGAACAGACAACAGATAAGCAGAATAACAACGCTGCAGCTGATTTCGATACATCAAAAGATATTACAGTAGTAACAAGAGAAGAAGGCTCAGGAACAAGAGGAGCTTTCGTGGAACTTACAGGTGTTGAGCAGAAAAACGCCGATGGTAAGAAAATTGATATGACAACCGAAGAGGCAATCGTTCAGTCAAGCACACAGAACGTAATTACAGCAGTAAACGGTGATACATATGCAATCGGTTATGTTTCACTCGGATCACTCAACAAGGATGTTAAGGCTGTTAAGGTAGACGGAGCTGAAGCTACGGTTGATACAGTTAAGTCAGGTGAATATAAAGTACAGCGTCCGTTTAACATCGCAACAAAGGATGATGTAAGCGATGCAGCCAAGGATTTCATCAGCTACATCATGAGCTCAGAAGGACAGGCGATCATCGAAGACAATGGTTACATCAAAGTTGACGATGCAGCAGCGGCTTATGCAGCAACAGATGCCAAGGGCGAAGTCAAGATATCAGGTTCTTCATCAGTAACACCTGTAATGGAGAAACTCAAAGAAGCATATGAGAAAGTTAACTCAAACATTACAATCACAATCAACCAGAGCGATTCTTCAACAGGTATGAAGGATGCAGCAGAAGGAATCAGCGATATCGGAATGGCTTCAAGAGATTTGAAGGACAGCGAGCTTGAAACACTTAAGAATACAGTAATTGCAAAAGATGGTATCGCAATTGTAGTAAACAATGCATCACCTATAGAAAATCTTACATCAGACCAGATTATGAAGATTTACACAGGTGAGATTACAACCTGGGCAGATGTAAAATAATAAATGCAGATGAATTAATGCAGGACCGGTACATGAAATAATGTACCGGCCGCATTTGCATAATATAAGGGCCGCATAAAACGGTATTACCTTAAAGGAGTTTTGAATGAGAAAAGTTGCAGATAAAATAATGGAAATAGTTTTTCTGGTGCTGGCGTGCGTATCAATCGTTGCGGTAGTCATTGTATGCTATTTCATGTTCTCAAGAGGGATTCCCGCAATCAGACAGATAGGATTAGGCGAATTTATTACGGGCAAAATCTGGAAACCGACATATGATTATTTCGGAATACTGCCTATGATAGTGGGAAGCCTTATGGTAACAGCAGGGGCGTTAGTTATAGGAGTGCCGGTTGGAATTTTTATGGCAGTGTTCATGGCGAGGTTCTGTCCCCGGATTATATATAAAATAGCAAATCCTATAGTTAATCTTCTTGCAGGAATACCTTCCATTATATATGGATTTTTCGGTATGATGATAGTCGTTCCGTTCATCCGTGAACATATAGGCGGTAAGGGATACAGCATTCTTTCCGCATCAATAATACTTGGCATAATGATTCTTCCGACAATAATAAGCGTATCGGAGGCTGCTATAAAGGCGGTACCGGAGAGCTATTATGAAGGAGCGCTTGCGCTTGGCGCAACCAAAGAGATAAGTGTATTCAAGACGGTTCTTCCGGCAGCCAGATCAGGAATTATGGCAGCGGTTACACTTGGAATCGGCAGGGCAATCGGTGAGACTATGGCAGTGCAGATGGTAGTCGGCAATCAGCCAAGACTTCCGCACAGTATTCTCGACGGTGTAAGAACACTTACCACCAATATAGTAACCGAAATGGGGTATGCGGCGGATCTGCACAGAGAGGCACTCATTGCGACAGGCGTTGTGCTTTTTGTGTTCATACTGATAATCAATCTCCTGCTTGCGTTTATTAAAAGGAGGAAGGACTGATGAAAATGCGTGGAAAAATAAGTTCGGTTATTTTAAGAATTGTGATGTATGCGTCAGCGGCCTTTACGGCAGCGGCATTGCTCTTCATACTCGGTTATATTCTTGCAAAAGGCATTCCGAATCTGACATCACCGGGACTGTTTGCGTGGGAATATACATCTGACAATGTATCATTAGTGCCGGCAGCGATAAATACACTTATGCTTGTGGCGCTTGCGCTTGTTATGTCAATTCCATTCGGAATCGGCTCCGCGATATATCTTACCGAATATGCCAAAAAAGGCAACAAATTCGTAAGCATCATCCGTGTTACAACGGAAACATTGAGCGGTATCCCGTCAATCATATACGGACTTTTCGGTATGCTTTTTTTCGTAACGGCGCTCAAATGGCAGTATTCGATACTTGCCGGTGCTGCAACAGTTGCAATAATGGTTCTCCCGACAATAATGAGAACCACCGAAGAAGCGCTTCTTGCAGTTCCGGACTCATTCCGTGAAGCAAGTCTTGCACTCGGTGCGGGTAAAATAAGAACAATTTTTAAAATAGTACTTCCGTCGGCAATGCCTGGAATCCTTTCCGGTGTAATACTTGCAATAGGACGTATGGTAGGAGAGACAGCAGCATTACTGTATACATCAGGTGCGGTTGCATCTGTAGCAAAGGGTGTTATGAGTCCGGGCAGAACTCTCGCCATTCATATGTACACAATATCGTCGGAAGCATTTCACACGAACCAGACGTTCGCAACTGCAGTCGTACTTCTTGTGATTGTGTTTATACTTAACGCGCTCGCATCATTTGTTGCGAAGAAATTAACCAAGAAGTAACAGGAAGTAAGGAGATAATCATATGGCAGACAAATATCAGGTTGAAAATCTTAATTTGTATTACGGAAATTTCCAGGCACTTAAAGATATCAATCTTAATATCAAAGAAAAAGAAATAACGGCATTTATCGGACCGTCAGGCTGCGGTAAATCGACATTCATAAAGACACTCAACAGAATGAACGATTTGGTTGCAGGCTGTAAAATTACGGGAAAGGTTCTTCTTGACGGCGAGGATATTTTCGGGAAGATGGATGTGTGTGCGCTCAGAAAAAGAGTCGGCATGGTATTCCAGAAACCGAATCCGTTCCCGATGAGTGTATATGATAATATAGCATTCGGCCCGAGAACACACGGCATCAAGTCAAAATCAAAGCTTGATGAAATTGTTGAAAAATCATTAAGAGATGCCGCTATATGGGATGAACTTAAGGACAGACTTAAGAAATCTGCACTCGGCCTTTCAGGCGGACAGCAGCAGAGACTCTGCATTGCAAGGGCACTTGCGGTAAAGCCGGAGGTAATCCTTATGGACGAACCGACATCGGCACTTGACCCGATATCGACATCCAAAATAGAGGATTTGGTAATGGAACTTAAGAAAGACTACTCGATTATCATGGTAACACATAATATGCAGCAGGCAGTCAGAGTAGCGGATAAAACAGTTTTCTTCCTTCTTGGCGAGATAATTGAATCAGGAGAAACACAGCAGATTTTCTCAATGCCTAAGGACAAGAGAACAGAAGATTATATTTCAGGGAGGTTTGGCTGATGAGAGACAAATACGAGCTTCAGTTAAAGCAGCTTAATGATTTAATGATACATATGGGAAGCCTTATTGAGGCAGCGATTGAGATGGCGATTGAAGCACTTGTAAAGGGAGATGCGGACAAGGCACGCGAGGCAGTTGAGTTTGACGATACGATCGATCAGACCCAGAAAGATATTGAAAGCCTTTGTATGCGTATTCTTCTTATGCAGCAGCCGGTAGCCACCGATTTAAGATTTGTGTCAACCGCACTTAAGCTTGTAACCGATATGGAAAGAATCGGAGATCATGCGGCTGATATATCAGAAATTACAATTTCACTCATCGGATCCGAATATGTCAAGGATCTGGATGTCATCAAGGAAATGGCAGCAAAAACCAGCGGTATGGTAATCAAGAGCGTGGAATCTTATGTAAGCAGAAATACCGAAGAGGCCAAAGAAGTCATAGCATATGATGATGTCATTGATGATCTTTTTATCAGGGGAAAAGATGAGATTGTCAGGATGATCGGAGAGAATCCTAAATGCGGAAGCGAAGCGACGGACCTGCTTATGATTGCCAAGTATTTCGAGAGAATCGGAGATCACGCAAGCAATATTGCCGAGTGGGCGCTTTATGCGAAGACCGGTGATATCAATGTTATACAGTAAGTAAAATTTCTGTGAAATTTACTTCGATTTTACATTAGCGCTATTTGATTTTTACAATGGATTTATATGATGTTTACATCAAATGTAAAAGAGAGGTAAACTATGGATTTCTTTAATGTACTTTCGCTGTTGGGAGGTCTGGCACTGTTCCTTTACGGAATGAATGCAATGGGTGACGGTCTTGCCAAATTATCGGGCGGCAAAATGGAAAAAATTCTTGAAAAACTTACAACCACGAAAGCTAAGGGCGTGCTCTTAGGTGCCGGTGTAACGACGGTTATACAGTCATCTTCGGCTACGACTGTTATGGTTGTAGGTTTTGTCAATTCCGGAATCATGAAGCTGCGTCAGGCAGTCGGAATTATTTTCGGTGCCAATATCGGTACTACAATCACTGCCTGGATTTTGAGCCTTTCCGGTATCCAGAGTGATAATTTTTTCATAAGATTATTAAAACCGAGCTCTTTTTCACCGGTACTTGCGGTAATCGGTGTTGCGTTTCTGCTTTTTTCCAAGAAGGATAAGAGAAAAAATATAGGATCAATTCTTGTGAGTTTTGCAGTTCTCATGTTCGGTATGGAAGCCATGAGCGGCGCGGTTGAAGGCCTTAAGAATGTGCCGGAATTTACTCATTTATTCACAATGTTCTCAAATCCGTTACTCGGAATCCTTGTCGGAGCAGTACTTACGGGAATCATACAGAGTTCATCGGCATCTGTCGGAATCCTTCAGGCACTTTGCGTAACGGGTGCAATTAATTTCTCAAGCGCGATTCCGATCATTCTCGGACAGAACATAGGAACCTGTGTTACGGCACTTATTTCAAGTATCGGAGCCAGCAAGAATGCCAAGCGTGCAGCATTTGTACATTTGTATTTTAATATAATCGGTTCGGCACTTTTCATGGCATTATTCTACGGAATAAACGCATTTGCGCAATTTGCCTTTATGGATATGGCGGCCAACGAAATGGGCATAGCTATCGTTCACACGACATTCAATGTGCTTGCAACACTCGTACTCCTGCCATTCTCGGATATTCTCGTCAAGCTTGCAACGCTTACAGTCCGCGACAAAAAGACGGGTATCGAACCGGTTGAGGAGGATTTCAAGCTTCTTGATGAACGTTTTCTTGAGAAACCGGCATTTGCAGTTGAACAATGTATCAAGACTGCAGCCAACATGGCTGATATAGTACGCAAAAGTGTGGATGATGCAATTTCTCTTTTTGATAATTATGACAGTGAGGTTGCGGCGGCAATTGCCGATTCGGAAAGCCTTGTTGACCGTTATGAGGATGAACTCGGAACTTATCTTGTAAAGGTCAGCACCAAGAGCATAAGTGAGCACGATTCAACAGTTGTGTCCAAGCTTCTGCACAGTATAGGTGATTTTGAAAGAATTTCCGATCATGCGCTTAATCTGTGCCATGCGGCATCGGAGATGAACAGTAAAAAAATAGATTTTTCAAGTGAAGCGCATAAGGAACTTAATATAGTACAGAATGCCGTTAAGCAGGTACTTGCCGAGGCGGTTGACAGCTTTACATCGGATGATAAGACTCTTGCCGCAGAGGTGGAACCGCTTGAGGAGGTAATTGACGACCTTCAGGATGACCTTAAAATCCGCCATATCGAGAGGCTTAAGAATGGCCAGTGTACCATTGAACTTGGATTTATCTTATCTGATATCATGACGAATTATGAGAGGATAGCGGATCACTGCTCAAATATTGCGGTGTGTGTCCTTCAGCTTGAGGAGCGTGACCTTGAGGCGCATGACTATCTGATAAAGATGAAGACGGACAATGAAGATTTCAAACAGAAATACAAAAAATATAAAAATTTGTATGTATTGCCGCAATGTGATAGAATGTAAATCAGAAAAAGGAGGCAGTTATGGCGAATATTTTTATCGTGGAAGATGACAGCAACATACGTGAAATTGAGATGTTTGCGCTTAAGAACAGTGGATATCTCGTTGAAGGTTTTGAAAATGCGAAAGATTTTTTTAGGCGTCTGGCAGAAAAGAAGCCCGATTTAGTCCTTCTTGATATAATGCTTCCTGACATTGATGGAATGGAAATCCTGTCAAGGATTAAGAACGTGCCTGAGACCAAGCGTATTCCGGTAATCATGGTAACTGCCAAGACAACAGAAATTGATAAGGTCAAGGGCCTTGATACCGGTGCTGACGATTATATAACCAAACCGTTTGGCGTAATGGAACTTATATCGCGTGTAAAGGCACTTTTAAGGCGTACAAATGATATGAACGAGGACAAGGTGCTTACACTTAGCGAGATTACGATGGATCTTGACAAGAGAACAGTAACTGCCGGTGGCGTCCAAGTGGAGCTTACATATAAGGAATTCGAGCTTCTGAGGCTCCTGCTCCAGAATGCCGGGATAGTTCTCAGTCGTGACATAATAATGGAACGTATCTGGGGTGCTGATTTTGAGGGTGAATCAAGGACTCTTGATATGCACATCAAGACCTTGAGACATAAACTCGGTGAATCCGGTGCACATATTAAAACGGTAAGAAATGTAGGATATCAGGTAGAATAATTTACTATGAAGAAGAAAATCAACATTCAGATGCTTGTTATGGTGGGTATAGCCATAATTCTTACAGCCATATTGTCCATCGCTGTTTTCTACGAGGTGTTTAAGCGGGAGATGGCTGACAGCCTTGCCAGATACACAAGGCTTTTGAGCAATACAATCGAAAATTATGAGGTCAACAATATTGAGACACTGCTTTCCGGAGAGAACGGGATTCTTGAAAACGAGAAAAATAACGGAATAAGAGTCAGTATTATCGATAAAAAAGGAAATGTTATATACGATAACTACTATGAGACATCCAAGCTTCAGGATCATAGTGACCGCCCGGAAATAGAGCAGGCTTTTAAAGACGGTGAAGGCCAGCAGATACGTCAGTCAGATACGATGGGCAAGGATATTTTTTACTATGCGGTCCGTATGGACAATGGAATGGTAGTACGTGTCGCAAAGGAAGCGAGCAGTCTTTTGAGCATATTCCGTTCGGCTTTCCCGATTCTCGGAATTGTTCTTGTGCTGACATTTGTGACATGTTTTATACTTACACATTACCTTGCAAAGAGCCTTATTACGCCTATCGAGGGCGTCGCCAATAATATGGACCACATTGAAAATGTGCAGATTTATAAGGAACTGGAGCCTTTCGTAACCACGATAAAGCAGCAGCATGAGGATATTCTTAAGAGTGCAATGATGCGTCAGGAGTTTACCGCCAATGTCACGCATGAGCTTAAAACTCCGCTGACATCCATATCGGGATATGCGGAACTCATTGAGAACGGAATGGCGCAGGGGGATGATGTAGAGCGTTTTGCAACGGAAATCCACCGCAACGCAAAGCGTCTGTTATCTCTCATAAATGATACATTAAGACTTTCGGAACTTGATTCCAATGATGGAGACCTTCTGATGGAGGATGTTAATCTTTATGATGTAGCATCAAATTGTGTCAACATGCTTACACTTCATGCCGAGGAAAATGATGTGAAGTTCCACTTAAAGGGCAGCAACACGCATGTAAAGGGCAGCCACAGCATGATTGAGGAACTTGTGTATAATCTCTGCGATAATGCCATCCGGTACAATCGTGAAGGTGGCAACATCTGGGTTGTGGTAGACCCGGAGGATCATTCAATACTTGTATCGGATGACGGTATCGGTATCTCTGAGGAAAACCAGTCGCGCATCTTTGAGCGCTTTTACCGTGTGGACAAGAGCCGCTCCAGAAAAACCGGCTCAACCGGGCTCGGACTTGCCATCGTTAAGCATATTGCCGAGCAGCATGGTGCGAAGATCGAACTTACCAGCGCCGAGAATGTCGGCACCACGATTAAGGTCATATTCCCGGATCCTGACAAATAAATTACATGTTTTTTACAAATCCTGCGAATTATTTTTACCTGGTAATGATATCTTGTAATCATCAAAGAGGTGATGATCATGAGTTACATATTAAAAATAAGCCGCAGGATTTGTAATGAAAATATAATAGGAATCAGAAGCGTTTTTGTGATTGTCAATATGATAATCACAGCTGCAGCCGGAGCCGCAGCATGGCTCATAGTTGACTGGTTCGCCAATTTACCGGTGATTTCCCTTATCTGTGCGATGGGATATCCGGCAGTGTTTATCGGCTTCATCGGAAGTATCTTCTATCTTATGAATAAGGATGTGTGGTAAGTCAATTACCGCATATGCACATAACGGGCGTACAGCTCTCCGGCCTGACCGGATTGTTGTGCCCCGTTTTTTTATATGCTTGCTTTCATACGCCTTACCGCATATAATTATCTGGTGGAATTATTCTTAAGGAAATCAATGAAATGTACGAGAAAATATTAGTTGTAGATGATGAAAAAGAGCTTGCCGATCTGTTGGAGGTCTATCTGAAAAATGACGGGTATGTCGTTTATAAATTTTATAACGGCATGGATGCTTTAAAATGTATCGAAGAAAACACGCCGGATCTTGTAATACTAGATGTTATGCTGCCGGATATCGACGGTTTCCATATCTGCAGACAGATACGCGAAAAATATTTTTTCCCCGTAATAATGCTGACGGCCAAAATCGAGGACAGCGACAAAATCATGGGACTCACCATCGGGGCCGACGATTATATAACAAAGCCGTTTAACCCGTTAGAGGTTGTGGCGAGAGTGAAAACACAGCTTCGCCGGTGTATGCGGTACAATACGGCAGGACAGGAGGCACCCCGGAATGAATACGATATCAGGGGGCTTCTGATCAACAAGGACAGCCACAAATGTTTTCTGTTCGGGAAGGAGCTTGCGCTGACACCGACGGAATTTTCCATGCTGTGGTATCTTTGTGAGCATCAGGGCCGGGTGGTAACATCGGAGGAATTGTTTGAGGCTGTCTGGAAGGAAAAATATATGAACAATAACAATACAGTTATGGCACACATCGGCAGACTGCGGGAAAAGATGAACGAACCTGCCAGAAAACCGAAGTTTATTAAGACGATTTGGGGTGTTGGATATGAAATTGAATAACAAAAGACAGTTATCCTATCTGTCAAGACGTATACTTAACCGTTTCTTCGTGTCAATGCTGATCCTCTTTGCGGTGCTGGCCGGAGGCTATTTTGCCGCATGGAGGCTTTGTGCACACTTTGTCTGGTATGATGACATGTTCCTTTACAGACTGTTAAAAACACTCCAGGAACTCTCGCCGACAATTATTGTAGTCGTTATGGCAATCGGCGGCATCATATTTATGATACGCGCGATCAAAAAGCCGCTTATGTATCTTGATGATGTGATAGACGCGGCCAAGCTGCTTTCCAAACCGGATGCGCCGGAGATATCGCTGCCGAAAGAACTGTCAGATTCGGAGAATGAGCTCAATATAGTAAGAGCCAGAATGCAGGAAAACTTAAGGCTGCGCCAAGAGGCGGAGCAGCGTAAAAACGACCTTATCATGTACCTCGCGCATGATTTAAAAACGCCGCTTTCGTCGGTGATCGGTTATCTTACGCTTTTGCATGACGAGACGGAGATTTCGCCCAAATTGCGGGAAAAATATCTTTCAATCACTCTGGATAAGGCACAGCGCCTTGAAGATCTGATAAATGAATTTTTTGAGATTACCAGGTTTAATCTCTCGGAAATCACGCTCCAATACAGCAGGATTAATCTCACAATGCTGCTTGAGCAGCTGACTTTTGAATTTAAGCCGATGCTTGCGGATAAAAACCTGACTTGCAGACTGGAGGCACCTGAACAGCTTATGCTCAACTGTGACGCGGATAAAATCCAGCGTGTTTTTGACAATCTGTTACGCAATGCGGTTCTTTACAGTTATCCAGATACGCAGATTGATATTGCGGCAGAGGTATGCGAACAGCAGGTAAATATAAGTTTCAGAAATCACGGCGATACAATACCGGCGGATAAACTTTCACGGATATTTGAACAGTTCTACCGTCTTGACGCGGCCAGAAGTTCAAGCGGCGGTGCCGGTCTGGGACTTGCAATCGCCAGACAGATTGCTGTGCGCCACGGCGGTGGCATAGAGGCAAAAAGTTATGACAATATCGTTGAATTTATCGTCACACTTCCGATTTCGTAGGAAAATCGTAAGAATTTCCGAGAGAAAAAAGAGAAAATCCGTGCGGACAATCAAATAAATAAAACTCTTGTTTTTGGTACTCTGAATGTACGAAAGACGAGAGTTTTTTTATTACGGTGATGCAGACAAGGGCATCACCAAAGATTGGAGGATATACATGAAGAAAAAAATTGCGGTTATTTTTGGCGGCCATTCCACTGAATATGAGGTATCGCTTGTGTCGGCGGCGGCTGTTCTGGAAAATATCAACAAGGATAAATACGAGGTATTCCAAATCGGAATCACAAGAGATGGGGACTGGTTTCGCTATACGGGTGACGTATCCCGGATTGCGGACGGAACCTGGTGCAGTGACACAGCCCATATGAATAAGGCTGTTTTTTTGCAGGATAGGTCGGCCGGTGGTTTTCTTGAACTGATTGATGGTCAATACATCATTCATAAAACAGATCTTGCATTTCCGGTTCTGCACGGTAAAAACGGGGAGGACGGAACGGTTCAGGGGCTTCTTGAACTCGCGGGAATCCCGGTCGTGGGCTGCAATACGCTTTCCTCCGCTCTGTGCATGGACAAAGACAGGGCGCATAAGTTGGTTTCGCTTGCAGGGATTGCGGTACCCAAATCGGTTACATTCAATGCGGCAGATGCCGATGCGGCGATGCAGAAAGTGAAGGATACGCTTACCTTTCCGGTTTTTGTCAAGCCGGTGCGCGCGGGCTCATCCTTCGGTGTGACCAAGGTGTATGCGCCGGAAAAACTGGAGTATGCCGTAAGCCTTGCTTTTGCAAATGATTCGGAGGTCATCATCGAGGAAAATATTGACGGTTTTGAAGTCGGATGCGCGGTTCTCGGCATTGATGATCTGACAGTCGGCCGGGTGGATGAAATAGAACTCTCCGGCGGTTTCTTTGATTACACGGAAAAATATACGCTCAAAACTTCAAGTATACACATGCCTGCCAGAGTCGATGCCGCCGTTGAACGGCGCATACAGGAGACTGCCCAAAATATTTACAGGGTTCTGGGATGCTCCGGCTTTGCGAGGGTGGATATGTTTCTTACACCGGAAGGAGAAATTGTCTTTAACGAGGTAAACACGATTCCGGGATTCACATCCCACAGCCGCTACCCGAATATGATGAAAGGAACGGGCCTGCCTTTTCCGGAGATGTTGGATAAGCTGCTTGGATTGTATGATGAATGAGAATAAATATTATACCGGCATCGACCGGATGCGCCTGATTGCCGCCGTTCTTGTCATCACGATCCACACATCTCCGCTTGCGGATTACAGTGCGGCGGGTGATTTTATCCTGACAAGGATAGCCGCACGCGTGGCCGTTCCGTTCTTTTTCATGACTACGGGGTATTTTATGCTTTCAAGATATCATTACGACAACCGGAAGCTGTCGGCTTTTCTGAAAAAAACTGCGTTAATATATGCGGCGGCGGTCATACTGTATCTTCCGATCAATATTTATAACGGTTATTTTGCGAAGGATGGTCTGCTGCCTGCAATCCTGCGGGATATTTTCTTTGACGGAACAATGTATCATTTGTGGTATCTGCCGGCATCCATTATCGGCATGCTCATAGCATGGCGTTTGGTGCAGAAACTTGATTATCCAAAGGGACTGGCGGTTGCGGCGCTTTTGTATGTGACAGGGTTGTTTGGCGACAGTTATTACGGCGTCGCACAAAAAATACCGGGCATAAACAATATGTATGATCTGATGTTTGAGCTTTTTGATTACACCAGAAACGGTCTTTTCTTTGCTCCGGTATTTATGATGATGGGCGGTTTTATCGCCGAAAAAAAGCACCGCCCGGGGCTGGCGCGTTCAGGTGCCGGATTTGCGGTATGCTTTATTCTCATGACCTCGGAGGCTTTGTTCCTGCATAAAAACGGACTTATGCGCCACGACAGCATGTATGTGTTTTTGCTGCCGTGCACGGTATTTCTATTCTGCTTTGTGCTGAATTTCAGAGGGAAAAAAGTGCGTCTTTTGCGGGTCACATCACTGTTGGTCTATCTGCTCCATCCTTTAATGATCGTGGCGGTAAGGGTGGCGGTAAAATTGTTCAAAATTCAGAACCCGCTTGTGCATAACAGTCTGATAAATTTTGCCTTGGTGTGCATAACCTCTGTTTTGGCGGGGCTTGTCCCTGCAATCTTTTGGGAGCGACGTGCCCTAAAAAAGCCGCACTGTAAGGAAACCGAGCGCGCTTACATAGAACTTGATCTTGCAAATCTTTCCCATAACGCAAAAGTCCTTCAGGCGGAAATGCCAAAGGGGTGTGAGCTGATGGCTGTTGTAAAGACAGAGGCTTACGGACATGGTGCTTATGCGGTTTCCACACATCTTGAGCGGGACGGGGTGAAGGCTTTTGCCGTCGCCACGATAGACGAGGGCATACGTCTGCGCCGCTATGGAATCCGCGGAAATATATTAATTCTCGGCTTTACCGATGTGCACCGCGCCGCAGAATTAAAGAAATATCATTTAATACAGACATTGATCGACGCCGGTTACGCAGCAAGTCTGAACGGGCAGGGCATTACCGTCCGCGTGCATATAGGAATAGACAGCGGCATGCACCGCCTTGGCTTTGCCTGCGATGACCATGAAAGTGTGCGAGATGTTTTTGGCATGAAAAATCTTAAAGTGGATGGGATATTCACACATCTGTGCTGTTGCGAGAGCCTTGAGCCGGAGGATGTGGATTTTACCGGAAAGCAGATACGTCGGTTTTATGCTCTGATTGATTATCTGAAAGAAAAAGGCGTTTCCGTTCCGAAAATCCATATCCAGAGCAGTTACGGCCTGCTAAATTATCCAAAACTGCAATGCAGTTATGTAAGGGAGGGCATTTCGTTGTACGGCGTCAAAAGTTCGCCGCAGGATAAAACAATCCTGAATCCGTCGCTTCGCCCGGTGCTTTCGTTAAAAGCCAGAATTGTTCTGATACGGAACGTGCCGAAGGGTGATTTTATCGGTTATGACAGGGCATACCGTGCGGAGCGTGACAGCCGCATTGCAATTCTGCCGATTGGCTACGGAGACGGCGTTCCGAGGATTCTGTCTGCCCAAAAAACAGTCGTCAGGGTCGGTGCATATTTTGTTCCCATTATAGGCCGTATCTGCATGGATCAGCTTACCATAGACATAACGGACACCGAGGGCATCAAGGTCGGCGATACGGTAACACTTATTGACAACCGGGAAAACAGCTTATGTCAGGCTCCGTATGTCGCCGGGCAGTCCGGCAGTATCAGCAATGAGCTGCTAAGCCGTATGGGAGCAAGGCTTCCGGTTGTTGTAACCGGGAATTTCATGTAAAAAATAATTCCCCGTTGAAATGCGTTCTTCATTAGTGTAATATAGAATTAAGTGTATATTGCACACACATCAGGAGGAACAGTAATGAACAAAGAACTAGTTATAGTTATAGACTTTGGCGGTCAGTACAACCAGCTCGTTGCGCGCCGTGTCAGAGAATGTAACGTATATTGTGAGATTTATTCTTACAAGACGGACATTGCCAAAATCAAGGCGATGAATCCCAAGGGAATAATTCTCACCGGCGGTCCGAACAGCTGCTACGAGGACGGAGCACCTACCTGCATGGAGGAGCTTTTCAATCTCGGTGTTCCTGTACTCGGTCTCTGCTACGGTGCACAGCTCATGATGCATGTGCTTGGCGGCAAGGTTGAGAAAGCGCCTGTCCGCGAGTACGGCAAGACAGAGGTCATGGTTGACAATTCGTCCGCTCTTTTTACGGATGTATCACCTACTACAATCTGCTGGATGAGTCATTTTGATTATATTTCCAAGGTTGCTCCGGGCTTCAGAATCTGCGCCCACACAGCCGACTGCCCTGTCGCAGCCGCTGAGGATGCATCCCGTAACCTTTATGCGATACAATTCCATCCGGAGGTTCTCCACACCAAGGAGGGTACCAAGATGCTCCACAATTATGTCCGCGGTATCTGCGGTTGTGCCGGAGACTGGAAGATGGATGCTTTCGTTGAGAACACCATCAGGGAAATCAGGGAAAAAGTCGGTGACGGCAAGGTTCTCCTCGCTCTTTCGGGCGGTGTCGATTCTTCCGTTGCAGCCGGTCTTCTCTCAAGAGCCATCGGCAAGCAACTTACCTGCGTATTCGTTGACCACGGTCTTCTCCGTAAGAACGAGGGCGATGAGGTTGAGCAGGTATTCGGTCCTAACGGCCAGTTTGACCTGAATTTTATCAGGGTCAACGCCCAGGAGCGTTACTACAGCAAGCTCGCCGGTGTCACCGAACCTGAGAAGAAACGTAAAATAATCGGCGAGGAATTCATCCGCGTCTTCGAGGAGGAAGCCAAGAAAATCGGTGCTGTCGATTTCCTTGCGCAGGGAACAATCTACCCGGACGTAGTCGAGAGCGGCCTCGGCGGCGAGTCCGCAGTCATCAAGTCCCACCACAATGTCGGCGGTCTTCCTGACTATGTAGACTTCAAGGAAATCATCGAGCCTCTCCGCAATCTTTTTAAGGATGAGGTCCGCAAGGCAGGCCTTGAGCTCGGAATCCCTGAAAAACTCGTATTCCGTCAGCCATTCCCGGGCCCTGGCCTCGGAATCCGTATCATCGGCGAGGTTACAGCCGAGAAAGTCCGCATCGTGCAGGATGCCGATGCCATCTACCGCGAGGAAATTGCCAATGCCGGCCTTGACCGTTCAATCGGCCAGTACTTCGCGGCCCTTACCAACATGCGTTCCGTTGGAGTCATGGGCGATGAGCGTACCTACGATTATGCCGTTGCACTCCGCGCAGTCAACACCGTTGACTTCATGACCGCCGAGGCAGCCGACATTCCATTCGACGTCCTCCAGACGGTAATGAGCAGAATCATCAACGAGGTGCGTGGCGTCAACCGCGTATTCTACGATCTGACGAGCAAACCACCAGGAACGATTGAGTTTGAATAAGTTGGAGTATCGTAAAAAGCCAGTGTTTATGCGG